>Ga0129301_1000758_pt1 | contig 17052 bp, 18 predicted proteins | sample ConPoolayeHmetaG_FD_94489 | JGI IMG/M metagenome (GOLD analysis project Ga0129301, IMG submission 94489) | Hot spring microbial mat communities from California, USA to study Microbial Dark Matter (Phase II) - Cone Pool mat layer H metaG ...
AGCAACTACTACCCTCGCGTCCGCTAATTTCGGTGACAGGCTACTCAACCCCGAAACTCATCTGCGGAGCTTTCGGCCGGGAGCCGCCGGATCAACCTCACGGCTGAACTCGGCTGCGCGGTATAACACGCATGCCTGACCGTCGGCCGGCGCGGGCAGCGAGAAACCGATCCGCTTCAGCCCGCTGCGCGGGGAGGAGCGGCTCCGAGTTTCGGGGTTGAGTAGCCTGTCACCGAAACTCGCGCAGCGACAGGAGGCCGGCGCGTTCGAGCACCTGGAAGTAGGCGTGGACGTCCTCGACGGCAACGGGTCCGTATTCGGCCGAAACGGCCAGGGCGATATCCGTGACGCTGCGCCGCCCGTCGACGAAGTTGAGCGCTTCGTAGGCCTGGTTGCCGCGCAGTTTGAGCCCCCGGGCCGTGCCGGCGCCGAGCTTCTCGTCGAGATAGCTCTCGTCGAGATGACAGGCGAAATCGGCGGCGCGCACCGGAACCACGCGGCTCAGGGCCAGCTCGGTCGCGCTCGGTGATCGGGGCAGCGGTTTGACGCCCAGGGCCGCCGCGCGCTCGGTCCAGACCTTGCGCGCGTCCGCGCGCAAGGCCTCGGCAACGGCCTCGATCGTCGCGGTGAGGCCGTCGATGCGCGCCGCCGCCCGCGGCTCCCTGGCGAATGCCAGGGTCGAGCGCACCGCCTCGGTTTCCCGCCGGGCGGCGTGGGCTATGACGTTCAGTACCTGGCCGTAAGCGGCTGCAAGACCGTCGGCATCCGCGGCTCCCTCAAGCGCCGCCAGGCTGTCGTAATAGTCCTCGGAAACGCGGCCGACGGCGTTGCGCGCGACCAGTCGGGCCATATCCACGGCCTGCGGGTCGCCGGCCGAGGCGATGTAGTACAGGGCGGCGAGGGCGATGGTGCAGACGCGCCGCAACTCCGAAGCATCCACCTTGTCCATCGTGTCGAGGCTCGTGTGGTGGAAGGTGTCGCCGTGACCGAACATGAGGGCGGGAGCGCGCAGCGCGCCGTCGTTGAAGACCACGTGGTCGCTGCCGCCGCTGTAGCGCGACACCCGGAAGGCGAACGGATTGTCGCTGCCGTTCATGCTCCTGAGATTCAGGGCATCCACCACTCTGGTGAAATGTACGGCGACGTCGTTCAGGAAACTGGGCAGCGAATCGGGTGTGCGCGTTATGGTGAAGGCGCCGCCCGTCTTGGCCAGGTTTTCGCCGATCATGTCGCAGTTGATGACGGCGAGGGTGTTGCGGACACGCTCCAGGTGAGCCTTGACATAAGGGATGGTACCCGCGAATTCCGGCACCCACAGGAAACGGATGGTGCGCTTGGGCGGCGGGATGACGCCGGCGTCGACCATCTTCTTGAGTGCTCGGGCCATTTCCAGCAGGCCGCCGGAACCGCTGGCGTTGTCGTTTGCACTCGGCATGGGATGGCAGAGATGAGCGATGAGGAGAACCTCCTTGTGCGGTTCCTCGGTGCCCGGGAGGGATGCGGAGAGAACCTCGACCGTCGTTTCGTAAAACTCGGCTTCCACATCGGCCCGCAAGGTGACTTTGACGCCCTGATCGAGCATTTGCTTCAGAAGCCAGCCCTGGAGCTTGCTCACGTTGAATCCGAACCCGATCCGGTTCCTGTCTTCCCACCTCGGCCAGAACGCGGTATATCGCACCATGTTCGGGTATCCGGGCCGGACATCGGGCGGGTACCAGCCGATCATGCCGAGTGCGCCCCGTTTGATCACGGCTTCCTGGGCCACGGCCCCGGGCGATCCGGTTGCCAGCACGATCTTGCCCTTCACTTCCTTGCCGCGGTAGGAAGCCTCGCCGTCCCCTGCCCCCACGTCCACCAGTTCGGCCTCGACGTGAGCCGTGCCGCTGTGCTTGATCAGGGTCAGAGGCATTTCCTGGAAGGAGCACAGCCGCTCGCGCCGCGGCGAGGTGAGCCAGAGTTCGGCGCTGCGTGCCCGCCAGCCGATCGGCGTGCGGTAGGTGTAGTAACGCGTCGAGCCGTTCGAGGGCCAGCCCTCGATGAGGGCATCCCTGTATCCCATCCGGTCGAGCTCGGTCTTGATCCAGACGGCCGCGTCGTGCCAGCCGACCGAGGCCTGGATGCGGTCGAACTGCGAGATGCGCGCGGTGTAAGCGAATGCCGACTCTCCGGAGATTTCGTTGACCATGGCCTGCATGAGCTCGGGAGCCGGAAGGTTCTTTTCGGCGGCAGGCGCGGGAAAGAGGACGAAGGCGGCCAGGGCGGCCGCAAGCGCGCAAGCGACGTAAGGCCGAAGCGTCGTTCTCATGGTGCGATCCTCCTCAAAGCGATTTCTAGCATAGCTCCAGAAATTGGATGATATCCGGGGTGCGCAGGAGGCGGCGTCCCTGCGCACGCCCGCGCTCGAATGTGCGCATGATCGCTCGATTGTCCAGGCAGAGAAAGCCGGATTTGCGGATAGCGGCCGTGGGCGCGCGACCATTTCATGAATTCGTAGATCACGCCCCCCTGCCAGGCGCCGCGCCCGGCGCCGCCGGAATCCAAAATGCAGGTGGCGATCTCGTTTTGCATGATGCCGCTGCGGGCCCCCCGTGGGTCACACGTGATTGCGCAACATGAGCTCGGCCGGATAGGGATTCAAGTAGGTCTGCTCGGCGACCCAGGCCACGGGGTGCCTGCGGAAATGGTGCAGCAGCAGTGTGACGGGAACGACGAGCGGGACCAGGCGGCGGCGATATTCTTCGATGCGCTCCTTCAGCTCGGCCTTGTCGCCGGCGTCCAGTGCGTCTTTCAGGAAGCCCGCCAGATGGTAGAGCACGTTGGCGTGCTTGCGCGCCGTGGCGCGCGTCTGCAGCGCCTGCATGAACAGCCGGCCGTAGGCGTCCAGCGTTTCGGCCAGATCCCCGCGCCCTGCCCGGGAAACGAGATGCCCGAGGCGCCGGTAGGCGGGCTCGTCATGGGCGAGCAGCGTCAGCTTGTGCCGGGTGTGGAAGTGCACGAGGTCGCGCGCGCGCGGGCGCCCGGCGCGGAACAGCAGCCAGCGGTGATAGGCGAAGACGCGCTCGACGAAGTTTTCCCGGATCGCCATGTCGTGCAGCCGGCCTTCTTCCTCCACGGGCAGCAGCGGGAAGCGCTCGATGAGCTCCTGCGCGTAGATCCCGCGGCCGTTGCGCGCGGGCACGCCGTGCTCGTCGTAGACGCGCACCCTTTCCATGCCGCACGAGGGCGAGTCCTTCTTCAGGATGTAGCCCCGCAGCTCGAGGCGCGCCAGCTCTTCGAGCCGGCGGCGCGCCCAGAGCTTCATCGTGTCGGTATGATCCGCCCCCGACCTGGGCGCGAGCAGCCTGGGCGAGCTCGCGCTGCCGGCAAGGCGCAGGCTTTCGCGCGGCGTGCCCAGGCCGATCTCCATTTCCGGGCACACGGGCACCCATTCGAAAAAGATTCCGAACGACTCGGTCAGCAGCGTGTCGAGCTTGTGGCCGCCGTCGAAGCGGACCTTCTCGCCCAGCAGGCAGCTGCTGATGCCGACCTTGATCCTCGGTTGTGCTGCGTCGTCTTCTTTCATGTTTCATGAATGCGGGACGCTCACCTGTTTCCGCGGCGACCGGTTCCGGTCATCCCGGCGCGCTCCTCGTCGAAACCGGTGAGCGTCCCCATTTTCTGAAGGCCTCGAGGGCGCGCCGCCGCGCCTCGGCGTGATCGATCATAGGCAATGGGTAGTGGCGCCCGAGCTCGACGCCGGCGCGTTTCAGTATCTCGTCGGGAGCCAGCCACGGCCGGTGTATCCACCGGGCGGGCACGGCGCCGAGCTCGGGCACCCAGCGGCGCACGTAATCGCCGTGCGGGTCGAACCTTTCCCCCTGAACCGCGGGATTGAACACGCGGAAATAGGGGGTCGCGTCGGCACCGCAGCCGGCGGTCCATTGCCACCCCAGGGTATTGTTCGCCAGATCGGCGTCCACCAGCGTATCCCAGAACCAGCGGGCGCCCTGCTGCCAAGGGATGAGCAGATCCTTGACCAGGAAGGAGGCCGCGATCATGCGGACGCGGTTGTGCATCCATCCCGTGGCGCACAGCTGTCGCATGCCGGCATCCACGATCGGGTAACCGGTGCAGCCGCCGCGCCAGGCGCCGAGCGCTTCGCGCGCGGCCGCGCCCGACTCCCAGGGGAATCGCTCGAATGCAGCGCGCAGCGGCGCTTCCGGGGTCCGGGGAAAATGGAAGAGTAGATGCCAGGCAAACTCGCGCCAGCCGATCTGTCTCAGGAATGCCTGGGCGCCGCTCGCGATGCGCCCGCCCCGGCGCGCAAGCGCGCGCTCCAGCGCGTGCCATATCTGCCGCGGCCCGATCTCGCCGAAATGCAGATGCGGCGAGAGCCGCGAGGTTCCCTCGCGATCGGGCCGGTCACGGTCTTGCGCATAGCCGGCAAGGCCTCGTTCGACGAAGCGGCGCAGCTGCCGCCGGGCGCCGGCCTCGCCCGGGTCCCAATGCGCCGCGAAGCCTTGCGCCCAGTCGTGCGCCGGCCCGAGTTCGAGCGCGGCGGGCGGCGGCGAGGCCGGCCACGCGGCAAGCGGAACCAGGCTTTTCGGAGCCGGCTGCGGTGCGGCCGGCTGCAGCCTGGCGAGGCATGTCTTCCAGAAGGGCGTGAACACGCGGAAGGGCTCTCCGGCGGCATTGCGGATTTCACGGGGCTCGAAGAGAAGGGAGCCGTTGAAAGTCTCGACGGCCGTGCCCGCGCCCCGCAGCGCATCCTCCACCAGGCGGTCGCGGCGGATGAGCGCCGGCTCGTACCTCCGGTTCCATGCCACGGCGGCGGCGCCGGTCTGCCGGACGAGCTCCAGCAGGCATTGAAGCGCGGGGCCGGTGCGCACAATGAGCCGGGAACCGGCGCGCTCGAGGGCGTCGGCAAGCACCTGGAGCGAGCGGCGCAGCCACCAGCGCGCGGCGGCGCCCGGAGCCCAGCCGGCCTCTTCTTCCGGCCCCCAGACGAAAACCCCTGCGACCGGCGCGCCGCGCGCCGCCGCCCAGGCGAGCGCGGGATTGTCCTCGAGGCGCAGGTCCGCGCGAAACCATACGAGAACCGGTGGAGGATGTGCCCTGGTTGGTTTCATGCAGGCCGATCTCCGCCCGTTTCCCGGATCATCGTGCGACTTCCTCGACTTCGCCGCCGGCCATTATAGTCCGGCCCCGGGAAATCCAGGGATGCTCATTTGTTCTCGCGGCGTCGAGACCCGATCGCCCCGGGGGTGTCCCGCGTCGCACGTCGAAAACGGTGAGCGTCCCCATTTCAGGAGAGCCGGGCGAAGGGCAGCGGGTAAGGGGCGTTGCGCCGGGCGTCGTCCGGCAGGTAGAGCACGGTGATCACGCTCCCCGCGTCGGGCGCGTCTTTCATCGGCCCTGCTTTGCCGTATGCCGTGGCGCCGCTGAGCAAAGCGAATGCGTAATGGATCCTGCCTTCGGAGCGTGCGGCGCGCCCTCCGCGGCGGGCGGATTCACGGCGCGTGACGATCGCCGGGGCGGCCCGCCCTTCGCTGAGCAGCCGGCGCTGGTACACGGGCGCCAGGGTCGCGAGCAGGCCCGCGGCAGCCAGGGCGAAGGCCGCGGCGCAGGGCACCCAGGCCGGCATGCCCGACCAGGCGCTGCTGAAGGGGCGGCTGATATCGGGCCTGGAGCGCGCGTAATAGACGGGGATGGGGGCGCCGAGCTCGAGCAGCCTCCAGGACCGCAGCGAGAGCCTGGCCGTGCCCTGGTACTCCCGGCCGGAAGCGGCGTAGCGGTAGGCGACCCAGTGCTTCGGGTCGTCACCGCGGCTGCGCCACAGGCGCGTGACGGTGCCCTCGGCGAGCGCGGACTCCTCGCGCAGCAGGTGCGCGGTTTCGGCGTCGCGGCCGGCAGCGCTCCAGGCCGGCGGGCGGGCGCCAGTCGCGGCGCAATTCATCGAGCTGCATGCGTACGTCCATGCCGATTCACTCCTCGCGGTTGCGCGGGCGGGGCGCCGGCTCGTCCGCCTTCGGCAGGCGCCCGGCCTGGCGCAGGGCCCGGCGCAGGAGGAACTCGATCTGCGCGTTCAGGCTGCGCAGCTCGGCATCCGCCCAGCGCTGCAGCGCCTCGTAGGTCGCCGGATCGAGCCGGAGAAGGAAAGCCTTTCGTTGCGCCATGGGTCGCAGGCCGCGCGGCCGCGCGGCGGTTTCACTGATAGAGCGTGCCCGTGTTGACCACCGGCTGCGCGTCGCGGTCGCTGCACAGCACCACCAGCAGGTTGCCCACCATCGTCACCTTGCGCTCCTCGTCCAGTTGCACGAGCTGGCGCGCGCTCAGCAGGTCGAGCGCCATCTCGACCATGCCCACGGCGCCCTCGACGATCTTCTGGCGCGCGGCCACGATCGCGCTCGCCTGCTGCCGCCGGAGCATCGCGCTCGCGATCTCCGGGGCGTAGGCCAGATGGCTGATGCGCGCCTCGATCACCTCGACGCCGGCTTTCGCCAGCCGCTCCTGGATCTCCTCGCGCAGCCGGTGCGCGATTTCGCCCGCCGACATGCGCAGCGAGATCTGGCCCTCGGTGTGCGCGTCGTAGGGATACGAGGTCGCCAGATTGCGCAGCGCGGCCTCGCTCTGCACGTGCACGAAATGCTCGTAGTCGTCGACGTGGAAGACGGCCTCGGCCGTCTCGATCACGCGCCAGACGACCACGGCCGCGATCTCGATCGGGTTGCCGTCGTGGTCGTTGACCTTGAGCTTGCCGCTTTCGAAGTTGCGCACCCGCAGCGAGACCCGGCGCCGGCTGGTCAGCGGATTGACCCACCACAGGCCCTGCGTCTTGAGCGATCCCTTGTATTTGCCGAACAGCTGCACGACCCGCGCCTCGTTGGGGTTGACCACGGTCAGCCCGAAAAGGCAGACGAAAGCCGTGCCGATCACCACCAGCCAGAAGACGATCCTGCCGGCCGCCTCCTCCCGGATCGACGCGATCAGCGCGAGCGTCCCAAGCACCAGCAGCGCCAGCAGCACCAGCAGCATCAACCAGCCCGAAATCCCCTTGATTTCCTTTTCCCGTAGCATCGAGACCCTCCCGGTCAATATCGGAATGATATCATAGTGATTTCACCCGGTCAAGCGCGGAAAAGCGCGCCGGCCGGTGATCGCCGGCCCTCCTTGTATACCGGGCCATTTCGGGTATCATTCGATCTCCGGCCTGCGGCTTGCAGGTTTCCGGACCGGTTGACTGTCATGTCCCTTGCGCGCAGGATGTTGTTGCTCGGAGTCGGGTTTCTCTCGGTCGGATTGGCCGCGGCGGGCATCGTGCTGCCCTTGCTTCCCACGACGCCGTTTCTGCTGCTGGCGGCGGCATGTTTCCTGCGAAGCTCCGACAGGCTGCATCGCTGGCTCGTCAATCACCGCTGGTTCGGGTCCTACATCCGGGATTACAGGGAATACGGCGGCATCACCCGCCGCGCCAAGTCGGGGACCCTCATCCTGCTGTGGCTTTCCCTGGGGTACGGGATCGTCCGCTTTGCCGGCGCCGCATGGCTGCGCGTGCTGCTGTTCCTGATAGGCGTGGGAGTTACGATTCACGTCTTGAGGCTGCGCACCATCCCCACGGCGCGGCAGCGCCGCGAAGAGGCCGTGCGCGCCGGGCGATGCACGGCGGCGGGGAAAACGCCGTGACGGATTTGCGGGGCGGTTTGCCGGCCGGGGCATGGAGCGTGTTCGGTCGCGACGCTTGTGGAACCATGCTGGACTGGGATTCGATCGACACGGTGCTGCTCGACATGGACGGCACCCTGCTCGACCTCAACTTCGACGATTACTTCTGGCGCGAGCACGTGCCGCGGCGCTTCGCGGAAAAGAACGGCGTCCCGCTCGATCAGGCGCGGCGCCGGATCTTCGAGCGCTACCGCGCCCTGCGGGGGACGCTCGATTGGTACTGCGTGGACTACTGGAGCCGCGAGCTCGGCCTGGACATCGCGGCCCTCAAGGAAGAAGTCGAGCATTTGATCGTCGCGCATCCCCACGTGCCGCAGTTTCTCGCCAGGCTGCGCGCGCTCGGCAAGAAGGCGATCCTGGTGACCAACGCCCACGGCAAGAGCCTGGCGCTGAAAATGCGGCGCACGCGGATGGCCGAGAGCCTCGACGGCCTGGTGTGCGCCCACGATCTCGGCCTGCCGAAGCAGGATCCGGCCTTCTGGGAGAAGCTGCGCGCGCTCGTCCCCTTCGACCGGGAACGCACCTTGCTCGTCGACGACGATCTCGATGTTCTCGCGTCGGCGCGCTCCTACGGCATCCGGTATCTGGTGTCGGTGGTGCAGCCCAACTCGTGCCGCCCGCCGCGCGCGATCGAGGGATTCGCCGCGATCCGCAGCTTCCTCGAGATACTGCCATGATCCGGTTGCCTGGCGGATCTTTCTCCCGTAACATCCGCCCGTGGATGCGCGGGCACCTCGAGCGTGCCGCGGCACGATGGGGGCGGCAAGCGGGCGGCGGGCGATGATTCCGGATGTCACGGTGATCGGGGGCGGGCTGGCGGGCGCGGAGGCGGCCTGGCAGATCGCGCGGCGGGGATTGCGGGTGCGGCTGTACGAGATGCGGCCCGAAATTTCCACCCCGGCGCACCAGACGGGCGAGCTTGCCGAGCTGGTTTGCAGCAACTCGCTCAAATCGAACCAGCCGGGCACGGCCCCCTTTCTTCTCAAGGAGGAGCTGCGGCGGCTGGGCAGCCTGCTCCTGCGCATCGCCGACGAGGCGGCGGTTCCGGCGGGGCACGCCCTGGCGGTGGACCGCGCGCTTTTCGCGCGCCGGGTGACCGAAACCATCGAGCGCGAGCCGCGCATCGAGATCGTGCGCTCCGAGGTGCGCGCGCTGCCGGCCGGGGGGGTCTGCATCGTGGCCGCCGGGCCCCTGGCTTCCGAGGCGCTGGCGCGCAGCATCGCCGCCTTCCTGGGCGCCGAGAACCTCTACTTCTACGACGCCATCTCCCCGATCGTCGATGCCGCCACCATCGACGAGTCGCGCCTGTTTGCGGCCTCGCGATACGGAAAGGGCGGCGAGGACTACCTCAACGCACCCATGAGCCAGGCCGAGTACCTGCGTTTCTACGAGGCCCTGGTTTCGGCCGAATCGGTGCCGCTGCACCGCTTCGAGCAGGCGCTGTATTTCGAGGGCTGTCTGCCGCTGGAGGAGCTGGCGCGGCGCGGCGTCGACACCCTGCGTTTCGGCCCGATGCGCCCCGTGGGGCTGATCGACCCGCGCACCGGGCGCCGCCCCTATGCCGTCGTGCAGCTGCGCCAGGAGAACCTGATGGCCGACAGCTACAACCTCGTCGGTTTCCAGAACCATTTGAAGTTCGCCGAGCAGAAGCGGGTCTTCCGGCTCATCCCGGGCCTCGAGCGCGCCGAGTTCCTGCGCTACGGGCAGATCCACCGCAACACGTTCATCTGCGCGCCGCGGCTGCTGCTGCCGACCCTACAGACGCGCGCCCGGCCCGATCTGTTCTTCGCCGGCCAGCTGTGCGGCGTCGAAGGCTATGTCGAATGCATCGCCACCGGGCTCATCGCCGGCATCAATGCCTGCCGCGCGGCGCAGGGACAGCCGGCGGTCGTGCCGCCGCGCGCCACCGCCTGCGGCAGCCTGCTGCACTACATCGCAGCGGCGGATCCCGCGGATTTCCAGCCGGTCAACATCAGCTTCGGCCTGCTGCCCGAGGCGCCGCAGGATCTGAAGAGAAAGGAAAGGAAGGAGCGCCACCTGGCCCAGGCGGCCGAGGCGCTGCGGGAACTGGACCGCTGGATCGCCTCGCTCGAGGCGGAATCCGTCGCCCGCAACCTCGGCGCGGGCTGATGCCGTCCGGCGGCGGGCGCGGCAGGGGAAGCGAACCATGGCTTCTTCGATCGCTTCGTGGATCCGGAGTTTCCTCGACCACCTGCGCTACCAGCGCAACCTTTCGGAGCACACCCTGCGCAACTACGCGTCCGATCTCGCCCAGTTCCGCGCCTTCCTGGCACGCGGCCCGCGCGGGGAGGAACGGCCGGAGCCCGCGCTCGAGCAGATCGATCATCTGACGATACGGGAATTCCTCGGCGAGTTGTACCGGCGCCGCAACCGGAAGTCTTCGGTGGCGCGCAAGCTGGCCGCCGTGCGCTCCTTCATGAAGTATCTCGCCGCGCAGGGCGCGGTCGCGGGCAATCCGGCCCGGAGCGTCGCGACCCCGAGGCAGGAGCGGCGGCTGCCCGAGGCGCTCGTGCCGGAGACGGTCGGCGAGCTGCTCGAAGCGCCCGACGCCGGCACCGTTCTGGGCAAGCGCGATCGCGCGCTCCTCGAGCTGCTGTACGGCACCGGCATCCGCGTCGGCGAGCTGGTGTCGATCGACCTGGGCGATTTCGATCTCGGCGACGGTTTCCTGCGCGTGCTGGGCAAAGGGCGCAAGGAGCGCGTCGTGCCCTTCGGCCGCAAGGCGCGCGCGGCCCTGGAGGATTACCTGGCGGTGCGCGCCCGCCTGGCGCGCGCCGGAGCCGGCGGGCGGGCGGAAGCGCGCGAGGCGCTTTTTCTGAACGCGCGCGGCGGGCGCTTGAGCGCGCGCGGCGCGGCCCTGATCGTCGGGCGCCACACGGCCCGGCTCGCGCAGCGCCTGCACGTTCACCCGCACACGCTGCGCCACAGCTTCGCCACCCACATGCTCGACGCCGGCGCAGACCTGCGCGCCATCCAGGAGCTGCTCGGACACGAAAGCCTCTCCACCACGCAGAAATACACGCACGTCTCCATGGAACAGCTGCTGCGCACCTACCGCAGGCATCACCCGCGCGGCCGGGCCGGCGGGCGCCGGGAAGACGAAAACGAACCGGGAGACTAACCTCCGGCGTGCCGCATGCCTCTATGGTAAGTGAGCGGCATTGCGGACGCCGGCAGCGGGGAAACGATGGCGCACGCCGACGACGGTACGCCCGACAGGGTGCTGGCGGTCGCCGCCATGCTCGGCGACCTGGACGCTTTCGACGTGCTCGTGCGGCGCTACCGCCCGGCGGCCGTGCGCACCGCCGAGCGGATCGTCGGCCGGGACGGTGCCGAGGACGTGGCGCAGGAGGCGCTGCTGCTCGCCTTCCGCGCGCTGCCCGCGCTGGAAGAGCCGGGGAAGTTCGCCGCCTGGCTCCATGCGATCGCGCGCCGCTGCGCCCTGCGCGCCCGCGCGCGCGCGGGCGATCGCCGGCGCGTCGCGCTCGACGAGCTGCTCGCGCACGAGATCCCGGCACTCCGTCCCGGGCTGCCCGGCGCGAGCGGCCCCGAGGAGCTGCGCCGGGCACTGGAGAGCATAACGCCGGATCACGCGCTCGTGCTGCGCCTCCATTTTCTCGACGGCATGCCGCTCAAGCGCATCGCGGGCTATCTCGGCGTCCCGCTGTCGACCGTCAAATGGCGCATCCATCGCGGCAAGCGCCTGTTGCGCGAGCGCCTGGGGAAGCCGCAGGGGAGAGGGGAGTCATGGACAGGGAAAAGGAAATCCGAAAGCTGATCAACGTGCTCCGCCAGACGGCGCGCGGTGCCTTTCACGCGGAATGCACCGGGGCGGGCGGCGACGCCGCCGCCGTGTGCGTCGCGCGCTACAACCGCATCCTGGCGCGCCTGTCGGAACTCGATCCGGGGGTCGCGGCCGTATTCGAGCCGCTGCCGCCGGAAAGCTCGCTTCAGGCCGCGGCCATGGCCTGCCGGCAGCTGGCTTCGTATTTCGAGGACGAGTTCGGCTGGCCTTCGCGCTGGATCCACGCCTGCGGCGCGGCATGCGACCCGGAGAGCTTCAAGGAATTCTGGCGCAAGTCGGCCAGGGACGTGCAGGACCTGGGCGAGTTCATGCGCGAGTGCGCCGAGGAATGGGCGCGCCGGCGCAAGGCCAGGGCCGGCGCGACCCCGCCGCCGCCGCCGCAGGAGTGAGTCGCTCGCCGGCCGTCAGGCTCGGAGCCTGTCGAGCACCGCCTGCACGAGCGCCTCGACGGCGACGAGTTCGGTCTTCTTCGTGGCGCGCTCGAACAGCTCCACCCTGCCCCGGCGTACGTTGGCTTCGCCCGCGACCACGCGGTAGGGAACGCCGATCAGGTCGGCGTCCTTGAACTTGACGCCCGGGCGTTCGGGGCGGTCGTCGAGCAGCGTGTCCACGCCCGCCCGCCGCAGCTCCCCATACAGCCGGTCGGCGACCTCCTGCACCTCATCGCGGTAATTGATCGGCGTGAGCACCACGGAAAAGGGCGCGATCGACTTCGGCCAGATGATGCCGTCGTCGTCGTGATAGAGCTCGACGGCGGCGCACATGATGCGTTCGACCCCGATGCCGTAGCTGCCCATCACGATCGGCACCTGCCTGCCGTCGGCCGTCAGGACGGTGGCCCCCATGCTCTCGGAGTATTTCGTCCCGAGCTTGAATATGTGCCCCAGCTCGGCCGCCTTGTAAACCTCCAGCGGCTTGCCGCACTGGACGCAGGCCTCGCCCGCTTCCACCGTGCGCAGGTCGGTCCAGATCGGGTGGAAGTGCACGTCGGGTGTGACGCCCTGCAGGTGGTAGTCGTTGCGGTTGGCGCCGCAGGTGAGGTTCTGCCGTCCCTTGAGGGCATGGTCGGCGTAGATGGGGACGTGCGCGACGCCGACCGGGCCCAGGCTGCCGGCGTCGGCGCCGAAGGCCGCGCTGATCTCCTCGGGGCGGGCGGGCCGCACGAGAACGCTCCGGACGGCGGCCATCAGCTTCGATTCGTTCAGCTGATGGTCTCCGCGCACCAGAAAGAGGCACGGCCGGTCGGCGACGATATAGACCAGCGACTTGATCTGGTGCGAGGGCGGAACGCCGAGGAAATCCGCTATTTCGGCGATGGTCCTGCGGCCCGGCGTATGGACCGGGCGCGGCTCTCCCTCGGCAGGCTCGTCCCGGATCTCGGGGATGCGCGAGCGCGCCCGCTCGAGGTTGGACGCGTAGCCGCATGCGCAGGAGACCACGTAATCCTCCCCCGCCTCGGTCCGCACCATGAACTCCTCCGATTCGCTCCCGCCCATCGCCCCCGAGCTGGCCTCGACCGCCACGAAGCGCAGGCCGCAGCGGGTGAAGATGCGGCAGTAGATGTCGTGGTGCAGCTTGTAGCTGCGGTCCAGGCCCTCCCAGTCGACGTCGAAGGAGTAGGAATCCTTCATGATGAACTGGCGCAGGCGCAGCAGGCCCGACTTGGGGCGCGGTTCGTCGCGGAATTTGGTCTGGATCTGGTACCAGATCTGCGGCAGGTCCTTGTACGAGCGTATCTCCCGGCGGGCGATGTCGGTGAAGACCTCCTCGTGGGTCATCCCCAGGCACAGGTCCCGCCCGGCGCGGTCCTTGAAGCGGAACATGTTCTCCCCCATGTCGCTCCAGCGGCCCGTCTGCATCCACAGGTCGGCCGGGTGGAGCGCCGGGAGGAAGAACTCCTGCGCGCCGGCGGAATCGAGCTCGTCGCGGATGATATTCATGATTTTCAGGGCGGTCCGCTGCCCCAGGGGGAGGTAGGAGTAGATCCCGGCGGCGAGCTGGCGGACGAAACCGCCGCGCAGCAGGAGCCGGTGTGAAGCCGATTCCGCGTCGGCCGGGTTGTCCCGCAGCGTCGGAATGAAGGTTCGCGACCAGCGCATGGCAAAGCTCCTGTCGTCAGAAGGTGATATGCAGACGCTTCATTCTAGGGGAGCGCCGCAGCCAGTCAAGCCCAATCGCGGCCGGGATTTGATTCCCTCTGGCAGTAGGCTGGACTGGGATGGTCAGGCAACTTGTGGGAGGGCGATATTCGTGATTCCGGCGCAAGAGCTGAGCGCGATTCTGGGTCCCGGCGGGCAGGTGGCGCGGGCGCACCCGAGCTACGACCACCTGTCGCTACGGTGCGCTGGGGCGGCGCGTCAAGAAGAGCTGGAATTATCTCGAATATTTCTGGCAGCGCACGGGATCGGTCGTCTACGTTTACGGCGCCGGCGGGGAAGTTCTCGTCGAATACCGCGACGATCCGGGAGGGAGCCATGGGCCGGAAACCTCGACGGCGTATACTATCCACATGGGATCGACCCTGGCAGCCCGGCGGGTGACGGGGACGCTTTCGGGCAACGCATATGCCAGGACGGAATGGCTGCACCGCAAGCACCTGCAGGAGGCCGTGGGAGCGGACCACTGGAACATGTCGGGCTGCACGAACTGCTCCTGGAGCTGGGCCTGCGGCGAGCCTTTCGGCTCGGGCGGGTCGGATCAGTTAGCCGGGCACAAGGACGACCCGGAGACCGGGATGAAGTACTTCGGCGCGCGTTGCTACCATGCGACCTCGGCGCGCTGGATCTCCGCAGACAGCGTCCTAGCGCATGCGCATGATCCCCGGTCCCTCAACAAGTACGCCTACGTCCGAAACGATCCGGTGAACCTGGTTGATCGTCTCGGGCAATGGTACGAGTGCGCCTATTACAGCGAGGGCCAATGCCAGTGGTACTATTTCGATCCAACTCCGCACATTCAGTTTTGGCTCCACGAGGGCCAGGACCCATATGAGGGAAGCGGCGGAGGTGGCGGCGTCGAATTTTCCCTGGCTCAATTCCTTAACGACAGGGAAGCCGTATCTTACGCGCTGAAGCACCGCATTTTCGTAGGCCCCGATGGTACCGATCGCTGCAAGGACTTTCTCTTGAAGCTGATTGCAGGCCTCGAAGGAGAACTCACGGAAGGCTTCAATCTGCAGACTCTGATCGACAACATCTTGGCCGCCGAAAAAGAGGTCGACCCACGCCTGACGACGGCCAATGCGAGAACGATCGGCAACAAGATCCAAATGTCGCCTACCCCCAAGGAGCGGATGGGCAACGACTGGGTGTCCATCCTCCTGCACGAAGGGTTTCACCTGCAAATGAGCAGCAGGCGCGGGTCTCAAATAAATGACTACGTGTTAGGACGGCAAGCAGCCATAGTTGTCAACTATCCAAAAGAAAAGGTTCGGGATGACCCTAGCGGCTCGCAAATGGCAAAGCAAGTCTTTGGTGAAGAATGCGGCCCCGGGAAGATATCTTTTCTCCCGTAACAAGCACACAAAGGAAACTGAGCGCAATGCTTAAACAGTGCTTGAAAGTCTTGGTTTTTTGTATCCTATTGTTATGGAGTGCTCTTTCATGCACGCCTGCCAATCACATATCCTCGCGTGATTGCTGCCGAGATCTTTCGGCAACCCTGATAAACAATCCGCCTCCGAGTCCTTCGGGCGACGCCAATCCTTGGGGTTATGTTGAGAATCGCTACCCTAGGGGCAGCATATGGGCCGAAGTTTTGCTACTCCCGGGCGACAAACTAAGGTTTTATGTTACTGCCGACGGCGGAAACACGTGGACCCGAGACAATGAATACCAGTCGTCATTTGAGAAGGCGCTGTCCAAGGAGGCGATTATAGAACACTATCTGAGCCCCTTTGACGACACCGTCAGATACAGGAGTGTGTGGGTCAAAGACAGGTATCTGACTGAACGTTCTGTGGATGGCGGCAAAAGCTGGACTAGGATCGAAAACCGAGTGAAGGGCTGCAACGCGACGCTGGATTGGGAGCGTTCCTACTTTCACCCGCGCCGGCCAAGGACAATTTACGTTCTTGGTTCGTTGCCGGGTGATGAATCGCGCCATCGCGGGATGTATGTTTCCGAGGATGCCGGCGATTCGTTTTCCTTCATGTACCAGGTGGACCGTTGGAGTCGGGGTTTTGCCGTGAGTGTGTCCAATCCCCTCATCATGTACGGCGCCGGGTTGGACGGCAGTCTTTTGAGGTCCACTGACGGCGGAGAGAATTGGCGATTGGTAAAACATAATGACGATATTCGCCGGCCTTACCGGCTGGAGCATGAGGGGCCACCCGATGAAGATGTTCAGAGTGATGTCATTTATGACATCGACATCGACCCATCGAACCCGGACACCGTTTACGTTGCGTGCGGCAAGGGTCTGCTGCGAACTCTGGACGGCGGACGCACCTGGTGCGTTCTCGATCTGGGGATAACGGAAGCCGATGGAATTCACAGTGTGGCGATCTATGACAAGAACCCTTCGGTCATTTTGGCCGGCACGTGGAAAGGATTGATGCGTTCGACGGACCGCGGTTGCCGCTGGGAATCGATCGACATTCGGGCACGGCTCCGTCAATAAGACGGGGATGAATCACATGGTCTCCCTTGGTGGCGGCCGTCATGTCACTGTGACATCGTCAGCGCGCTCACGGCGCACCCGAGCGCCCAGGAGGCATGATCCCAGATCGCTTTGGTGAGGCTCTGCCCGCGCGCGACGTCGCGGGCTTCCCGCAGGGCGGAAGCGGCAAAGACCGTAAGGGCCGAGATCAGAAGAAGCGGCAGGCGCTCGGACGGAAGCCAGCTGGTCACTCGGGCCAGGGCGCGCAGCACGGTGAATGCCGCAAGCACCGCGCCGGCCGACGAAAACAGGTGGATCAGGAAGCGCTCGGCGATCTGGCCTGCGGGCTCCCGCGTCATTTCTCCTTCTCCGTGCCCCAGCTGACCAGATTCTCCGTGGTCAGCATCTCAATCCGCCTGGCTTCGATGCGCCCCGGCCAGCACAGCGGGATCCCCTTCGTCAATGGCGAGCGGGTCCAGAGCGAGATGACGCATACCGAGATCGCGATGGCGGCAATCGCACAGGCCCGCAGCCGCGACTCGCCGGCCAGGACGGCGATCCCCCAGGAGCCGAGGCCGGTGACAAACGAGGAGGCCGCAATCGACACGCCGAGCCGCACCCAGGCCTGCACGCGGCCGGATTTGACAAGCTCGGCGGCAAACGCGCCGAGAGCCTCAAGCGGGTTCAGGACCACCTTATCTCTTCGCCGCCGCCACCGCATCCACGGCGCTTTCGCCGAGGATATAGGCGACGACGATCCCGGCGAAGGTCAGGATGGTCTCCGACGGCAGGTTCAGATCGAGCCCCTGGTTGAGTACCACCAGAGCTCCGCTGATCACCGCCAGGATGAACTTCCTCGACTTCAATTTGGCAAGCATTTCAATCTCCTTTCAGGGTTGAGTCATCAGGCCGTAATCACTTCGACG
>Ga0129301_1000760_pt1 | contig 17049 bp, 15 predicted proteins | sample ConPoolayeHmetaG_FD_94489 | JGI IMG/M metagenome (GOLD analysis project Ga0129301, IMG submission 94489) | Hot spring microbial mat communities from California, USA to study Microbial Dark Matter (Phase II) - Cone Pool mat layer H metaG ...
ATCGAGCGGAGCAATGCGCCGGGCTGGGAACGTGACCTGTCCTCTTATAGGGTTTTGCTGAGGACAGATGGTCGCGACACCTGGGCTGGGCCGATAACGCCCGTTGACGGCACGGACACCTTGGGCTGGTGCGTGGCTTTGGGTGCACCAGAAAGCTCCTAATTGCGTATAAGCGCCGCAACAAGGCGTTTATGCGGCGGGGTCGTTCACCCCGGCCTCCTTTTTATGGAGAGAGGGCCCCGGTAACTCGGGGCCTTCTCTTTTTCGTGCCGATTTGAGCCATCGTAGGGGTATCCAATTTTACGATAAATCACGCCCTGAGAGGCGATTTTTGGGGCATTGGTCGCGTGGGGATACATTCTAAGTATGCCCGGGGAGCTTCCCTTGGTTTTCTGTTTGGTTCAAGGCTCAAATGTGACAACCAGGCTGGCACAGGACATTACATCGAATGCATATTGTTGCCCCGCCGACTTCAGGCTATATCTGGAGAGTTAATGCTATTTTGATACTAGGCGCTTGCCAATGATAGCGTGTATCCCTTGTCCTCGGTGTAGCTATACTGACACAAATACACTGATGCCCATGTTCGTGCAGTGGTAATTTGTTTGGTGTTCGACCGAGAACCTAAGTTACAGAAGCGATTAAGCTAAGGCAAGCCCGCAAACACTATCACTAAGCCTGCGACTATCATTGCTACACCCAAAGCCAATAAACCAATCAATAACTTCTTATTCAAATATAGAATCCTTTTCAAGTAGATTGCTTGTATAATACTGGAACGCCAAACAAAAAGAAAGGATTGGCGTTACACTCAATAACCAAGTATCACGCATGCAACATGGTGAGTGCTATTCCACGACAGGGAGAGTGAATGAAAAACGGCTTCCCTTTCCCAACTTGCTCTGGACTGTGATTTTTCCGCCATGGGCTTCTGCCAGGCGCTTGGCAATAGTAAGACCAAGGCCACTGCCTCCAGTGGCTCTAGCACGAGATCTATCCACCCTATAGAAGCGCTCGAAAATGTGAGGTAAATCCTTAGCAGGAATGCCTTCGCCAGTATCTGCTACGGAAACCTCTACCCAGTTGCCTTGTGTCACAGCAGCCACGGTGATACTGCCTCCCTTGGGAGTGTGAGTGACTGCATTCTCCAAAAGGTTATGCAGCACTTCATTGACCCGGTGCCGGTCAACATTAACCAGTGGCAGATTATCAGGCAGGTCAAGGGACAGTGATATCTCTTTTGCTGCCGTCTTGGGCTGCCAGAAAGTCACTGTCTGTTTAAGTAACTTGGCGATATCTTCGGCCTGGCAAACCAGCTTCAGTTCGCCAGCTTCTGCGAGACTTAGCTCCTGGAGTTCATCAACCAGTCGTGACAGCAGAGCCACCTCTTCATTGAGGGAGCGGATAGTGGCAGCATTGGGCTTAATTACCCGATCACGAATTGCCTCCAGATAGCCTTTAATATTGGAAAGAGGGGTTCTCAGTTCGTGAGCGACATCGGCAACCAGATTCCGTCGTAATTGCTCGGCGTGCTCCAAGTCGGCGGCCATAGAGTTAAAAGCTTGAGCCAGCATTCCAACTTCGCCTTTGCCCCGAATTTGAACTCTTCGGGACAAGTCTCCCTGTCCCAATCGCTTGGCAGCCTCCGCGAGCGCACCGATGGGCGACGATATCCTTCGCGATAAGACGATAGTCAATAGAAAAGCAAGTGCGACCGCCAGCACGCTTCCCAGAATAAGCGAACGTCTCACCGATGCCGACAGCCTTTGGAACGGAGCAATATATACTTCTGCCGTCGGGTCAGGAGTGATATATACTGTTCCTATGGTCACAGGTGAGCCCCAGTAGCTCCAGGACAGCTCAATAGGATTGTCTAGTGAGCCAGTGTAGTTCAGCCCGACAAATTCTTTCTGCGAATCGGCTATGACCGTCCCGTTGACAGCGACCAATATAATGTGTGTCCCGGAGACAAGCGCTGCACCTTCAACCACAGGCTGGACGCCCTCCCAGCCTCGTGGTTGTCTCCAATAATGGTAATATAGCATAGATAGTATTTGCTCAGTACGATATTGCACACTTATTTGCTCCTGGCGTTCCATTTCGACAGCAATACGCTCGCTAACATAGAAATATATGGTGCCAACAGTTGCCGCTATTACCACTACGAAAGCTATCAAGAGACGAAACCACAACCTTTGCATCACTGTTCACCTTCGACAAATTTATAGCCGACTCCATATACTGTCTTTATATACCTAGGTTGGCCGGGGTCTGGCTCCAGCTTTCGGCGTAAGTTGAGAATGTGAACATCAATGGTACGGTCAAAACCCTCAAAGTCGTAGCCCAAAGCCTCTTCAATAAGGCTTGCTCGGGTGAAGACTCTGCCAGGCTCCCTGGCGAGAGTCCACAGTATCTTAAATTCAACACTGGTCAAATTCAATGGTCTGCTAGCAAACCACGCTTCATGCTTCGTAAAATCCATACTAAGTTCACCAACCCTAATCTCCACAGGGCCACGCTCTCCAGGAAGACGTCTCAGTACTGCTCGTATTCGAGCCACTAGTTCCTTAGGGCTGAAAGGCTTGGTCACATAGTCATCGGCCCCTAGGTCCAATCCCGTTAGCTTGTCTTGGTCAGTGGTCTTGGCAGTGAGCATAATGATTGGTACATCGGATTCGCGTCGCAGTGTACGACAGACCTCGAGTCCATCGATGTCTGGCAGCATAAGGTCAAGAACAATGAGGTCCGGGTAGCCTTCTCGAGCCAGGCGCAGAGCCTCAATACCATCATACGCAGCTAGAACCTGATAATCGTCCCGTTCCAAGTAGAGCTTGACCAACTCCACAGTCTTTACGTCATCATCAACCACCAGAATCTTCTTGCCTTCCATTCCCAGTCTCGTGGTGATTCTCCACGCCTCCCTAAATGTTATACCAGAAATGTTAAGAAATTAATATGAGGAGCTTCTTTCACAAAAATTTTTCTTAACAAATTGTACAAAATATAGCTTGGACGAGTTGGTACGATTCTCGTTGGACAATAAACCATCTCTCGTTGCCATCCCAGCGTTTTTAAATTGACATGATTGTATGCGCAGGCTATAATCCCTTTTGGAACGAGATATAAGGCATGGAAAGGAAATCATCCCCAGATCTCAACCACAAAAGACGACAGGTTGCCATTTCCATTCGATGGTGGCGGTGCTTCTTTTAGTGTTGGTTTGTGCTTGAGGCATGTCCTCACGTCCCAGCGGACGTGGGGTTTTTGTTTATCTGGAATGCGGCCAAAGATTTTCCTAGGAGGCTGCCATTGGGTGCATTGTAATCAGCCTACCGAGGCAAGATGGAGAAGCCTATGAGCAAAGAGAAACTCGAAATGACGAATAGAAATGTTGAAGGCGTGAAGAGAAAGTCGGGAATAAAGCGATTGCGTAAGCTGCGAACGGCGATCGCTGAAAAGGGATTAGACGCTCTCCTGATCTCCCAGCCGGAAAACCTCCGTTATCTCTCGGGATTTACCGGCTCCTCAGGATGGCTACTTATTTCAGAACAGAATGCTATTTTAGCTACTGACTTTCGCTATGTGGAGCAAGCCAAAGGAGAGTCGCCAGATTTTGAAATCATCCAGACCAAGCAAGAGCCATATAACTGGCTTCCTAGTTTGGTCTGTGATTTGGGGTGGCACAAATTAGGCTTCGAGGCAAATTCTATGTCTTATGATGGTTATCACAAACTCAGCGAGGCAATGAAGGCCAAGCAAGTGAAGCTTGAGTTTGTTCCCACCACTGGCATAGTAGAGCAGCTCCGTTCAATAAAAGAGCCCGAAGAATTAGAGTTTATCCTAAGGGCGGCGGAGATAACCGTTGCTGCCTTTGAACAGGTGAAAGAGATAATTCGTCCGGGCACAACGGAAAAGGAGGCAGCCTGGAATATAGAAAAATTCCTTCGCCAAGAAGGCAGTGAAGGAATGCCTTTTGAAATCATTGTGGCTTCAGGCCCAAATTCAGCTTTGCCTCATGCTCAACCGACAGAAAAAATAATTTGCTCTGGTGAACCAGTGTTGATTGATATGGGAGCTAGAATCAACGGGTATTGCAGCGACTTTAGTCGCACCTTATTTTGGGGCAAAGCAGACAAAACCTTCCGGGAAATTTATAATATAGTTTCTAAAGCACAGACCGCAGTCATAGAGGGAATTAAATCGAGTATGGATGCCTCGCAGGCAGATTACTTAGCTCGAAGCGTTATTGAACAAACTGGCTATGGAGAAGCCTTTGGACACGGTCTAGGGCATGGTGTTGGTCTGGCAACGCACGAATCCCCTACGCTTAATCCTAGCTCCTCTGATTCACTGGCCGATGGCATGGTTTTTACCATAGAGCCGGGAATTTACCTTGCGGGGCAGGGCGGTGTTAGGATTGAAGATATGGTGGTTTTAGAAAAGGGCAAGGCCAAAGTGCTTACCAAGGCAAGGAAAGACTTGTCATTCTGAGCTCCGTGGGCGAAGAATCTCCTATAGACTCTTCGCTTCGCTCGGGGTGACAACTCTCTATCAATAAACCAGGAGGATACTAAATGATTGATGCTGGAGAATTGAGGAAGGGAGTCGCCATAGAGCTAGACGGCGTAATATACCAAATTCTGGAATACCAGCACGTTAAGATGCAGCAAAGGCAGCCTGTGGTCAAGTTGAAACTTCGTGATGTTCGTAGTGGGAATTTCACTGAGCGGAATTTCCAATCCGGGGATAAAGTTACAACAGTGTTTCTGGAGCATCGCCCAGTCCAGTACCTTTATAGCGATGGCGACCTCTATTATTTCATGGATAATGAAAATTATGAGCAGATCATGTTAACCTCAGCTCAAATAGGAGAGGGCATAAAATATCTAAAAGAGGGGCTGATGCTAGAGATTTTGACCTGCAAGGGGAATACAGTCACCATAGAGCTACCTAATTCGGTAGAGCTTCAGGTTACAGAGACAGAGCCAGGCTTCAAAGGGGACAGAGCTACCGCGGGCACCAAACCGGCTAAGCTAGAAACCGGGGTCACCGTCCAGGTCCCTCTTTTTATTAATGTGGGCGACGTCGTCAGAGTTGATACACGTAGTGGACAATATCTGGAGAAGGTAAGTTGATTGATAAAAGCTGATTTACATATCCATACCTGCTATTCTAGAGATTGTCTCACATCTTTGGAGCAGATAGTCGAGCGTTGCCTCGAACTAGGCATAAATTGTATTGCCGTAGCTGACCACAACACCATTGCTGGCGCCTTAAAGTTAAGGGAGATTGCCCCGTTTAAGGTAATCGTTGCTGAGGAGATCTTAACACCTGTGGGTGAAATAATGGGGCTGTTTCTTAGTGAAGAAGTCCCCCAAGGATTATCTCCGCAGGAAACAATATCTCGAATCCGAAGCCAAGGCGGTCTGGCGGCCATCCCCCACCCGTTTGGCAGGTCGCTGCCCTGGAATGCTAATACGCTAACTTCGACGGAAGTTTTATCCCAAATCGATATTATTGAAACTTTTAATTCTCGGACGCCATTCTCTAATAGCAACGCCAGAGCAAGGAAACTAGCTCAAGAGCGGGGAAAGGCTGCCAGCGCTGGCAGCGATGCCCATACTTTAAGCGAAATTGGTCGAGCATATGTGGAAATGCCCAACTTCGAGGGACCTAGCGATTTCCTAAATTCTTTAGCTCAGGGCAAAATATTCGGGCAAAAATCTAGCTATTTAGCTCATTTTGCTAGCACATGGGCCAGGATAAGAAAACGTATACTTGGAAATCCTTCGCGGAGTTTACCCTGAGTGATAGTAGATTGCTCCGTACTGATGAATCGGGACTCGCAAGGACAAAAAGCGAAGGGCTCAGAATGACGAAGGGTAAGAGAGGTAAATCGAGCTCTTGCTGAATATTGGTTGGTTTTCCACGGGGAGAGACGAGGCTGCTCGACAGCTTTTACAAGCTGCGCAGGATAAGTGCCACAGCGGCGATATTAATGGCAAAATCAGTTTCGTTTTTAGCAATCGAGAACCTGGCGAGGCTAAGGAAAGCGACCTGTTCTTTGAGCTTGTTCGGAGCTACAACATTCCTCTTGTCTGTCTATCTCACAAAAAGTTCGAGACTGCAAGAGGGGAAAAAGATTGGCGCATCAAATATGATAGGGAGGTAGACAAGAGGATTGAGCCATTTGCCCCCGACCTTTGTGCTCTTGCTGGCTATATGCTCATCGTGAGTGAAGAACTATGTCAGAAATACGATATGATTAATCTTCATCCCGCACCTCCCGGTGGACCTACAGGTAGCTGGCAGGAGGTAATCTGGACATTAATAGAAAACAAAGCCGACACAGCCGGAGCAATGATGCACGTGGTAACCCCTGAATTGGATAGAGGTCCGGTAGTTAGCTACTGTCTCTTCTCCATTAAGGGTGAGCCCTTCGCTGAATATTGGCAGGAGGAGGACAAAGATATGCTGTTTCAGCTTATTCGCCAGCACGAACTTGCTAGAGAATTTCCTCTTATTATCATGACTTTACAAGCTCTGAGCCGGGGTGAGGTCAATATAAAAGACAAGAGGGTAATTGACGCCCGAGGAAAACCAATCAATGGTTATAACCTTAGTAGTAAGGTAAACGAGGAGGTGAAGAAAAGTTTGAGATGAACTTGATTTGCTTTGACCTTGAAGGCCCCCTAACTCCCCAAGATAATGCCTACGAATTAATGAAGCTATTCCCCCGTGGCGGCAAGATTTTCGAAGTCATTAGCCGTTATGATGATTTGCTAACTTTAGAAGGTCGGCCTGATTATGAGCCGGGAGATACACTTGCTCTCATCACTCCTTTCCTTGCTTATCACGGAATAGAAGAGGAACAAATCGCTGCTATGGGGCAGAAAGCTAGGCTAACTCCAGGGGCAACTGAGTTAATCTTCAAACTTAAATCTAGGGGGTGGTATGTATTTTGTATTAGTACTAGTTATGAACAATATGCTTTCCCTGTCACACAGAGGCTGGGGATACCCACTGAGAATGTAGCTTGCACTTCCTTCCCTCTAAGGCAGATTCGACGATTATTAAGCCAGGATGAATTTGCTTTACTGGAGCAAGCAGAAAACGAAATTGTGAATCTTAATCCTGCTACTGACGATACCAAAATAAAAGAATATCTAGACTATTTCTACTGGCAAAAATTGCCCCAAACAAGTTCGGGAAGAATCATAGGCCAGGTGAAACCGGTTGGGGGGAGACGCAAGGTAGAGGCACTGGAGAGGTTTAGCACCAGGATGGGAAAACCGCTTTCTTATTGGACGGCGGTAGGAGACAGCATCACAGATTTCAAGATGCTTCAAGCTGTGAACAAAGCTGGTGGCTTAGCCATTGCTTTCAATGCTAATGAATACGTCCTGCCCTATTCTACCATAGGCCTAGCATCGGTAAGCTTGTATGATTTATGGGTAGTTCTGGAAGCATGGGGGAAAGGCGGACGCCAAGCTGTGGAGAGGCTGGTCAGAGAAAGGAAGAGAACTGGCGGGAGCGGCGATAGAGAACATTTTCATTGGCTAGAGGGAACTAAGGACATAGCACCTGCATTGGAAATCCACAAAAGGATTCGCCGCCTGGTTAGAGAGGAAGCTGCCAAACTGGGCTGATATAAACAACCCACGAAAGCCTTGCGATTTTCGTGGGGGGATCCTTTAATTTAAAATCATATTCAGCTGGGGTCTCAAAGATGTGATAAGACTTTTTGGGGTTGCCTTAGATTAGTTAGTCGCGCTTTCTGGTCTCACGGAAGATCCAGGCAAGGGTGACAATAACAATTATGGAAACGACGATGACGGTAATCAACCCCCCTTTACCCAGCCCACCAAATGCTTCACCTGCGGCATAAACCGTAGCACTTGCCTCTATCCAGCCTGGTGTTCCTGCTATCATCACCAGATTTTGTGGTTACTCCGATGAAATCGGAGCACAATCACCCAATAAATTTAAATTTGGCAACTACATTTCTATTTCTTGGCTGGCTTGCTAAGTATTTCGTCTATAATGCCGTATTCCACTGCTTGTTCAGGGCTAAGATAAAAGTCTCTGTCGGTGTCGTGGGCAATCTTCTCCACCGGCTGCCCAGTGTGCTTGGCTATGATGTTACGTATCGTTTCCTGGAGCCTCATGATTTCTCTGGCGGCAATTTCGATATCCGCTGCCTGCCCTTGAGCACCACCAACTGCCTGGTGCAGATGGATAGTTGAATTAGGCAAAGCGTATCTTTTGCCCTTGGTTCCCGCACAAAGAAGCAAGGTGCCCATGCTAGCCGCCAAACCAACACAAATAGTAGATATAGGGCAGCGAAGAATCTGCATGGTATCGTAAATAGCCAAACCAGCGCTGATGATGCCACCAGGGCAATGAATGTAAAGGTTTATATCCTTTTCGGGGTCTTCTCTCTCCAAGTAGAGGAGCTGGGCAATAATAAGATTGGCTACCTGGTCGTTAATCGGCGTGCCCAAAAAAACGATTCTCTCTCTAAGCAGAAGAGAATATATGTCGAAAATACGTTCACCTCGAGCACTAGTCTCAGTCACCGTAGGAATTATTAATTGAGATACTGTTTCCATCATTCCCCCTTTGTCTGATTCTCAACATCCCGATGTATCGGGATGGCTATTTCCAATAATCGGTCCAGCGTCTTCTGAGTACGCAGAGACTGTTCAATTGATTGCCTAACCTGGGGCAGTGCCAAAAACTGGCTGGTTTTTTCCTTATCCTCAGCATTATTGATAATTGCATTTACTTTATTATCTACCTCTGAAGAAGTAATTTCAATCTTTTCCTCTTCAGCTAATTTCCCCAAGACAAGGCCCTCGATAAGCCGCTTTTGCGCTATGGGACGCAGTTCTTGCTTAAATTCCTCTTCCGTTTTATTAGCTTTCTTCAGGTAATCAGTTATCTCTCTAAAGCCCCAGCGTCTTGCCTCGTCTCTCAGAAGCTCAGCAATTTCCTCTTCTTCCAAAATGGGGGGATACTTTACCTCGCTGATTTTCACCAGAGCGTCAAGCGCTTTTTGCTTCGACTCCAATCGATTCTTATCCTCAGCTTGGGTTCTTAAATCGGCAGTTACTTTCTTCCTCATATCTTCAAGGTTATCATAGCCAGCACTCTGAGCCAATTTATCACCAAGCTCTGGCAACTGCTTCTCCTTTATTTCCATAATAGTGACTTTGAAAGTACTCTCTTTGCCACGCATTTCTTCAATGGGGTAGTCATCGGGAATAGTCAAACTAAAAGTCATCTCTTTATTTTTTTCAGCGCCCTGTAAATGAGAGGCAAATCCAGGAACAGGTGAACGTGAATCCTTACCTACCCCATATAATATGCCTTTGTGATTCAACCAGGGCCTCCCATCCACATCCGCCTGGATGTCCATGGTAACTAAGTCACCCAGCTCAACAGGGCGGTCTACAGGCACCCACGCCCCTTGTCTTTCCCGGAACTCTTCCATGGCTGCAGTAACTTCTTTCTCAGCAATTTCCACTACGGGGTCGGGCTCCAGCTTCATGCTATGGTAATCGCCAAGCTTAACTTCAGGCTTGAGAGGCACTATGGCTTTGAAAACCAAAGGCTCAGTTTGAATAATTTCTATTTCTGGTCCAGCGATGGGTTCAAGTTTCTGAGACTCGGTCGCCTGCTTATAAAGCTGTGGTACAAGATGCTCCAATGCCTCATCCAACAAAGTTTTCTTGCCTATGTGCTGCACCAGAACAGCCCGTGGTGCTTTTCCCTTGCGGAAACCGGGTATGGCTACCTCATTAACCAAGTGGCGATAAGCCTCATCCAATGATTTATCTAACTCACTAGCTTCAGCCTCGATATTAAGAGCTATCTGGCAATTCTCAAGTTTTTCTGTGCTTACTTTCATGTCTCATTCCTTATCATTGTGGTGAAGAACCTCATGCTTTAGTTTAAGGTTTAGTTCGTCAAGTTGATGCTTATCAACATAAGAAGGGCTATCAAGCATCAAATCAACAGCATTCTGATTTTTGGGGAAAGCAATAACCTCCCTGATGCTCCGCTCCCCAGCAAGTAGCATCGCCAAGCGGTCTAGCCCTATGGCAATACCGCCGTGAGGTGGTGCTCCATATTCCAATGCCTCTAAGAAACCTCCAAATCGGCTTTCCGTTTCTTCTTTACTGTAACCAAGGAGGCTAAATATTTTTTCTTGGAACTGACGATTGTGGATTCTGATACTGCCGCTGCCAAGTTCACAACCATTGCACACTACATCATAATGTTGACCACGGACCTTGGCTGGTTCGGTATCAAGAAGCGCCACATCCTCCCACCGAGGAGCAGTAAAGGGATGATGCATGGGTTCCCAACGATTCTCAGCCTCGTTCCACTCCAAAAAAGGAAAAGCGACTACAAAGGCAAACGCTAGTAAGTTAGCGTCAGCTAGATTAAGTCGCTGTGCCATCTGGCGGCGCAACTCATCCAGTGTTTTGTTGACTACATTCGGCTTATCAGCCACGATAAGCAAAAGGTCACCAGGCTTTGCTTCAAATCTATCGGCTATTTCTTCCAATTGGCGAGGAGCTAGATATTTAGCAGCCGCCGACCTTACCTCATCCAGAGTTATTGTCTCTCCCGTAAAAGCCATAGTCACCAGACCCTGAGCACCACAACTCTTCGCCAAATCAATTAGTTCATCAAGCTGATGCCGGGTATAATGGCCACAGCCGGGGACGCATATTCCCTTCACTTTGCCATTGTTGTCGAGGGTTGAGCGGAAAACTTGAAAGTCGGTGTTAGCAGCGATGTCAGATATATCCTTGAGCTCCAAGCCAAACCTGATGTCCGGTTTATCTGTGCCGTACTTCTCCATCGCTTCTTTATAGGAAAGATACGGGAAGGGCTTTAATACTCGCATATCGGGCTTAACAGCCTCCACAAGCGAGGTAAAAAGCTCCTCCATAAGTTGCAATATGTCCTTTGCTTCGACGAAACTCATCTCCAGATCAAGTTGAGTAAACTCAGGCTGGCGGTCTGCCCGGAGATCCTCATCTCTGAAGCAACGAGCTATCTGAAAGTACTTGTCAAACCCTGCTACCATAAGGAGTTGTTTGAGCTGCTGTGGAGATTGAGGAAGAGCATAGAATTTGCCAGGATTGATACGACTGGGCACAAGGTAGTCACGGGCGCCCTCGGGCGTGCTCTTAATCAAAATGGGTGTTTCAATTTCCACAAATCCTTTGGCGTCCAGGAAATCACGCATGAACTTTATCACCCTGTGGCGTAACAGAAGATTGTCCTTCAGCCTGGGCCTTCTCAGATACAGGTAGCGGTTTTTGAGGCAAAGTGATTCTTCGACCTCCTCGTCTTCACTTATGTAAAATGGCGGCGTTTTCGAAGGATTAAGGATGACAGCCTCTTTGGCTATGACTTCAACTGTTCCGGTAGCCAGTTTGGGATTCTCTGTCCCCTTAGGGCGGGGAGCAACTTCTCCGGTAACCTGAATTACATACTCACTACGGAGCGAACCAGCTACCTCGTATGCCTCTTGCGATACTTGGGGATTGAACACCACCTGCACTATGCCTTCTCGGTCACGCAGGTCAATGAATACCTTTCCACCATGGTCACGGCGTCGGTGCACCCAGCCTGCTAAAGTTACCTTCTGGCCGGCATGCTTTTCCCTCAGTTCCCCACAGTTATGGCTTTTGAGCAAGAATAGTCTCCTTTTTCGGATTGCCAATTATAGCGTATAAAAGGGCTTGCCTTCAATTGAGGCCTCAGCACCCTCTTATAGCACTAAATTCCTATCACGTGAGGCGCTAACGAGTCGAAAGGAACCTTTGTGAGAGCAAACATATATCTGTGTGCCTTAGGTGGATTCTTGTTTTACCGCTTGAAATCAGCAGTAGCCATCAGCTATCCTGTTTCAACATTTTTATGATATGTTTTGCAAGATTGTCGTTGATTTCGTTATATCTCGGAACAGGTTGAGCAATTTTTGTTCTTGGATTCTGATACCAATCGTGTCTTCTTCCACGTCTGATAAAAATACAACCCATCTCTTCCAGTTGTCTTACCAGTTCTTTCTTTTTCATGCTATTTCCAGTTCGGCAACTTTACGAACATACGGAATAGCACCACTGGTTAAATCGTCATAAATATCTTTGAGGTTTTCTTTCAATTCTTCTAATGACTTCCCTTGCGTCATATAATCTGGATATTCTTCCAAATAACCGAGCCACATATCATCATCTTGCCAGTATATAAATCTTGTGGTACCCATAATCTCCTCTTGATATTCTTCCTTTTAATTATATCATTTTATCTTGCTTAACGTTCCAAATCAGCAGCGATTGTGAGTCGTCCGCTGGAGTGTTTTGTTATGTGCTATTTCTTTCTGGCACATTTAACCCACTGCAAATGGCTGTCTTTATTGTACCAAGGCTGGTCTTGCGAACTTGCCTATAGTTCCTGCAATATCGCCAACCCGTTGGGTAAGTCAAGAAAATGGGAATGTATCTATCGATGCCTTCAATCTGGCTCTGAATCAGTTCCCCTTCCATGAGTTGATCCACATAACGTTCAATCTGATCTTTTGACACAAGATTGAATATCCCCTTATTGAACGTGATGACTGCCTCTACAGATGTCTCTTGAATTGTTTTCCTAAATTCATCAATTGCTTCCGGTTCAATGACCTGGCTGAAATACTCATTTCCGAATATGATGCTGATACCTTCTGGGGAATCGGTTGGAAAAGCATAATAGCAATAGAAGATCAGTTCAAAGGGCCCTCGATATTTTGCTTTGAGACAAATGTCTGCAAGTTGCTTTGGATTACGATTCTCTTCTGCGATAGATAGCCAACCCGCATCTGCCATTACAGGCCAGAAAAGGCTCTCACGTCCTTTGGTATTCGGCGAAAGGAACATGCCTTGATGAACGGAGTGTGGATGAGGGTTTGAGAACAGAAGCATGACACGAGGTCTATTTGTGGAGGCAGTAGGAATCAGTCTCTCCGTGAAAAAAGTGACACTTCTGTCTACATCGTTGAACGATATTAGGTCTGGATATCTCAGATATTTGTCCGGTGGTTGAATCGCACGTTTCTTGATACTTTCATATTCATGACCCAACAGATAGGTTCTCTGGAAGTTTATGCTAGGCAATTGAGCCCTCTTTATTCATAATAATACGCTGGCTTCGAGATTGAACACATAACACTATATTTTATATTATTGTGTTAAGTGGTAAAATTGTATTGCATTCTTAGCCATTTATCAAGACGTTGAGCTAAGAGGTTACGGCTCCGCTAACTCCTGAAGAACGGCTAACACATCTTTCTGAGATACATCACTACGAATTACTGCTTTGCCGATATCTCGTAATAGCACCCAGCGAATTGCCTTTTCCTTGATCTTCTTATCCAACTCCATAGACCTTGTTATCTTAGTTAAACCCAAGCCAGAGAAGCCCGTGGGTAAGCCGAATTTCTGTAACAGCGTTTGCTGGCGCTCCACTGCCGCTGAAACCAAAAGACCTACTCGCTGACTGAGCTTAGCAGCGCCCATCATGCCAATAGCTACCGCTTCGCCATGAAGAAATCGCTTATATTGTGTGGCAACCTCTAATCCATGAGCGATGGTATGTCCATAATTTAAAATGGTGCGCTTCTCTTCCCTTTCTTTTTCATCCTGGCTGACGACCTGAGCCTTGATAGTGGCGCTGCGGGCAATAGCTCGGGTAAGTAGCTCTGGCTCCAGTTTTGTCAGCTTATTAACATTGTTCTCCAGAAACTCAAAAAATTCCTTATCTAGAATCAAGCCATGCTTAATAACTTCAGCCCAGCCTGAGGTCAGCTCACGCTGAGGCAAGGTGCTAAGAGCCTGAGGGTCAGCCAAAACCAGGTTAGGCTGATAGAAGGCACCAATAAGGTTTTTCCCTTCAGGGTGATTAACCCCGACCTTACCCCCGATGCTGGCATCAACCATGGCTACCAGACTGGTTGGCACTTGTACCCAGGACATGCCTCGCAAGAAGGTGGCAGCCACAAAACCCGCTAAGTCACCGACCATTCCCCCACCCAAGGCAATGATAATGTCGTCTCGTTCCGCTCGATGCTCAACAAGAAAATCATAAATTTGAACGACCTGATTCACGTTCTTTGTTTCTTCGCCTGGCGGTACGACAAAGGAAGCAACAGCAAAACCACTCTTCTTGAGAATCCCTTCAACTCTCCTGCCGTAAACGGAAAAAACATTCTCATCGCTGATTATGGTGGCTGTGCCAGAGAGAGCAGCTTGTTCCATCTTCTCACCTAGCTTATCCAATAAACCATAGCCAACAAAGATAGGATAACTTTGAGTCTCAGTCTCCACCATGCAGGCGATGTCATTATCAGCCTTTAGCTGCAAGCCCAATTTCCTCTCCCTTGACGGGAGAGGATTCAGGTGAGGGTGAGTGCGACGAAGCAATCTCCAAGCTCTTACTACCTCTTCAGCCACTTCGCTGATGCTTAAGTCATCGGTATGGATTGTCCAATCCGCTTTGGCATAGTAAGGCTGCCGGGAGGCTTTAAGCTGCCTGATGCGTTCCAGAGGATTATCAGTAGTTAAAAGGGGACGAACTTCAGTCTCAGGGCTACAAGCAGCTTCACAGAATAAGCGCTCATAGATTGTCTCAGGTTTAGCCTCCAAACAAACAATTAACCCGGTTTTGGTCAGCAACTCATAGTTTTGCGGATCAACTATGGCACCACCGCCAATAGCTATGACTGCTTGTCCTCGCTGGCAAGCTTTTCTAATCGTCTCGCGTTCCAGTTCCCTGAACCTTGCCTCCCCATCCTGACGAAAAATCTCGGCGATAGGCTTGCCAGTTTGTTTAACTATCTCATCATCGGTATCCAGAAAAGCCCAATTTAGCCTCCGGGCTACCTCTTTAGCCACCAGAGATTTACCAGTGCCCGAGAAACCTGTGATAATGAGATTGGTTATTTGCCTGTCCATTTCGTCTGCTTATATTCGTCAGTATATTGAAAAAACCAGATTAGAGCAAGAACTCGCTGTAGCACTAGATAATCAATAATCCGACCAAAGTAAAAGCAGCGATAGGTGGCAAAGCCGGCATCGGCTTCCCCTTTAAGAATATCGCTTGAATCGCATAGACGCTAACCAATCCCAGTAATCCGAATACTGCGATGGTAGCGGCTGGCTTTAGCCCCCGGGCAAAATAAACGGAGGCTGTCAGCAGGCAAGGGAAGGCAATATCACCACCGCCCAGTATGGAGTATTCCCTCTCGGCGGGATTCACCTCTACTATCTTCTCCCGTTTTTTCAAGTTGAAGTTCCACTCCGAATAGTTTTTGGGAATGATTAGCGCCGGCAAGGCATTTATCTGCGATAGCCTGTCTGCCATCCAGAGCATGAATCTAAAACGAACTGCCAGGAAGTCATAGACGGCGAGTGCCAAGATGATAGCCATCGCGGTCCACGGCGTAATAAAGCGACCAAAAACTGCTCCTAAACTGCTAACCGCTAGAATCAAGACCAGGTTATGTAACCAGACAAGTGGTATCATGAACCAGAATGTTCCAAACACGACAGCGATGGCAACGGCTAGCGGAAGGGGCACATAGAAGACAGTGGCGATGAATGCACCCCAGCTAAATAGAAGGGCAAACAAGAGTCTAAGAAGAACCTTCAGAGCTGTAAGCGGAATCTTGGAGAGCGTAATCCCAAGCACGGCTGCTGCGGCAAAAATATAGATTAGAATTGGTCCTAATGCTGAATGGGCAGGAACGTCGATAACCTCCCCGGAGGGCAATGTCACCTCACCGGGCCACCAAGCTATCGGCGCGGGTGGCTGGGTTGGTATTTCTATATCGTTCTCTTCCAAGAATGGGTCTATGCGAGGAGCGACCAGAAGGATGAGCATCTGAGCGACGATAAAGAGAAGAAGGCCCCAATAGACCGTATTCAGCTTTACCGGCCTCTTTATACTCATATAGGGAGTATTCTACACCGAAGAAAGGCCGCTGTCGAAGCTCCCTGTGACGCGGTTAGTTGTTAAAATGGCCAAGAAGACCACCCAGGAAGTGGTGGCCAGTGAAGGAGAACAAATGGCAGTGACACCAACAGGAGAAACGCAAAGTATATCGCCAGAATAATGGCAATCTCTGCCCTGTTCCGTGGCAGGTTGGCATGAAACAGCATCCGGGCAGGCGCCGATATTGTCGATGAAATGAATCTACCTGCAGGTAACATGAATGGTGCGTGTTTCTGATATTCTTGATAGACCTGACCGTACTTCTTAACCATCACGATTTCCTCGTTCAAGGCAATGCCGATTATGACCAGCGAAGATAATAGCCAGGGCAAGCTGGCTCCCGGATTGACTCCACCCCTCACAACAGGCGTCAGTGCCGCTAGAATCATGACACCGTAGCTCCAGATAATGAACCCCAGATATTGAGGATGGCGGGAGTACCTATATATCCAGAAATCTATCACATCTTTCTTCTGATACTTCCCATATAACCATGTAATTGTGCCAAGCAGAAATATGAAGAGCCCAATACCTACCAGAGATACCCCGATGACCTCCCTGAAGTCGCCCTCTGGAGTCGGAGACCCAAGCACTAAGGAAAGTGGATACACAACTATCATATAGGGCAGATAAACAATATCGCCAAGTTTGAGTAGGTCAAAGGATGCATCCCAGATTGGCATCCAAGGGACCCTCAGAATTCCCAACCCCGCTAGGAAAAACATAGAGCTGGCAAAATAGCCAAAGGTTGGCAGAAACATTAGTATTGCCCCGGCGGATGCCAGTGACCTTTTTCCGGTCAAAAATCCGGCGACTATCAAACCAAAAATAGTTCCCAGGCAGGTATATCCGATAGCTCGTATGTGATGATCTTGGATGAACTTTTCGATGGCATTAGGGTCGTAACCCGGGTCTGGGATGATGCCGCGCAGAGCTGCACCAAGTAGCTGAGGGATTGCCAGTGTTGCGAAGCTCAGACCAACAGTGAATACGATAGCC
>Ga0129301_1000762_pt1 | contig 17044 bp, 11 predicted proteins | sample ConPoolayeHmetaG_FD_94489 | JGI IMG/M metagenome (GOLD analysis project Ga0129301, IMG submission 94489) | Hot spring microbial mat communities from California, USA to study Microbial Dark Matter (Phase II) - Cone Pool mat layer H metaG ...
AAACAATATATACAATGAAAGGGGTTAACTCAAGAGCGTTGAAAAACATCTAAAGTGAACTAGTATTGTCAGAGAAAAATAAACTTATTAAAGAAATTAATGAATCAATTCAGAGTTTTGAGGAAGAGAGAGTTCTAAGCGCTGTTAAGAAAGCTTTAGAAAAGGGAGTTGACCCCTCAGAGATTATTGAGAAGGGAATAGCTGCAGCGCTGAAGACTGTGGGAGAAAAGTTTGAGAAAGGAGAGTATTTCCTAACAGAACTAGTCAGTGCTGCTGAACCCGCTCAAAAAGCTGTTAAAGAACTGCTTGAACCAGAGCTTAGGAAGAAGACTGGCAAGACTAAAAGAATGGGAAAAATCGTCTTGGGCACTGTTGAGGGAGACATCCATAGCATTGGGAAGAATATTGTTGCAGCCATGTTCTTTGCCTCTGGCTATGAAGTCATCGACTTAGGTGAAGACGTACCTGCAGAGGAATTCGCCAAGAAAGCAAAGGAGGTTAACGCAGACATAGTTGGGGCAAGTGCCTTGTTGACAACAACACTTCCTGGCCAAAGGAATGTTATTGAAGCCTTAAAGGCTGAGGGAATACGCGACAAAGTCAAGGTTATATTTGGTGGGGCTCCTTGTACCCCTGAATGGGTTAAAGAGATAGGGGGAGACGGTTACGCGGAAAATGCCGTGCAAGCAGTTATAGTTGCCAAAAAGCTGTTGGGGATGAAAGATCAATAAGAGGTGCGAGTTTTTGTACGATGTTTTAAGCCATGATGACCTTTATAATATCCACTTGGCAACCACGGAAGTTCTCGAAAGAGTTGGGGTTCTTGTGGAAAATGAAGAGGTTCTTGAGTTGTTGCATAAAGCTGGTGCTAATGTGGACAAAAAGGCTAGGAAGGCGAGGATTCCAGAGTACCTCTTGAAAGAAGGAATCAGAAAGGCACCGAGTAGTTTTGTTGTATATTCCCAAGATGGAAGAAAGGTCATGATTGGAGGAGACAAGACAGTTATTTCTTCAGGTGCAGGCGCTTCTTGGATGCTTGATTTGGAGACTGGTGAACCTAGACCTGCTACAAAAAAGGATTCTGAGCACTACGCTATTGTGACTGATGCTTGTGATCAGTTCAGTCTCTGTATGTCTCCTATTATTCAAGATGTTACGCCTGTCCTTGTTGATGTTCATTCAGCTGAAGCGATGATATGTAATACTTACAAAACTCCATGGGTTTGTCCTGGAGATGGAAAACAAGCTGGATATATTATTGATATAGCAGCTATCGCAGCTGGAGGAACAGATGAGCTCCGTAAAAGACCAATTCTTCTAGGCTTAGCGTCGCCTAACAGCCCCTTACGTCTCGCCTCAAGAGATTTAGAAGTTACATTCCAATTTGTTAAAAATAAGCTGCCGATTACCTTCATCAATTGCCCGAACAATGGCGCAACTACGCCTGTTTCTATAGCTGGAACACTTGTTGTGACAGCTGCAGAATGTTTATCCATGGTTCTTATTGCTGAACTAATTAATCCAGGAAACCCGGTAGCAGCAGGTCCATCTCCTCCATTTATGGACATGAGAACAGCAACTCCTGCCTTTGGAGCTCCAGAGGGCGCGTTGGTGGTTGCAGGTGCTACTCAAATAATGCGCTACTACGGTATTCCTTCATATGGAAGTATAGTAAGTTCAGACTCCATTGTTATTGACGCGCAGACAGGGTATGAAATCGCTTGGACTGCACAGCTACCCTTGATGGCCGGAATCAATCTGGTTAATGGTATAGGTCTCATTGCTTCCTGCAACGGTTGTAGCCTAGAAAAACTTGTAATCGACAACGAGGTTTTTGGCGGAATAAGGCGGATAATGAAAGGGATCGAGGTCTCTGAGACTTCTCTAGCCGTAGATGTGATTGAGGCTGTTGGCCCAGGAGGCCATTTTTTAGCTCAAAAACACACGAGAGAACAGCTAAAAAAAGAGCGTTGGTTCCCCAAAATATCCAATAGATTAGGGCTTCAGGAGTGGAAGAAAGAAAAACAAGACCTTTGGCAAAGAGCCCGAAAAGAAGTGAAGGAAATATTGCAGACTCATCATCCACAACCTCTAGAAAAAACCGTGGAAGAAAAGATAAAAGACCTTGTTAGGAAAGCGGAAAGAGAAACAGTAACAAAATAGGTACACCTCAAGAAGCCCTAGGAATTGTAAGATTACATGTCTGAAAAAGAATTGTATTATCAAAACTTGGTGATAATCGTGACTGTTTCGAAAATAGCGTCAGGACCTCTAAAGGTTCACCCTCGAAATCCTCGATACTTTACTGATGGAAGCGGCAAGGCTGTTTATTTAACAGGGATTCACACGTGGAGTAACCTTCAGGAATACGAAAGCGATTCGCCATTCAATTACGAAGCTTACCTAGACTTTTTGCAGAAAAACAATTATAACTTCACACGCCTGTGGACGTGGGAATGTGGATTGCGAAGTGAATGGATGCATGGATGGAGCGAAGAAAAACTCTTGGTTCATCCCTTAATTTATAAACGCACTGGACCAGGGACAGCATTTGATGGCAAACCGAAGTTCGATTTGACGAGATTCAACCAAGAGTTTTTTGATAGGCTCCGCGAAAGGGTTAAAGCTGCCGGAGACCGCGGCATATATGTCTCTGTTATGCTATTCCAGGGATGGGACATTGAAAGTAAAGGCAGAATAACGAATCCTTGGGATGCACACCCATTTAATAAACACAATAACATTAACGGAATAGATGGAGACCCAAAAAGTACAGGGATCGGGAGAATTCATACCCTAGATGTTCCAGCAATTACAAGGCTGCAGGAACTATATGTACGCAAAGTAATAGATACACTTAATGACCTAGATAATGTACTATACGAAATATCAAATGAGAGCTACGTTGAATCTATGGAGTGGCAGTGTCATATGGTTAATTACATACATAACTACGAGAAAAATAAGCCTAAACAACACCCTGTAGGCATAACAGTTCAATATTCGCTTAAAGGAAGAGGAGTAAACTTGGGTCTGTTCAATAGTCCGGCAGATTGGATATCGCCTAACACTCCAGCAGATGATGGTTATAATTACTGCTACAATCCTCCGCCAGCTGATGGAACGAAAATTGTACTCTTAGATACGGATCACTTATGGGGCATTGGCGGAGACTCAACGTGGGTGTGGAAAGCCTTTACCCGCGGCTACAACCCTATCTTTATGGATCCTTATGATAGTGGATTCATGGATCCTTGCGACACTGGTTTAATAAATGTCGGAATAATCGATTCCGACTGGGATTCAGCTCGAAAAGCTTTAGGGCAGACTCGTATGTTTGCAGATCGCATGAACCTCGTTGATATGATTCCGCATCCAGAACTAGCGCATACTAGATATTGTCTCGCAAACCCTAATGTTGAATATTTGATTTACCGCCCACCTGAAATGACAAGAAGAATAGCGGTTGATCTCTCCAAAACGGAAGGGGAGTTTTTAGTAGAATGGTTCAATCCAGACACAGGCATCAGTGTGGAGGCAAAGTCAGTAACCGGAGGGAAACGAATAGTATTCGTGGCGCCATTCAACGGAGGCGCGGTTCTCTACCTCAAACATCATACACCGTGACATTAAGTGATGATATGTCTTGCATAACCGCTATAACTACGTTGAATAACTAAGCCGAAGAGCCTCAAGTTTTTAAGGCTAAACTTTTAGGACTAAACTCCATGAATTTTCACGAAAATTTATATTTTCCTATTCTTAAGGCATCTGTCGCGAAATAATTCAATAATGATAGCATCGTTTAAATGGTACACTATTTATTAGGTAAAAGTTTTTTTTGACAAGAGGATTAATCACTTTCTATAGTGGGTAAATCATAATTCTCGCAGCGAGTGACTTAATTATTACTCAATCAAAATCGGGAATTTAAGATTGAATGTGGCTATTTGGCTTTCCTGGCGGTGGTAGGTCTTTTGACGCGTCATCTATTACTAGGACCCAATCGCCATCTTTTGGCGGACTAATTTTTCTTTGTCCATCCGTCACGTATTCTCCTGCAAGTTCAGCCTCGCCTGTACTGGGATTGAACCACCAAGCCTTCGCTTTTTTGCCGCTGATCCTAGACATGTCCACGGTGATTGAACGAGCTGTCGGCATATAAGCAATCAAGGTGCTTTTGTCCGCTGCGCATGCAGCTGCCAGATAATCTAGACCACAAAATTCTCCCAGTCCATCCACAACAATTTTATGTTCCTGGTCTGGGATAAGGTTGTGCCAGTCTCGAGATTTGAACAGGTTTCCCCAATGAAACATGCTGTTTGCGCCGGGGGAATCCAGCGCTGCCTGCCAGCCTTCATCAAAGAGCCATATGGGACGGTTTCCAAATACGTGACCAAAAGCTCCACAGAGAATTGACCAGTATGCTTGACGTCGAATCTGAACCTGCGAAGCGTTATGTTCCCCCTCATACGTTGATTCAAGAAGAATGAAAGGCTTTGTAGGAATCCTGTTGTAGTCTTCAAGCAGCTTGCGATGAACTATGCTGTAAGTGTATGTGACGTTGAAGTCCAGCCATCCTCCGCTTGCGAATTCCTCGGCAACGGAGAGCTCTGGGGCTCCATGCGCGGTGAAGAGATGCCTTTTGTCGTATTCTCTTATGCCAAATGCAACTAGATTGACGTGTTCAAGCGCCGGTCCAGGGTCGCGGTCTCCTCCCATAAGCCAAATAATATTATCAAATTTTTTGTATCGGTCCCCAAGGTACCGCCCATATTCCAAGCATTTTTCTCGGCCAGCCGAAAGTACCTCCTCAAACCATCCATCATCTGTTCCCCGATATCCCAAGTATACTGGAGCTAACAGTACTTGAATGCCGTATTCCGAGGCCTTGTCTATTACCCAATCTGCATGTGCAAAATAGTTCTCATTTGGAGTTGAGAAATCCCCCGATTTTAAAAATGGCGCTTCTCCATATGCGTTGTTAGGCGGTTTCCTGCAAAACTTGTGTTCGATTAAATTCACCATGATCGTGTTGAAACCTTGCTGAGATCGCTTACTAAGATATGTTTCAACCTCTTGCTTCGTTAAAGCTACGATTAATGACCAGCCAGCATCACCCTGAAGCAGGAATGGAACATTATTCTGATCAACCAGGTGCCTTTTATTCGAGCTGACCTTTAGCGGAAAAACATATTTTACCATATAGACCCACACTAACAAGTAGCTCTAATTCTCCTTTTTATGTTTTTTGTGGTCTTTCCTGTTCCTTAAAATCGACATGTTTAAGTCTGCTTAAAGCCTAAGATTAAAAACAGAAAATTAAAGGTTACAAAACCGCATTTGGTCACCCAAACCATAAGTCGGCACATACAGCTAGATATTTTTACCAATATACAACCCGTATATATCTGCCCACTCAACTTACTTACCAGCGAAAAACATAAATATACTGAGAACCGAAATAACACCGCTGAGCTAGGAGGGAAGAAGACGGAGATTATAAGAAACATCTATTTAGTTTCTGGTCCTCCATATGGCACTCATGAAAACGTGTACGTGGTTAAGGGCACTAATGCTTTAGTGATGATTGATACAGGTATAGATGAAGAGGAACTTGCAGTCATATATGAGAATATTGCTTATTGGGGCTTGAGGGATTATCCTATCTCGCATGTGTTAATCACTCACTCTCATTATGACCATTGTGCCAACGCCCACATATTAAGAAAAAGGGGTGCAAATATTGTTGCAGGACCAAGCGATGCTGAAGGGATAGAGCTAGGCGATGACAGAACAGCAAGCTACGCCTTTACCCACAAAAAAGGGTTCATTCCATGCACTGTAGACCTTAAAGTAAAAGATGGAGATATCATTGACGCTGCTGGACTTAAAATTGAGGCCATTCATGTTCCAGGATACACAAAAGGCTCTATGTTCTATAAGCTGATAACTGAAGGAAAGGTTGTTCTGTTTACTGGAGACGTTGTGAAAATCGTCTTTCGGCAATTAAATTTCTTAGAGCCGAAACTGGGATGGTCTGGAGGAATAGACTATGACAGACAAATGTACTATGAAACGCTAAAGAAAATCTCCAGCATTAAAGCTGACATTCTTCTTCCAGGACACTTAGAACTGTGTGTTCGAGAGGGGTGGCAGATACTGCAAAGTGCACTTACCACAGCGAGGTACAACTGGTATAATGTGCCCTCGATGGGTCTTTATGGGTCAAAGATAGAAAGGTAAAAATTGTGATGGTGAAGCAAGGAATGAGAATACTGAGGAATATTTTTCAAGTTTCTGGGATTCCATTTGGTTACGCAACTCACGGTCCGATAGGCGATAATGTATTTGCTGTTAAGGGCGATAATGTGATAGTGCTGGTGGACTGTGGAGGATCACTTGAGGAACTTGAGGTTATTGATGAATGGCTAAAATATTGGGATTTGATAAACTATCCAGTTTCGAATGTTTTGATATGCCACGCTCACAATTATCATATGGGCAATGCGCATGTTTTTAGAAACCGAGGTGCAAAAATCGTCGCAGGTTTTGATGATGCAGAATGCATAGAAACAGGCGACTATAGAGTAATTGACTCAGGCCCATTCAAACTTAGACAATACAATCCTTGCATTGTTGACCAAAAGGTTAAAGACGGAGACATCATTGAGTCTGGAGGACTCAGGTTTGAAGTTATCAGTGTTCCCGGCCACACGCCAGGTTCTACGATTTATAAATTGGCTCTCGATGGCAAGATAATATTGTTTACAGGCGACGCACTGAAGGTCGGTCCAGAGTGTAGAGGTTCCGTTCTAGGCTGGACAGGCAGTGCAGGTTATAATAGACAACAATACTTCGAATCTATTAAGAGGGTATCAAAGATGCATGCAGATGTTATTTTGCCTTCAGAATATCAGATCTGCCTTAGAGACGGTTGGAAAATACTACAAGACTCATATCTAAGGGCATTATTGGAATGGAGGCAACCTGCAGAATACGATGACTAAATAATATAAAAATCAAAGCCTAACCTACGCCCAAAAAATATTAGGTAAAAAGCGTCCATTTAATATCAAGGCCAATTCAAAGTCGAGTATCATCTACAAATCGATAGATAAGTTCTAAAAGACCAATACGTATTGAAAAATTCAGAGACTTGAATTTCACCAAACCACAAAGCTAATAAGGAAAACAGCCCAAATTTTTAGTCACTAAATTCGGAAGTGAAAATATGCAAAAAAATAAGTCTACTATTTCACTTATGATTTGTCTACTGCTTCTAGTAAGTGCCATTTCGTGTCCCTTAATACCGAGTAATGCTCAAGTCACAACGCTTCCACGCGAAAAGACTCTATATCTCTTCATTGATGGTGGTAAAAAAAGCAATCCATATCAGTACAATCCTTTCTTACCTGACTGGATAGGTTCAGCTGGTCACCATCAACTAATGATAGAGTTTATGTCATACTTTTCTTTGTCTTACACCGCAGAATATTTTCTATGGTTAGCTACAAGCATTGAACCGTCCCAAGACTTTAGTGCGTGGACGATCAAACTAAGACAAGGTGTTAAATGGAACGACGGGGTTGACTTCACAGCTAGGGATGTTGCCTTCACATTCAACATGTTGCTGACGCCTCATGAACCGCCATTGGCTTATGAAAGCGTTGTACAGGAACAAATAGATAGTGTTGAAGTCGTTGATAATTACACTGTTAAAATCAATTTGAAACAACCCAATCCTCGCTTCTATGCTACAGAACTCGTTGGATGCGCTGGCTGGGGAGGTTTAGCTATAGTTCCAGAACATGTATGGAAAGACAAGGATCCAACAACGTATGACGGGTCTGACAATGTGTGGACAGGACCATACAAACTCGTTAGCGTTTCAGAGACTGGAGATCGATTTGTTTACGAACGTGATGACAACTGGTGGGGAACAAAAGCGCTCGGAATCAGACCAGCTCCAAAATACATCGTATTTGTATGGTATGCAACAGCAGAGGCAACATCTCTACAGCTTCTCGCTGACAATTTAGACTGGGGAGACTTATCCGATAGATATACATTTGAGAGCTTAAGAGATAGAAACCCCTTCATAAGAGCTTTCAACCTGACATTACCATATGCATTTCCCACGTGGGAAGACTTCAGACTTGCTATAAATTGTAAACGGTATCCTTGGAACAACCGCGAAGTTAGGAGGGCACTATCCTACTATATTGACAGGGACGCTTTGAACGAGATCAGTCAAGGAGGAATAGCGCCACCAGCTGCTGGACCAGTGGGACCATTAGTTAAAGAAGAGTTTAAGGAAATCGAAAACCGCTTAGCTGCCAAATATAATGTACTGGAATATAACCCAAGTAAAGGTGACGAAATCCTCACAAGACTTGGGTGGAGGAAAGGTTCAGACGGCATTTGGATCACTGAGAATGGAACTCGGGCAACCTTCGAGATATTCATATTCTTGGGATGGGGCACATTCTTAGAGTATTATGGAAGGCAATTGGCTGACCAGCTAAGGGATGCTGGCTTCGACGTAATTGAATTGGCGTTGTCTGGAACCGCTATGATTAATGCTTGGCTTGGATCAACTTGGGATGGTTGCACAGACTGGGCTGGCGGAGGAGCCTCAGATGAGCCCTTCCCACAGCTGGAATACCTACATAGCAAGTACATAGTACCAGAGGGAGAACTAGCTCCTGGAAACATTGAAAAATGGAGCAATTCCACATACGACGCTATTATGGATCAAATGGCGGTTATGAGCCCATACGATCCTGAGTATCTTACGTTATACGAACAAGCATTAGAGATATACTACCAAGAGATGCCTGACATCTCCACAATATACCTAAATCAGATAATTCCATTCAGCACCAAGTATTGGGTAGGCTGGGCAACAGCTGAGAACTACTACTGTACTCCATTCCTCAATGCTTTTGCAGTAGGACACCAAGTATTCTTAGAACTTCAACCAACAAGCACTTCAACAATCACTGTATACTGGACTAAACCAACAGTCCAGTTTAGATCAGAAGGAACATTTAGAGGCATTGATAAAAAATGGTATGGTCCTTTCCAAGAAGGCGACGCTGCGGTTCTTCCCGTTGACGACGCTGAATTCTGGGTAAAGCTAGGCTATGCCTCTTACTCACCAATCACTCCAACATTGCCCACAGAGCTAATAGAGACCATGGCTGAAGACATAACGGCTCTAAAGAATTCAATCAGTTCGTTAAGCAACAAAATAGAACAAATGTCGAACTTGACAACATTGCTATACACCATAATTGCTCTTCAAGTTATCGCATTAGTGGCTATAGTTGCAGTTATGTTAGTGAAAAGGCACTAACTTCCCCCCCTTTTTAGTTTTTTCTACTTGCTTAAATTTTTTGATTAATCTTTACAGTTGCTGTCTCTATGATTGGGGGTAGTTTAGTTTCCTTAATAAGTCGAGAAAATCAACGCTAGCAAGATCTATGCAAGTCGAGACATGGAACTTCTTTCAAAGCGTCACTCCTAATATGATACTGCTTAAAAAATAATTCAAGTACTCGTTATCTCCAGAGAGAAGCGAAACCTTGGATAATTTCTTCCATAACACTTTTTCTCTATCTTAAAAACTGTACAGCAACTACATAACAATCAAAACAAAACACGTATGTGTTTAGCTCGCCGAAAAGAAGCTTAATTTAGCCTTCTTTTTTGCGCGCATAACATAATTTTTTCTAAGAGAAGGCGGAAATGAACTCTGTTTCAAAAGCAGCTAAACACATACCAAAACACTTTTAAATTTAAACAAATAGACATTTAAACGCAAGAACTATGTTAGAAGTGAAAACATATGAATAGAAAATCTACGTGTTGCGCAATACTAGTTGCGGTATTTCTATTAGTTTCTGCAAGTTCATTCGGCAGCGTTGTTCCCGCTGCTTCTCAGAGAACATATCCGCGTGATCAAACCGTGTACATTCACATTGACGGCGGAAAACTTGCTAACCCACACCAATACAACCCATTCTTGGAGGGATGGATCGGCTCAGCTGGGCATCATCAACTTTGCATAGAATACCTTTTCTACTACAATCATGCGAACGGAACCATTATGCCTTGGCTGGCAACAGGCATCAGCTGGTCAACCGACTTCATGACATACACAATGACCTTGAGACAAGGTGTTAAATGGAGCGACGGGGTTGACTTCACAGCTAGGGATGTTGCCTTCACATTCAACATGTTGCTGACGCCTCACGAACCGCCATTAGCATACGAGAGCTCAGTTCAGGAGTGGATCGAAAGCGTCGAGGTCGTAGACGACTACACCGTAAGGTTTAACTTGAAAAAACCAAATCCAAGGTTCTATGCACAAGAAATGATTACAGTGATGGATTGGGGTGGTATGGCGATTGTTCCTGAACATATTTGGAAGGATGTTGACCCAACAACATGGGACAATCCTTCGAATGTCTGGACTGGACCTTACCAGATTGTTGTGGTATCTGAGACAGGAGACATGGTTATTTATGAACGCTTGGACAACTGGTGGGGAACCAAGGTTTTCGGAATCAGACCGGCAGCGAAGTATTGGATCTGGGTATGGTACGCCACAGCAGAGGCAGCAGCTCTTCAGCTGTCCGTAGAAAAATTGGATTGGGGTCCACTGTTAGACATATACACTTTTCTCTCCATCCGAGATAGGAATCCAAACGTCAGGGCTTTTTACATTGAATCGCCATATGCCTTTCTTGATCCAGCTCCTCTTTGGCTGGAGATCAACTGCGCAAAATATCCCTGGAACAACCGCGAAGTTAGGAGGGCACTATCCTACTATATTGACAGGGACGCTTTGAACGAGATCAGTCAAGGAGGAATAGCGCCTCCTTACCCAGGAATATTCGGACACTGGAATGAGCCCCGCTACCTGCAGTTAATGAGAGAAAAGGGAGAAGAGTACGATGTCCTGGAATACAATCCAGCTAAGGGCGACGCAATATTGACCAGTCTAGGCTGGTCCAAAGGAGCTGACGGCTTCTGGGTTACAGAGAATGGAACAAGAGCCACATTCGAGATGCTCGTTTTCGGAGACTTCGGAACTTATCTGCAGTTCTACGGTGAGCAGATGGTTGATCAACTTAGAGATGCAGGAATCGACTGCGCAGAAAAGCTCATGACGGGAGCAGCAAAATGGGACGCATTAGATACTGGTCAATTTGACGGCGCAGCTTGGTGGATAGGCGGGATGGCAAGCAACGAACCCTTCTATATGCTGGATTGGCTTACAAGCAAGTACATTGTTCCTCTTGGAGAGCCAGCTCCCGGTAACTCCGGGAGATGGAGCAACTCAACCTACGACGCTGTCTTAGCTCAAATGGAGCCAATGACCCCCACTGATCCACGATACATGACTCTCATAAGCCAAGCTTTGGATATACTATACCAAGAGATGCCTTTCATATGCACTATTTCGGATGCTGAGATTACACCTTTCAGCACAAAATACTGGACAAACTGGCCCACAGCTGAGAACTTCTATGTTTACTGCTTCGTTAACGCCTACTGTGGGGCGGGACATTTCGCAATGCTGGAAATTGAACCTGCCGCTATACCGACTACCACGGTGTACTGGACTAAACCAACAACCCAGTTCAGGCCGCAGGGAACTTTCAGAGGCATAGATCACGTATGGTACGGTCCGTTTGAGCAGGGTGATGCAGCCATAATTCCGGTTGATGACGCCGAATTCTGGGTGAGGATGGGATATGCTTCATTCACGCCGCCTACCACCATTCCCGTGGAAGAGTTGGTTGAGACAGTAAACGATTTGTCTGCTAGAGTAGGAAACATGGAAACAACAATCAACTCATTGACTAGCCAAGTCAATTCTCTAAGCAGCCAAATATCAACACTGACGATCTTAGCTGGCGTTGCACTGATTGTTTCGATCATCGCTCTTGTAGTCGGTTTCCTAAAAAGGAAACCGTAACCCCATTTTTTTTAAAAAAAATTGCTTTGTGGATTAACTAGCTGAAATGGTTGGTTTGCTTCCTTTTTTCGCATTTTAACCTGTTTTCAGCCTTATTACAAATTTGGTGGACGGAGGAGATTTCTAGGTCTTCTCGACGATTAAAGGCTAAGAACGGCACATTCAATACCATACCAGCCTAGTTAGTCCACAAAGTAAAAAAAATGACTACTTAACCTAATGCGATCCACCAGCATCTTTAGGATATGTTTAATTATGTTTGCCTTAGCATTTTTTTGTTGACCAAATGACTAATCCATTCAGAGTTGTCAACTTGATAAAAACTTTATCCAAGTTTTGTTCTGGTTTTAATGACACCGCTTTTCTCTCTTGATCAACTGATCGGATCTAAAGAGCCTACTGAAATAATTTTTAAAGGATTAAGGAAACACAGTGTAAGAAATCCGAGGTTCGAAACATTTAATTTTAGACACTTCGAGCGATTATTTTTCTCTGTATGTATTTCTGAGGTACGGTAATACTTTTTCCCCATAGAACTTGATAAATTTTTGTTCGTCTGGACTTGAGCTGCAAAAATATAAATGATTGAATCCTGCTTGAATGTACCTTTCTATCGCTTTGATATGTTCTTCTGCTGTTGTTGCGATTATCCACACTTTTTTCATCGCCTCATCACCAACAAGATTTCCGTGAGCTTCGATTTCTCTCGGGTCCGACACATCATATTTGAAGAAGAAAGGCAGCATACAGCCTGCCCAAAATCTACATGCCCTCAAGGCTTTATTGTAGTCTTCATCATATGAGACCATTATCTCAGCAACTTTTTCTAGTTTGGAAGTATCTTTTCCCGCTTCTCTGGCTCCTTTTTCGAAAAACTTAAAAAGATATGCGTTTTCGATGGAATCAAGCAAGATGCCATCCGCATATTTTCCTGCCAACTCAGCTACTTTACGGCCTGCAGTGGCTACGTAGATCTTGATAGGTTTGTTAGGCTTGGTATACAAATTGGCCTTCTTAAGACTATAGTACTTCCCACTGAAGGAGACGAATTTCTCCATCCACAACCTTTTTATGATGATCATCGCTTCCTCCAGCATCTCTACACGCTGCTTTGGAGAAGGCCATCCGTAACCAAGTGGTGATTCGTTCAATGCTTCCCCAGCTCCTAAGCCTAAGAAAATCCTATTAGGATACAAAACCGCAAGAGTCGCGAAGGCTTGCGCCACAATCGCGGGATGATACCTTAAAATCGGCGCAGTAACAGATGTTCCAATTTTCATATTTCTCGTTCTTTCTGCCGCAGATGCTATCCAAACCCAAGCAAAACCACCCGCAGCCCCAGTATGAGCCCATGGATGAAAGTGGTCGCTTGTCCAGAGGGTCTCAAAGCCATATTTATCGGCCAAAGGAGCAAATGACAAAAGCTTATCTGGCTGGTATTGTTCGTGGCAAGTTTTATAGCCTAACACCAAATTCAATTAGGACCCTCCTGTTTCTACATAAATAAAATGACCAGCATAAATATTAGTCTAGCTATGTGATTGTTTATGAAATATGAGCTGGGAGACCCAATGGTCAGTCTTAATCATTAATCGGAATTTTTCTGTTTATGAAACTAGGTGCCAGGAGCACGCCACATAGGTCTAAGCAGCCCCTCTTTTACCATATCAATGCACTTCGAGTATACCTTTCTGTACTGCTCATATTGTTTCATATATATCTGGTGGTTTTTTTCGTTGCACTCAACTGTTCTGTCCCACTTAACTAAGCTTTCTGATGCACTTGTAATATTATTATAAATACCTACACCGGTTCCTGCACATATAGCAGCACCGAGTGCTGTTGCTTCCTTTACTAGGGGTATCTTTAAATTCGTTCCTAGCACATCCGAAAGAATTTTGGGCCACAGAAAACCCTTCGATGCTCCGCCACAAAAGATAATTTCTTCTGTTGAACGCCCCGTTACCTCCTTAATTACCTCGATGTTGCCAAATGAAACGTAGGCTGCGCTTTCCTCAATTGCTCGAAAACATTGAATCTTCCCGGAGGTTGACGGATTATATATGTCGAATTGCACGAATGATGGAGAGGCATGAATCCAATGTTGAACATTCATGACATCAGAAAAAATCGCCATAACACCATTCGATCCGGGCGGTACATCCTTAGCAATTTCCTCAAGGAGACTGTATACATCAACGCCTTTTTCATTCGCCAAGCGTTTTTCATATTCGCAAAACGCATCTCGGAACCAACGCATAGCAAGACCACAATAGAAGCCTATGCCCTCTATCATCCACCGCCCTGGAATAACATGACAGAGAGTCCGAATTCTATAATTCGGATCAATTATCGGAGAGTCAATTACCATAGTTTGCTGCCAAAATGTTCCCCCAATAATTGTAGTATTCGATGGTTCCACAGATCCAACACCTACAAGACCAAGCTGAGTGTCTGCACCACCCATGACAACTGGTGTTCCCTTTTCCAAACCTGTTTGAGCAGCAGCATCCGAAGTAACCTCGCCTATAACTACGCCAGCTTCTTTGACCTCTGGAAAAATATCTTGCGGTAACCCGCACCATTCCACGATTTCCTTAGACCAAACTCTTCTTCTGAGATCAAATAACCCTGAACTTGAAGCTATCGAAGGCTCCGTTACTAAATTACTACTTAGCCTATAAAGTATCCAGTCACTAAGCATTGTCATATGATGAATTCTTTTCAGAATCTCAGGTTCATGCTTTTTAATCCAAAGGAATCTGGGAGGATTTATTATTGAAGGCCAGTCTCCAGTTATGGAATAGATTCTCGGGGATAAACCGCTTTTGGAGAGCTCCACAACTTCTTCAGCTGCTCTTGCATCAGCATTTGGACAGGCCCAAATCTCTTCACCTTTCTCATCATATAATACCATTCCTTCCCTCATGCTTGTGGCGCTGACTGCCACTATTTCCTTCGGGGAGACTTTTGCTTTTACAAGAGCTTCGCGAATACATTCGCAAAGCAACTTCCAGTTCCATCTCGCATCAAAAACTTGAGAACCCTCATATATAGGGATTGTCCTGTGAGTCCACTCTCTTGCTGCTGAAGATAGCTCCTTTCCTTCTTTATCAAAAACTACGCATCTTCCACTTCCAGTTCCCGCATCTATGGCTACTAAATACTTAGCCATTTGAATTCTTCCACCAATTTTTTGCGTATAGCTCTAATTCTTTATCTAATGTATTTATATTTTCCTTAAACTAGCTAAGATATTTTTAGGTGCTTCTATCGCCTCATCATGGCGAGAATATATGTTCTAGGGTATGACTATAATATTGAATCTAGAGATTTTTGGCTTGTCATATGGATAATAATCATGAATATTTTTTTCTCAAAATTCTTTGTCTTCTTATGATTGGATATAACGATCCAATTAGTATAACAAATAATATATATGTCATGTAAATTGGTATCGTCAACGCAGCAACTCTTGTGCGTAACCATACAAGGTTAGACGAAACAAGCAGTTCTGTATTCTGCATAAAATAAAATACCTTAAGAAAACTTATCATAAATGGCCATACAACAGCCAGAACTATTCCTTCGAGCATAATCCCAATTGGAACGTAGAGCGTATATCGTGGAAATTCATACCGATCAATATTTTCTCTCCATTTTCTAATTCCATAAAGAGTTCTATTAATCCACCATCCAATAGCTCCTCCAACTATACTTCCACAACTACCGACCATAAAAGAATAATCAATAAAACTGGGCGCAAACATTGCCAGAATGATATTGCTGACACCGAAAAAAAGAAAAGTGAGTGATATTGGCATAAGAAACCAGGCGATCGAGATTTTCTTGACAATTTTGCCACAACAGTAATTTTCTTCACGAATAGATACTTCCCTGCCACAAAATTGACATGACTCAGTTATTTTCAATCGGTCTAAATGAGAAGCATAGATCTGTAAAGCATGACTTAATAAACATAAAAACAGTAGTAGATAGAACAAGGGCATATAGATTGATGTTCCATAACTGAAAGATCCAACCTCAGAGACCGCAATACCTATTGTTAGGAACCAGAAGTAGCAACTAGCGAAAGCAAGTTTTGAAGATCTAGAGAGATATGCTACCCTATAGATATGCGTCAAAAAAGCTGTAATTATTAAGAATAATGTCAGAACTAGAAGCCAAAACCATTCCTGGTTCCATGGGGGAGAAATGACTTTCGTTGATAAATTGAATATCCCACCATTTTCCTTAGAGTCTACAATAACATAATATCTACCTGTAAGATCCGCAGTGAATGATGAAGTTCCACCTGAGATTTGCCTGTACTGATATAAAGCGTAAAAACTTTCATCTGGTAAAATTTCGTAGTATAAAACGAATACTGAAAATCTTGGATTGAATTGATCTGAAGAGTTTATATTCAAAAAAACCGTATCACCCCTTCTCAGATCAATATGAAAAGCAATAATGCTTCCCACTAAAGGCAATAGCCTTGAATTATTTTCGCATAATGATTCACTGGTATCTATGAAGAACTTGTAGAAAACAGGGTTGGCTTGATTGTTAATGATTAAGATGAATGCGTCATCATCATTACTGATATAATAAATATAAGAATGAGATAACCATTGTGCACTAGTTTTTATCCTATATACAGGTCCATCAACATTTACATCCAATTCAGCTTTTTCAGAATCAGTAAAAAGCGTGAAAATCAGAATAGATTCCTTAGATACTCTAACAACGTACTGCCTTGAACTAAAAGGCATAAGGCAATCATCAAGAAGTTTGTCTTTCTCTGTATATTTTGTTGATACTGTTTTTTGTTTTTCCGCGATTAAGAAAACAGTAGAGTTTTTATCATATGGTTCGCATGAAAATGATTGATTTATTACTGTCTGGAAAATTATGCTGATCAAAATGAAATAATAAAGTGATTCTGCGAAAAGTTTTCGAAAGATAAATATTCACCCGTTATTTTGTATAATTATGCACCTATATATCCCTACTATCATGTTTTCGTTTCACTTTAGCAACACACTAAAT
>Ga0129301_1000763_pt1 | contig 17037 bp, 17 predicted proteins | sample ConPoolayeHmetaG_FD_94489 | JGI IMG/M metagenome (GOLD analysis project Ga0129301, IMG submission 94489) | Hot spring microbial mat communities from California, USA to study Microbial Dark Matter (Phase II) - Cone Pool mat layer H metaG ...
GATTCGGGGGCGCTGCAGATCGAGCTCTGGGTGAACGATGCCGGGCTGCTCGAGAGAATCTCGGTCCCGGCGCGCGGCATCGAGGTGGTGCGCAGCGAGTAGCTCCTGCGCGCCGCGCGGCGGACCTGCCGGCCCCGGAGGGCCGGCAGATTTCGATTGCGTGCGGTTTTTCTGTCGGCCCTTCGGGGCTCGCTCGTTGCGACGCCCTTGTCTCCGGGCTCGCTGGCGCTCGCCCGGAGCTACTTTCTTGCGTGCCTCCGGCACGCATGCGGCCCCGGAGGGGCCCTGAGCGGGTAGCCGGGGGTGAGCCGGAGGCGAACCCCCGGAAAGGCGGGCGAGGATCAACCAAGCCCCGGAGGGGCGGCAGAATTCGATTGCGTGCGGTTTTTCTGTTTCACTTCTGCTTCGGGTTGACGAAGTTCCTGGGGTAGATGCTGGCAAAGGGCATGACCCGGCGCAGGGTGATCCAGTATCCCTCCTCGTTGGTTATCAGATTGAAGGTCTCGGTGTCGAAATCCATGACCCTGGTCTTGTAAGGCGGCAGGAAAGCCTGTGCGCCGGCATGATAGGAGGTCAGGAAGCGCTCGTCGTATATCTTCTTGGCGGCCGCCAGAGCCTGCTCGTCCGGCGCCTTCGTCAGCTGCATCCGGCCGAAGGTCTCGTCGAATTCCTTGGGATGCAGCCGCATGTATACCGTCTTGAAAGTGGTCTTGAGCGGGTGCATTCCGAAAACCTGGGTGAACTTCTCCTTGACCTCTTCCGGAGTGTCGATCGTGAGGGTGCCGCCTCCGAGGATGATGACCACGGTCACCCCGGCCTCGGTCCTTCCGAGGACCATGGTTCCGGAGGGCGATTCGAAAGAGGTATAGTCGCCGGTGAATTTCAGGTTGGTGTACTTGTAGACCTCGTCCTGGGTGAGCGAGACGTCGAAGAATTTCTTCTCCTGTGCGGGTTCCTGGGAAAAGAGCAGCGTGGCTGCCGGGATCATTGCGAGGGAAAGCCAGTGCAGGAATCTCGAGGTTCTCATGGTCGCCTCCTCCTCCGGCTCATGGCCCTGGCGGTGCGGGAAAACGGTCGCCGACCGAGCGAAAAGCGTTCGCAAAATCCGGCGCCAAATTACCCAAAATCGTTGCCGGTGTAAAGAATAAAAGTCCGCCGGCACCGCCCGCGGCGGAGGATGCGCTGCAGCCGTCGGGCGCCGAGCCCCTGCGCGCCTGCGCGCGTTCCGGGAGAGGCTGGGTTCACCGGTAATAGACCTTTTTCGCGAACGCCTCCGGGTCGCGCAGGCAGGCGCCGAGCTGCCGGATCACGGACCGGTACTCTCCGGCTTCGTCGACGTCGACAGCGGTGAAGCGCTTCAGGTTCGATCTCAGCCAGCGGGATACGATTTCCTGCTCCCAGGGCTCGCCGGCGCCCTCGGCCGACGCGTGCTTGGAGAAGAAGGTCGAGCGCACTCGCCGACGCAGCTTCCGATCCGGGCCGGCGCCCGGGATCACCGCCTCACGCCCGGCAAAGAGCGAGTTGCGCACCAGGTAGGCCGCGGCGCCGGCGGACTCCCCCTCCTCCCGGACGAGAATGATCAGGTTGCGCGGCCTGCCGTAATGCGCCGGCTTCTCGTGCACCTCGGACTGCAGGTTGAAGGGCGGGCGGAAGTCGCGGATGAGGCGCATTTCCATCACCAGCGCCTCCACCTCGGAGGCCGCCGGGGCGAACTCGAGCCTGTGCAACTGCTCGTGCATTCTCGCGATCTTGGGCTCCTCCAGGGCGCTCGGCGTGAAATACGAGCGCACGCGCCGCCGCAGATTGGCGGCCTTGCCCACGTAAATGATCTCTCCCGCCCGGTTGCGCATGCGGATCGTCGCCCATGATGCCGCGCAGGACCCTTTCCGCCGCGGCCGCATTGGGGGAACGGATGCCGAGAACATCCTGCAGGATCTCGGCGGCGGGCACGGGGCGGGCCTGTTGGGCGAGGAAATCCAGGATGCGCCGGCGCACGGTACCGCTTTCCATCGCCTCGAAGTATACACCGCGTGGTACACTTACTGTGGAACCGCCGGCCGGGCGGCGCGTAATAACTTAGGCAAGCGCCATCATCTGCATGGAGGTCTCGAGGAATATGGACAGCGAAACCGGCAAGGGCTCGCGCCCGAGCAAGCACGCGGTTTTCTTTCTGTTGTTTCTTTTCGTTCTCACCCTGGGGATCGGCATCGGCAGCCTGCTCACCTATCGCGCCGGCGGGGTCGCGCGCGGCGACAGCCAGCTCAAGATCCAGACCGAGGGCAAGCCTCTCGTCGGTCCCGAGGTGACGGCGCTGTCGCGGGCGTTCTCGACGGTCGCCAAGGAAGTCGAACCGGCAGTGGTGAATATCAATACGGAAGAGCTGGTGCGTTTCTCGCGCCGCATGCCGCAGCAGGACGATATCATGGGCGAGTGGCTGCGCCGCTTCTTCCCCGAAATGCCGCAGCAGTTCCGGCGGCAGAACCTGGGTTCCGGCGTGATCGTCGATCCCAAGGGCTACATCATCACCAACAGCCATGTGGTCGAGGGCGCGACCAAGATCAAGGTCGGGCTCGAGGGTGGCGGCGACTACCCGGCCAGGATCATCGCGACCGATGCGCTGTCGGACATCGCCGTGATCAAGATCGACGGCAGCAAGGACTTTCCCTACGCCCGCATCGGCGATGCCAAAGCGATGAAGGTGGGCGACTGGGTGCTGGCCATCGGCAGCCCGTTCGGCGTGGAGCAGACCGTGACCGCCGGCATCATCTCGGCCACGGGCCGGGTGTTCTCGCAGATCGACGACGAGCGGTTCGTGGGGATCCTTTTCAACGATTACCTCCAGACCGATGCGGCGATCAATCCGGGCAACAGCGGCGGGCCGCTCGTCAACCTCAACGGCGAAGTGATCGGGATCAACAGCTTCATCCAGAGCCGCTCGGGGGCGAGCGCCGGCGTCGGCTTTGCAGTTCCCTCCCATATCTTCGTCAATGTCTACAACCAGATCCTGACCAAGGGGAAGGTCTCGCGCGGCTGGATCGGCGTCGACATGAACGCCCTGCCCAACATGCCGTCGTTGACCCCGGCCATGGCCAAGTTCTTCGGCGTCAAGCAGGGCGGCGGCGTGCTGATCACGGGGCTGGTGGCGGAAGACGGCACACCCTCCGACACCGCCGGCCCGGCCGCCAAGGCGGGCATTCGGCCCGAGGACGTGATCGTCGAGTTCGACGGCAAGCCGATCTACGACGTTCCCGACCTGCGCATCGCGGTGGCCAACACCCCGCCGGGCCAGAAGGTGAAGGTCAAGGTCGTGCGCCACGGCGAGGAAAAGGTCTTCGAGCTCACGGTCGCCGAGCGCACCCTGGAGGCGGCGGCGCAGCGCCAGCAGAGGGGCGCCCTCAGCTTCGAGGAAGAGGAGAAGCCCAGAACCGAGATAGGGTTGAAGTTCGAGGACGTGCCCGCGGATGTGGCCCGCCAGCTCAACATCAAGGGAGGAGCCTTGATCACCTCCGTGGCCCCGGGAAGCCTGGCCGAGGATGCAGGACTGCAGGGGCAGGATCGCGGGGGCTTCGATGTGATCGTGGCCGCGAACGGGAAGAAAATCGAAAGCGCCACCGAGTTCCTCAACGTGGTGCGGGATCTCAAGTCGGGCGAGTCCGTGGTCGTCAAGTTCCTGCGCGTCACCGCCGGCCAGGGCAGGCGCCTCGACGCGCGGACGTTCTATACCAGTTTTGCCAAGCCGTAGCTTCACGAGGCGGCACGGGCAAGGCATCGGCCGCAGGGGCGCCGGCGGAATCGATTCCGCGCGCGCCGCGCCCCTGCGGTTTTTTCTTTCGAAGGGCTGCCGGCGGTTTGAAATTCCCCGGAGAAAGGCTTAGAGTCTAGCCTTGGAGGCCGGATCGGCAGGTTCGCGGCGTGCCGCTCCTGCATTCGGCAGGGGAAACGGGCACGCCGATCATACGACTCGGATTCAGGAGGACGCGCCATGATCACACCCGCGGCACGCACGCGGCACGTCGAGTACGCGATACGAGACATCATGCTGGTCGCCGAGCAGGCGAAGGCCGCCGGCAAGGAAATGCTCTACCTGAACATCGGCGATCCGATGATCTTCGATTTCCGGACGCCGCGCCACATCATCGAAGCATGCAGCCGGGCCATGCTCGACAACCATGTCGGCTACGCGCCCTCGTCCGGCATCCCCGAGGCGCGCCAGGCCATCGAGGAGTCCGTCAAAAAGAAAGGGATCCGCAAGTGGATCGATCTCTTCGTGACCTCGGGCGTCTCGGAGTGCATCGAGCTGTGCCTCACGGCCCTCGTGGATCCGGGAATGGAGGTGCTGACGCCCTCGCCCGGTTACCCGCTCTACTCCGCCGTCCTCGCGAAGCTGCAGGCGAACAACGTCCCCTACTATCTCGACGAGGACCGCAACTGGGAGCCCGACATCGACGACATTCGCCGCAAGATCACGCCCCGGACCCGCGCCCTGGTGCTGATCAATCCCAACAATCCCACCGGCTGCCGCTACTCGCGCGCGGTGCTCGAGGAAATCATCGAGCTGAGCCTGAAGCACGACATCGTGATCTTTTCCGACGAGATCTACGACAAGCTGGTCCTGGACGGCGAGGACAGCATTTCGATCGCCTCGCTCTCGGATGAAGCGCCGATCATCACGATGAACGGGCTGTCGAAGAGTTACCTGGTTCCGGGTTTCCGCATCGGCTGGGCGGTCGTGACCGGCAGGAAAGAGGCTCTCGCCCCCTACGTGGAAGCCGTCAACAAGTTCCTGCGCGCCCGTCTGTGCGCCGTGACGCCGCTGCAGTACGCGATCCGGCCCGCGCTCGAGGGTCCCCAGGAGCACATCGCGGAGGTCAAGGCGAAACTGCGCCGCCGGCGCGACATCACCTACGAGCGCCTCAACGCCATCCCCAATATCAGTTGCGTGAAGCCGACCGCCGCCTTCTACGCCTTTCCGCGGCTGCACATCGAGGAGACCGACCTCGAATTCGTCACGGATCTCATCCGCGAAACCGGCGTGGTCACCGTGCACGGAGACGGTTTCGGGCAGCGCCCCGGCACGCGCCACATGCGGGTCGTGTTCCTGGCGCCCGAAGACTACCTGGAGAAGGCCTTCGCGCGCATCGAGGAGTTCATGAAGAAGCGTGTCGCGAAGCCGGTCGCGAGATAGCCCGGGGGAGGCACCATGAAGACGCTGCTGCTGTCGCGGAAGGACATCGAGAGCTTTTTCACCATGAAGATGTGCATGGAGGCCGTGGAGAAGGCGTTCGCGGACCTTTCGGCCGGCAAGGCGGTCATGCCGCAGCGCACTCCGATCCCGGTGCCCGACAAGCATGGGCTGGCCCTCTTCATGCCGGCCCATGTGCGGAGCCTCGGGGCGCTCGGGGCGAAGGTCGTCACGGTCTACAAGGACAATCCGGCCAGGCACGGGCTGCCCACGGTTCTGGGGACCGTCATCCTGCTCGACGAAGAGACGGGCTTCCCGCTGGCCCTGATGGACGGCGGGTTCCTGACGGCCATGCGCACGGGGGCGGCGAGCGGCGTGGCGACCAAGTACATGGCCCGGCAGGACGCCGAGGTGGCCGCGATCTTCGGCACCGGCGTGCAGGCCTTCACCCAGGTGGTCGCCGTTCACGAGGCGCGGCCGCTGAAAAAATTGCTCGCCTATTCCATCGACGAGGCCGATGTGCGAAAGAGCTTTGCCCGCAGGATCGCCGAGAAGACGGGCGTGGAGGTCGAACTCGTGGATGACCCGGCCCCGGCCGTGGCCCGGGCGGATATCGTGATTCTGGCCACGAGCGCCTCGGAGCCGGTCATCGACGGCCGCTGGCTCAAGCCCGGAACCCATATCAACGGTATCGGCTCGCACGCGCCTACGACGCGCGAGGTCGACACGCTGACGGTCCGCAAGAGCCGCATCGTCTGCGACCTGACCAGCGCATGCAAGGCCGAAGCGGGCGATTTCATCATCCCCGCCCAGACAGGGGAGTGGAGCTGGGACAGGGTGGCCGGCGACCTGGGCGACGTCGTCGCGGGCAAGCTGCCGGGGAGGACCTCGCCCGAAGAAATCACCCTGTTCAAATCCGTCGGCCTGGCCGTCCAGGACATGTCGGCGGCGCGCGCCGTGTACGACCGGGCGATCGAAAGGGGAATCGGAACCGAATTTCAATTTTGAGCGGCCGTTCTAAGGCCCGGTTTGACTTCGAGTTGAGCCGTATTATATTGCTGATTGCCTTTTGTGACCGGGAGGGTGCGGCACGGCCGCCGTGACTTCGCCATGGAAGCGAGAGAAGGGCTCAGCCTGAACGAGAGGGCGCGGGAGATCCTGCAGTGGGCGATCTCCACCTATATTGCGACGGGCAAGCCTGTCGGATCGCGCAAGATCGCCCGGCGCAGCCGCGAGCATCTGAGCGCCGCCACGGTGCGCAACATCATGGCCGACCTGGAGGAGATGGGATATCTGCGCCAGCCCCACACCTCGGCCGGCCGGGTGCCCACGGACAAGGGATACCGGGTCTATGTGGACTATCTCCTGGAAAAGAAGGAAATAACGGCGCGCGAGCGCGAACTGATCGACCGGGCCCTGCAGTCCGAAGGAACCCCCGCCCATCTCATGCACCGAACCAGCCAGGTTCTGTCCCATGTATCGAAAAACCTCGGGATCGTCGTTTCTCCCCCGATCAGCAGGGTGGCGCTCCAGCACATACAGTTCGTGAGGCTCACGGAAAACCGCATCCTGGTCATCCTGGTATCGCGCTCGGGCATCGTCCAGAACCGCGTGATCCATCCGGCCGAGGAGTTCTCGCAGACGGAGCTGGACCAGGCCGCGCGCTATATCGTCGAACACTTCAAGGAAAAGACCCTGCTGGAAATCCGCGCGTTGATCGCCAAAATCATCCAGGAGGAACGGGCCGTATACGACAATTTCGTGCGCCGGGTGATTCTGCTGAGCACCCAGACCTTCTCCGAGGCCGAAGAGGACGCCCAGCCGGAAGTCTACATGGACGGCGCCGCGAATCTAATCAAAACCCCGGAGTTCTCCGATATATCCAAAATGACGGCGTTTTTCGAGGCTATCGAGCAGAAAAGCCGCCTGGCATCCCTGATCAACGAATGTATCAAGGGGGATTCGGAGGAAGTCAAAATCATCATCGGAGCGGAGAACGCGCTTCCGGGGATCGAGGACTGCACCTTGATCACCTCGCGCTACTTCGTGGATGAATCGACACACGGCTCCCTGGGCATTCTGGGGCCGACGCGCATGGAATACGGCAAGGCGATATCGCTCGTCGAATACGTCGCGAGGATCTTCGGCAGGGTGCTCAGGAATCAGGGAGCGGGACAATAATGGACGATTGGTATCCTGACGGCTCCGACGCAGCCGAATGTGCCGAAATCGAAACCGGCGGCGGCGAGGCGCAGCCCGCCGAGACCCAGAAGACCGCCGCGGAAGAGATCGCCAGGTTGCAGGCCGAGCTGGAAGCCGCCAAGGCGGAAGCCGAACGTTGGCGCGACAGGTTCCTGCGCGAAGCTGCGGAACTGGATAATTTCCGCAAGCGTGTGGAGAAAGAAAAGAAGGACTGGACCATCCAGGCCAAGAGCGCGGTCATTCTGGAGCTGCTGCCGATCATGGACGCATGCGAACGCGCTCTGAGCAGCTTCGAGGGAGCCGAGGAGCCGCAGCGGGGCCTGCAGCAATACAAGCGGGGAGTCGAGCTGCTTTACAAGCAGTTGAGCAACATGCTCTCCCGCCTCGGCGTGGTCCCCATCCAGGCCCAGGGCAAGAAATTCGACCCGAATCTCCATGAAGCCCTCACGCGGCTGGAAACCATGGATTATGAAGAAAATACCGTGATTTCGGAATTGACTCGGGGGTACATGTACCAGGACCGGCTGCTGCGGCCGGTACAGGTCGTGGTGGCCATGCGTCCTCGCATGGAAGCTCAAGCCGGACAATAAGTCATGGGCAAGATCATCGGCATCGACCTGGGCACGACCAATTCGTGCGTAGCCGTGCTGGAGGGCGGTTCGGTTCAGATCATCCCGAACAGCCTGGGGGGCCGAACCACGCCTTCCATCGTGGCCTTTGCGGAGAAGGGCGACAGGCTGCTGGGCCAGATCGCCAAGCGCCAGGCGATCACCAATGCGGCCAACACGATCTATGCCGTGAAGCGCCTGATGGGCCGGCGCTTCGATTCTCCGGAGGTGCAACGCCTCAGGTCCTATCTCACCTACGGGCTCGCCGCATCGGAAAAGGGCGACGTGCGCATCGTCGTGCAGGGCAGGCAGTACAGCCCGCCTGAAATCTCGGCCATGCTGCTGCAGTATCTGAAGAGCATGGCGGAGGAATTCACCAATGAAGAAGTGACCGAGGCGGTGATCACGGTCCCGGCGTATTTCGACGACTCGCAGCGCCAGGCGACCAAGGATGCCGGCAAGATTGCGGGCCTCGAAGTCCGCCGTATCATCAACGAGCCGACCGCGGCCGCCCTGGCATACGGGCTGGGGAAGAAGGAGCGCGAGCGGGTCGCGATCTTCGACCTGGGCGGCGGCACGTTCGATATCTCCATTCTCGAGCTGAACAACGGCGTTTTCGAGGTTCTTTCCACCTGCGGGGACAGCTTCCTGGGCGGCGAGGATTTCGACCAGCGCATCATGGACTGGATCATCGCCGAGTTCAAGGCGGAATCGGGGATCTATCTGGGCAACGACGTCCTGGCGAGGCAGCGCCTGAAGGAGACGGCCGAAAAGGCCAAGTGCGAGCTTTCGGTGGCGCTCGAGTCGCATATCAGCCTGCCCTTCATAGCCAGCGACGCCAAGGGCCCCAAGCACTTCGACCGCGTGCTGACGCGCGCCAAGTTCGAGGAGCTGGTGCTCGGGCTGATCGAGCGCACGACCTCCTATTGCGAAAAGGCCCTGAGCGACGCCCGGCTGGAACCGCGTGACATCGACAAGGTGATCCTGGTGGGCGGGCAGACGCGCACGCCCGCGGTGCAGCGCCATGTCGAGAAGATCTTCGGCAAGAAGCCCTCGGCCGAAGTCAATCCCGATGAGGTCGTGGCCGTGGGGGCCGCGCTGCAGGGCGGCGTCCTGGACGGCGAACTGAAGGAGATCGTCCTGCTCGACGTCCTGCCCCTGTCGCTGGGGGTGGAAACCCAGGGGGGCCTGTTCACCCGCATCATCGAGCACAACTCGACGATCCCGCTCAAGAAGACGACCGTCTTCACCACCGTGGCCGACAACCAGACGGTGGTCGAGGTGCACGTCCTGCAGGGCGAGCGCGAGCTGGCGAAGTTCAACCGCTCCCTGGCGAAATTCGACCTGGTCGGCATCGCGCCCGCGCCGCGCGGAGTTCCGCAGATCGAGGTGACGTTCGACATCGACGCCAACGGCATCGTGAGCGTCTCGGCCCGCGACAAGGTTTCGGGCAAGGAGCAGGCGATCAAAATCACGCCCTCGACGGGCTTGAGCAAGGAAGAGATCGATCGTATGATCCTCGAGGCCAAACAGTCGGCGGCCAGCGACCGCAAGCTGCGCGAGCTGACCGAACTGAAGAACCGGATCCAGGGTCATGCGGCGTACGTGGGCAAGAGTTACTCGCAGTTCGGCTGGCTGCTGTCGGCCGAGGACCAGGCGTTGGTGCGCGACGTGCTCCAGAAATCGAGGGATCTCACCCCCTTCGGCGACAATTTCCAGGAACTCAAGAAGCTGATGGCGCAGCTGGAAGACGGCGCTTCGCGGCTGGCGTCGGCAATGCTGGGGTCCGCTTCCGCCGCGCACTCGGGCGACGAGCTGCACGCTTCCTCGGACGACATGCAGCGCCTGGTGGATGCCGCTTTTCGCGATGTCGGGTCTGAAAAGCCCAACTGAGGGTCTTCGGAGCGGAGTTCCCCTTGAACCAGAAGAGAGACTACTACGAGGTGCTCGGTGTACCCCGCGACGCCTCCGAGGCCGACATCAAGAGCGCCTACCGGAAGCTTGCCGTCAAGTACCATCCCGACAGGAATCCCGGCGACAAGGATGCCGAGGAGAAGTTCAAGGAGGCCGCCGAAGCCTATAGCGTCCTCAGCGATCCGGAGAAGCGCGCGCGCTACGACCGTTACGGCCACAGCGGCCTGCAAGGGGGCGGATTCAGCGGCTTCGATCCGACGATATTCGCGGACTTCGGGGATATTCTCGGGGAGTTTTTCGGTTTCGGCGACATCTTCGGCACGCGCCGGCGCGGCGGCCCCGAACGCGGCGCCGACCTGCGCTACGACCTGAAGATTTCCTTCCGGGAAGCGGCCTTCGGGCTCAAGACCAAGATCAAGATACCGCGCCAGGATACGTGCTCCGACTGCAACGGTCGCGGGACGGCGCGCGGCAAGAGCCCGGTCGTCTGCTCGTACTGCCACGGCACCGGCCAGGTGCGATACCAGCAGGGCTTTTTCTCCATCAGCCGGACCTGCGGCCAGTGCAACGGCGCCGGCCGGGTGATTCGCGACCCCTGCCCCGTCTGCCATGGCCAGGGACGCGTGCGCAAGGAAAAGGTCCTCGAAATCAAGATTCCGGCCGGCGTGGACAACGGCGCACGGCTGCGCATCCAGGGCGAGGGTGAGGCCGGGACGGGAGGCGGCCCGCCGGGAGACCTTTACGTCATCATCTACGTCGAAGAGCACCCGTTCTTCCAGCGCCAGGGAAACAACCTCTACTGCCAGGTTCCCATCGGGATCGCCCAGGCGGTGCTCGGCGGGGAAATCTCCGTGCCGACACTGGACGGCGAAGAAAAACTGACCATCCCCGAAGGCACGCAAAGCGGCACGGTCTTCCGCCTGCGCAACAAGGGCATCGTGAGCCTCGGCGAACGCGGCCGCGGAGACCTGTTCGTCACCGTGAACGTCGTCATTCCCACCAAGCTGAGCAAGGAACAACGGCAGTTGTTCGAGCGGCTGGCCAAGCTGAGCAAGGACGAGGAAGTCAACCAGGAAAAGAACATCTTCGAGAAGGTCAAAGACATTTTCGGCTAGTCCGTGGGCGGTGAATTGTCGCGCGAATCGGGCATGAGGCCGGCGCGGCCTTCAGCAATCAGACTTCCCGGGCGGGAGCGAGGGTGATGCCTGAGAACTGATGGCCGGCAGCACGCGCGCATTGGATCAAAACCAGCGGATCGCGGCGGATCTGCTTCGGTCCGGTCTCGTCCGGGTTGGGCCGGGATGACCCGAAGGCGGTTTTTCTTACCTCGCGAGCACATCCGAAACAGGATCGCCACGCTGCCGCCGCAGCAAGCGCACCACCTGCGCCATGTGCTGCGCGTGCCGGCCGGCAGCGAGGTGGAACTGTTCGACGGATGCGGCGGCATCTACCGGGGGACCGTCGAGTTCCACGGCGCGCGGGTGCGGGTGGTCTCGCTGCGCGAAGTCGATTCGGCCCCGGAACCGCGTTCGCGCCTGATCCTGGGCGCCGCTCTCATCAAGCCCGACCGTTTCGAACTTGTCCTGGAGAAGGGGACCGAGCTGGGTGTCGACGAGTTCGTCCCGCTTCTGACGCGCTTCTGCAATGTTCGCATTCCCGAAAGCCGCCTGGAGGAGCGCATGAAGCGATGGGAGCGCATCGTCCAGGAAGCCTGCCGGCAGTGCGGTCGCGCGTCGGTCCCCGCCGTCGGCAGGCCGGCCGGGTTTGCCGGCTTTCTCGAGGAGAATCGTTCGCGCGGCTCGGGATTTCTCCTTTACGAGAACGCCGCAAAATGCCGGCGGCTGCGCCTGCCGCAGAGCGATCGCATCGTCCTGTGCGTCGGTCCCGAGGGAGGGTGGGACGAAGCCGAGGTGCATGCGGCGGAAAACGCAGGCTGGGAGGTTTTCCGCCTGGGAAGTACAATACTGCGGGCTGAGACCGCCGCGATCGCGGCGGTGGCCCTCTTTCGCCTGGGAGCGGAAACTTGCGGCTTTTTCCAGGAACGGCGGGAGGGATAGCGCGGCTGCGGGCGGCCTCCGGGATCGGCCTGATCCTCGCCTGCCTGTCCGTCCCCTGCAGCGCGCAGCAGAGGCCCCTGCAGACCGATGATCCCGAGATACTCGGCGTCGGCCGCGTGCGGATCGACGCCGGCATCGACTATCTGCAGGGATACCGATTCCCGCTCTCGGGCCTCAAAGGCGACCTTACGCGCCTTGGCGTCATCGGGCTGCGGGTCGGTGCCGGCGAATATGCGGAATTCCAAATCAGCGGAGTGATTCAGGATTTCCTTTCGATTACGTACCGCAGCGAGCCGGTGATCCCTCCATCGTTCCACGGAAGCGCCACAAGCGATTTCGGCGACCTGACCCTTGCCGCCAAGCTGAAGCTTTCGGGGGAGCGCCCGCGGAAGCCCGGCCTGGCTTTCAAGTTCGCCGTCCAGCTGCCCAACGAGTCCAACGAGAGCGGCCTGGGTACGGACGAGACCAGGTTCTTTGCCGCGCTGCTGGCATCCAAGAAGCTCGCGCGCGCGCAATGGATCGCGAACCTGGGCTTGGCCATCCTGGGATCGCCCGTGACCCCCAATACGCAGGCGGACAAGCTGACCTACGGCCTTGCGGTGATCATTCCCGTGCACCGGCGGCTCAACCTCGTCGGCGACGTGACGGGCATGAAAGGCCCGCAGAGGGTCGGCAACGAAGACCGCGCCCAGGCCAGACTGGGTTTGCAGTTCTCGAGCGGGTCGATTCGCTGGGATGTCGCCGCAGTGGCCGGCCTCGAGCGCTACGATCCCTCTTCCGGTGTGTCCCTCGGGTTCACTTATGAATTCCAGGCCTTCGCGAAGCCGCGGCGGCCGAAGACCGTCAAGTGAACGCCTCGGCGAAGATTTCCACACATGTGAATATTCAACGCAAGTCGTTTGCCTTCAGCAAATAAATCAAAATCTCAACCGGGTTTTCCACAGGTTTTGCACAGCGGCGGGAGGCTTGGATTCTGCCGAATGCCGGCGCAGGGTATGGATCAGTGGGTCCGCCGCGCCGCGGCGGATCATGCTGGCGGTCGACGCGAAGTGATCTTGCTGTAACGAAACGGAACCTACGTAAGGGGCCGGCACAGGCGCGAAGGTCTGCCGGCCCTCCGGGGCTCGGCTGATCGATACGCGCCTTTCCGGGGGTTCGCCTTCGGCTCACCCCCGGCTACCGGCTCAGGGCCCCTGCCGGGGCCTGCCTTTGGTCGCGAAACAAAGGCGGCGTAAGGGGACGGGACGGAAGATCCCGGAGCGCCGTGCCCGCCCGGCCTGAAATTGCAGGAAGCCGCAATGCTCCGCCCGCCGTCAGCCGCCGGGCATCGAGGGTGAGATCCGGCGCAGAAATTCCTGCTCGCCGATCCCGGCGATCCTCAAAGTCTTGGTTCTGGAGCGCTCTCCTGAGACGATGCTGATGCGGGACTTGGGAATCTCGAGCAGCGAGGCGAAAAACTCGACCAGGGCACGGTTGGCGGCCTGGTCGACAGGCGGCGCCGTGACCTTGACCTTCAGCGCCCGCTCGTGAATCCCGGCCAACGCGCAATTGCGGGCGCGGGGCTGCACCCGCACAAGCAGGTCGATTCCCGAGCCGGTCTCGCGGACGAGCAAGTCTCTGCTATCCACTCGCCCTCTCCCCGAAGACGGCGGTACCGATGCGGACCATCGTCGCCCCTTCCTGTATGGCCACCTCGAAGTCGTGACTCATGCCCATGGAAAGGTGGCGGCTGCCCAGGCAGCCGGGCCGCTCTCTCTCGAGCGAGTCCCGCAGGCTCCGCAATTCGGCGAAATAGGGCCGCACCTGCTCCGGGTCCTCGAAATACGGCGGAAGCACCATCAATCCCTCGAGCCGCAGCCACTCGAGCTCGGATACCGCAGCCACGATGCCGGGGACCTCGTCGCGCGAGGCGCCGAACTTGGTTTCTTCCTGCGCAAGATCGACCTGCACGAGGACGGGGAGCCGCTTCGCGAGAGCCTGGCACGCCTGCTCGAGCTTGAGGGCGAGGCGGATGCTGTCGAGCGAATGGATCCAGTCGAAGAGTTCGGCGGCGCGTTTTGCCTTGTTCGACTGCAGGTGCCCCACGAGATGCCATCGCAAGCCGGGGAGGGAGCTCATGGCCGCGATCTTCGCCTCGGCCTCCTGCACGCGGTTTTCGCCGAAATCGCGGTGGCCGGCGGCGACGGCGCGCGCGACGATTTCGGGCGGAAAGGTCTTGCTCACCGCGACGAGCGTGACCTCCTTGGGGTCGCGCCCGCACCGCAGGCAGGCCTGGGCGATTCTCTCCTCGATCCTGCGCAGATTGTCCGCGATTTCATCGACCGGCTTCATCGGTACCGCCGCCCGGCTCTCTCCCGGCATGCGCCCGCGATCGGTGTTGTATCCGGGATGAGCCTTTGCTACTCTGCCTCGTGCCGGGCTTTGCGGTGGAATTCTAGGTTTCTTTGAGGCGCCTGGCAAGCATTGCGCATGTTCATCACCTTCGAGGGGATCGAAGGCTCGGGCAAGAGCCTGCAGGTCGAGATGAGCGCCGCCTATCTCGAGCGCAAGGGCGTGCGCTGCCTGGTTACGCGCGAGCCGGGCGGGACGCAGTTCGGCACGGCCGTGCGGCGCATCCTGCTCGATGCCGAAGGGCCGCAGCGCGACCCCCTGAGCGAGCTGCTCCTTTACCTCGCCGACCGCCACCAGCACCTGCAGGAAGTCATACGGCCGGCCCTGCACGAAGGGATCACGGTCCTCTCGGATCGCTATCACGATGCGACGCGTGCCTATCAGGGCGGGGCGCGCGGCGTGGATCCCGAACTCATCGACGGCCTGGCGCACATGCTCGGCATCCGCGATCCCGACAAGACCTTGCTGCTGGATCTCGATCCCCAAACGGCCCTGGGGCGGGCGCGCTCGCGGAACGAATCGGGCGGGCGCCTGCTTGCCGAGGGCCGTTTCGAGGCGGAGGACCTCGCTTTTCACCGCGCGGTACGGAGGGCGTACCTGGATCTTGCGCGGCGATTTCCCCGCAGGATTCATGTGGTCGACGGAACGGGTTCGCCCGAGGCCGTCTTCGAGCGCATCCGCCTCCTGCTGGACGAGTGGCTGCCCCCGCCGTCATGACCCATGAGCGCACCCCGCAGTTTTTCTGAGTTCGTCGGCAATCCGCGCGCGGTCCGCATCCTGCGGGCGAGCATCGAGCGCGGACGCCTCCCGCATGCGCTGATCTTCGCCGGGCCGGAGGGAGTGGGCAAGAAGACGCTCGCGCTGATTCTGGCGCGCCTCTTGAACTGCCTTTCGCCCGCGGACGGCGAACCCTGCGGCCGATGCCGCAGCTGCCGCAAGATCGACGCCGGTGTTCATCCCGATGTGATCGTGGTGCAACCCGACGGGGCGTTCATCAAGATCGATCAGGTACGCGCGATCAGGGCGGAGGCGGCCTACCAGCCCTTCGAGGGCAGGTTCCGCGTGGTCGTTCTGGACGGCGCCGACAGGATGCGGCCCGAGGGTGCGAACTGTCTGCTCAAGACCCTGGAAGAACCTCCGAGCCGGACGGTGCTGATCCTCGTGACCGCGCAGCCGTATCTGTTGCTGCCCACCATCAGCTCGCGCTCCCAGCTTTTGCAATTCGGCCCCATTCCAGAGGATCGGATCGCCGAACACCTGGTGCGTGCGGCGGGCCTCAGAACCGAGGAAGCCCGGCTGGCCGCAGCGCTTGCCGACGGCAGCCTCGGCACAGCTCTGGCCTTCGATATCGGTGCCTATCGCGAGGCGCGCGCCCAGGCGGTGCGCTTCGTGTCCCTGCTGCTGGGCGGGGGCTCGTTCGCCGAGGTGAGCCGCCTGGCCGCCGGCCTGCCCAAGGAACGCGAGCAGTTTCTTTCGTGGCTGAGCCTGGTGGAATCGCTGCTGCAGGATGCTTACTACGCGAAAGTCGCCCCCTGGCGCCTGTCGCAACCCGATGCGATCGAGGAGGCGCGCGCGCTTGCGGGGCGGGCGCCGCATTCGGCGGTGGCTTCGGCCATCCGGGCGATTCAAGGCCTGCGCCGCTCGACTTTTTACAACGTCAACCGGCAGATCGCGCTCGAAAGCCTATTTCTCGCAAGGCGTGCCGAGCTTTCCTGACTGCGGCTACTTTTTCTTTTCCAGCCTGGCGATCCTGGCACGAAACTCAGCCGCTTTGGGCGACGAGGGGAACTTCTCGAGGAAATCCCTGTAGACGGCGACCGCTTTCTGCGGATCGCCCTTCTTTTCGTAAGCGCGCCCCAGGGCGACGAAGGCCTCGATCCGGTTGGGCTGGTACTCGAGGGCTTCCTGGTAGCGCTGGATGGCGGCGTCGTAGTTCTTTCTCTTGAGATAGAAGTCCCCGATTTTTACGCTTTTCTCCGCCATCAGCGGGTTGTAAAGTTTTGTCTTTGCGGTCTCGGGGTCTTCCTTGCCCTCGGCGACGCTCGTATCGCGGATCAGCGCGGGCTTCTTCGCTTGCGCCCCTCCGCTCGCCGGTGCGGATGCCAAAAGCGCGAAGATCAGGAAGCAAAGGGCGGGTACCGAACGCATGGGCTCGATCTCTTGCAAAGTTACACTTCTTAATTTAGCTGACGAGAATTTGCTTGTCAAAGCATCCGGGTTGGGCTAACATTTTGTGTAGTTGGGCATTTCCGAGTTCGTCCAATCGCACCCGAATCCCAGTAAGAGTGCCGTTTGGCGCGCAGGTCGCGGGGAACTCGAGGCCTGATATAAGCCGAAGGCCCGGGAGGAGGCCAAATGGTCAATCGCAAACTGATCCGGCCTAGCTTGTCGGAGATCAAGGATCAGATGCCGCGCTATGGTGCGGCTCCGAGGAAGCGCGTCCCGCCCGAAGTGACGAATGCCGAGAATTACTATTACATCAAGCAGATGGCCGCCAAGACCCCGATGGTGGTCAAGCTCACCGACGGCGAGGAGATCCGCGGCGTCATCGAGTGGTACGACAAGAGCTGCATCAAGGTTCACCGCCAGGGTGAGCCGAACCTTCTGATCTTCAAACACAACATCAAGTACGTATACAAGCAGAACGAGGATCACGAACAGGACGAGGTCGACCTCGAGTAGC
>Ga0129301_1000764_pt1 | contig 16973 bp, 14 predicted proteins | sample ConPoolayeHmetaG_FD_94489 | JGI IMG/M metagenome (GOLD analysis project Ga0129301, IMG submission 94489) | Hot spring microbial mat communities from California, USA to study Microbial Dark Matter (Phase II) - Cone Pool mat layer H metaG ...
GAAAACCCATTGCCAGATCCATTCGCGAGCGGCATTCGGATACTTCCGGGATAACGCCGCCGGCAGCTCTACCCAGCCGGCGCCCGCCTCCACATCCATCCGATGCTGCTTGCGCACGCCTTCGATATGACGTGCCGCTTCATCCTCGGCCATGGCCGGCAGGAGGGTGATGCGATCCTTGTCTCCTTTGGCCGAACGTAAGGTGAAATGATTGGAGCCGAGGTCAACATCTTCACACCTGGGCGTGAAAGAATGCCACGGGACTGCTTCGCACCGCCCAACGGCCAATGCGGGCATAGCCTTTGACTCGATTGAGAATAGAAGCACTATAGCCTCGTTGATAAGAGGTTGTCAACAACAAGTCCCGACCATTCGGCCGGCTCCACGCTGTGCCCATGCCGGATATTGGACATTCTACGGTTCGGGACCATCAGTGAGCTGCATTTTGTGCTGCTCAATAGAAATCGCTCCTGCCGAGCCCGGGTCCCGCGCTGTGCCGGTGGATGTGCCCGAAGTGGTGATCGATGATGTTCGGAAGGCTGTTCGAAAACGATCTAAAAAAGATAGTCCGCAAGCCGGCCGGCACCCGCATCGGCGGCGCGCTGCCGGAACGGCAGAGCGCTTCACGGCAATCCGCCGGGGATCACTTTTCCAGCGATTTCAACTTGCCCCATACCTGCGCCACCGATCCGGCCGCTTCCGGGTTTGCGGTGCGGAACTGCGCCAGCTCCCGGTTGGTGCCGACCAGCATGAGGCGCAGCACGCTCCCTTCGGTGCGCAGCCTCAGATCGCGGAAGGGAACCTGGAAGGCATGCGGGCCGGAGACCGGCCGGTACGCCACCTCGTAGAAACTGATGCGCAGCTCGCCGCGGCAGCTGCCGCGCAGCAGGCCGTGCATGTGTTCGACTTCGAAGCTGTGGACCTCCTCCTTGGCCTTGCGTTCGGCGATCAGGGCCCGGTCGGATTCGAGCATCGGGCGCAGTACGAGCAGTGCGGCGTCATAGACGTAATGGACGTTCTGGCCTTCGAGGAACTCGTCGGCGTGCGCGACCTGCGCTCCTGCGTCGGTCCTGATGGCGAGCTGGTGCGAGCCTATGGGTAAGGAATGATTGAGCAACTCGCCGTCGGCTCCCGCGGGCTGACCGTCGATCAGGATGGTCGCGGGCTCGCGCAGCCTGTGGATGCTCAGGGTCGCCGTGGCCGCGGCCATGCGGGCTTCCGCGCGCCGCCGCATTTCCGCCAGATTGGGATCGGCGGGATTGGCGCGGCCGAGCGCCGCCAGGGCGTCGAGCGCATCGCGGTAGCGGCGGGATTCCATGGCGGACTGATAGAGGCCGATGCTGCGCAGCGCTTCTGCCGTACGTTCCTGCAGCCTCTGCGCTTGAGCATCGCCCGGGGTATCCGCCAGCCATTCGTCGAGCAGCGAGCGGGCGTGCGCGTAATCGCCCTGGGCGTATAGGCTCTCGGCGCGGCGCGCGCGCTGCGCGCGGGCTTCGGCGCGGCGCGCCGACTCGGCTTCTTCGGCCCGGCGTTGCTCCTCTTCGCGCACCGCCAAGGCGTTTTTCTCCTCCAGCCTGGCGAGGAGCCTGCGTGTTTCCGGCAGCCCGGGTTCCAGGCGCTCGATCCGATCCAGCTCGACTTTCGCCTGGCGCAGCTTCCCGCCGGCGATCAGGGCCGCCGCGTCCGCGAGCCTCTTCTCGATGGAACGCTCCGCCTGCTGTGTGCCCGACGGCGCGGCGGCCGCCGCATCGAGCAGGCGCAGCTCTTCGGTTGCGCCTTCATGACCGGGGCGCAGTTCCAGCAGGCGCTGCAGGAAGACCCTGCTTTCTTCGAAGCGCCCCTGTGCGCGCAGGCTCCGGGCCTGCTCCAGGAGACCCTCGAGGAGCAAGGCCTCCTTTTGCCTGTCGGATCCCCGCGCCGCGTCCAGGGCGGGCGGCGTGCCTGCAAGCAGCTTCTGGTAGTTCGGCTCGCCGCCGCCGAACAACCGTTGCGCCACCGCGGTGCGCGCGTCGGCGAGGACGGCGAACAGGCCGCGGCGGATGCGCAGGTGCCCCTGGGCCCACCAGCCGGCGGCCAGCAGAAGGACCAGGCCGGCGGCCGCGAGCGCCGCGCGCGGCCCGTAGCGCCGGATCCCGGCGCCGATGAACGCGCGGCGGCCCGCGGCCGACGCCTCGGCGCTTTCTTCGCTCGGAGGCATGGGGGCGCAGGCCTCCGTGGAGGTCAGTTCCGCCGCTGCGAACCAGTCGTCTTCCTGAGCGGGCGCGGCTTCCGCGGCCTCGGGTACCGCATTCGGCGCCGCCGCCGGCCCGGCGGCTCCGTCCGATTCGGACGCCGTCCGGACTTGGCCGTCGGCTTCGGCGCCGGAATCGCCGCTTGCGCCCTCAGGCTCGGGTAGGGGTGCGGCGGCGCCGCCGGCGACCTGCAGGAGCGTGGTCTCCACCGTTCGGCGGACCTTTTCCTGGGCGAGTTCGATCTGCCGCAGCAAGTCCGCGATTTCATCCCTGTCGGCCGCCGGAGAAGACTGCGTTGGAGAAACCGTGCCGGATTCGGAGAACAACTCTTCGATGACGGCCTGGGTCTGGCGGTCCCAGCGCTCGCCGGGACTCGTTTCTTCTTTGCCTGCCGGCGAGGGTGCGGTTCGGTCCGCAGCCGGCGCAGGTTCGGAGGCTTCGGCGGCAGCCAAGGCCGGTTGCGCCGCGGCTGTTTCCGGCGTCGCGGCGGAGGGAAACTCGAATGCCGCGTGAATGGCGCGGTAGTGTTCCGCCAGTGCCGACACCATGCGGTTCAGGGGCAGGTACTCCGTCACCTGCTGGCTGCTGAGCAGCTCCTCGACTTCCCGCTGCAACCTGTGCAATTCCGCGGGCGCGCCGGGGCGGGCCGCGGCTTCGGCGAGCCTCGGGAGCACCGTGTGCAGTTCCACGAGCATGAGCTGACGGTCGTCGGCGATGTCGCGCTGCAGCAGATTACAGGCGGCCAGCAGCTCCGCAGACGAGGCGTAGCGCTCGTCCGGCTGCTTGGCCAGACATCGTTCCAGGATGGGCCAGATTCCCAGGGGTAGGTCGGCGAACCTGTCGAGCGTCGGGATGCCGGCCTGGTGCAGGATGTTGTCGAAGGTTTTCGCGGTCTCGGCGGCCTGGAAGGGGTGATGGAAGGTGAGCAGCTCGTAGAATATCAGCCCCAGCGAGAAGATGTCGCTGCGGGCGTCGGCCTCCTTGCGCTCGATCTGCTCGGGTGCCAGGTAGATGCGCGCGCCGCTGGGCGCGCTCGACGAAAGGCGGAATGGTGCCAGGAGCGCGGCGCATCCGAAACCCGCTACCTTCACCGTTCCGTCCGGCTGGAGCCAGATCTCGGCCGGCGTCAGGCCGCCATGAACCACGCCGTGCTCGTGGGCGTGGGTCAGCGCCTGTACCGCCTGGATCATGATCGCCATCCTGCGCTCCACCGAGAGCTGTTCCGCGGAGGCGATCACCGAATCGAGGTTGCGTCCGTCCACCGCGTCGGTGATGATGAACGTCTCGTGGGGCTCATCGCCGTAGCCCAGCAGAGGGACGATATTGGGATGGCGCAAAGCTGAAGCCGCCTCGCATGCGCGCGCCAGGCGTTCCCTCACGCCGGGGGTGCGCAGGAGTTCCTCGCCGACGACCCGGATGCCCACCTCCTGGCCGGTCGCCTGGTCGCGGGCCCGATAGATGACGCCGATGGGAGTCTCGAGCAACTTCGCGAAGGTGCGGTAGCTGCCGTACTGTTCAGTGGCCATGGTGTCCTCGCCGTCGAGCGCCGACGTGCCGCCTGCCTGCCGGGCATGGCTTGCCCCGCGGGCGCGGTCTCGGCTGCCGATAGCATTCATATCGGCCGGCGGCCCGCCCTTTCTGAGCAATGTCTTTGCTGCCGCGCTCCGGCACCGGCGGGCGCGGCGCGTTTAGGCGGGCTAATTCGCCGCATCAGTTTTTTTTCTTCCTTTTCTTCTTGCAAAGCGCGGGGCGATTGCAACAAACTTAACTCAGTTAAATAGTAAGCAGGTTAATGTTATGGCTGTGATGCGATCCCAGCGCAGCACGGTGGCCCACGCGGCATCCGTGTTGCCGGGTCCGGCGCATCACAGGCGCCTGGTGCGCTTCACGCACATTTTCTCCTCCGCCGTGCGTGAGCTGCTCGAGATCAAGCTGCTGCAGGAGATCACGCGCGATCCCCTGTCGCTGTCGCAGTTCCATCTGCTGCGCGCTGTGGCCCTGAACGGGCAATTCCACAGCGCCGAGCTCGCGGGCTTTCTCGGGGTGAGTGCGCCCGCGGGTACCAAGAACATCGACAAGCTCGAGCGCCTCGGGTTCATCGTGCGCCATCCGTGCAAGGAGGACCGGCGCGTCACGCTGCTTTCGGCGAGCGCCAAGGGCAGGCGCCTGGTGCAGCGTTACGAGGCGCGCAAGGCGCGCAGTCTCGCGCCCGTGCTGGAGCGTTTCAGTTCGGACGAGTTGCGGCAGCTGGCCCGCCTGCTCGAGCGTTTCAGCCTGTCGTTGATCGAGCACCAGGAGGCCGGTTCCGCGCTGTGCCTGTATTGCGCCGCCTACTGCATCCGGAAATGCCCGGTGGGACGGGTGCGCGGCGGCTGCCCGTTCGAGAGGCTGCGCGCGGCGCACGGCCGGGAGAAGTCGATCGGAGGGGCGGCATGACGGGACGAAACCGTTTTTGCCGGGACTGCCGGCCCGGGAAGCCGGGGCCGGAGGGCATTCAATGAGGAGTGGCCGATGAAATACTGGCGCAAACCTTTGGATATTGACCAAGTCAAGGTCCCGCGCGGCGAGGTGCGCATCATCGTGGACCGCTGCAAGGGCTGCGGTTTCTGCGTCGAGTACTGCCCCAAGGAGGTTCTGGTGCTCTCGGACGAGTTCAACGCCAAGGGCTACCATCCCCCCAAGGTGGTGAAGCAGGGCGAGTGCGTGAACTGCAACCTGTGCGAGATGATCTGCCCCGACTTCGCCATCTTCAGCGTGCCGGTGACCGAGGAGGCCGTGGCCGCGGGGGGCGGTGCGGCGGTGGCGAGCGGCGCCGCGCAGGGGTAGGCGGCTGTCGGCAAGAGCAAGGAGGATTCCAGTGAAAGCAGATCCGGCCGGTGTTCTGACGGGTACGCATTACCTGGACGGCGACTTCGCCTGCGGCGAAGGCGCCATGGCGGCGGGCTGCCGCTTCGTGGCGGGCTATCCCATCACCCCGTCGACGGAAGTGGTGGAGCGGATCGCGCGCCGTTTCCCCCGCATGGGGGGCATATTCATCCAGATGGAGGACGAGCTGGCGAGCATGGCGGCGGTGATCGGCGCCTCCTGGACGGGCACCAAGTCCATGACGGTCACCAGCGGGCCGGGCTTCAGCCTCATGATGGAAAACATCGGGCTGGCGGCCATGATGGAGACGCCGTGCGTGGTGGTGAACGTCCAGCGCGGCGGGCCTTCCACGGGTCTGCCGACGATGGTGGGGCAAGCCGACATGATGCAGGCGCGCTGGGGATCGCACGGCGACTACGCCGTCATCGCGATCTCGCCCTGCTCACCGCAGGAGGCGTTCAACTTCACCATCGACGCCTTCAATCTCTCCGAAATCTATCGCGTCCCGGTTCTGGTGATGATGGACGAGTGTGTGGGCCACATGACGGAAAAGGTCATCATCCCGCCGGCCGAGGCCATCGACGTGGTGCCGCGCCGGTTGACAGCCAAGCCGCCCGGGGAGTTCCTTCCCTACCGGCGCAACGGCAACAGCGTGCCGGAATTCGCGCGCGCGGGCGACGGCTACCGCTTCCACACGACCGGGCTGACGCACGACGAGCGCGGCTATCCCGTGATGAGCGCCGAGTGCCAGGACCGCTGCGTGCGCGGCATCGTCGACAAGATCCGGCTGAACGCGGACAAGATCGTGCGCTACGAAGAGGAGGAGATCGAGGGCGCGGAGGTCGTGGTGGTGACTTACGGCATCACGGCACGCGTGGCGCGCATGGGCGTCGACATGGCGCGCCAGCACGGCATCAAGGTCGGGGTGCTGCGGCTCGTGGTCGTATGGCCCTTCCCGGAGAAGCGCATCCGGGAACTCGCGTCCAAGATACGGGCGTTCGTGGTCCCGGAAATCAACTACGGTCAGATCGTGCTCGAGGTCGAGCGCTGCGCGGCGGGCAAGGCGGCGGCGATCCCGGTGTCGCATATGGGCGGCGGCGTGCACGATCCCAACGACATCTTCAGAGCCATCTCGGAGGCAGCAAAGTGAGCACGATACTGGAAGAGGACAGTGTAACCATCGAGGAGCATCCCATCTCGCCTTTCATCCGCACGGATCGCATGCCGCACATCTGGTGTCCCACCTGCGGCATCGGCACGGTGGTCAAGTGCTACGCCACCGCCCTGGCGCAGTCCGGGATCGACCTGGACAAGGTGTCGATCGTCTCGGGCATCGGCTGCACCGGCCGGGTGGCGGGCTACATGAAGCTCGACGGCTTCCACGCGACCCACGGGCGCGCGGTACCTTTCGCCACCGGCCTGAAGCTGGGCCGCCCCGAACTGCTGGTGACGGTCTTTTCCGGGGATGGGGACCTGGTGGGGATCGGCGGCAACCATTTCATCCATGCCGCGCGCCGCAACATGGACCTGCTGGTGATCCTGGTCAACAACTTCATCTACGGCATGACGGGAGGCCAGAATGCGGCGACCACGCCGCTGACGGCGAAATCCTCCACCATGCCCTTCGGCAATTTCGAGCGCCCCTTCAACCTGCCGCATCTGGCGGCGTGCTGCGGCGCCACCTACGTGGCGCGCTGGACCTCGCTCCACATCCGGCGCATGACCAAGTCGTTCAAGGAGGCGATCCAGCGCAAGGGCTTCCGTTTCATCGAGGTCATCACACCGTGCGCCACGCTGTACGCCCGACTCAACAAGCTGGGCAGCGGCCTGGATCTCATGCGTTTCTACCACGACAACGCCGAGATCCGCCACGGGGCGGATACACGCGAGCTGGACATCGAGTTCCAGGACAAGATCATCTGCGGCAAGTTCATCGACGAGGAGCGCCCCACGTTTCTGGATATGATGCACGAGCACTACGGCAAAACCTTGGGCGACAAGTACGTGCCCATGCCGCCCGAAGGAGGATGGATCCATGAGTAGGACCGAGATACGCATCACCGGCTTCGGCGGCCAGGGCGTCGTGCTTAGCGGATACATCATCGGACGGGCGTGCGCGGTCAACGCCGGGCAGCACGCGACCTTGATCCAGAGCTTCGGCCCGGAAGCGCGCGGTTCCGCATGCAGCGCCACCCTGGCGGTTTCCGAAGACGAGATTCTCTACCCATATGTCCACCGGCCCGACATCTTCGTGGTCATGTCTGCCGAGGGCTGGACGAAGTTCGGGGACACTCTCAAGGAGGACGGGATCCTGATATACGAAAAGGACCTGGTGCGCCCGACCTTCAAGGAGGGGCAGGCGGCCTACGGCATTCCCTCGACGCGCATCGCCGAGTCCCTGGGCCGATCGATCGTGCAGAACATCGTCATGGTCGGCTTTTTCGCGGCCGTCACCAAGCTCGTCCCGCGCGAGGCCTTCCGCAACGCCGTCAAGGAGTCGGTGCCCGCGGGAACGGAGGAGTTGAATCTCAAGGCATTCGATGCCGGATACAGCTACTACGAGGAGGTCTACGGAAAGCCGGCGCAGGCGGCCGCCGCCACCGGGGCGCCGGCATGAGCGCAGGCTCCGGACCTCTCGATTCCGGCAGGAGGTGAGACAGCGTGGACGCACAGCCTGGAACATCGGCACAGGCGGTAGGGGAAGCGAGGGAGAAACGGGCCCTGGTGATCGGCGGCGGCATCGCCGGCATCCAGGCCGCCCTGGATCTGGCGAACGCGCGCATCCGCGTCACCCTGGTGGAGCAGTCGCCGTCGCTGGGCGGGCGCATGGCCCAGCTCGACAAGACCTTCCCCACCATGGACTGTTCCATATGAATCCTCGGCCCGCGGGCCATGGATGCCGGTCGGCATCCGCTCATCGAGGTGATCACCTGTGCGGAAGTCGTGGCATGCGAGGGCGTGCCCGGTGACTTTCGCGTGCGTGTGCGCAAGCAGCCGCGCTATGTGCGCGAGGATAGGTGCGTCGCCTGCGGCCTGTGCGTCGACGCCTGCCCCCAGGTGCGCAGCAACGAGTTCGATGTCGGTTTGAAGGCGCGCAAGGCCATCTACCGTCCTTTCCCGCAATCGGTGCCCGCGACTTACGCCATCGATCCCGAATCGTGTCTCAATCTGGGCGGCTTTCTCACGGAAAAACAGCGGGCGAAGCTCGAGAAAGTCCAGCGGGCGAAAAAGCGCCGGCAGCCGGAGTACCGGTCCTCGCTGCTCGTCTGCCCCCACTGCAGCAACGCCTGCGAGGTCGAAGCCATCGATTTCGAGATGCTGCCCGAGGAACGCGAGATCGACGTGGGGGCGATCCTGGTGGCCGTGGGCTTCCAGGAGTTCGACGCGCGCCTGCTGCGCAATTACGGCTACGGCCGGTTCGTCAACGTGGTCACCAGCCTGGAGCTGGAGCGCATGCTGAACGCCACGGGCGTGACCCAGGGGCATGTGGTGCGGCCTTCGGACAGGAAGACGCCGCGGCGCATCGTCTTCATCCAGTGCGTGGGCGCGCGCGGCGAGGGCGGCCGGCCCTACTGCAGCCGCTTCTGTTGCATGAACGCGGTCAAGGACTCGATGCTCATCCGGCAGCACGACCCCGAGGTCGAGGAGATCACCATCCTGTACACGGACCTGCGCGCCTTCGGCAAGGGCTTCGACGATTTCGTGCAGCGCTCGCTCGACGAGCAGAGCGCCCGTTACATCCGAGGCCGGCCCGCCAAGGTGGACTACGTGGCGGCGGACGACACGCTCGAGGTGTTCGTCGAGGACACGCTGGGCCACCGGCAGCAGCGCATCCCGGCCGATCTGGTGGTGCTTTCGGTGGCGGCCGCACCCAACGACGGGGCGCAGGCGCTCGCCGGCATCCTGGGGATCGAGACCGACCGCTACGGCTTCATCGCGCGCAAGGATCCGGCGATATCGGCGGTCGAGACCGTGCGCGAAGGGATCTATGTGTGCGGCAGCGCCGTCGGCCCCCAGGTCATACCCGATTGCGTGGCGCAGGCCTCGGCGGCCGCGGCGCGCGCCGAGCTGTTCCTGGCGGGGCATCGGGTCACGGAGACGGCGCAGCCGGTCGCGCCCCTGGACGTTTCCGGGCCGCCGCGCATCGGGGTGATGGTGTGCAGCTGCGGCATCAACATCGCCGGCGTGCTCGACGTCGAGGAGCTCGTGCGGCGCGCGGCGCGCATTCCCGACGTCGTGGTGGCGCGCAACCACATGTTCGCCTGCTCCTCGACCGGCCAGCAGGAACTCGCCGAGCTGATCCGCGAACATAATTTGAACCGCGTGGTGGTCGCCGCCTGCACGCCGCGCACGCACGAGCCCATATTCCGCGAGACCTGCGCGCGCATCGGCTTCAATCCCTACCTGCTCGAGATGGTGAACATCCGCGACCAGTGCTCCTGGGTGCACGCGCGCCAGCCGGTCGAGGCCCAGGAAAAGGCGCACGACCTGATTCGCATGGGGGTCGCGCGCGCGCGCCGCCTGGAGCCGCTGCAGGAGGGCGAAGCGCCCATGACGCGCGCCGCGCTGGTGATAGGCGGCGGCATCGCGGGCATCGAGGCGGCCACGGATCTCGCGGTGCAGGGCTTCCCCGTGTTCCTGGTCGAGAAGGAGGGGAGGCTCGGCGGGCGCCTGGCGGAGCCCAATCTCAAATATCTCTATCCCAACATGCGCCCGGCCGCGGAGGTTCTCGAAGAGAAGCTGCGGCGGCTGCGCGACAGCGGGGCGCAGGCGCTGCTGAACACCGAGGTGGAAGAGATCACGGGATTCGTGGGCAGCTTCGAGGCCCGGCTCAAGGGTCCGGAGAACCGGACCGTGCAGGTGGGCGCCATCGTCCTCGCCATCGGCGCCGATCTCTACGATCCGCGCGGCGAGTTCGGCTACGGCAAGCTGCCCAATGTCATCACCAGCCAGGAGCTGGAGCGGGCGTTCTTCGAAGGCGGGGAGGCGCCCTCGTTCGGCGGCGCCGTGCCCAGGAGCGCCTCGTTCATCCTGTGCGTCGGCTCGCGCGACCCGAAGAGCTTCACGGGCTGCTCGCGCTACTGCTGTCCGACCGCCATCAAGCAGGCGATGCAGCTCGCGCGCCAGGGCATCGATACCACGATCTTCTACCGCGACATCCGCACGGTTTCCACGGGTGCCGAGGAAATGTACCGCGAGGCGCGGCGGCTGGGCGTGCTGTTCGTGCGCATCCCTCCGGGCCAGAAGCCCGAGGTGCTGGGCAAGAAGCAGGCCCAGGCGGTGCGCTGCTTCGACGATCTGCTGGGGCGCCGCGTGGAGGTGCCGGCGGACCTGGTGGTCCTGAGCGTGGGCATGAGGCCGCGGAAGGCGGAGACCGCCAGGCTGCACGACATGCTCAAGGCCAGCCTCGGCCTGGACGGTTTCTTCCTCGAGCGCCACCCGGAGCTGGCACCGGTCGAGACGGCGGTCGAAGGCGTGCTGGTCGCGGGGACGGCCCAGGGTCCCAAGGACATCGTCGACACGGTGGCGCAGGCCTCGGCGGCCGCGGCCAAGGCGGCGGTCTTCCTGTCCTACAACAAGGTCCGGCTCGACCCGGCCGTCTCGGTGGTCGACGAAACCCGATGCCGGGCCTGCGGCGAATGCGTGCGCATCTGCGAATTCCGTGCACCGCAGCTGGTGGAGGTCGCATCCGGGGTGTTCGCCGCCCGCATCAACCCGTCGCTGTGCAAGGGCTGCGGCACCTGCACCAGCTGGTGCCCCTCGGGCGCCATCACGGCGAAGCATTTCACCGACCGGCAGGTGCACGCCATGATCGACGCGGTCTTTGCCGAGGAGGTGGCGCCATGAGTACGGCGGCGAAAGAGGAGAAGGACACGCGGCCCGCGGCCGAGTCGTCATGGAACCCGAACCTGGTGGTTTTCGCCTGTAACTGGTGCTCCTACGCGGGCGCGGATACCGCCGGGGTGTCGCGCCTGCAGTACGCGCCGCACTTCCGCATCATCCGCGTCATGTGCTCCGGCCGCATCCACCCCGGCTTTGTGCTGCGGGCCTTCGAGCGTGGGGCGGACGGCGTGCTGGTGTCCGGCTGCCATTTCGGCGACTGCCATTACGTGTTCGGCAACCACCGCGCCGTGGAGCAGTTCGAAAAGACGCGCAAAGTCGTGCGCCTGCTGGGTTTGGAAGAAGAGCGCCTGCGCCTGGAATGGATCAGCGCCGCCGAGGGCGTGCGCTTCGCTCAGGTCATCAACGAATTCACCGACCAGGTCCGCCGGCTCGGGCCCAGTCCGTTCTCGAACCGCGGGAAGGCCGCCTGAGGCGGCCGGGGGAGGCGATGCCGATGGTGGAACTTGCAGAGGCTGTCAGGAAGACCAACGCATGGGCCTGCTACGATTGCGGCAAGTGCACGGCGACCTGCCCGGTGGCGCGCGCGGGGTCGCGCTACAGCCCGCGCCGCCACGTGCTGGCCGCCAACCTCGGCGATCAGCAGGAGATCATCCGCAACGGCAGCCTGTACGCCTGCCTGACCTGCAGCCTGTGCGACGAGCGCTGCCCCACGCGCGTCGACTTCACCGGCCTGGTGCAGATGCTGCGGCAGCTGACGCACGGGGCGGGGGTCGAGCCCGAGTGCCCGCACGGGGGCGCGCTGCAGTCGGTGATGCGCATGATGGCCAAGGGGGGCACCCAGCAGGATCGCCTCGGCTGGCTGGCCGACGGGCTGGCCACCGACCCGGCCAAGGGGGAGGTCTTCTACTGGGCGGGCTGCACCATGTATTACGACGCCTTCTTCCCCGATCTGCCGTCGCCCATGGTCCAGATCGGTCGCGCATCGGTGCGCCTGCTCAACCTCCTGGGCATCGTGCCGGTGGTTTCGCCGCAGGAACGCTGCTGCGGCCATGACCTCTTGTGGAACGGCGAGCGCGCGCCCTTCGAGGCCCTGGCGCGGCACAACGCCAGAGTCGTGGCGGAAAGCGGCGCCAAGACCCTGGTGATTTCCTGCGCCGAATGCTACCGCACGTGGAAGTTGGACTACGGCCCGTACCTTGCGAGCCCGCCGCCCAGAATCATGCATCTGAGCGAATTTCTGGCCGGACGCCTGGGCGATCTCAAGCCGAGGGAGGGGGCGCGCCGCAAGGTCACGTTCCAGGACCCCTGCCGCCTGGGGAGGCATCTCGGGATGTACGACCCCCCCAGGAGCATCCTGTCGGCCATCCCCGGCTTGGAAGTCGTCGAGATGCGGCGCAACCGCAAGAATGCGATCTGCTGCGCCGGGGGCACGTGGACGAACTGCGACCGCTATGCCAAGCAGATCCAGGTGGAGCGCCTGCGCGAGGCGCGGGCGACCGGCGCCGAGATGATGGTGACCGCGTGCCCCAAGTGCCGGATCCATTTCGCCTGCGCGATGAAGGATCCCAAGCTTGCGGACGCGGTCGTCCTGCCCATGAAAGACCTGGCCGAGGTTCTGGCCGAGGCCGTTGCATAGGGAATCACAGCGGGGGAAGCGGATGTTCCCCGGAAATGGAAGGTACGAATGACATCGGGTTCGACCAACGGTGAGATTCGCGTCGGCGTATTCGTCTGCGACTGCGGCCTGAACATCGCCGGCTCGGTGGACACGGCGGCGGTGGCGGAGTTCGCCAAGACGCTCCCCAACGTGGTGTGCGTCGTGCGCAACAAGTACACCTGCGCCGACCCCGGGCAGAACGAGATCAAGGCCGCCATTCAACAGTACCGCCTGAACCGGGTGGTGGTGGCCTCGTGCACTCCCCGGCAGCACGAGCCGACTTTCCGGCAGTGCGTCCACGAGGCCGGCCTCAACCCGTACCTGATGGAGATGGCGAACCTGCGCGAGCACTGCTCCTGGGTGCACGTCGGCGACAAGTGGGGCGCCACCGAAAAGGCCAAGGACCTGGTGGCGAGCGCCGTGGCGCGCGCCTGCTTCCTGCAGCCGCAGGAGGAGCTGAGCGTGCCCGTGACCAAAGCCGTCCTGGTGATCGGCGGCGGCGTCACCGGCATCGAGGCCGCCATCCAGCTCGGCGACGCGGGGCACAAGGTGGTCCTGGTCGAAAAGCAACCCTCCATCGGCGGGATCATGGCGCAGCTCGACAAGACCTATCCCACGATGGACTGCAGTATATGAATACTCGGGCCCAAGGCCATCGATGCCGGTCGGCATCCCAACGTCGAGCTGATGACCTACAGCGAGGTGGAATCGGTCTCCGGTTTCATCGGTAACTTCACGGTCCGCATCCGCAAGAAGGCGCGCTACGTGAACCCGAAGCTGTGCAACGCCTGCGGCGAATGCGCCAAGGTGTGCCCGGTGATCAAGCCGGACGAGTACCAGATGGGCTTCTCCTCGCGCAAGGCGATCTACATACCTTTCCCGCAGGCGGTCCCGTGTTCCTACATCCTCAACATGGACGATTGCCTGGGGAACAACCCCATCGCGTGCGGCAAGTGCGCCGAAGTGTGCGAGAAGCACGCGATCGATTACGACGACCGCGATGTCATCGTCACGCGCGAAGTCGGGGCCGTGATCGTCGCCATCGGGCTGGACGTCTACGACCCCACCGAGATGGATGAATACGGCTACACCCGTTTCGAGAACGTGATCACCTCGATGGAGTTCGAGCGGCTCATTTGCGCCGGCGGGCCTACGGGCGGGCATTTCGTGCGCCCGAGCGACCACAGGCGGCCGAAGCGCATCGGTTTCATCCAGTGCGTGGGATCGCGCAATCCCAAGGTCGGAAGGCCGTACTGCTCCAACATCTGCTGCATGAACACCATCAAGGACACGCTGCTGCTCGCGGATCACTATCCCGACACGGAGAACTTCGTCTTCTACCAGGACATCCGCGCCTTCGGCAAGTCCTTCGAGGACATGTTCCAGCGCTCCAAGCAGGCGGGCACCAAATACATCCGCGGCCTGCCGGGCGACGTCGAGGAGGATCCGCAGACGCGCAACCTGATCGTGACGGTCGAAAACACGACCAGCGGCAGGATCGAGCGTCACGAACTCGACATGGTCGTGCTTTCCGTCGGCGTGGTGCCCCCCAAGGACTTGAGCAAGATCTCATCGATGCTCACGCTGTCGAAAACCGCGGACGGCTTTTTCATGGAATCCCATCCCAAGCTCAAGCCGGTCGACGCGCCCACGCGCGGCGTTTTCTTCGCGGGGTTCTGCGAAGCGCCCAAGGACATCAAGGACTCGGTATGCCAGGCAGGCGCCGCCGCGTCGCGCGCCGGTGCCCTGCTCAACGCGGGAAGGATCAAGATCGAGGCGATTACGAGCCGCATCGACGAGGCCGCCTGCATGAAGTGCGGCCTGTGTGCCGCCGTGTGCCCCTACGGCGCGATCCAGTGGAAGAAGGGCGAGGCGGCCGTGGTGGTGGAAGCCGCCTGCGCCGGCTGCGGCGCCTGCGGGGCCACCTGCCAGTACGGCGCCATCACCATGCGGCACTTCACCGATGACCAGCTGATGGCGCAGGTGCGCGCGATCCTGGCGAACAAGCCCGAGGAGAAGGTCTTCGTCTTCGCCTGCAACTGGTGCTCGTACGCGGGCGGCGACATGGCGGGCATCTCGCGCATCCAGTATCCTGCGACCAACCGCGTCGTGCGCACCATGTGTTCGGCGCGCGTTTCGCCGGAGATGGTGCTGGAAGCCTTCCGCTGCGGCGCTCCGGTGGTGCTGGTCTCCGGGTGCCATTACGCGGATTGCCATTACATCAACGCCAACCGGCAGACCGTCAAGCGCGTTCAGAAGCTCTGGGATCAGCTGGAAAAGGCGGGCGTGCGGCCCGAGCGGCTGCAGCTGGAATGGATCAGCGCGGCCGAGGGGCAGAAGTTCGCCAAGGTGATGCAACAGATGGAGGAGCTGCGCAAGACGGTCACCATGGAGGAGATCGAGTTCACGCGCAAGGCTCTGCAGCCGAAGCCCAAGAAGAAGGCGCCCAAGAAGGAGATGGAAGAGGCCATGACGGCCCAGTAATCCGGTATCCAAGCAAGGAGGTCGGTATGCCGGCGACCATAGAGACCTTTCGCTGCATGATGTGCGGGCACGAGTTCCAGGAGAAGGTCGAGAAGGACGAGGACAAGGAGCGCTCGTGCCCCAAGTGCCGCTCCAACAGCATCCGGCACATGAAGAAAAAGGCCCCACCCAGCAAGGAGTAAGGCCGATGGCCAAGGCAGGCGCCGAAAAGGAAGAAATCATACGCGTCGATTTTCGCTTCCGCCGCGAGCTGGCCGGGAAGATCGAAGGGAACCTGGCGAGCTACTGCTACCAGTGCGGCGCGTGCGCCGGGGACTGCCCGGCCACGACCTACAGCGACCGGTTCAATCCGCGCGAGATCATGCTCAAGGTTCTCTACGGCCTGGGCGAGGAGCTGCTCACCAAGGATTCCGTGCTGTGGCTGTGCACGAACTGCTACAACTGCCACGAGCGCTGCCCGCAGGAGGTCAAGCCGGTCGAGGTCATCATCTCGCTCAAGAACATGCTGGCCGACCGGGGGATCTATCCCGATACGGTCGGCCGCGTCATCCAGAGCTTCGAGACGACCGGGCGCACGACCCCGGTCGGCCCCGTGGTGGACAAGCAGCGCGCGAAATTCGACCTGCCGCCGCTGGCGCCCGTGCCCATGGAGGAGATCCGGGCCATTATCGAGCCCTCGGCGCCCGGAGAGGCCGAGGCGCCGGCGGCCGCCATGAGGCCGGCGGCCGCGCGCCGGCCCGACGCCCGGCGGTTCGCCTTCTTTCCCGGCTGCCTGATCCCGACGCGCCACCCGGCGATGGAATTCGCCATTCGCGCCGTTCTTCCCAAACTGGGGATCGAACTGGCCGACCTCGAAGGGTCGTCGTGCTGCCCCGATCCGATCTACTTCAAGTCCAAGGACAAGCTGTCCTGGCTGGCGGTGGCGGCGCGCAACCTGGCCCTGGCCGAGGAGCAGGGGCTGGATGTGGTGACCAACTGCTCGGGATGCACGGCCACGTTGTCGGAGACCTTCCACCTCCTGGAGGACGAGGAACTGCGGCGGAAGGTCAACGGCAGGCTGGCGCGCATCGGCCGGCAGTACTCCGGAACCAGCCGAGTGCGGCATATCGTCACGCTCCTGCGCGACGTGGCGGGGTACGAGGCGATCCGGCAGTCGGTGGTGCGCCCGCTGGACGGCCTGAAGGTCGCGATCCATTACGGCTGCCACCTGTTGAAGCCCAGCCGGATCATGCAGGTCGACGATCCCAACGATCCGCACGTGCTCGAGGAACTGGTGAAAGCCTTGGGCGCTGTGCCCGTGCGCCACCGCAACTGGTACCTCTGCTGCGGCAAGGCCTGCCAGTCGGACGACATTCCGTCGAACATGATGCGCGATCTTCTGAAGACCGTGCACGACGAGGAAGCCGATCTTCTCTGCCTGATCTGCCCCACTTGTTTCGGCCAGTTCGATCACGGCCAACTCAAGGTGGCCCGGCAATTCGGGGAGGATTTTCACGCACCGCCCGTTTATTACCTTCAGCTGCTCGCCTTCGCCCAGGGAGTGCCTTACGATCAGCTGGGCTTCGAGAAGCACCGCTTCCAGCCCGAAGTGCTGCGGCGTTTCGAGCGTTGAGCGGCGCTGCGGGACGTACCTGCCCTCCGGGTCTGCCGGCCCTCCGGGGCTCGGCCGATCGATACGCTCCTTCCGGGGGTTCGCCTGCGGCTCACCCCCGGCTACCCGCTCAGGGCCCCCGCCGGGGCCTCGCGATCGCCCCGAACCGCATCGCCGCGATTTCCGGGGGTTCGCCTGCGGCTCACCCCCGGCTACCCGCTCAGGGCCCCCGCCGGGGCCTCGTCAGTGCCGGAGGCACGGCAGCTGGTAGCTCCGGGTGAGCCGAAGGCGAACCCGGAGA
>Ga0129301_1000766_pt1 | contig 16959 bp, 16 predicted proteins | sample ConPoolayeHmetaG_FD_94489 | JGI IMG/M metagenome (GOLD analysis project Ga0129301, IMG submission 94489) | Hot spring microbial mat communities from California, USA to study Microbial Dark Matter (Phase II) - Cone Pool mat layer H metaG ...
GTAGTTTTCTATTAATGATATGTTTATATGAACCAGTTGGAAAGTTAGATGCATGCTGTTTAAGGTAAAGTCTCTTGAAGAATTAGCAAAACTTGTTGTCGCCTCAAAATCAACCGAACTTATGCAATTTTTTGGGGGGATCTTCATATCTGGGCCGAAAGAAAATAGGGCCTACTTTACCTTTGGCGATCCTGAAAAGACTAGCGAGTTTATGAACGTCTTTTACGCTAGAAGGAGTGAAATTGGAGGAAAGTTTCTCAGATTCTTTATAGCAGGAGGCGATAAAAGGATAGCTCCTGCACAGGGAATCGACGGTACAGACATTTTTATACCTTTGATCTACCTTAAAGGCTCTGTCGACATAGAAGACTTTCCTAAAGCCTCTCCATTGGTGATAAGGACGCAAAGCTTTGAAGACTTGCTTAGGTCTACACTTGGTTGGCCGCTTGTGAGGAGTGCGTTCATAATGTATAACTGGAAGCATGGGCAGAAAGATGTATACACGATGAAACTTGTTCAAAGGGTCTTTAACAAAACTAGAAGAATATTTTTCACATACTTGTCTGATGAGGAGATAAAAAGTAACTTCGTCAAGTACAGGGTGACTGGTATAGAGGAGTGGAAGACTTGCGAGGACATACTTGAACCTAAATGGGTCTATTTCCCTATAATTAGGTTGGAAGAGGGGTTTAAGGAGCTTTATCGTCTACTTTGATACGCTTATAGCGTCTTCTTCACCCATACATAGATCGAGGAACGTTCAAAATTCTTTTTCTTGAAAAAGTTTAAGGCTTTCTGATTTGTTCCTTCTATATCAGCGAGGATGATTCTAACCCCGAGGTCTTTTAGCTTCTCCTCTATCGCGTTGTAAAGCCTGTTAGCCACTCCAGTATGTTGATACCTTTTTCTCACACCTAACCATACGATATAGCCGTATTTCCATGCGGATTGGCTCTTCTCGATGGTTGTTGCCATGATGAAGCCGACAACCTTCCCGTTCGATTCGGCAACTAGACAGAGGTTCGGGTTGTTGTTGAACTGGGAGGTTACTGTGTATTCGTCCCACGTTCTGTACATTATAGGGAAGACATCGCTGGGGTATATGGATTCCCCTATGTGGAAGACCTCTGGTAAATCGTCGATTTTCATCTCCCGTATTCTGATCGTCATGTTTGTTAAGTAATTGTAAGTGGACAACTTATAAGTTTTGATGTTACCAGATGAGGTAGTTTCCAATATTTTGGTCTAAAGCCCTCTAGTGCTTATGTCCATGGCTAACTTTATTTGTTCTTCAAGCATCTTAGGAAGTCCTGGAGCCTTGACTTCCAAGAATCCTCTTACAAGCGTTGAGACCGCCTCGTCACGGTTCATCCCTCTCGAAAGTAAGTAGAATATCTCATCTTCTGCTAACCTCCCAACAGCAGCCTCGTGGGTTAGTTCAACGTCTTTTACAGTTGAATCTAATTCGGGCACTGCCCAAATTTTGGAGCCATCGCTGAGCATAAGTCCCCTACATTCTATATGCCCCTTTGAGTTTGGAGCTTGCGCTGTTATCTTCGCTCTAGCTACTATCTGAGCTTTATCTTTTGATATCGACCTAGATACTATTTCAGCTTTAGAGTTTTTGCCCATTATTGTTATAGCAGATCCTAGGTCGATGTAAGAGGAAGAGCTTCCAATCACTATTGAAGACATAAAGGCCCTCGAGCCTTCACCTCTTAGGAGTACGGAGGGGTAAGCTTGGAGGCTCTTTAAACCTGAAGGGCTCAAGTTAATATAGTTGTTTATAAAGACACCACCTTCTTCAACTACCGCAGCTGTTCTGGGTCGAACGTCGCTTACTTTGTTCCAGTCATGAATCATAGTGAAGGTGACGGTTGCGTTTCTTTTGATATAGAATTCTGTGATTCCAGCGTGCAGCCCAACTGATTCAGGCATTACTGCGCACCCTGTGACAACATGTAATGTGGAGCCGGTCTCCGCGATTATGACATTATGCGGTGCCTGGAATGCTTCGGGTGACTTAATCAGCAAGCATGCTTGTATAGGCACATCTAACCTTTGATCCTCTCTTGTCCTTATGATGTATCCCCCATGCCCATAGAGTTTGGCCGCTGCTGTGAATTTATCTTGCCCAACATCGATGAGCCTCCAATAGTAGTTTTCGATGAATTCATCGTCTTTTAGCGCCTCTTCCAGGCTTAATAACTCAATGGTAGGGTAGAGCTTTTTCTTGTACACCATGTCGTGGTCAAGTTGAATGTAACTTCCTGCTTTGCTTTCTTCTTTAGTATCTATGCCGACATTCCGCATTTTGCTCTTTAAAGCCTCTGGTATAGAATTGAACCCGTTAACCCTATCCGAGGGTGTTATCTGCTTTAAGTATTTAGATAGGTCGATGTCTGGCCCATACTTTGGTTTAGATTGAAGGTTCTCTAAAGCCCTTTTATTAAGTTCTTCTATGCGTGATTTAGAACCCAATTTGATCGACCATCTCCGAAGTTTTCCCTTTACCTCGACTTACACACGTTTGTCTTCTTCCGTAGCATTGGGTACACCCATCGAACCCATATTTAAGTACGTCTTTCACAAGGCTTTCTGTTTCGCCGTAGCATATGATGGATCCGTTCTGAATGATGTATGTTCTGTGTGTTATGACGTATCTGGAAATGTATCCTAGGTGTGTTACAATCATCCCTGATGGTTTGTCTGTCGTAGGGTGAGACTCATTGCTTAGAAGTCTACTTATCGCATTGCCAACTATCACCATATTCTCAACATCCACACCAGAGTCTGGTTCATCAAGGAGTACTAGTGAGGGTTGTTGTATTAATAGAAAGAAAAGCTCAGCCCTCTTCATCTCCCCTCCGCTAAAGCCTACGTTGATTTCCCTATCAAGGAAATTCGTCATGTTAAGCGTGGACGCTATTGATTCTATGTCTACATCTTTCCCTCTTTTAGCTGCAAGTCTTTTCGCAAGGTCTCTTATCGTAACACCGTGTATCTTTGGTGGAAACTGAAACGAGACGCCGAGACCCTGTTCAACTCTCTCTTCTACAGGCATGTCTGTTATGTCCTTTCCTTTAAGAATGATGCTTCCATTCTCAACCTTATAGTTTGGATGCCCCATGATAGAGTATATGAGAGACGACTTACCTGACCCATTTGGGCCCATTAAAAGTAAGGTTTCACCAAAACCAATGGAAAGAGATAGGTTCTTCAAAACCTGTTTACCGTCGACAGTAACTGTAAGGTTTCTTATATCGAGTAGCATCAAACCAAATTGTGAGCCTTGTACCCTAATAACTTTTATCATTAAAAAATAAAAAATAGGGAATAGAAACTTTTCCTATTGCTGCTTCTTCGATAGAAGGTCTTTTAGTTCTGCGAGGTGTGTCAGTATTATCCTTTGTTCTACGCTTGCGACGAGTTTCTTTGTTGCAATTACCGTGTCTGGGTTGACTGAAACGCTGTCGATTCCATTTTCCACTAGGAACTTAGTGATCTCTGGGTATACTGAGGGTGCTTGCCCACAGATGCTCACTGTGACACCGTTTTCATGGGCTACTTTAATTAGATGTTCAATTGATCTCAGAACTGCCGGGTCTCTCTCATCAAAGTATCCTAGGTTGCCTAGTATCCCGCTGTCTCTGTCCGCGCCTAAGGTCAGTTGCGTTAAATCATTTGACCCGATGCTGAATCCGTCGCATAGCTTGCTGAATTCGTCTGCAAGTATGACTATCGACGGTACCTCTGCCATGAGCCAGAGCTTGAAGTCTTTCCCTCTTTCGAGGCCTTCTTCCTTCATGATCTTGGTGGCCTTTTCGACCTCCCAAGTCGTCCTAACGAAGGGTAGCATGACCCAAACGTTCTTCAGCCCCATTTCTTCCCTTACCTTCTTTATCGCTTTACACTCTAGTCTGAATCCTGGCTCATAATCTGGGCTAATGTACCTTGATACACCCCTCCAGCCGATCATAGGATTGTTCTCTTTTGGCTCGTACTTTTCTCCACCCTTTAGTGCGGCGTATTCATTCGATTTGAAGTCGCTCATTCTGACTACGATCGGTCTTGGGTATACTGCGCCAGCTACCTTTGCAATCCCATCCGCAAGCTTATCTACGAAGACTTGGGCACGGCCTTGTTCTATTAACGCAAGTGGGTGTTCCCCTACCCAATCAGCGATAATGAATTCAATCCTCATAAGTCCTATTCCGTCGAATGGTAGATCCTTGTATTCGTTAGCTTTGTCCGGTTCCCCTAAGTTCATGTATACTTTTGTTCCAGTTATTGGCACTGTGCTCGCAATTATTGACGCTGCTGGAACTGCTTCTCCTGTAACCTTCGCTTTTTCCTCCTCCACTATACCTTCGTACACGACCCCCAGTGATCCATCAACTGAAACTACCTGTCCAGTCTTTAGAACTTCCGTAGCATTCTTTGTTCCAACAATGCACGGTACCCCTAGTTCCCTTGAGACAATAGCCGCATGAGCTGTCATACCACCGCCGTTGGTAATGATCGCAGCAGCCTTCCTCATAGCGGGCACCCAATCAGGGGCCGTCATCTCCGTGACCAGGATTTCACCCTCTTCAAACGATGCAATGTCCTTCACGTCCATTATTATGCGGACCTTCCCAGAAGCCTTGCCTGGTGAAGCACCTAACCCCCTTACCAACACATTTGCTTGTGCAGCAGTGACTGTTGTAACTTGGGTGGGTGCTGCTTTTGAAGACCAAACTGTTTCCGGTCTTGCTTGGACTATGTAAAGCTTGTTTGTGTCTGTGTCAAGTGCCCATTCAATATCCATCGGTCTCCCGTAGTGTTTCTCTATCAGTTCAGCGTCTTTGGCTAGCTCGACCACCTGGTCGTCGTTTAAGCATGGCACGTTCATCAAGTTCTCAGGTACTGGGACTTCTTTGCTAAAGCCCTCTATACTCTTCCCCTTTATAGTCATGACTTTCTTTGTTGAAATGAACTTATCCAAAATCTTATGCGTGCCCTTTTCTACTACGAACCTATCCGGGTCTACGTGTCCCTGTACCACTGATTCGCCTACACCCCATGCCCCTTCTATTACTACAACGTTTCTATCGCCAGTCACAGGGTTTACAGTGAACATCACGCCAGCGGCTTTGCTGTTCACCATTTTCTGTATTCCCACTGAAAGTTTGACTTTGAAGTGGTCAAAGCCTTTCTCTACTCTGTAAGCGATAGCTCTAGGTGTGAAGAGCGAGCTTATACACTTCTTTGTCGCCTCCACTAAGGCTTCTCTACCCGAAACGAACAGGAATGTATCTTGTTGTCCCGCGAATGAAGCTGTTGGTAGGTCTTCTGCTGTAGCACTGCTTCTTACCGCGACTTCAGGGTTTTCCACTCCAACCTTCTTCCCTAATGCTTTGTAGTGCGTCATAAGTTCTTCTTCTAAAACCTTTGGGAAGGAGCTTGCCTCTATTATAGCGCGGATCTTCTTCGACGCTTCGGTGAGTTTTTCTAGGTCGTATGAATCAAGTCCGGTTAAAATTTCCTTGATCTTGGAAGCAACACCTGATGATTCAATAAAATAGTCGTATCCTGCAGAAGTCAAAGCAAATCCTGGAGGCACCGGGATTCCTGCGTTGATCATCTCCCCTAAGCTTGAGTTCTTTCCGCCAACGAGAGGTACGTCTTCCTTTCTGAGTTCTTCGAAGTCTAGATAAAATCTTTCTTTGCTCGGCATTCTTATCCTCTGCCTTTGGGCGTTAAATAACTTGTATATAAACATCTAACTTTTTCTGACTAAAAGGGGTGGAGGTACCGACTTGCCAAGCGGTGTTTAAAGGTTATACCTCCATCGATTCGAACATCTTAATCGACAAAAATATGAATGCGGAGGTTGCGATCATGGTGTATACGAGTGAAGCAAACATTAGTATTACGCTGTAAAGCTGGGGCAGCACGAAGAGTCTTCCGATAAAGTTCATCACTATTATCGGTATAGATAATAAGACGAAGAATAACATGCCCATCATGAAGATATACGGAGTAAAGGATTTCCTCTTTACAGTCCAAATACCATAGTATACACCAAAAGAAGAGTTTACTATGACTAGTAGTGTTGAAAAGAGTATGGTGTCAAACGATATCGAACCCGTTAACAAGTAAACTATTGCTTGGGAGATAAGCATCAATGGGAGGAAGATAGATATCTGCCATGAAAACATCCCGATTATGTACGAGCGTATCTCTGATGCAAATACTTTTATTATCCAAAAATAGTCGACGAACTCTGTTATCCAAAGTTGTGTTAGGATTATCGGGAAGAACACAGCGAAAAACATTGCCATAGGGAAACCGGCTTGAGTAAAGTCTTCAAGGTTAGAGTTGCCAACGAAAAAGTAGGGAAGGTTGAGGAAAATAAGTGTAAGTAATAGGCCATATATGTCGCCAAAGCGTAAGGTCCGGACAAGCGACTCTTTGGCGTAAAACATTACCTTGCTTTTAGGTGCGTTTTCAAGGTGAATCGGGATAGAAAAACGGCTCATCCTCGATAGGAGGTATTGTTGTTTTTGAACTTGGTATCTAAAGCTTGTATCGAAGGCGGCTCTAAGGGGTACAACTTGTGCAAAGGGCAAGAAGTTAAGTCTTGATGCCTTATAAAATAGGGTGATCGAAAAGATTGTCCAAATAAAGAATGAAGTTACAGGCGCTACAACCTCTGGAAGGTTAGCTCCACTAGTTAGAAATTCCTGTAGAGCTCCTATCGGGGAAATTAAGTTAACTGTTCTTGAAGTGTTTCCAAAGGTGAAGTTAAGTATAACAGGGGCACAGAATGCTAACATAACGAATACTATAAGTAGTCTGACCATACTCCTTTTATAGAAGATTGTGAGTACCTTAAAGCTATTTTCAAGTATGACCGACAGGCTGAGAACCAGGAATATTATGGCGAAGAAAACGATGTAGAAGGTCTTTAACAATAAAACGATGGCCACAAACGCGAAGAAGAAGGGGAGGAAGAGGACAAAAAGTATCATCGTTAAATCGTATAAAGTTTTAGCGTAGAAGAATTCATGTGGCTTAACAGAAGTGGAAAATATGAAGTCACGCTCGTAATCTATTACGCTGATCTGACTTATTATAGAGTAGAAAAGGAAAAGTGTTGGGAATAGATAAAGCACAGGGTACTGCAAGATCATTTGAGTAAACAGGTTCCCAGTTGTGCCTTCTTCACTTAAAATCAAAGGGATTAAACCTAAACCAGACAAGGAATATATTAAAAGTAGTAGTATTGTCGACTTAGATTTCCTAAATGAACCGAAGGACGCTATCAGCCTCATCAAGTAAATTTCTTTTATCGCCAAACTTACCCTACCTGTTTAGAAAACCTAAGAATTTCCTCCTCTTGTGTTCAGAGGGGCTAGCTTCCACATGCGCTGATTCTTTTGTAAGAGTTAGAAATATCTGTTCAAGAGTAGTGTCCTTACCTAGATGCGCTAACTCCTTTAACTCCTTAAGGTTGCCTGTGGCAACATTCCTACCCTTATTGACTATAGCAACTCTGTCACAAAACCGTTCTGCAAGATCGAGGAGGTGGGTAGATAAAAGTACCGAACAACCATTTTGCACAAGCTCCTTTATAATCAATTTGAGCTCAAACTGGCCTTCCGGGTCTATTCCTATAAAGGGCTCATCTAGAAAGAGTATCTTTGGCTCTTGAAGTAACGCCGAGGAAAATACGAGCTTCTGCTTCATACCCTTGGATAATGAAGTCACAAGGGCTTTCTTTTTCTCAGCCAAGTTAAATCGTGAGAGGAGGTCATCTATGCGGGACCTAAGCGCTGGCTCTTTGATGTCACGTATTCTCCCCATATAGTATAGGAATTCGTATGTGCTTAAATACTCTGGTATTGTCGAGGACTCAGGTACGTAGCCAATTAGCCTTTTATACTCATAAGGTTCTTTGTCGATGTCATATCCGAGGACATTTACGACGCCTTCATCTTTCTTCAAAAGACCTAGAACGATCTTAATGGTAGTAGTCTTTCCAGAGCCGTTAGGCCCGAGCAACCCTAACACCTCACCTTTGTTCATGTAAAGGGAAAGACCATTTAATGCTTGAACGCCATCATATGCTTTCCAGAGGTTGTATACATAAAGTGTCGCTTGTGATTGATCGTATTTTCCAAAGGCGTTATTTAACATCTTGTTCACACCTATTATCGCGCAGTTTAAAGTCCTGCCTAGCATATAATATCTTTTACGTAGACTTTACCGTAATTTTACACACTATATTTGGGCATCCTATTCTCTTATTTCTATCGTTATCTGTGGATCGATTTCCTTTACTATCTTGTAGATCTTATCTATTGCTGAGACGGAACCTTTAAGGTTCCAACTTATCTTCTTTATAGAAGCCTTATTAAATTCAGGTTCTAAGGAGATTATTGAAACAAACTTTTCCTTTATCACAAAGTAATCGTAACTGTGCATTCTGACTTCAAACCCATTATCGGAAAGCCTCTTTCTAAGGAGAACTCGCTTTTCCAATTGCCTAAATCGGGAAGCCATTAAGAATAAAAACAGATAATTAGTATTTAAATCTTCTAAAGAAAAGGCTAGGTAATTCTATACCTTTTTTTAAATTCACTTGATCACAAATTTTCTGCTTATACGATAATGGAAGACCTTATTATTGTCAAGAATATTGTAAGAGTTGCAATAACTGTCTATATCAATTTTAATATAGACATCAAACATGCAAAATGCTTATTTATGACCTGATAACCTTATCAGAGATATGTATGTGGAACAATACAATTTCTTTAAATATTGTTGACATAATAAATGAATTTTGGCCCGCTATTACAGTTGAACTACTAAAGATAGCCGGTGCTATTGTAGCACTTATAGTAGGGTGGCTTTTGGGACGTTTGTTAGGTTTGGTCGTTTCATCTTTTATACACAGAAGTAAATTGGAGAACCTGTGGGGAAAAACAAGCTTAGGAACAGCTATAAGGCAGTCTGGCTTATCGATAAGTAAGATCGCGGAGTACGTAGCTAAATGGACAGTGTACCTGCTCTCTATACTTGTAGCTGTTGATATTCTTGATATAGAGGTACTAAGGCCTATTATGAACGCAATTATTGGTTATATACCTAATTTTGTAGGTGGGATAGTGGTCTTTCTCGTCGGTTTCCTTATAGTTGATTTATTATCCGGTATTATTAACAACGCCATTAAGGGATCTGGATACAAATACCACGCGATAGCTGAAAACGGTTTCAGATTATTAGGTTATTTTGTTGTCATCACAACAACACTTACAATTATGAAAGTAGATGTGTCTATCTTCCACATACTTGCTAATGCACTAGCTCTTGGACTAGCCATAGGTATCGCCGTTGGTTTAGGCATCGCTTTTGGTTGGGGATTAAAAGATATTGTTGCCAAGAATGCTGCTAAATGGTTCACCGGCCTTAGAACCACAGCAAATGAGGTGGAGAAAAGTATGGAAGTAAGGTCTCTTCAAGAGAAAATAAAAGAACTTGAAGAGGATCTTAGAGTACATAAACTGAAGCTAGACTCCTTTGAGGCTATCAAAAAGCATAAGTTGGATGCATTAAATATGCCTATACAAGATTTAACATCTTGGCTTACTGAAACAGTAGGTGATAAGGGACAGATAGTCACAGCATATGGAGGGTACACAATAGAAGTAGTTGACGAAATAAGCTTTCCATGGTATGAAGTTTTAATATCATTGATGGCGAATGGCCAAGAAGTATGGCTTTCTAAAAGAGAGGGCAAGTTCATTATAAAGAGCACATTGCATACCGAATGATCTAAAGTGAAGACCACAGTCATCCACCAATTTCCTATAGTAAATGTGATGGTAATAATAATATCCACGATTCTAGTCGCTATAATTACCTCCCTTTTAGGCTTCAACGTAAATCAAATCATTTCCGTGGTTATTTTTGTTTTTAAGACAACAGCGGCATTAATGTTTTGGAGGTATAGACTACCATTCGCCATCTTGGGTCTTTCTGTATTATTACTAGTTGGCGTCATAGATGTAACTCACCTTATTGAATTTGCATCCTTTGATATCGTTTTGTTCTTAGTGGGTATGATGATTATAATTGGTTTCCTAGAGGAAAGGGCTTTCTTCGAGTATTTAAGCCAAAAGTTTATGAAAATGGCAGGAGGAAGTGTGCATAAAACTATTATTACACTGATGATATTCGCAGCTTTCTCTGCAGCCCTAGTGGACGAGGTTACGTCCATTCTTTTTACAACAAGTTTAATCTTACGTATGACCGACAAATTAAAAGTAAAACCAATTCCGCTTATCATGATCGCGGTCTTCTCAACCAACATAGGTTCCGCAGCTACAGCCGTAGGTAACCCAGTAGGGGTTATGATAGCATTTAAGGGTGGGTTCTCATTTTTGGATTTTCTCAGATGGTCCACTCCTATCTGTGTTGTAGCATTACTAATTACAATGATAATATGTTTAAAGTATTTTTCAAGTTATATAAGTAAATTCGGTTATGCCTTAAAACACCAAAAAGAGTTGCTTACCAATGTGGAAACCAATATAATCACGCCAAAAAATCTAGTTGTCTGTTGGCTCGTTTTTCTTTCAACTGTTGGCCTTTTAATAGTACACCATCCGTTGGAAGAAGTTCTGCAATTAGAAAAAAATACTTTGTTGTTAGGCACTCCTCTGTTGATGGCCAGTTTAGTTCTTTTTAGTGATCTTGGTGAAGCGAAAAATCTAGTTGAAAGAAGAGTTGATTGGTGGACATTACTTTTTTTCATCATGCTTTTCGCATCTGTTGGCACATTACAATATACAGGCGTTATAAAGATCCTAGCTGAAGGTTTGATTCAAATATCAGGTAGAGCCCCTCTTAAACTACTTCTATTGTTCACTCCAACTGTAGGCTTTCTCTCAGCTTTCTTGGACAACGTTCTCGCAGTAGCCACTTTTTCGCCGGTTATAATTGAAATCGGTGAAGCTGGTATTTACGTTTTCCCTATATGGTGGGGCATGTTGTTTGCGGCTTGTTTCTTTGGTAATATGACAATAATTGGGAGTACTGCAAACCTTGTCGCAGCAGGAATCCTTGAGCGCAGAGGCGAACATTTATCCCTTTTAGAATGGATAAAAATCGGCTTTATATTATCATTTTCGACTACTATGGTGGCAATTCTTCTTTTATATATTCAATTACCTTTATGAGTTAAAGAACATTCTTTAGAAAGAAGAGTGGGTGGCCAGTGATTCTAATTAAAAGTTTAACATTTGTTAAACTCTTCAATAAAATAAATTTTTTATAAACATTAAGTCTATGTTCTGCTAAGAGAAATAGTTAGAATATAATAAACATATTTGATCAGTATAGTAAAATGGGTAATAGAGATGGCAGATGAATTAACGTTGGACTTGAACAGGTATTCTCCTTTTAGTTTGGACTATTGTTTTAAGAGTGGGCAAATTTTTGGGTGGCGAAAAATTGGTAGTTACTGGTACGGGCCAAATGACAATGCAGTGCTCAGGTTAAGCCAGAGAAGTGATAAGCTCGAAATTCGTGCTTCTAGAGAGTTGGATGAAAAAGAAGTCATCCACTTTTTAGGATTAAAGGATGAGAAAGATAAAGTGGATGAAAAGTTAGCGTTAAATTTATTCATGAGAAACGCTATCTCAAGGTATTCAGAGGTTCGGATCTTCAGGCAAGATTCGTTGAGCGCCATCATCAGTTACTTATGCGCACAGAACAAGAATATACCTGCCATCGAGAGGATGATCTTTGAGCTGTCAAGAGAATTCGGTGATAGCGTTGAATTTGATAGAATGACCTTCTACACATTCCCTAGATTTGAGAAAATAGCTCGTTCAAATGTCCATGAACTCTTGAGGATGGGGCTTGGATATAGAGCTAAGTATCTACTTGAAGCTTCCAAAGTTCTCAAAGATGACGCGGACTATATTAACAAAATTAAGAAGATGAGTTATACAAATGCCTGGAACGAAATGGTGGCTGGCGATATGAAGCTAATTGGAGTAGGGCCTAAGGTTGCTGATTGTATACTTCTTTACGGCTTCGAAAAGATGGAGGCCTTTCCTATAGATATTTGGGTCTCAAGAGTCTATACAGCCGCTTTTGCCAAACTTTTGCCAGAAGAGGAATTAAAATATTATTTTAAGAGGCTTCGCCTTAAGAATAAACTTGACAAAGGATTGTATCTTAAGTTGGCTAATCGCGCAAGAGAGGTCTTTGGGGAGTACGCAGGATATGCTCAACTCTACATCTTTATGTACAGTCGGGACTACCTAAGGTACTGCCATTAGAAAGATAGTTCAACATAGCACGGGATATCAGCTTTGCTACCTTGATCGGCTCTGGTACAGCACCTTGTAATGTAAATCGGTCTACTGCCTCTTTCGCTTCGTCCTTGCCTGCTCCTGCGCATCTAATGAAGACTTGTTTCCCTGTGTGCAGCGTTATACATTCTCTATCTCCTAAACGCTTATAGGCTTCGACTTTAGCTTGGTCAAAGGGAAAATGATGTTTTAAATGGCTTTCTAAGCCTTCTGACGGATGAAAGGTTATTGAGATGACAGGGATAGAGAGGGTGCTATAAAGCCCGTCAACGTCTATTATGTTGAAAAAGCTTACAATACTGCCTCCAATCATTAGAAAGTTTATGTCCCTTCTACTTAAGCTCTTAAACATCGCCACTATAGAGTTGGTCGCATCGTTTCCTCCGAGTGTTGCCTTACCGAAGGCGAAGCCGTCAACGACCAAATCTGATCTCATCACAACTCCTGCAAGTATGGAATTTGGAAGAAAGCCTCTTCTAAAACTTTCAGCGATTCCAAAACAACGTATCGCTTTTTTATGGATGTGGAGGCGCAATGGTGTATATAATAAACTGGTCTTATAAATTATTTCTCTAATTTTATAAAGTTAACGGGTTAGCGTTTGAGATCCTACATTATCTTCTTAGCAGAATCTTCTTTATATATCCTAAACTGTGAACCATAGACGACCGACATGGAAGGCTTCTGCGTCAAATGCAAGACTAAAAGAGAAATAAAAAACGCCACTGAAACGACTTTGAAGAACGGGAAACCAGCTGTACAAGGCGTCTGTGCTATTTGCGGCACTAAGATGTTTGTTGTAGGAAAGAAACTACAATAAACATCAATTCCTTCTTCTTTTTTGCCATGGATCAAAATAGTCAATTCTTGGTGGATAAACCATCCTTTAGCAGTTCTAAATGTTTAATTAGAAAATCGTACAAGTTTTGAAGATGGCGTTTAAAGTCCCATTTATATCAAGAAAAGGTGTTGTAGCAAGTGAACACTATCTTTCCTCAAAGTTGGGAGTTGATGTTCTCGATTCAGGGGGAAACGCTGTTGACGCTGCAGTAGCAACAAGCTTTGCATTGTCTGTTGTAAGCCCGCACATGGGTGGTTTGGGTGGAGATTTTTTTGCACTATACTACAAGGAGGATAAAGACGAAGTTCACTGCTTAAATGCCTCAGGATTTGCGCCTAGAAGACTAACCATCGATTATGTTATGTCAAGAGGGTACAAAGACGAGATGCCAAGTAGAGGTCCGCTCTCTATTACTGTACCAGGTTATGTGCATGGTGTCTTTGAACTTCATAAAAGGTTTGGGAAAAAAGAATTCTCTAGGGTGATCTCTCCCTCTATTAATCTTTGTTATGATGGATTTCCAGCGAGCCAAAGATTTTGTTGGGCCATCAATAAGGATCACGAATTATTAGAATCAGATGAGGGGTCTCGAACCGTTTTCTTAGAAAGAAAACCTAAATCAGAAGGAAGTATTGTGAAATTTCCTAGTATTGCTAAAACCCTCTCAATAATTAAAGAACATGGTCCTTTAGGCTTCTACGAGGGCGAAGTCTGCAGGGGTATTGTAGACTATGTTAACTCTAAAGGCGGTGTACTCGATGAAGACGATATGCGAGGTTATAGGCCAGAATGGGTTACACCATTAAACATCTCCTATAACGACTATTTAGTCTACGAAATTCCACCAAATAGTATGGGTGCAATAACCCTATTGCTTCTAAACCTTCTAAAAGAAGCTGGTTTTGATAAGGCCAAAAAACATCCTCCTAACCCAGAAGTTTTTGCGGAACTTTCTAATAAAGCGTATAGAATAAAAGATGAATACCTTTCTGATCCGCGGTTCGTAAGTAGTGATATGAAGAAGCTACTTTCCCAAGGTTTTGCGCAAGAACTGTTGAAGTCGAAACAAGAAAACCAAATGCATGTGGAAAAAGGTAGCGACACAACTTATTTCGCTGTAGCGGATAAAGAAGGGAACGTCGTTTCTGGGATTCAAAGTCTCTTTACTAATTTCGGATCTGGGTTGACTGTTCCTGAATTTGGTATCACCCTTAACTGTAGGGCAAGAGGGTTTAAGTTAAAAGGAGCGAACCGTTTGGAACCTCGTAAAAGACCTCTCCACACGCTGTCAGCTACGATTCTTATAAAAGATGATGAAATACTGGCTTTAGGCGCGAGTGGAGCAGAATACAGGCCACAAATATACGCTCAATTGATTACTAATTATGTGGACTCCAAATTCGACTTAGCTAAAGCGATTGAAAGCCCTAGGTACGTGTGGGAGGGTGGAAAAAGAATAGTAGCTGAAGAGGGAGTAGATATAGGCCTCATAAATGATTATGAAGTGCGTAAAATCCCTTACCCTGGAAGGCTGGGTGTTGCCCAAGGGATTCTGGTTAAGAATGGTGTAAAGTGGGCATCATGCGACATCAGGGGAGATGGTATACCGATTGGGCAGGCAACGTAAACTTATTTAGATAGTTCAATCAGCTTATGCTTTAACTTGGTGGCTTCAAGAACGTCGATAGCGTCACCGCCTTCCCTGTACTGTTCTAACGCCTTCTCACAGAATGGAACACCCTGCTTAGCTTTAACCTTCATATCTAGCTGTTGCGCGAGGATGTGCTTAACTGCCTCTAAATACCAGTCGCCACTCATTTTATAATCCCCTATGCTCTTATAACATTCCGCCAACCATTTGCAGTACTCGACTTTTTCTTGGGGGGATTTACCTTTATCTGCTACATCCTTCTCGAGGAGGGTGATCGCACCTTGGTAGTCCCCTTTATGGATTAGGGTGATTATATCTGGTAAGTTCAACTATCACTCTACTCTTAATTAAATGGTAGAGATAAAAACTTTTGTCGTGGGAAATGTTTTTAACTCTAACATTCCAAGCTTTCATGTGATCACTTTTGGATAAATTCCAGTTTTACCTGCCAACTAGAATTATCTTTGAAAAGGGTTGTCTGTCAAGAATAGGTGAGGTTACTTCAAAATATGGGAAGAAATGTTTTTTGATGACCATGGGCGAGTTTGCGACAAAATATGGCTTCACAGAATATATTCTTGAGAAGATTAGTGAACGCGAGCTTTCTGTCTACCTCTACGATGAGGTTGAGATGAACCCAACAGAAAAGGGAGTGAATAAGATTACTGAGCTTTTCGTAGACAGTGGATGCGACGTAATAATAGCGTTCGGAGGAGGAAGCGTTATCGACGCTGCTAAAGCTGTATCCCTTTTGGCTAAGTTGGGTGGAAAGATAGGGGATTACTATTTCCCAAACGTAGTTGACAAAGAACTATACCCAATAATCGCTATTCCTACAACATGTGGAACAGGAAGCGAGGTAACGAAATACGCCATTATAACAGAAGATGGGACAGGTAAGAAGAAGACTGTTCTAGGCGACACGCTTCTTCCAAGGGTCGCATTGCTCGACTCCAACACGCTAAAGTACCTTACTAAAGGTATTATCTCCTCTACAGGGGCTGATGTGATATGCCATTGCATAGAATCTTTCACGAGCAACAAAAGATCTCCCTTCTCTGACATGTTTGCTGTTGAATCAGCAAAGGTGGCTTTTGAGTGCCTACCTAAAGCATTCAATGGTGATGAAGAAGCTAAAGAGAGAATGCTCTATGCGAGTTGTCTTGGAGGAGCTGCGATAAATACTGCTGGGACGACGGCTGCTCATGCCCTAGGGTACTATTTGTCGTCCAGGTACCATATTCCGCATGGAGTTGCAACGGTTATGTTCTTGCCACACATTATAGACTACGAAATAGAAGCCATCAAGGAGAGGATCGAAGAACTTTCCTATGGGAGCAGGCTTAACGTGCCTGCTGAACAGTTCACTATGAAATTGAGTGAGATCCTAAACCAAGTTGGTGTGCCAAAGAGCTTAGAAGAGTTGGGAATAAAGGTTGACGATAAAGATACCATAGTTCAGGAGGGGTTATCGTTTAGAAGGAACCTAGAAAATAATCCAGTAAAGTTGGAGGAGAAAGACCTAACTACTATAGTTGAGAGAGCTTTCAAAGGGAGATAAACTATAAAATAGTACAGAATAGGGTTGTACCTTTATTAGTCTATGCATGCATTCCATTCGATTTAAATAAGTTCAAGAATAGGTGTTATCTACAGAATGTAAATGTTAGTAAATTAGAGGTTACACACTCTTGTTCAAGACTATTAGCTGATACATCTGGAGTTAACGCGTTATTATGAGTATTTTATATTCATCCTAAACTAATTTGATAAAAATAAATATATAATATGATCTTTGTTCTAAAGATTACTTGATAATTGTATCTTTAGATCTAGGAACAAGTGGTTGTAAGGGGTATTTAATCGATTCCGAAGGAAGGATTCTCTTAAGTGCGAAAGTTGGTTATGAAACGTATTTTAGCCCAGGTAATACTGTTGAGCAAAATCCCATTGATTGGGTTAATGCTGCTCTAAGATGTCTCAAGCTTCTCTGTAAAAAGGATCATGTAAAAAAGGATGTAAAAGGGATTTGTGTTGATGCAACGGTAGGTACACTAGTTCCAATTAAAAGGTGGGGTGTAGCGGCCCTAAAC
>Ga0129301_1000772_pt1 | contig 16875 bp, 13 predicted proteins | sample ConPoolayeHmetaG_FD_94489 | JGI IMG/M metagenome (GOLD analysis project Ga0129301, IMG submission 94489) | Hot spring microbial mat communities from California, USA to study Microbial Dark Matter (Phase II) - Cone Pool mat layer H metaG ...
CGTATCGATCAGGCAAGTCCCGGAGGGCCGGCAGATCGGCGTTTCTGATTTATCCTTCTGCCGGCCCTTCCGGGCTTGTCGCATGCCGCTCCCTTTTCTCCAGGTTCGCTTCCGTTCACCTGGAGCTACCAGCTGCCGTGCCTCCGGCACTGACGCGGCCCCGACAGGGGCCCTGGGCTGATAGCCGGGGGTGAGCCGCAGGCGAACCCCCGGAAAGGCGGGCATCGATCAGCCAAGCCCCGGAGGGGCGGCAGAATCCGATTGCGTGTGGTTTTTCTGTCGGCCGTCCGGGACCGATAGGTGCCGCGCGGCGCGGCGGACCTACGGGCGTCCCGGACCAGTGCCGGTGTCTGAGTCTCCGAAGCTGCGGCCGATCTTCTTGACTGTCGCACTGCGACTCGCATAAACTCGCAGCCAAAGCAACCAGGCAGAAATCAGGCAGCTCCGGAGTCAGAAGTCCCATGGCGCCGAGAGATTGTTTGAAATCTTCCGCACCCCGGCATTCATCCCGCTTATCCCATCCCGCCGCATCGGCTTCATCGTATGTCGAGAAACAACTTCACTGAACGAAGGAGGAGATATGTTTCCGATGCGCGCCAAGAGAGGCGTTATTGTCTGCATTCTGGCGGCGTCCGGCCTTCTGCCGGCCCAGACCGGCGACGGCAGCCTGCGGGGCGTCGTCAAGGACCCCCAGGGGCTTGTCCTTCCGGGGGTCACGGTGACGGCCACTGCCGCGTCGCTGATCAAGCCGGCGGTCGCGGTCACCGACAACGCCGGCTACTACCGGATCATCAATCTGCCGCCGGGTGAGTACAAACTCACGGCGGAATTGCCGGGATTCGCCAAATACGAACAATCGGGCATTCAACTGCGCGCCGGTGCCAACTACACCATCGATATCGACATGAAGCTCGGCGGCCTGAGCGAGGTGGTCACGGTCACCGGACAGGCCGCCATGCTCGAAACCACCCAGGCCAGCAACATTCTCAACATCTCGGGGGAATTCCAGCGCGAGATGCCGCTGCAGGCACGCCGGAACTGGAGCGACTTCCTCGAGCTGACCCCGGGCGTGCATTCCCGCCCGTTCGACGACGGCAGCGGCCGCATGGTTTACTTCGGACACGCGACGGAGCATTTCGCCCACGTGACCCAGCTCGAAGGCCTGAGCGCCGCCAACTACCAGGACACCCAGCTGACCTACATCGGTATGGGCGCCGACATGATCCAGGATGTCCAGATCAAGACCGGGGGCGTGGACGCCTCGGCCCCGATGGGAACCGGCCTGGTGATCAACGTGGTGACCAAGAGCGGCGGCGATGAGTTTCACGGCTCGGTGGCGTACGCCTATCAGCCCTACAAATGGAACGGCAACAACGCCCGTACGTCGGGCAATTTCACGGGCACACCCACCGTCTCCGAAATCAAGCAGTTCGATGCCGGACTGGGAGGCCCGATCAAGAGGGGCAGGGCATGGTTTTTCGGCTCGCTGCGCCGCGCCGACCTGGGCAGCGGCATAAGCCGCACGGCTCGGGAAGTCGAAAACCTGCGGACCTTCTTCCCCAACATCCAGCTGTTCAACAATACAACGGACAGCTGGCTTCCATACGTCAAGATCACCACGCGCCTGACTGACAGGCACGAACTCGCTGCATACTACCAGTACGACCGCCTCCTGGCGACCGGCAACCGCGAATACCATTTCAGCCCCTCGGTCGTCTATTCAACCGGAGGCTCGCTCTTCGGAGCCAAGCTCACATCGGTCTGGAACCCCAAGCTGACCAGCAGCTTTCTCGTTTCCTACAACAACAAGGGCGGCAGCGACGAAAGCACTTTCGCCGGGCGCGGGGGCAGCGGACCCTACATCATCATACATAAGAGCGCCTACGCTTCGGGCGGACGGGCGGTCGGCACCGGAAGCCTCGTGCAGGGCGGAAACTTCGACGGCGGCAGCTACAGCCTCCTGCCGGCCTCCCAGTGGTCGATCCGGGGTGACGTAACCTGGTACAAGTCCGGTTTCGCGGGATCCCACGAGTTCCAGACGGGCGTGTTCATCGCACCCCGCAGCACCTACGACACGGAAACCCGCTACGTCAACAACGGCTTCTATCTCGAAGAGCGCCGCCAGGTCGATCCGAACAATCCGGCCGCCGGCCTGGTGCCGTTCCACAGGGCCTATGCGGATCCCGTGGCGCTGCCCACCCGTGCCGCACGCGATCGCAACATCGGCTTCTACGTCCAGGACTCCTGGCGCCCGGTCACGCGCCTGACCTTGAATGTGGGTGTTCGCTTCGATTATGTCCGCCGCTACGACAAGCTCTTCAACATCGTGCGGCAGAGCAGCTGGCAGATCGGCCCCAGGTTCGGCTTCGCCTACATGCTCACGAAAGACGCCGGAACCGTCCTGCGCGGCAGCATTGTGCGCGTGCACGAGCAGATGATGGGACGCGATGCCGTCACCACATTCGGCGCTACATCGCGGGTTTCCATACGCGACGAATACGATCTCGCCGGCACCGGGAACTGGACGGCGATCGTGTCGCCTGCCGTGACCGCGTCGCTGTCCAAGCAGGAGTTCGATCCCGACCTGCACCAGCCCTTTGTGGATGAGATCATTCTGGGGTTCCGCAGGCAGCTGCCGGGCGGCATCGCCCTCGACGCGGCCGGCATTCAGCGGGTTTACAAGGAAACCTACGCCATGGTCGACATCAACGGCCTGTGGCCGGACGGCCCCTACAAGCCCTTCGGCGGGTTCGGCAAGGTGGACCCCAACAGGGGTCTGTTCTATCGCCAGACGAACAACACCTGGAGCACCCTGAACTACCGGGCCATCGAGATCACCGCCACCCGCAACATGGCGCACGGATTCGCCATCCTCGCCGGCATCAACCGCCAGTGGCAGTTCTATCGCGGCACCTGGAATCCGACGGACCCTGCGCGCTTCATCCAGCCGTACGCATTCCCCAATAACAAGCTGCTGTACATGCCGCGGGGCAACAACGAGCATAACAGCCTGCCGCTGACCACCGGAGGCACCACGCTCACCTACGGGCCGACGTGGCAGAAATACCGCGGGAGCGTCGCGGGTACGTGGCAAGCCCCCTTCAATATCGTAGTTTCCAGCAGCCTCACGCTGCAGGCCGGCCCCTGGTCCGGCCCGATCGTGGACCTGCTCCCGGCGGGAGATCCGCAATTGGCGATTTTCGGACCGGCCACGTTCACGCTGCCGAACGGTACCAAACAATCCAATCCGCTGTCGACGCGCCTGCGCTACGTCTATAAAACGCGGGGCGAGGGACAGGTGCAGGCACCGGCGATCACGACCCTGGGTCTGAAGATCGGCAGAAAGTTCCTTTTCGCATCGGAGAAATGCCAGCTGGAACTTGCGGGCAACATCTTCAACCTGCTCAATGCGGGCAATTTCACGCAGTACAACTACCAGGGGGCGAGCGAAAGGTTCAACCCGAACTTTCTGCAGATGCGCAACCAGCAGGCGGCAAGGGCCCTGCAGGTGACCGCCGTATTCCGCTTCTAGCCGATCGGGGCGCCCGCCGTGCATTCGACGGCGGAGCCGAGAGGCTCGGTGGATGAAGAATCGAAAGGCTCCGCCGTTTCCCGGGCTTCCGGCGGCGGGCGCGACGCCATGCACCGGCAGATCGCCATGACGCGTTTGCGGCGCGGCCGGGATCCCCCACCCGGAGCCCCGGGCTTGCCGGGCCGGCCGCGCGGCGATATGATGATCCGGCATGGTGGAAAACGGAACGGTGCTCCTTGCCAGCCCGCGCGGCTTCTGCGCGGGCGTGGTGCGCGCGATCGATATCGTCAATCTTGCCCTGGCGAAATACGGTACGCCGCTTTACGTGCGCCGCGAGATCGTCCACAACAAGCACGTGGTTGGTGAGCTGTGCCGCAAGGGTGTCATATTCGTCGAAGAGCTGGGCGAGGTCCCCGAAGGGGGCCGCGTCATTTTCAGCGCCCATGGGGTCGCGCCCGAAGTGAGGCGCCAGGCCGCGGCGCGCCGCCTGGAGGTCATCGACGCCACCTGCCCGCTGGTCACCAAAGTTCATCTGGAGGCCGTCAAGTACGCGCGCGCGGGCTTCACCATCATACTGATCGGCCACGCCGACCACGACGAGGTCATCGGCACCTGCGGCGAGGCGCCGGAGGCGATCACGGTCATCGGCTCGGCCGAGGAAGCCGATACGGTCGAGGTCGCCGATCCCGCCAGAGTGGCGTATCTGACCCAGACGACCCTCAGCGTCGACGACACGCGGCGCATCATCGCCCGCCTCCGGCAGAGATTCCCCGCCATCCGAGGCCCGGCGAGCGACGACATCTGCTACGCCACGCAGAACCGGCAGAACGCCGTCGCGCGCCTCGCGCGCACGAGCGACCTCGTGCTCGTGGTGGGTTCGGCCAACAGCTCCAATTCGCGCCGGCTGGTGGAAGTGGCCATCGGCCATGGGACGCCTGCCCGCCTGATCGATGACGAGCGCGGCATCGATCAGGCCTGGCTGAGCGGCGTGCGCACCGTCGGCCTGACGGCGGGAGCTTCCGCGCCGGAATCGCTCGTGGAGAAGGTGATCCGCCGCCTCGGCAATCTGGGGTACACAAAGGTCGAAACCCTGGGCGACGTATACGAGAAGGTGACTTTCCCCCTGCCCCCGGAAGTGCGAGCTTGATCCTCGCCCGGCACCGGCAGCGCACCGGGCGCGAGCGGCAGCCCGGATGGATCCCGAGCACCCCCAACCGCGTGAACGGGCGGGCGCACTCGATTTCTGGGACCTGCGCGCGCACATGAAGCTTGGATGCGCCGCTGAATATCGACTATACTTTGATGTTTCCGGAGCCGGAGGACTGCACGAAGCGCTCCGACCGCACGGGGCCGGCAGCGCTCCCAGTCGAGGTCCATGAAAAGCAACCTGACATTCGTCACCGGGGCGACCGGATTCATCGGCAGTCACATCGTGCGCCTGCTGCAACTGAGAGGCGACCGCATCCGGGTGCTGGCGCGCAATTCCAGGCGGGCCGAGGGCCTCCAGGGGAGCGGCGTCGAGGTCGTCATCGGCGACCTCAAGGACGCGATGTCGCTGGCGCGCTGCGTCCAGGGCTGCCGCTGCGTATACCATGTCGCCGGCGACTACCGCCTCTGGGCACGCGATCCCCAGGAGATTTACGACAACAACGTCGCCGGTACGCGCAATCTGCTTTCCGCGTGCTGCGAGGCAGGGGTGGAAAAAGTTGTCTACACCAGCACGGCCGCCACCATCGGCCGGCGCGCCGACGGGTTGCCGGCGGACGAGGACAGCCCCGTGGCCCTCGACGACATGATCGGCCACTACAACCGGTCCAAGTTCATGGCCGAGCAGGTGGCGCGCGAGTTCGCCAGCTCGGGCCTGCCCGTGGTGATCGTCAATCCCACGACCCCGGTGGGCTCCGGCGATGTCCGGCCCTCCCCCACCGGCCGGATGATCCTGGACTTCATCCGCGGCCGCATGCCCGCCTACGTCGACTCGGGCATGAACCTGGTCGGCGTCGAGGACGTCGCCCGCGGGCACCTGCTGGCCGAAACCCGAGGCCGCAACGGCGAGCGCTACATACTGGGAGGCGAACACTGGACCTTCGAGGAAGTGCTCGAGACGCTGGCCGCCCTCTCGGGAAGGCGCACGCCCCGCATCCCGATACCGTGGCTGCTGGCGCTGGCGGCGTCCTACATGGACGAGTTCGTGATGGGAACGGTCCTGCGCAGGGAGCCGCTGATCCCCCTGGAAGCCGTCAAGCTCGCGCGCCGCAGGGTGTACGTCAGCAGCGAAAAGGCGCGCCGCGAGCTCGGCTACGATCCGGGACCCGTCGAACACTCCCTGCGCCAGGCCGTCGATTATTTCCGATACCACTGGCGGCCGACCGCGGCCGCCCGCGATGTCTCGAAACTGCGTCCCAAGGCGGTGTGAGGGCGGCACCGGAGAACGGAACCTGTCGATGAAAGCGGCAAAGGCGGCGGCACTCGAAGAGGAATCGGGCGGGCGGACGGCGGCACCCGCCATGCGGGCGGCCGTCTATCGCGGGCCCAACCGGCTCGTGCTCGAGACCGTGCCGGTGCCCGAAATATCGCCCGACGAAATGCTCGTGCGCGTGCGCGCCTGCGGCCTGTGCGCCACCGATCTCAAGAAGATCGAGCTCGGCCTGCTGCCGCCCCCCCGGATATTCGGGCATGAGATCGCCGGCACGGTCGAGCGCACGGGCAGCCGGGTCGAGGGATTCGCCGTCGGCGACCGCGTGGCCGTGCACCATCACGTGCCCTGCCGGCAGTGCTTCTTCTGCCGCCGGCGGCTCTATTCCCAATGCGCGCACTACCGCCGAACGGGGACCACCGCCGGATTCGAACCGGCGGGAGGGGGGTTCGCCGAGTATGTGCGGGTGATGGACTGGATCGTGCGCGCCGGCACCGTGCGCATTCCCGACGATGTCACCTTCGAGGAAGCCAGCTTCCTCGAGCCGCTGAATACCTGCCTGCGGGCACTCGAAACCGCGGGACTCGAGCCGGGCGAAGTGCTGGCCGTCATGGGGCAGGGACCCGTGGGCCTGCTGCTGACGATGGCCGCCGCCTGCCGGGGCGCGACGGTCGCGGCCCTGGACCCGATCGCCGCCCGGCGGCGTCTGGCCGGCGAGCTGGGGGCGCGCCTGGCGCTCGATCCCGCCGCCGGGGACGCCGCGCCGGCGCTCGCGGAGATCACCGAAGGCCGCGGCCCGGACCTCGTGATCGTGGCCACCGCCGACCACGCGGCGGTCGACCAGGCACTCCGCCTGGTGCGCCGCGGAGGCCGCGTCCTGCTCTTCGCCCAGACCGTCCCCGGCGAAACGATCCCGATCGACGTGGCGCGCATCTGCATGGAAGAGAAAAGGCTGATCGGCAGCTACAGTTCCTCGGTGGACCTGCAGGAACAGGCAGCAGAGCTGATCTTTTCGCGCCGGGTGCCGGTGGCCCGGCTGGTGAGCCATCGCTTCCCCCTGGCCGCGCTCGAGGATGCGATCCGGCTGGCGGCGCATCCCACGGAAAACTCACTGAAGGTCATGATAACGCCATGAGAGAGCTGATCAAGATCACGCGAGAAAGGATGACCGCCGCCGTGCTCTATGGCAAGCGCGACGTGCGCATCGAGCAGATCCCGATCCCGCGCGTCGGCCCGGGAGAGGTGCTGCTGCGCATCCGCGCCGCCTTGACCTGCGGCACGGACCTGAAGGTCTACCGCCAGGGCTTTCACGCCCGCATGATCGTGCCGCCGGCGGTCTTCGGCCACGAGCTGGCCGGCGTGGTGGCCGAGGTGGGCCAGGGCGTGGACAGTTTCCAGCCGGGCATGCGGGTGGTGGCCGCCAACTCGGCCCCCTGCAACAAGTGCTTCTTCTGCGAGCGGCATCTGGCCAACCTGTGCCAGGACTTGCAGTTCATCAACGGGGCCTACGCCGAATTCATCAAGATCCCCGAGCGCATCGTGCGCCAGAACCTGCTGATCCTGCCGGACAACGTAGGCTTCCAGGAAGCCGCCCTGGTCGAGCCGCTGGCGTGCGTGCTGCGCGGCATCGAGGAAACCGGCATCATCGAAGGCGACACCGTGGCGGTCATCGGCATGGGCCCTGTGGGCCTGATGTTCGTGCAGACGCTCAAGAGCATCGGCGCCACCGTGATCGCCGTGGGCAAGCGCAGCGGCCAGCTCCGGCTCGCGGCCGAGATGGGCGCGGACCACGTCATCGACGCCACCCGGACCAACGTCGTCGAGGAGGTGCGCAAGGTCACCAACGGGCGCCGCGGCGCCGACATCGTCATCGAAGCCGTCGGCAGCACCGAGACCTGGCAGCAGGCGATGGGCATGGTGCGCCGCGGAGGTACGATCAACCTTTTCGGCGGCTGCCCCTCCGGAACGCAGATCCCCCTGGATACCACGCTGATCCACTACTCCGAAATCACCATCAAGGCCAGCTTCCACCACACGCCGCGCCACATACGCGAGGCCCTGGACGTCATCCGCCGCGGCCGGATCAGCGCCCGGATGCTGATCACGGGCGAGGAGCGCCTGGCCGCCCTCGGAGGCGTCCTGGAGAAGCTGTTGCACCGCAACGGCGATCTGAAGATCGCCATAATCCCGTAAGCGGCCTGCACCGCCGCGCGCGCCGCCGCCCGAAAGCCTATGCGCAGCGCACCGGAGATCGCAATCCCGATACGACCGGCCCCGGCGCCGGCCTCCCGCGCCGAAGCCGAAGCCTATTGCCGCAGCCTGGCCCGCCGCCACTACGAGAACTTCCCCGTTCTTTCCCTTTTCCTGCCTGCCGCGCTGCGCCCCCACTTTGCCGCCGTCTATGCCTTCTGCCGCATCGCGGACGACTTCGCCGACGAAGTGCACGATCCCGCCGAGTCCTTGCGCCGCCTCGACGAATGGCAGGCGCTCCTGAACGACTGCTACGAAGGCCGCGCGGCTCACCCGGTGTTCGTCGCGCTGCAGCGGACCGTCGGGAAATTCGATCTGCCGAAAGAGCCCTTCCTCGATCTGCTGGCCGCCTTCCGGCAGGACCGGATGCAGAACCGCTACCGCAGCTGGCAGGAGCTGCTGGGCTATTGCGCGAAATCCGCCAATCCCGTGGGCCGGCTGGTGTTGCGCATCGCCGGCTGCGCCGACGAGCGCCGGCAGTCCCTCAGCGATTGCACCTGCACGGCGCTGCAGCTCGCGAATTTCTGGCAGGACCTGGCGCGCGACTACCGGCGCGGCAGGATCTACATCCCGCGCGAGATTCTCGACGGGCACGGCTGTACCGAAGACATGCTCGGGCGCGCGCTCGTCGGGCCGGCCTGGCGCGCCATGATGGCCGACCTGCTCGCGCGCACCCGCGCCCTGTTCGCCCAGGGTCTCGAGCTCGTCGGCCTGCTCGGCGGGCGCATGCGCCTGGTCGTCGCCCTGTTTTCGAGCGGGGGACTGGCGATCCTGCGCAGGATCGAAAAAGCGCACTACGATACGCTGGCGCGGCGCCCGCAGCTGTCCCGCCTGGACCGCGCGCGCGTTTTCCTCGACGGACTGCGCATCGCGGCAGGCCGCCGTGCAGGCATGCCATGAATTCCGCAGTGGAGGAATCGTACCGCTCCGCCGTTCGTACGGCCCGCAGCCGCGCGCGCAACTTCTATTACGCCTTCATCGTCCTGCCGCGCGAGAAACGCCTGGCGCTGTGCGCCGTCTACGCCTTCATGCGCCGCTGCGACGACATCGCCGACAGCCCCGGCACCGTCGAGGAGAAGCAGGAAAAGCTGCGCGCGTGGCGCGCCGCCCTGGAGGATGCCTTCCACGGGCGGGTGGAGGCCGCCCCCTTCCTGCCCGCCTTCGAGGACACGGTGCGCCGCTTCTCCATCCCCGCACGCTACTTCCACTGGATGATCGACGGGGTCGAGATGGATCTCACCGTGCCTTGCTACCGCACGTTCGACGACCTCTACCGCTACTGCTTCCACGTCGCCTCGTCCGTGGGGCTGGTCTGCCTGCAGGTTTTCGGCTACTCCGACGAGCGGGCCAGGAAATATGCCGAATATTGCGGCATCGCCTTCCAGCTGACCAACATCCTGCGCGACCTCGGCGAGGACGCGCGCCTCGGGCGCACCTATCTGCCCGCCGAGGACCTCGAGAAGTTCGGCTACAGCGCCGAGGAGCTGAAACGCGGCGTCATGGACGGCCGCTTCCGCCGGCTCATGGCCTTCGAGGCCGCGCGCGCCCGCAGCTACTACAGCCGGGCCTGGCAGCTCGTGCCCCTCATCGAGAGGGCGGCCAGGCCGGCGCTCTGGGCCATGATCGAAATATACCACGGCATCCTGCGGAAGATCGCGCGCCGGCAGTTCGACGTCTTCGGTTCCACCGTGCGGCTCTCGAGCCCGGAAAAGCTCCGGATCGCGCTCAAGGCCATGGCCATGCGTTTCCTGCCCTGGGAGTCCGCAATCCGGTGAGTTCGGGTGCCGCTCGGGTGGTCGTCATCGGAGGCGGGCTGGCCGGCATGAGCGCCGCAGCGGCCCTCACCGCGGCCGGCTGCGACGTCACGCTCGTGGAAAAGCGCCCGTCGCTCGGCGGACGCGCGGGCTCGCACCCGGATGCCGGCGCCGGCGGCCCGATCGACACCGGCCAGCACGTCCTGATGCCCTGCTGCACCAACCTGCTCGACTTCCTGCGCCGCATCGGGGCCGAGCGCCACCTGCGCTTCTACCGCGAGATCCCCTTCCTGGGCCCGCAGGGCGCGGTTGCCCGGCTGCGCGCGAGCCTGCTGCCGGCGCCGCTTCATTTCCTGCCCTCGTTCCTCGCCCTGCCGTTTCTCGACCTTGGGGACAAGGCGGGCATCGCGCGCGCGCTCGCCGCCGTCTGCCGGCAGTACCGCCGGCGCACGCTGCCGCCGCTGCCCTTCGGCGACTGGCTCCGTTCGCAGCGGCAGACCCGCAGGGCGGCCGAGTATTTCTGGCGGCCGATCGTCGCGAGCGCTCTCAACGAGCAGATCGAGCGCGCGGCAACGGCCTATGCCGCGAAGTTCTTCGTCGAGGCGTTTCTCGCGAATTCCCGCGCATGGTGGCTCGGAGTCCCAACGGTTCCCTTGATCTCCCTGTACGACAAGGGCGGCCAGGGCCGGATCGCGCGCGAGATCCTCCTGCGCACGGAAGTGCGGCGGCTGCGCCTGCGCGACGGGCGGGTGGCCGAGGCCGAGGCGGCCGGAGGCCGCGTGCTCGCCGCCGACGCTTTCGTTCTCGCTCTCCCGTGGCACCAGGCCGGAGCTCTGCTACCGGACCATGCCGCGAGCCTCGCGGGGCTCGAGCGCGCGCGCGAACTCGAACCCAGCCCGATCACCGGCATCCACCTCTGGTACGACCGCCCGGTCGCGGATTACGATTTCGCCGTCCTGCCGGGCAGGAGCGTCCACTGGTTTTTCGACAAGACGCGGACCTCCGGGGCGAAATCTTCTCCGGATTGCTACCTGCAACTGGTAACCAGCGCCTCCCGTTCGTGGTCGCAGCTGGGCCGAAAGGAGATCCTCGAGATCGCGCTGCGCGAACTCGGGGAGGCCCTGCCGGAGTCGGGAAAGGCGAGGCTCGTGCGCGCCCGGGTGCTGCGCGCGCCTGCGGCCACCTTCTCGCCCAACGCGACCTGCGATGCGCTGCGCCCGCCGCCGGCGACGGCCGTCCCCAACCTCTTCCTCGCCGGGGACTGGATCCGGACGGGATGGCCCGCCACCATGGAAAGCGCCGTGCGCGGCGGTTACCTGGCGGCGGAGGCGGTGACCGCGGCGCATGGGCGCGCGCAGCGTTTTCTCGTGCCGGATCTGCCGCCGTCCGGCCTGATGCGATCCCGGGGCATGAGACCATGACGCTCCTGATCGCGGCGGCCCTGAGCGGAGAGCTGGCTTCGGCCTGCAAGGCGTGTCGTGCGCTGAGCCCTCTCGAGGGACGCGGTCCGGTCCGGCGCCAAGGAGACTGCGGCGGTTACACCTGCTTTTTTCTGCGCACCGGCATCGGCATGGGGCGCGCGGCCCGCCGGCTGGAAGCGGCCATCGCGCAAACGCGTCCGTCGGCGATTCTGGTCACGGGGTATGCCGGCGCCCTGGATCCCGCGCTGCAGGCAGGCGACCTCGTCATCGCCCGCCGCGTGTGGGCGCCCGCAGGCGCCGCGCCGGTCTCCTGGGAACCCGGCGCCGGCGGAGACCTCGAGCTCGCGGCGCGCACCGCGAACCTCGCCTTCCGCATCGGAGAAATCCTGACCGTGCCGCGGCCGGTCGGCCGCGCGGCGCAGAAGGCGCGCCTGTTCCGCGCTTTCCGCGCCGCCGCCGTCGACATGGAAACCGCCGCCCTCGCCCGCGTCGCGGCCGAAAGGGCCGTTCCGTTCCGTTGCGTCCGCGCCGTCAGCGACCGCGCAGGCGAAAGCCTCGCCTTCGGCTTCCTGTTGCCCCGCGCCGGAGTCGCCGCCGCCCGCCGCACTCTCGAGGCCTTCTTCGCCGCCTATTTCCCGATCCTGGCGGCGGCAGAAAGGGCGTCCGGCTGAGCAGGCCGCGGCCCATTCATCCTTTGTTTTCCTTGCGCTCCAGGGGTACGAAACGCACGGGAGGCATGCGGCGCACCTCGTCGTATTCCGCCGCAAGGCGCCGGTAGATTTCCTCCTGCACACGGAAGGCACCCGGCCGGCCCGCGCGCGCGTACGCCCCGTCGGCGCCGAGCAGGCGCGCCTTGCAATCGTCCTGGAACTGCGCCTCCAGGTGGGTCGCCACCCGCCTCTTGCAGTCCTCCTGGAGTATGGGAAACATCAGCTCGATGCGCCGATCGAGATTGCGCGGCATCCAGTCGGCGCTCGAGACGTAGACCTCGGGCGCGCCGCCGTTGTCGAACAAGAATACCCGGCTGTGCTCGAGGTAGCGGTCGACGATGGAAACCACGCGGATGTTTTCGCTCAGCCCGCGGACGCCGGGGCGCAGGCAGCATATGCCGCGCACGTTCAGCCGCACCTGGATACCCGCGCCGCTCGCACGATAGAGCTCTTCGATGATTTCCGGATCGACCAGGGAGTTCATCTTGGCCGTTATCCCGGCGCTCTGCCCCGAGCGGGCGCGGTCGATCTCCCGGCGGATGAGTCCCAAAACCGCCTGCCGCATCTGGTGGGGAGCCATGACGAGCCTCGAGAAGGCGGGAGGCTCCGAGTAACCGGTGATCGTGTTGAAGAACCCGGAAGCGTCGGCGCCGAACTCCTCGGCCGCCGTCAGCAGGCCGATATCGGTGTATACGCGGGCGGTGCGCTCGTTGTAGTTTCCCGTGCCCAGATGCACATAGCGGCGTATGCCGTCCGCTTCCCGGCGCACCACCAGGGCGATCTTGGCATGCACCTTCAGCCCGGCGACGCCGTAGATCACGTGGGCGCCGGCCTCCTCGAGATGCCTCGCCCAGCTGATATTGCGCTCTTCGTCGAAGCGCGCCGTCAATTCCACCAGGACCGTCACCTGCTTGCCGGCCTCGGCGGCACGGATCAGGGCGGCGACCACCGGCGACGCCAGGCCGCTCGTGCGATACAGTGTCTGCTTGACGGCCAGCACGTCCGGGTCATCGGCGGCGCTGCGGATGAAGTCGATCACCGGTTCGAACGAATCGTAAGGGTGGTGCAGGACGATGTCCCCTTCCCGGACGATCTCGAAGATGCTGCGGCGCTGCTCGAAGACGGGAGGCCGCAACGGGGGCTGGGGCGCGAAGCGCAGATGCCCGAATCCGGCCATGTCCGCGATCCCCATCAAGGGTCGAGGATCCAGAGGGCCGCGCCCGGGATCGAGCGCCCGATCCTCGACCTCGAGTCCCTGCTGCAAGCCGGCCAGCAGATGCGGCGACAGGCCTCTTTCGTATTGCAGGCGCACGCTCCGGGCCCGCTTGCGCCGTTTCAATCCCGATTCCAGCACGCGCAGATAATCGTCCGAGCCCTCGTCGTCCAGCTCGAGTTCGGAGTCCCTCGTCAGGCGGAAGGCGCCCGCCTCCACGATCCGGCAGCCGCGAAAAAGCCCGGCAAGCCTGCAGCGCACGGCATCGCTGAGCCAGCAATACGATCGGCCGTCCGCGCCCGGCAGGCGGACCAGGCCCGGCAGGCCGGCCGGCACCTGAACGACGGCCAGCCGCGCCCCCGGTTCCCCTTCGCTTTCGGGCACGAGCCGGACGGCCAGATACAAGGCCAGTCCGGCGATGTACGGAAACGCCCCGCCTTCCCGCAGCGCGACCGGCGTGAGCACGGGGAAGATCTCTCTTTCGAAACAATCGTCCAGGTACGCCCTCTGCTCCGGGGCGAGGCCGTCGGCTTCCAGGATGCGGATGCCCTCCCGCGCCAGCGCGGGGAGCAGCTCGCCGTAGTAGAGGTTCTCGGCCCGGCCGCCGAGTTCCGCCGCCCGCGAGCGGATCAACTCCAGCTGCTCGGCAGGGGGCAGGCCCGAAGGGTCGGGCCGGCGGTCGCCCTCCTCGACCCTGCGCATGAGCGACGCGACCCGCACCATGAAGAATTCGTCCAGGTTCGAGTGAAAGATGCAGTAGAAGCGCAGCCTCTCGAGCAGCGGCGTGCCCGCATCCTCGGCCTCCTCGAGCACGCGCGCATTGAACGCCAGCCAGCTCAGCTCACGGTTGAGAAACTCGGCGAGGCGGCGGGGGCTCATACGCTTTGCGGCGCCTCGCGCAGGATGATGCGCTTGCCGAACACCTCGCGGAACAGGTCGCTGCGCGTCGCCAGGGCCAGGCGCTCCATGGTCAGGTCGGCCGCGCCCGGGACCGTGAGCACGACCTGGTCTCCCTCGCGCGCGACCCGGAGGTCGCGGATCTTCTGCAGGTGTTCCCGGTCGAGCGCGTTCGCCACCCGGAGGATGGCGGCCAGCTTGGACACCAGCATGCGCTCGTCGCGCTCCAGTGAGACGAAGGGAAGGTGCGTGCGCTGCGGCAGCGCCCGCCGGTGGTAGCGCGCCACGTTGGCGATGATCTCGCGCTCCCGCGGCCGCAGGCCGAAAATGTCGGACTGCGAGATCAAATAGTAGGAATGCTTGTGGTGCGCGCGCGATCCCACGAACAGGCCGATGTCGTGCAGCAGGGAGGCCACCTGCAGGTAGAGGCGATGGTTCTCGTCGAAGCGCTGCTCGGCCTGCAGCTGGTCGAAGATGAGCTCGGCGAGGGCGCGCACCCGCTCGGCGTGCTCCTCGTCGTACTGGTACTTGCGGCCCAGGCTGCGCGCGGCCGACAGGATCTGCTGCGTCAGCCTGCTGCGCCGCGCGCTTTCCTCCGCAGGTGCCAGATCCTGCAGGATGCCCGCGCGAATGCTGGCCTCGGTGATGATGACGTCCTGCGCGCCGGTCTGCCTCAGCAGGAGCAGATAGACCAGCAGGGCGGGCACCAGCGTCTCGGCGTCCGGGTACGAGAGCCCGTACTTGCGGACGAGCGCCTCGGGGGGAAGCTTGCAGGCCGACTCGACGAACGATTCGAAGGCTGCGCGCGCGATGCTGCGGCAGGCTGCGCCGGCCGGGCCGCCCAGAACCCTGCCGGCGAAGCGCACGTCGCCGCCGAGCGCGATGAAATGATCCGCCTCGGCAAGCGCGATCGAACCTTTGACCGTCGAGATGATGTTCGAGATCTGCCGCGCCAGATAGCGCACCCACTTGTCGTGGGTGCCGACATCCGGCCGCACCCCGGCGCGCAGGCGGATCGAGCCCAGCGGGAAGGTTCCCGACTGCACGGGCTCCTGGCCGGCCAGCAGCGTCAGATCCGCGCTTCCGCCCCCGACCTCGACCAGCAGGGACTTCCCTTCCAGAGCGGGCACTCCGCGCAGGGCTTCGAGCACCGCCGAAAGTGTGAGCCGGTTCTCCTCCGGCCCGTCGATGATCTCGACATCCAGGCCGGTGCTCATGAGAATCCGGTCGAGGAACCGGTCGCTGTTGGACGATTCCCGCACCGCGCTCGTGGCCACCGCCCGGTAACGGAGCACGCCGTAAGTGTCCATCACCCGCTTGAAATCCTGCAGCGCGGCGCAGGCCGAACGGATCGACTCTTCGCTCAAGGCTCCCGTGGTGAAAGCGTCCTTGCCGAGCTGGACCCCTTTCTTCAGGGAATCGAGGACGCGGATCCCGCCGTCCTCGCGCACTTCGGCCACATCCATGCGGATGGCGCTCGAGCCGATATCGATGGCGGCCATCAAGGCCGCGGACGGGTTCGGCATGTGGGACTCGCTTCCTGCGACGAGTCGGCCCGCCTCCGGCCGATCCGGGAGCGCTGCGGAACCGGGGCGCAGGCCCCCTTGGAACCCAGGAACCACTTGATGCCGGGGCTCTCCGATGTTACAAAAGTCCGAGCCATTTGTATACCATCGAGCTTCTCATGGCCGCCGATCCGGAGCCGCCTGAACGGGAATTCGCCGCCGCAGTCCTGCGGCGCAAGTGCCACGCGCTGCTCGAGGAAGCGGCCGCCCTGGTCGAAGCCCCGCGCGAGGATTCCGTGCACGACGCGCGCGTGCAATCGCGCCGGCTGCGCGCCGCACTGGAAGCCTTCGAGGACTTGCTGCCGCCGCGGCCGGCGCGCGCGATCACCCGGGAGCGCAAGGCGCAATTGCGGCAGGTAATCCTGCCCGCGCTCGGCGGACTGCAAGCGACCTTGCGCAAACTCCGGATTCGTACGAAGAGGGCCGGCAGCGGGCCGCCGGCACGATCGGGAGGGAAAACGAAATGAGACTGTATATCGTCCGCCATGCCATCGCCGCCGCCCGGGGCACGCCCGGGCTTGCCGACGACGAAAGGCCCCTGACCGAGGAAGGCGTCACCAAGATGAAAAAAGCGGCCCCGGCGCTCGCGCGCATCGGGGCCATTCCCGACCTCATCCTCACCAGCCCCCTCGTGCGCGCCCGCCAGACGGCCGAGATCATCCAAAAGGCGCTGGGCGGCAAAACCCCGCTGCGGGCGACGCAAGCTCTCTCGCCCTCGGGAACGCGCGAAGCAATCTACGATGAGATCCGGCGCAACGCGAAGAGCGAGGCGCTGATGCTCGTGGGCCACCAGCCTTCGCTGGGCGAGCTTGCGGGCGCGCTCGCCTGGGGATCGCCGGAGCATTACGTGGAACTCAAGAAGGGCGGTATGTGCGCCCTCGACCTCGAGCAGCTGTCGCCCGTGCCGCGCGGCACGCTGCTTTTCCTGCTTACCCCCTCCATCCTGCGCGAGCTTGCCGGGTAAGACAGCCGCTCCGTTGCGGGATCATCTCGGGTTGTGGCGGCGACAAGCGGCAAGACAAGAACGGCAAGTGGGCCTGTTTTCTGCCGGCCCTCCGGGACTCGCGTCACCGATACGCGCCTTTCCGGGGGTTCGCCTGCGGCTCACCCCCGGCTA
>Ga0129301_1000779_pt1 | contig 16790 bp, 15 predicted proteins | sample ConPoolayeHmetaG_FD_94489 | JGI IMG/M metagenome (GOLD analysis project Ga0129301, IMG submission 94489) | Hot spring microbial mat communities from California, USA to study Microbial Dark Matter (Phase II) - Cone Pool mat layer H metaG ...
GAGAGTCAGACGAAGAAGCTTGGCGCTGCGTATCGGAAGAAGTATAGTATTACAGCTGATGACGAAGAAAATGGTGAATATTTTTAATCTAATTTCGGGAAGATTTTATTATGATGAAAGACGCCGGGACAGTGGTGAATAATTTGATTCTAACACTTGACTTTCCGGAGGAAATTATTAGTCTAATATCTTAAAAATGATTTGGGAAAAGGTGCCTATCCTAAAAGATTGGATTTAATATTAGCTCAAAGGCCGAATTGAAAGGATAGTTTGATGCCCGCCGGGAGATATGATATGAAAAGAATATCAGATATTAACCGCTTACCGCCGGCCGCTGAGGCGGCGATAAAAATATTTCTTATCGGTGCGCTAAGTTTCTCTTTTGCCCAATGGGAGCCAGAGGTTAGAATGACGAACACAGTGAACAGCGAGTATACATCGCCAAGCAATGCCTGGTGCATTGCGGCCGGTCCGAATCCTGTCGTGCATATGGTCTACTGGTACCCACCAGTGGACCCAGGTAACTACGAGATATACTACTGCCGCTCAACCAATGCCGGGACATCGTGGTCGGTGCCAATACGGTTGACTAATGCGCCACTCACCTCGCAACAACCCTGCCTTGCCGTGAAGGACTCAAATATCTATCTTGTCTATATGGACTACCGGAATGGCAACGACTACGAGATTTACTTCCAGCGCTCAACCGATGTCGGCCTAACCTGGGGGCAGGAGACGCGCCTGACCAATGACCCAGGCATATCCAACAATCCGTGCATTGCCGTGTCGGGCAATAATCTCTATGTCGCCTACGACGACCAGAGAGGCGGGCTATGTTATATATACTACCGCCGTTCAACGGACCGGGGTGCAACCTGGGAACCAGAAGTGAGACTGACTGGCAATACCTACTACCCGGCTTTCCCCTGCATTGCCGCAATCGGCAACTATGTTCATTTGGTATGGATGGATTGGCGGGAACCGAAGGGCTCGGTCTACTATCGACGCTCCACCGATTATGGCGTTTCCTGGGAGCCCGAAGTTGGACTGGTTCTGGTTGACAGTTTCACCTACTCGCCGTGCTTGGCGGTCTCTAACTCGCATGTGCACCTGACCTGGAATGACTACCGCTACAACGATTCAGAGATATTCTATAAGCGCTCCGACGACAATGGGATGAACTGGACGCCCGACATCCGGATTACCAATGCTTGGGGCATCTCGCAGGACCCAAACATTGCGGTGTCAGGCAACAATGTCTTCATTGTCTTTGATGAAAACCGGGGCGACTGGGATATTATGTTCACGATGTCCACCAACGGCGGCAACACCTGGACAACCCCTATCTTCTTGTGTAGCGCGCCGAATCGGTCATTCTACCCTTCAATTACCACCGACGGTTCGGCACTGCATGTTGTCTGGCATGACATGCGGGACGGGAACCGGGAAATCTACTACCGGCGGAATCCGAACGCACTTGGAGTAGAAGAAGGATTCCCGCCTCGGTATTTACGCATCAAGCCACGAGCCATTACCGTGCGCCGAGTACTGAATCGACTTTTGACGAATGGCGAGCTGCTTGACATCTCCGGCCGGAAGGTAACCTACCTGCACCCGGGCGTATACTTCATTCGGTCTGAGCCGTCAACGAATACTATCCGCAAGGTCGTCTTGACTGAATAAGGGAGCCCGAAGGCGCACATCCTCATTTTGTCGGCTCTTGCGTTTATTAACTTTGATTCTAATGGATAAAGTTTCCTGTGGGGAAACTTTTTTATCACCTGATTTTGCCTCTAACATCTTGATTTTACAGAACTTATAGGATTTTTTCTTGATTTTAGGGTATCGTTCCCTCTATGCCTTACCCTATCTCTTACTTAATGCCTTACTGGGTCTCTTACTCTATCCCTTTCTCTATCCCTTCCCTAATCCCTTTCCCTGTCTCCTTATCCGCCCCTCTCTCTTCCCATTTCTCAGTCCCCTTCTCTATCTCCTCTTGATAGGCTCCCTGTTAGGCTCTCTAATCCTCTGCCTGTGCCTCTTTCTGTGTCTTCCTCTGAATCTCATTCTCCGTCCCCTCAATCCCTCTCCCAACGCTTTCCCAATCCCTTTCTCTAATTGGGGGCAATTAAACCAAAGGCTTGACTTTCGCTCCCCTTTTGCTAATATTAAATGATGCGAACAAATAACACGCTTCGGCAAGATGTCGCTTTTTACGCTCCATCCCGCCTGGAGTAGCCGACCTTGGTCGGCGCTAAATGTTTTATGCGAGACAAGTCTCGCTACTCCAGACGCTGTTTTCGCGGCACGCGGCACCGCCCTTGCGAGCCGTTCTGCGAAGCAGTGCCGTAGGCAAAGGCGAAGCAATCTCTTGAGATTCCTCGCAGAGTTTACCCTGAACGACAGGGTGAGATTCCTCACTACTGCTCGGAATGACAAAAGTGAAGGGCTTGGAACGACGTCCGCGTGTATCTGCGGTTGCAACATCTGGGATTTTGAGTTTGTTTAGAATTTCGGATTTAGAATTTTATCTGTTAGGATTTTATCTGTGTTTGCCTACGGCACTGTGGTTCTATTTTCTTTCCTTCTCAGGCAGATTCAATAAATAGCTAATTTGACAATGTTCAATTAATGATTGATAATTGGAAATTGGAAATTCTTCGTGTATAATATCATTATGGCAAAAGAGAAGATATATAAAGACCCGGTCTGCGGGATGGAGATAAATGAAGAAGAAGCGGCCGGAAGATATAAATATCAAGGAACGGTCTATTATTTTTGCCGCCCCAACTGCTTAGAGAGATTTAAGGCTAATCCGGAGAAGTTTCTTACAAAAGGGGAATCCCCAATTCCAATGAGGAAATTTTCAAAAGATAAGTGTGGGCTAACGCCCCGCTTTGCGTTAGGTAAGACAGAAATAACTACCTTATCAATCAGCGGAATGTCCTGTGCCAGTTGTGCCCTGACGATTGAAAATGCCGTAAAGAATTTGCCCGGGGTTGTCAGTATTACGGTAAATTTTGCAGCGGAAAAGACCGTTATTGAACACGATGAAAAAATTACCCCGGTGGCAAAGATTAAGAAGGCGATAACGGATGTTGGTTATGAAATTAGAGAAGAAATTGGCGACCGAGAAGATAAAGTTCAAATTGAAGGGCGAAAGGCAAGAATTAGGCTTTATCTCGTCTGGGGTTTCACAATTCCAATTATTGCTCTTATGCTCTTGGAGATGGTATTTATCGTTCATATTCCCGACATTGACTATTTGATGATAATCTTGGGCGGACTGGCGGTCTTTGTGACCGGGTTTAGAACCTTAAAAGCCGGGGTTAATGCGCTAAGACACAAATCACCATCTATGGATGTTCTGATTGGCATTGGCTGTCTTACCGCTTTTCTTTCAGGAGCCCTGCGGGTCTTATCATTGCCGGTGGCGAATTATAGCGGCATCGCCGGAATGATTATGGCTTTTCACATTACTGGGAGATATGTGGAAACGATGGCCAAGGGCCGGGCATCACAGGCGATTAAGAAATTACTCAAACTGGGGGCAAAAAGGGCCAGGGTCTTAATTGATAATCAGGAGAAAGAAATGCCAATTGAAGAGGTGAAGGTTAGTGATATTTTGATTGTGAAGCCCGGCGAGAAGATTCCAACGGATGGCGAGATTCTTTCCGGTATCTCAACGGTTGATGAATCTATGGTAACCGGGGAATCTCTGCCGGTAGAGAAGAAAGAAGGAAATAAGGTAATCGGGGCAACGGTAAATCAGTCGGGATTGTTAAGAATCCGAGCAACGAAGGTTGGCCGGGATACATTTTTGGCACAGATTATAAAATTAGTGGAAGCAAGTCAGGGTTCAAAGGTGCCCATCCAGGAGTTTGTGGATAGGGTCACGGCAAAGTTTGTACCGGTAATACTCTTAATTTCTCTTTTAACCTTTATTCTATGGCTTCTTTTCTCTTCAGAATTAAAGGGGATTCTGATTACGGTCTCATCCTTCATCCCCTGGGTTAATCCGAATCTGGATAATCTCTCACTGGCTATCTTTGCCGCGGTGGCGGTTCTGGTAATTGCCTGCCCCTGCGCCCTTGGTCTGGCAACACCAACCGCTTTAATGGTTGGTTTGGGCAGGGGTGCGGAAAGGGGAATCCTCTTTCGCTGTGGTGAGGCAATCCAGACGATGAAGGAGATAAAAGTGATTGTCTTTGATAAGACCGGGACGATTACCAAAGGGAGACCAGAAGTTACCGATATAATTACCGAAGCCAATTTTGAAGAAAATGAGGTTTTGAAATATGCCGCTTCGGTTGAATCCGGTTCCGGGCATCCTCTGGCGGGTGCGATTGTTGAATCGGCCAAGGTGAGGGATATCTTACTGGTAATGCCCGAAGATTTAATTACCATTCCCGGCAAAGGAGTAAAGGCAAAGGTTGAAGGAAAAGAAGTATTGGTCGGGAGCCGAAGATTGCTTGATGATTACCGAATTAGTTATCAGGCAAAGGAGAAGGAGATTTCCGGATTGGAGAACGAAGCGAAGACAACGATTTTAGTAGCGGTTGATGGAAAATTTGTTGGCATCATCGGTGTTGCTGACCCCTTAAAAATTGATTCATCATCGGCAATTAAATCCTTAAAGGATATGGGTCTGAAATTGATTATGATTACCGGGGATAATGACCGAACCGGTAAGGCGGTGGCGAATAAAGTAGGAATTGACGAAGTGATGACTAATGTCTTGCCCCAGGATAAACAGAAGATAGTGAAGAAATTGCAAGAGAGATACGGGATGGTGGCAATGGTCGGCGATGGCATCAATGATGCACCGGCTTTAACTCAGGCAAATGTGGGAATCGCCATCGGAACGGGAACGGATATTGCGATTGAATCCTCGGATATCGTATTGGTGCGCGGTGATTTATCAGCGGTCTCTACCGCGGTGAAACTTTCCCGGGCAACCTTTGTCAAGATTAAACAGAACCTATTCTGGGCTTTCTTCTATAATGTGATTGCGCTACCGATTGCGATTTTAGGACTTTTGCATCCGGTGATTGCCGAAATTGCCATGGCAATGAGTTCAATAAATGTCGTCACCAATGCCAACCGCCTGCGACGGCAAAAGTTGTAAATGCGGAAGTCCAGATGTGAAAAGATAAGCCACGGATATATTCTTTTGTTTTGAGTTTGCCTCTCGCAGTGGGAGCGGGCAATCCGCCGCGTCCGCCTCAGGCGGACGGAAGGGCTTTCTCACAAACCGAACGACACTCGGTAACTTTGTAGTTTCATCTTTTGGATTGTTCTTTTAGGAGGGTCTACTTCTTAATCAACCGAATAATCCGGTTAAAGTCCTCTTCCGAGACAAACTCAATAATTATCTTCCCTTTTTCACCGCGCTTGATTATCTCAACATTAGTTCCAAGAAATTCCCGAAGTATATCTTCCATTGCCTGGAGATAAACATCACGCTCTTTTACTCTTTCCTTTTCTTCCTTTTTTGAGGACACTAATTTTTCCACCTGCCTCACCGGAAGTGATTCCCGAACAATTCTTTCGCATAACTCTTCTTGAGCCTTGCGGTCGGTTAAGGTAAGGAGGGCGCGGGCATGCCCAGCGGTAATTTTTTCCTCTTTTAAATATTCCTTCACCTTTGGTGGTAAGGTCAACAATCGCAGGGCATTGGCAATTGTTGGACGGCTTTTACCCACCCGGTCGGCAATCTCTTCCTGCGTCAATCCGAATTCCTCAATTAATCTCTTATAGCCCAACGCTTCCTCTAAGGGATTAAGATTTTTTCTCTGGAGATTTTCAATCAGGGCCAGTTCCAGCATCTCCGGTTCAGAGATTTCTCGGACCACTGCCGGAATCGTTGTCAGCCCGGCTTCTTTTGCCGCGCGCAGCCGCCGTTCACCAACCACCAATTCATAACCGCTACTTGTTTTACGAACTAAGATTGGTTGTAAGATACCTTTCGTTTTTATTGAAGATATCAACTCCGCCAGGTCTTCTTGCGGGTTTTCTCTTGGCTGGTAAGGGTTGATTTTAATCTCTTCAATTTTTATTGGGCGCGTCTCCCCTTCAACTAAACTTTTACCTTCTTCGGACAATAAAGCCGAGAGTCCTTTTCCCAACACCTTTTTTGTCATCTGCACCTCCGGGTATTATTTAATACCTCTTCGGCCAAGGTTAAATAGGCCTGAGCACTATAAGAGTTTCTGTCATATTGGAAGATTGATTTATTAAAACTGGGGGCTTCGGCTAACCGGACACTTCTTGGAATTACGACATTAAAGACCCGCTCCCCAAAGTGTTTTCGCACTTCTTCTTCAACCTGTTTTGTTAAGTTTAAGCGACTGGAATACATCGTCAATAAAACCCCCTCAATCTCAAAATTGGGATTAATGGTTCTCTTTACTAAGTTTATTGTATCTAAAAGCCGGGCAATCCCTTCCAAGGCATAATATTCACATTGGATTGGGATTAAAACACTGTTTGCGGCCGCTAAACCCATAATCGTCAATATCCCTAAGGAAGGTGGACAGTCAATTAAAATGAAGGAATATTTTTGCGTAATCGGCCGAAGGACCTCTCTTAATCTTAAATCCCGGTTTTCTAAATTGACGAATTCTACTTCACCGCCGGCTAAATCAATGCTTGATGGTAGGAGGTCAAGGTTCTCTTGGATCTCAGTAATTATTGCCTTTTCTATTGTCTCTTTCCCGATGAGGATATGATAGATTGAGATGGGGAGATTTTTTTTATCAATCCCCAGGCCCAGGGTGGCATGGGCTTGAGGGTCTAAATCACAGAGGAGGGTCTTCTCTTTTTTTAATGCCAGGGCACAACCGAGATTGATTGCCGTCGTCGTCTTGCCGACTCCGCCTTTTTGATTGGCAATTGTAATAACTTTCACCACTAACTATAACTTAACCTAATTTTTCAATCTGTCAAGGGTTGAAACCAACCCTTGCCTTTTTCTGATTTTTTGGTAAGATGGAGATGTGATGCTACTGGCGAAATTAAAGGCCGGATTAAAGAAGACCAAAGAACTTTTTAAAAATATCTTTCGGGAGGAAGACCTTTCCCAGTGGGAGGAAATTCTTTTGTCAGCCGATTGCGGGGTGAGGGTTACCAAAAATCTTCTGGCCAAGATCGAAAGAGAACCCGGGAACCGAAAGGAGATACTGAAAAGAGAGATTGTGAAAATCTTAAAAGAAGGCACAAAAGAGAAAAGTTGTCCTTTACCGCCTTATGTAATTATGGTTGTTGGGGTGAATGGCTCCGGTAAGACGACAACAGTCGGCAAGTTGGCTTATCACTTCCGAGAGAAAGGGAAGAAGGTGGTGATTGCGGCGAGCGACACCTACCGTGATGCGGCTACTCAGCAACTGGCAATTTGGGCCAGGAAGGCTGGAGTAGAAATTGTCCCTTCGGAGAAGGGGCAGGATGCCGCGGCGATTGCCTTTGATACTATTAGTAAGGCAAAGAGCAAAGGAATTGATATTGTCTTAATTGATACCGCTGGCCGCCTTCATACGAGAAAGGACTTAATGGCCGAGGTAAAAAAGATAAAACGGGTTGTGGCAAAGGTGAAAGAAAATGGACCGGATGATATCTTCTTAGTTTTGGATGCGACAGTTGGTCAGAATGGCATTGTTCAGGCAAAGGTCTTCTCAGAAGAATTGGGTCTTACTGGAATAATTATAACAAAATTAGACGGAACCGCCAAAGGGGGAATTGTTTTGGCCTGTGCCCAGGAACTATCCCTACCAATAAGATTTGTTGGTTTGGGGGAGGGGATTGAAGATTTGGTCCCCTTCTCTCCGGAGGAATTTGCTGAGGCGATTTTAGAGTAAATGGTCAAAGGCGCTTCTTTTGGCGCGAGGCGATAAGTTCCTTAAATTTTTTTATCGCCTGGCGTGCTACTTCTTTCACGGTATCATCTTCCCGGCTGAATGGCCAGGGCTGGGCAATCTTCTCTAAAAGAGGCAGGATTTCAATCGCTTTCAGTCGGGCAAGGGCACGAATTGCCTCAACCCGCATCTCAATATTTTTATCGTTCATCACCTCAATTATTGCCGGTTTGGCTCGCTCTCCCTCAATTTCGGTTAGCGTCTTTAATGCCTCAATCCGAACCGAGAATTCCTCATCTTTCAATAAGGCAGTAAGTTCTCCAATCCCCGGAGGAGCCCGGAGGCGTCTTAATGCCTCGCAAGCCTTGGTCCGCACCAAATAAAAGGTATCTTTAAGGGCAATAATGACCTGGGGGATAATTTTTTCCCCACCAATCTTACCCAAGGCTTCACAGGCCTTAACCCGCACCCAGGGGTTTTCATCCGACAGTCTTTTAATTAAGGCATCGGTCGCCTGCTCGGTTCCAATATTCCCTAAGATTTCGCAAATCTTCATTCGCACCTGCGGATCTTGATTGGTGAGTTCTTCCATTAAAAAAGGGACAACGTATTCACCCATCTTATCCAAACTAACCTTTGCTCCATCAGAAACTACCGGGTCAGGATGAGAGAGGAGAGAGACTAAATTCTTTACTACCTTCTCTTTTTTCATTTGGGATAAGGCATTTATCGCTGAGATGCGCAATTCCCGTCCTTCCGCGCAGAGCAATTGGAGGAGGTATTCTGCGGTTTTTGGACTACCAATCTTTCCTAAGATGAAGCAGACAATTGTTTTCAGTTTCGCATCCTCACTGGCTAAGAGCCCAAGAAGGGCAGAAACTGCGGCCTCTCCTTCCTTTATAAGAGTCTCAATCGTCTTCATCTGTTCCTTGATGTCCGGACTCAAAAGTGCCTTTTGGTAGGGGGTAATTGAAACCTCACCAATTGCTTTTAAGGCGTCAATTGCGGTATCGCTCACAATATCTACAGGGTCGTTGAGGGTAAGTTCACTCAACTTCGCTACCGCTTCTCTTGCTTGCAATTTCCCCAGACTTTCACAGGCACTTCGCCTCACCCAATAGTTGACATCATTTAACCGTTCAATAAGAGCGTCAACTAATTCCTTTCGGCTCACTTCGTCAGCGGTTAACCCCAATTCCCCTAAAACCAAAGCGGCCAAGGAGCGAACCCAGAAGTTAATGTCCGTTAAGAGAAGAAGGATATGAGGGATTGCCTTTTTACTCTTCATCTTACCCAGGTTTTCCCCGGCCTGGGCCTTGACTACCGGATCCGGGTCCTTAAGGCAATGGATTAAGACTTCTTCAATTTTACAGCGCAAAGAGGGGTTGTCTTCGGCAATTTTCACGAGGATTAAAAGGATATTCCGCCGAACATTTCGGTCCGAAGTCTTTAAAGCGGAGGTAAGTGAATTTATTGCTTTTTCACCGAGAGATACCAAGGCGGCACTTGCCGCAGTTGTCACCCGGGTATCCCCATCGTAAAGGGCCGTGACCAGAACCGAAGCCGATTCTGATGATTGACCACTTTTTAACTCTTCAATCGCCTTTAATTTCTCAGGGTAGGGTTTGTGGCGCAGGATATCAACCAGTTCACCAATTCGGCGCATAGTCAATAATAGAAAATCAAATCGGAGATGTCAACTATCCCAGAATAATCCCCAAAACCCCAAGACCGAGAATAATGAAGACCGGTTCTATCTGCCAAAGGGAAATAAAGGCAATCACCGCAACAATTATTGACCTTATATCAACAATACTTGCCCGGCCTAACGAGAAAGCGGCAAATAATATTACCCCAACAATCCCCGGCTTCACCCCACTTAAAAAGGATTTCACATAAAAGTTCTCTTTTACTCTTTCATAAACCTTGATTAAGAAGAAAAGCATTAGAAAAGATGGCAGAAATACTGAAATGGTGGCCACGAAACTTCCTAAGATACCCCCAACCCCGTAGCCAACAAAGGTAGCCAGAATCGCTACCGGACCCGGGGTAATTTGGCTTATCGCCACGCCATCAATAAATGCCTTGGAAGTTAACCAGCCGCGTCCGGTGACAACCTCCCTTTCAATAAAAGGAATTGCCGCAAACCCGCCGCCAAAGATTAAAGCCCCAATTTTTAAGAATACATAACACAGTTCTAATAATAAAATGGGCGAAAAGGCAAATAATTGTCTTGGCGATTTGGTAATACCTTGCCGGACGATACCCAAAAATCCTAAAAGTCCAATCACTAAAAACAACTCCAATTGGAAATAGAGGCCGAAAAAGGCAAGTAGGCAAAAGATATAAGAGAGGAAATCCTTAAAATAATCCCTCCCCATCCGAACCGCAGAATATAAAAGAAGAGCGGGAATCGCCGGTGATAGGAAAGAGAAGGCATTATCTAAAAGGGCAACCCTTTGGTATTGGAAATAGAGGAAACTTAAAAGAAGGGTAACAGAATAAGAGGGGATAAGGAAAGAGATTACCGAGAGTATCATCCCTTTTAGGCGAAAGAGTTTATAGCCGATAAATTCTACATAATTGGGGACAAAAGGTCCGGGAAGAATCTGGCCCATCGCCACCGCCGTGGTTAAATCGTCGTCACTAATCCAACCTTTCCTCTTTACCAGATGCTCCCTTAATAAAGCGAGCATCGCCATCCCGCCACCAAAACCAATTGCCCCAATCTTTAAAAAAGTGAAAAGCAATGAGTTTAGAGAGAGAGTTTTATCGATTTTTGGCTCACTTGGGTTTATCATTATTTATCGCCTTTAATATTGTAAGGAGAAGATTAAAAGTCAACCTTAATCCATTTCCCGGTGTGAATTTTTAATCTCCTAAATATATAAATTTTCTCATAAAAATTTCTTCTTTTCCGCCCTCCCGAAGTTTAACTAATAAGAAATAGAGACCAAATGGTAACCTATTCATATCTAAAAATATTGAACTTTTGCCCGAATGGACTATTCCGTAACACTTGTTTTTTATCATCCTTCCATTCGAGTCAAAAAGGGAAAGAGTTAAGAATTTTTCTTCCGTTAGAAAAAGAGATACCTTAACTTCCCCTCTTCTACCGAGGACCGAAAGAGTAGAAAAAAATTTCCCCTGCTCTTCTTTGATACCAGCCGATAAATTCTGGTAGATTTGTATCCCGGCAGCTCCGGTAGTCACAAAGATATAAGGAGGATAGACCGCCACCCCTTGGGCAATATTGATAACTCCGTAATATCCAACTTCAAACGGATTGGATGGATTAGAGATATCAATAATCCTTAAACCATCCCACCAGGTGGCGATATAGCAAAACCCACTGTTCACTGCCACGCCCCAACATTCGGAATAGGAGAGAGAGAGGCAACAACATAAGGAGAGCGTGGGTCAGCGATATTAACCACTTTTAAGCCTTCATACCGGTCCGCGACATAGGCAAAAGAATCTTTAATCGCTATGTCCACAGCACAAGGTGTTAAGAGATAGCCAACCTCATAAGGTCGGAAAGGGTCTTCAACATTTACTATCCTTAAGCCACTTTCCCAACATACCAGATAAGCATAAGGATGTTTAACCGCCAAAGTATAGGGTCGCCCACCCAGTTCATAGGAACTGACAAGTTGCGGGGCCCGGGGATTGGAGACATTTATAATTCTCAATCCAAAAGAACCGCAGGCTAAATAAGCGAAGGTATCAGCCACAGCCACACCACTGCCAAAAATCTGGGGAAGTGCGCCAACCGAACAAGGACGGGCTGGGTCTCGCACATCCAGTATGATAAATGGAATGGCCGATAGATAGGCATAACCATCCTTTACTGCGACATCAAATATCGTTATCTTGGTTGGTAATCTTTCGGGATAATAACTAACCTCATAAGGTTCCTCTAAGTTAGCGAGACAAATAACTCTTAAACCACCTTCCTCAGTTACCAGATAGGCAAAATTATTGGCAACAATTACATCCCATGCCCAATCAGGTGTCGGCACGCACCCAACCTCTCTTGGACTTCGGGGATTACTCAAATCAATGATTAAAACCGGGCCGAAAAAATTACTGCTCAGATAGGCATAAGAAGAGAAGAGGGCGACTTCATAAGCAAAAGGGCGCGAAAAAAGTCCAATTAGCGAGGGACGGGATGGGTCAGAGATATCCAGAATCCTTAAGCCAGAATTTTCGTCCGCGATATAGGCGAACTTTGGCTTAACCTCTAAATCAATCGCATTGCAATTAGAGATATCAAGGAAGCCTAACTGACGGGGATTAGATGGGTCACTGATGTTAAGAATCCTAAATTGGGAACCAGCGGCAATATAGGCGAGTGTCTCAGAAACGACCACTCCTCCGGCCGGGGCAGGGAATTTTGCCACTTCAAAAGGAATACGAGGATTGGCGAGGTTAACGATTCGGAGTCCGGAATCGCTCGCCCCCAAATAACCGAGAGAATCCTTTAATACTAAACTGTAAATTCCACCTATCGGTAAGGAGGCGATTTGAACCGGACGCGCGATGTCCGAGATATCAATAACCCGCAGTGCGTTTGATGTCCCTAAGAAGACATAAGGAAATTGCGCTACGACACCCCTCGGGCGACAGTCATCAAAATAAAGGGAGCCTCTCTTTTGTGGGAGATGGGAATTGGAGATATCCCAGATTTCAAACTCACCACCCCAGCCCGCGGTAGCAATATAAAGATAGTTTCCATCGGAAAATAACCCTTGGACTATCCGCCGGGTGTGGATTTTTTCCGATAACTTTTCCGGGTGGAGGGGATTAGCAAAAGAGTAGATATAAACGCCACCTCCCGAACCGATGTAGAATAGCCTTCGTAAGGTATCAATAGTAGAAGTGAGGCAAGAACTAAAAGGCCAGTTTCCAATAAACCGGCAGTTAAGAGAATCAAAGGATTTAGAAATAGGATAAGAGGTTTTGGGTAAACCGGGCATCAATTTTTTGATGGTTTCGGTATTCACTTTCCGGCCGGCGTCCGCATCTCCGTCTTGGTAGTTGGTGTGGGGTAAAAGCAACTTCTCCCGGTAAGTCGGAAAAGAAGAGGTATCTTTTCCTAATAGACGGAGAGAAAGATTTTGACCGTTAATAATAAGAAAGAAAAAGGTAAGATGAACCAATTTCATTCCTAGTTTTTATATCCTTTCGGCATTACCACCATCCCGAACGGACCGAAGTAACAGTTGAGTCTATACGCCCGTTAATTCGCTCCACATAATGCTTGGCCTCTTGATACCATTGAAATACAAATTGGTGAAAATAGGCGGCATATTCTGATACTTTCTTTATCGGATCGGCACCAAATCCTTCGGTGAAGGACCCGGCATGAATTGCTTTTACACAGTAAGGAACATACCTCAATCCATCTCCCATCTTCTCTAGCTTCGTCTTCTGATTCACTTAGTAATGGGAAACCCATTTTGACCCTTCTTCATATTTGAATCGTAGCCGAAAATTTCTGCCGGTCAATAGCAATTGCATAATCTTTCATCGGCAAGCCACTAACACCCCTTCTCTAAAATTCTCGTCATTCCTAACCTCCGTAACCCGTGGATAAATCATTCCAATTCCTCTCCATAATCCATAAAGAGACGTCTCATACAACCTTCCTTCTTCACTACCTTCTGCTTCCGATTCTCGGCTTACTTTCCCTCAGGGATTTTGAAATTATGTGGGCGTATCTTAATGGTTCCGGTAGCCGGTAATTTGTCGCAGTCTTCAGGACAATCTCCTTTGCCGTAGCAAAATCAATCCCCTGCCCAGGTGAAACAAATAAAGGGGCGACATTATCTTGGGTTCTTAATACATAACCAACCATCTCTCCGTTATAAATTAAAGGCGAGCAAGAACCACGCCGCTTGCCCGGCATCTTAAATTCTCCAACCAATCGACTCTTGGCACAACCAATCGTCGGCTTATTTAGAAGAACTCCGATGTGGCAAGCAAGACCAAACCGCCGCGGATGGGAAATCCCCTGCCCATCAAAAAGAATCACATCCGGTAAAATTTCTAACTTCTTATATGTTTTTAGATATGCCTTCTTCTCCCGATAAGAGAGAAATCCTGGGATATAGGGAAAGTCAATCTTTACCCGTGTTGTCTTAACTTCTATGGGTCTCAAATCTCTCTTAGGTAACCTCTCCTTAAACTCCTCATAAAGAAAGACGACAAAGACACAGTAGATATATCTATCATCAAAGGCACAATCCGCGGCACCAATCATTTCCAACCTTTGGAAATCATTGCTTATCTTTAACTTCTTCGTTAATTCCTCCTGCTCTTTTATTAAAGCGGTAAGGCGCATTTAACAATTAAAAATCTAATATCTTTATAACTTCTGGGTATCAGTCGTCTCGTATCTTTTTGGTGGTAGCAAAATTCTTTCCACCCAAGTGGAGAACCACCCTGGCCTTTTCTTGCCAATATCTCCGGTAAAGATAAGTATCCGCTGTGCAATGAATCACCTCACCGATAAATAAAAAGCACTCCGCCGCATCAATCTTCTCCTTCACCCGGCATTCAATATGTCCGATACATTCTTTTATAACTGGTGGTTTTACGAAACGCGCCTTTTCTTTGGTTAACTTTGCGGTTTTAAACTTATCAATCGCCCTACCTGATTTTCGACCGCAGGTCCAGATGGGATGAAGAAGTTTAACATCCGGCACATTTAAGACGAACTCTTTTGTCTCATTGATATTTTTTGCGGTTTGGCTCTCCTTACCAACAGCAATCCCAACGAGGAATGGTTCCATTGAGAGTGGTGTTGCCCAGGCTAAGGACATCACATTCGCCTTCCCTTTCTTATCCACCGAGGTTAAGAGAAAGGTTAACTTTGGGTGTAATAACCGATACCCTTCTTTTTTAATCTCTTTTTTCATAGATTAAATATATTAGGAAAAAATGTTATGTCAATGCAAATTACCCTTGACTAGATAAAATTTTTCTATTATTTTAGTGAGATGTTAAATATTGAAAATCAACGGTGGCAAAAAGGGAAAATACCGGTCTTGGGTAATAATCCTTGCGCTTCAATCTTAGATTGTATTGGGAATACCCCACTCCTTGAGATGAATGTCCAATATGAGAATGAGACCTGGCATTTCTTCGCCAAATTAGAATTTATGAACCCGACCGGTAGTGTGAAAGACCGGATTGCCAAATACCTAATTGAGCAGGCAGAAAAACGAGGTGAGTTAAAATCGGATTCGGTCATTGTTGAGGCAACGAGTGGTAATACCGGTATTAGTTTGGCAATGGTCGCCGCTGTAAAAGGTTACAAAGTAATCATCGTTATGCCTGAGCATATGAGCCGGGAGCGAATAAAGATTATGAACAATTTGGGAGCCGAGATTTGTCTGACACCCACCGAAGGAGGATTTACTTTGGCCCGTGTCAAGGCCGAGCGTATCGCGGCGCAAAACCCCCAGGTTTTCCTTCCCCGCCAGTTTCAAAATCCGGACAATACGGAGTGCCACTATAAGACAACCGGCCGGGAAATTGTGGAGCAGATGGGTAAGAGAGAAATTGATGCCTTTGTTGCCGGTGTCGGAACCGGCGGCACTCTGATGGGAGTTGGCCAGCGATTGCGCGAAGTAAATCCGTCCAGTAAACTGATTGCGGTTGAACCGGCTGAAGCGGCCGTCATTACTGGTTCTGCGGCCGCGACCGTAAATCTTTTGCCTCACAAAATTGTCGGTATCGGTGACGGATTTATCCCGGAGTTATTGGATGTGAATAAATTGGACTGGACCGAGGTGATAAAAAGCGATGAGGCAGTAGAAATGGCAAAGGAAATCGGTCGCCGGTATGGGATGATGGTTGGTATCTCTTCCGGGGCAAATGTTTTAGCCACCATCAATGTCCTTAAAAAATTGGGTAAGTCTTGTAATGTAGTAACTATTTTTCCTGACCGCGCGGAACGATACTTTTCTACCGACCTCTATGAGAGTTCAAGAGAGGCAATAATCCGACAATGCTGGAGAAATTGTGAAAACCATTTTTGTGAAATTAAAACCCAAATCGCTTAATTTGTGGCAGGGCGCTACATACCGCTTCGCGTCAGGAATCTAAACCTCTCTTTCCAATAGACACCATCCCTAAAAAACCGTGCAAAAATAATTGACTTTTGGAAAACTTTCGGTAAAATTTACGATAAGTATAAAGATAAAAAAATTTAGGAGGTAGATATGAATATATTAGTTTCCAGCGTCGTAATGCATCATCCAGTCGGGATGATTTTAATTGCCTTAAGTTTTATGGCTTGTGGTATCTGCTATGTCATCCCAACTGTTTCCGCCCTGCTCGTCGGTGTGATAAGGCGATATAAATGGAAGAGTGAACCGGAAAGTGGCTGGCTTAATCTTTTACTCCTTGGGGCGGCGATTTTCGGAGTGGTTGACCATCTGTGGAATGGCGAACTTTTTCTCATCGGTCCAAATCTCTGGAAAGATATCGCATTAGGGGTTGTGATTACCTTAGCGACCTTTGGCTTTTGGGGAATAATCGTAGTTTTATATAAGACCAAAAGAAAGACAGCGGAAAAAAAGATATAAAAATTTTACTTCCTTTTAAGTTTCACTTAGCCCGAGCCGCTGAACGAATAGCGCTCCATTCCTCTCCGTTCCAGGACTTAGGATAGGAAAGAAAATAGAACATAGAATAGGGCATTTAATACCATCCCCCATAGGAGTAAGGGAGAGATACAGGGAAAGGCACAGGGATAGGATTAGAGAGCCTATTAGAAAGAGATAGAGAAGGGGAGAGAGAAAGGGGAAGAGAAGGCGGCAGGGAAAGGGGTTAAGGAAGGGATAGAGTAAGGGACAGAGTAAGAGACCCAGTAAGGCATTAAGTAAGGGGTAGGGTAAGGCATAGAGGGGGCGATACCCTAAAATCAAA
>Ga0129301_1000782_pt1 | contig 16769 bp, 16 predicted proteins | sample ConPoolayeHmetaG_FD_94489 | JGI IMG/M metagenome (GOLD analysis project Ga0129301, IMG submission 94489) | Hot spring microbial mat communities from California, USA to study Microbial Dark Matter (Phase II) - Cone Pool mat layer H metaG ...
ACCATGTCTCCAATATCATACCGCGGAAACAGACAAGAAGAAATTATCAGCCTGCCCCACTCGCCACGCTTAAGCTCATGCAACATCTTCGTTCTACGACCAGTCTCAACCTCAAAAAAGAACTTATCATAATTCGGCGAAACATAAGGCAAATCATCAAGCTGTTGCGCAAAAACCCCTTCAGTCGCGCTGTAAATCTCAACAACAGGAACTTCTCCAAAATATTTTCTAAGAACAGGCGCATAACGAAACTGAATCTTTCGTACACTAGTACAAAACAAGGCATGCACCTTCCACAATTCCTTCGGAAACTTTCCATGCCTTTTCTTAACATACTTTGCAAAAGAAAGAATCACAGGAGACACTCCCATCGCTGCTGTCATATTCTCACCTGATGCCTGCTCATATGCCAATTCAAACCTCCTTTCCCAATCACGCCTAGTGATTCCCGAACCCAGTGCATCAATGCTCTCCTGTCTAGGTATCAGACTTAAGCTTCCAAACGCAGGATTAAGCTTCGCATAAGTACCAGAACTATAGCCGTAGGTCATCTCGCGCCCGTTCACAACTGCTTTATGAACTGCAGATGGCAGATTAAGATTGAAGATTTTGCCGGAAAAAATCTCAAAATCATTCTTTCTAAGAACATAATTAACCAGTGCTCGTGCTCCGCAAATGAAAATCTGCTCCAGATGCGTTCGAGTTACAGGCAGAACCTTTGCGGGTCCTGTTGAGCCTCTTGTCATGACCCAGCATTCGAGCGGTTCAGGAAGAATAGCCTCATAATCTCCCTCCATGACTTCAGCAAAATATGGGCTTAGCCCTTTGTAGTTGACTGTTGGAAAGTTTACCCTATAGCTCGCTATGTCGTTTACTTCGGATGCATTATGGCTCTTTCCATATCTTGTCTTTTCATATTCTTTAAGCAACTCAGAAAGAAGATTCTCCTGAAACGCCTGAGGATTCTCTAACGACTCATACCACGAGCCAACAATAGGCTGAAAGACGCCTAAATCACCGTTTTTCGTTGCAGACATTGCAAACTCGCAAATTGCTTTAGTCTAGTCTCCTTATATGTGCTATTCTGTCACTCAGCATTTAGATAATGCTTAAATTTACAGTTCCTTAAAAGAAAAAGCAGGCGATGTTTATGAGTTTCTGTTCCAAATGCGGAGCCAAGCTTCCAGAAGAAGCCAACTACTGCCCAAAATGTAGGGCCAGAACCAAAAAAGGCATAGAGGCAGGAGTCTCAATCTCTACCGAAGAACTAAAAGAAGCATTCGCCAAAATCGGCAAAGAACTAGAAAAAGCATTCTCAACAGCCGCAGAAGAAATTGAAAAAGCCTTCAAAACCGCAAGAGAAAACATTAAACAACCAACATCAAAAGAGAAAATAGCCTGCACAAACTGCGGTGAAAAGAACCCAAAAGACTCAAACTTCTGTCGCAAATGCGGCAAAAGACTCGAATGAACACTCGACGAGAAAACCGCATAATTCTTGTCAAACCATTTTTAGTTTTCAAAAACTGAAGAGACAAACTTTGCATTAATGTTGAACTGCAGTTTCAAGCTATATATGCTGAGTTAAAACAGCCTTCGAAACCAATAGAGGAGTTTTTCACTTTTAATAGCCTTGAATTGTGCAATGCTTTTTCTGGTACTCTTCCAGCTTATCGCCTAAAGTCTGCTTCAGCAGATCAATCCTTATTGTCAAATACTCCTCTTTTAGAATATCAAAGTGAAAGCTATCCCATTTCCGCCCGTTTGCGAAAGAAACTTGTCTCATTTCTCCGCCTTTCTTGAAACCACAAGCTTCTAAAGTTTTGTGAGCACGCTTATTGTACTCTGTGCTCCATGCTTCGCAACGCTCAGCGTTTAGCTGATTGAAGCACATTTCCATCAAAGCAACAGTAATCTGTTTCCCAAAGCCTTTTCCCCAAAGTTCTTTCTTTCCTATGTATGTTCCAATATCCATGCTTCTCACATTGCCCCAATCCTGCCTTTCTATACGTGCAATTCCAATAGGCTCCTTAGAAACGGCAAGCTCAACTATGAAATGTAGTTCCTTCTCATCTTTCATCCAGTCTTCATACCGCTTCTCCAACTGTGCTATACTCACAAAATTCAAAGGCTTACCTCGCGAATACATTATAGTCTCAAAGTCATTCTCCCACTTATGCAACAGTTTCAAATCCTCTTTTTCCACCGCTCTGAATCGCAACTCTCCAAACTCAAACATGTAAATTCACCTTTCAAGCCTATGAATGCATTATCAAAAGCATCTAATAACCTTTGATTAAAAGCAACACTGCTTTATTTTACCATAAACAAATAGCAATTTAACTAAGGTCAACGGTTCATGGGCTCATTAATCGCAATTCTGAACAAAAAAGGCAGAGATTCCGCAGATGTTGCAATCGCCATGCTGGAAGCTTTGTCTAACAAAAACGCAGAAGCTGTTGGAATAGCCTCACCTACCAATACTAAAATAGTGAAATCGGTGGAAGCTCTGCAAGGTGTAAATTTAAACTCGTCAACAACAATTGGATACCTCTTCTCGAGAATACTCGCCACGGATAAGCCGCAACCAATAAAACTAGAAAATGTAACATTAATTTTTGAAGGACGAATTTACCACTCTGCTAAAGGAGTTTCTGACGCTGAAAATGCCGCAAACACGTTCCAAAGAGATTACAGTGAAGCTGCAAGAAGGCTGATAAAGAATGCTGAAAGTAGTTTCGTTCTCGCATTAGCTGAGTCTAATAGACTTATTGCAGCAAGAGACACCGTTGGAGTAAATTCTCTCTATTACGGAGAAAACAGTAACTTTGCTGCATTGGCATCAGAGCGCAAAGCATTATGGAAAATTGGAATAAAACAAGCAAACTCTTTCCCTCCAGGCTGCTTATCAATCATCGATAGAAATGGTTTCAAATTTAAACAAATAAGCACTCTTTCTTACTTAAAACCATCGCGGGCATCAGCACACTTAAATGCTAAAAAACTGCAGAAGCTTCTTGAAATATCTGTTAAAAACAGACTTTACGGGTTGAAAGAAGTTGCTGTAGCCTTTTCGGGAGGATTAGACAGTAGCATAATCGCAAGCCTAGCTAAAAAAACAGAAATAGACGTGCAATTAATCTATGTAAGCCTCAAGAATCAGCCAGAAATAGAAGAAGCAAAGAAAGGCGCGGAAATGCTAAAACTGCCAATTATAGTACAGCTATATGACGAAGAGACTGTAAAACAGGTTCTTGAGCAAGTATTATGGTTAATCGAGAACCCCAGCCCAGTTATGGCGAGTATTGGCATTCCAATTTTCTGGACTGCGGAAACTGCTTCAAAACATGGGCTTAAAGTTGTGCTTGCTGGGCAAGGAGCAGATGAGCTTTTTGGCGGTTACAAAAGATATACAGAAGACTACGCGAGGCACGGAGAAGAATTCGTGCAGAAAAAAATTTTTAACGATATTGCCCGATTGTATGAAACTAATCTCGAAAGAGACGCCAAAATCTGCAGTTTCCACAACATCGAATTACGTTTACCCTTCGTATCATATTCAGTTGCAAAATTCGCAACAAAAATACCATTAAAACAAAAACTGGAATCAGCAACCGACCAACAGAGAAAAATAGTGTTACGGAAGATGGCTGAAAACCTAGGTTTACAATCAGAAATAACGAGAAAAAAGAAGAAAGCCATACAATACGCTACAGGCGTTAGCAAAGCACTTGTAAAACTAGCCAAAAAAGAAGGCTTGCCACTAAAACAGTATCTGGAAAGAAAATTCCAAACACTTCTCAAAGAGCGGAACATAGAATGAGAAGAACAGCACTTATCTTCTCTCCCATATACTACAGGCACAACACGGGCAAAAGGCATCCAGAATCAGCAAAACGGCTCCACGCAATGATAACAGAAATAGAAAAAGCTGCACTTTTGAAAAATGAAAAAATCCAACTTGTTAAACCAGAAAAAGCAAAAACAACAGACGTAATACTCGTTCATAGTGCAGAATATGTCAACCTTGTAAAGGCTGTCTGCAAATCCGGTGGAGGTTTTCTTGACCTACAAGACACTGTGGTTTCGCCTGAAAGCTTCGATGTGGCACTTTACGCTGTAGGTGGAACTCTGAAAGCCATAAACCTTGTCATGGAAGAAAAGTTTCAAAACGTTTTCGCTCTCGTTCGTCCTCCTGGGCATCACGCTTCAAGATATCGTGCATGCGGTTTTTGCGTTTTTAACAATGTTGCTGTTGGAGCAGAATACTTGAGGAGAAAATATGGCTTGAAGAGAATTTTAATATTAGACATCGATGCTCATCACGGAAATGGAACACAAGAAATTTTCTACTCAACCAACAATGTTTTGTATATCAGTTTACATCAGGACCCAACAGATTTTCCAGGAAAAGGCTTTGTGGATGAAATTGGTGAGAATGAAGGCATAGGGTATAGTGTTAATATTCCTTTACCCTTTGGAGCTGGAGATCAAGTTTATCTTAAGGCTATGGATGAAGTTGTAGAGCCGATAGTGAGACAGTATGCTCCTCAATTTATGCTGGTTTCTGCTGGTTTGGACGGGCACTATGCTGATCCTGTGGCAAGTCTTTCGCTGTCCACTTTGTGCTATTCGCACGTTTATGAAAGAATAGTCAAGTTAGCTTCAGAAAAATGCAAAGGGAAACTTGTGTCTGTTTTGGAGGGAGGTTATAGTTTAAAGTTTGTTGGGAAAATCTCCGCTACGATACTGTCAAAGATGAGTGAAACAAGTTATAACATAACAGATTATCGTCAGAAGACTAGTTCGAATGTTAATAAGCAAGCTGAAAAAGTTTTATGCAACATTAAAGCTGTTCTAAAAGATTTTTGGAACTTGCGTTAAGTTTGTGTTAATTCTAGCAGAATTAGAAGCTTGATAAAGAAAGAAAATTAAGATTTATTCTATCACTTGAATAGCGTTTTCGGGGCATTGGGCTTCGCATGCTCTGCAGATTAGGCATTCCTCAACTTTCACTGGAACAGACTTTCCATCCTTTACTTCATAAACGCCTACTGGACAGGTGTCCACGCATGTACCGCATCCGGTGCATTTTTCCTTGTCAACTACGATTTTTACCATCTTGCATACCTCTTGAAGTAGAATTTCATTCAATGAAAAAATGTTAAATAAAAGCCTTTAGGTTTGCTAACGAATTTCTTCACGTAATCTTATTAGGATTCCGCTTATGGTTGTTTCTGCCTTCTCTCTTCTGCGTTCATAATCTGCGAAAAGCTTGCGATATGCTTCAAGCGAAAGGTCTCCTCTACGATGACGTGCTTCGATGCTTTCTATGTTTGCTTCAACCTCGTTAATTTCAGTTTCTGCAACCTCAAGCTGATGCATTAAGTCTAAATAGCGTCCACCCATCGCCCTCAATTTCTGTCTCAAACTCTGTAAATTATTTTCAAGCGTGTCTAAGCGTGTCTCAGATATTCTTCTCTGCACTTTATACCTCCGCCTTGGAATCTTTCCTTTGCGCACACCCGCTTCTAGGGTCTTTATTTCAGCAGTTATTTTCCTCTTCTCTTCATATGAATCTACAAAAGACTTAATGATCTCTGGACCGAAGCCCACAGCGGCTTTTGGCACAACAACTGCGCTAGGCGTTTCAGGTCTTCTGGAAACAAAGACAATTGCGCATCCAACAATAGTTAAAGCCCACATCCACAATGTAGTGCGGAAAGACAACCATAAAAGATTATATTCATACGCTATTTGTACCGTGAACTTGTCATAGGATATTACGCCCTGTTTCTTTATTGTAACTGTTTCTTGGAAAACTCCTCTCGACACGCCATAATCCCAAAGTGCAGAAGCATTTTGAGAACTGATTTTTGCTCCTTCAGGAAGTGCAAAAGAAACAAAGGCTTGTTCAACGTAGGAATTCAAATTTTGAAAGAGCACAAAAGAAAAGTCAAATTGATCAGAGCCTTTTTGGTTTTTATAAATTTCAGCTGGTAAAGCATATTTTACCGTAAACCTACTTGACTCATAACTCTTCAAAGCTGTTAAAAGAGCAACTTTGTAACTGCTAATGTTGGTGTTTATCACTGTTGGGGGCGATAGTTTTCTTCCAAACTGGTCTTGAGCGGTAACTTTGGAAGCGTTACGAGGCAGAACTACTTCAAACGAATTAATCGTCGCTGGAGACTTGCTTGTTATCAAATAGGTATCAGAACCCTCAATATCTCCAATTCCGGTAATCTGAATCTCACGCCTTAGCTCTTTAATTTCGAACAATTGAATTTCTGTGCCGCTTAATTGGAAAGTTACTGTGGCGGGTTCATAGGTAAAAGCTGGCAAGGTTCCGTTTGGAGAAAGTGAATAACTGAAAGAGCTTATTGTCCCAGACACGTAACCTACATTTTTCAACGCGATAGTGCCGTTGCAAATTGATGCGTCTTTTGTCAAGCTTGGATATGCTGGAAAATCCAAAGTGAACAAGGTAGTGTTTGTGGCGTCTTGGGTGAGAAGGCTGTTAGATAGAACGAAACCAACAGTGAAAAGCTGTGGCGTGTCATGTGAAAACTTCACTTCAACTCCATAGTAACCAATGCGATCCTCTAACGGCACATTCATGTTCACTTTAAAATTATGGGTTGAGTTATAAGCTAAGCATCGAACAACATGTGCACCATATTTGGATGGAAAACCTATCAGAAACCCATCAGCTACTGTGCCGTTTATCTGGATTGTATCGTTTACGAAAATATGGCCGTTACTCAAAAATTGTATAGTGTGATTAACACGGCTTATAACATAATCTGAACTTTGCGCTTTAACAGTTTTAATATGCAGTATTGAAAATGCAAGAAACAGCATAGCTATAGTTAGAACCGCAAGCGTCAACGTTTTTGATTTCACGTTTTTTCCTCCTTCGAATTCGCTGCATTTTTGGCTTCCTATTTATTGAGATGCCTATTTATTTACTTTTACACGGAATTTACCGTAATATAGGCGGCAAATGATGGTTTATGATTCTATTCAGAGGCATCTAGCCGTGGAGAAATTAGTTATAAGAATGAAACTGGGTGTTTTAAAGAAAAAAAGTACCATCGTTTTAGGCTTGCGAGATGGTACAGTGGAATAGTTACGATAGATTGTGTAGGTTGCGGACTTCTGTGCAAGTTCTGCAAGGTTTCTGATAACTTGTTGCTTCATCCAGCAAACTATAGAAGATATTACGAGCCAAACGAGATCGCTCAAGCATTAGTGGCTTTAGCAAGAAAACATGAACTCAATTTACTTAGGATAAGTGGTGGCGAACATACAATAGGAAAGCCTCATTTGTTAAGCGTTCTTGAAAATCTTCAAGGAAAAGAATTCAAATTTATCTTGGAAACAAATGGCATATTAATCGCAGCTAAGAGAGACTGCGCGAAAAGTCTTTCAAAGTACGGTTTTGTTCATGTGAGTTTCATTAAAAGGCTACTATGAAAAAGATTTTACAGCGCTGACTAATGCTAAGCCAGAAAGCTTTGGAAAAGCTTGTTAAGACTGGAGTTAGTTGCCACCCTTCTGTAATAACCTTATTCTCCACCAAAGAAAAAGTTAGACTCTCATAACGACTTAAACAAATTAACCCAATTTTAGCTGAAATCTAGAAGTAGAAGAGCTAATCATGTAACCCTATGTAGCCAAAAAGTTGAAAAATAGAAATTAGCATTTCACACAGCACACAATCCAGACAAAGTGCCAAAAGAACAAATCTAATTATATAGAGCGAAATCGTTCAACTAATAGGTCAAGCATAGTTTTAATTACTCTTCCCTTTTTCTTGAGTTCAGGCATCGCCTTCTCATTCTGCATTTCTTCAACCTTATGCATCATGCTGCTTCCATTACCAAAATCAACACTTTTAGCATACAAGTAAGTCTCTGCAGAAGGCTGAAGATAACCACGAGCGAATGCACCTACAAGCACTCCAAAAAGACAGATCACCTGAACAATGGGAAATATCATTCGAAACACCACTCTAAATGCGATATAAGTTACAAAAGGTCCCCATTCTAAAAACCCTCCGGACGACGCAAAGACCTCACTGTATCCGAGCGCGAACCATATAAAACCCGTAACATATATTATAGCGAGTAAAGCGGATAGGACATAGTTAGTTAATACAGTGTATACGCTGGTTTCTATATCCAATATTATTGTACCCGCTATCACGCTAACCACAAAAATCAGAACTAAGTCCCAAATGTTAAGCCTTGGGATCCAATCAATAATTTCTGTCCAAGCAATTCTATACTCAAAAAGCAAGTTTTTTCCAGCATAAGTAAGCCAATATGATTTAATCACTATTAACGCTACAACCATACTCCAAATAACAGTCACTAAAACTGTTCTCCATCTTTCTTTCAACCATATAACAAAGCCAAATTTACGCATAAGGTATAGGTTAACGAGCAACAAAGGAACCAGTGCTGTTAGAATGATTGCTGAGAGTATCGAAGTATCTGTAACAAAACCTGAACGCTCACTTGTCCACAGTATCTCATACAGAACCGTGCTGAACGTATGACATGTGCCTGTGGGAAACGGTATCGTCGTGTTAAAAGTACTTGAGCTTTTTCCGCTAATGTTACCTAAGAATAGCGTCGTGTTTGTTATTTCAATACGCGGAGCTAAAATCACTCTGAGAATAAGAGTGACATTAATTGCGTCTGCCAAACCGGTGTTGAGAATCGTGCCTCTAACGTTAACGAGGTGGAAATCTGGACAAAGTATTGTAGGATAATAGATTGGCGCGTATTCATATGCCATCATTTGAGGTTCTGGTGAGGGTAATTTTTGAGATTGGACGAGTGACCACATGGCGGCAAGGCTTATTATGTCGATTAGAATGAGTATTGCTAATTTTGTTTTAATCCGTCTTATTGCCATGTTGGCCAATAAAAAATATGGTGTTTCAGCTATTTTAGGCTTGATTTTTTACTGAAAGAGTTCTTCGGAAAATTTGGTGTTATATTTGACTAGGAGTTATTTTGTGTTTTCTTGTTTGAAATAGTGTCCTTCTTCTTTTTTCGGTCCAAAACTTCTTATTCCCTTAGTTTTAAGCTGTTTTCTTAGATTTTCAGCATACTGCTTTTCAATTTCTCCTCTTTTTTCCATGTAAGCTATAATCTCTTCAGCCTGTTTTTCCGTGTCGCATCTTCGAAGAAAATCTATAACGTCTGGAGAGTAGTTGATAAATCTTCTTGATGCAGCATTTTCGCCTATTTGAACATTAGTTCGAACAGAGTTCACTGCAACTTTGTTTTCATCCTTATCAAGTTCCTTAGCTAAGTTAGGAAAAAGTTTCTTGAAAGTCTCTTTGTTGTATTCCACACAAGCCCCTTCAATCAGCAACCATATTCACTTTTTTCTATAAAAAGTCCGATATTTAAATGCCACCAAATCATGTTCAACGTTTAAACAACACAATGCAAATTTCGCTTTGCCTAATATTCAAGTTATTTTATCCTTCGGAATAACTTTTGACAGTTTATGGAAGAAGAGCGTGAATCATGCTACTTTTTTATCACATTATTGTACAATTCCAGTGTTTTCTCAGCTATTTTATCCCACGTAAACTCGTTCAAGACTCTGCGTCTGCCATTCTTCCCAAGCCATTTTTTCCTCTCTGAATTTTCTAAAGCGCTGGTTACTCCCCAAGCAATGTCTGATGGGTTGCTGGGATTTATGTGATAGCCACATTGCTCTTCACCGCATGGGATAACTATTTCTCGCATTCCGCTTACTCCTGCGCCTCCAACTACCACAGGGCGTTCCATACTCATAGCTTCTAAAGCTACTATGCCGAATGGTTCGTAGAGGCTTGGAAAAACGGCAACGTCGCATGCTGCATAATGGAGGATGCGCTCTTCTTCTGGAATAAATTCAAAATTAAACTTCACACAGTCCTGAAGCCTCATCGATTTTACCAAATTACCCAGATACTCTTGAAGGTCTCCTAAGCCTACGACTATAAGCTTCGCATTAGGTATTTTCTGCAAAATCTGAGGCATTGCCATAATCAGCCTGTCAACTCCTTTGATTCCTACAAGCCTGCCGATGAAGAGGATCATCTGGTCTTTGTCTTTGAGGTTATAGAATTCTCGCAGTTTCTTAATCTGCTCTGTGCTCACTGTTTCTGGACTGTATTTTTGGGGGTCAACGCCATTGTAGCTTACTTGAATTTTGTCTTTTGGAAAGCCTAATTTTATAAGCTCATCTTTCATTGCATATGAAACAGTTACGACGAGATCTGCCACTTGGGCTGCTCGCAACTCTATGTTGCTTACGACTTCTGAGCCGTTTCCAAGTGTTCTTCCCTTTTCGGTTGAGTGAACGTGAAATGCTAGAGGGAGACCTGCCTCTTTTTTCGCTGTTATTCCTGCGATGGCTGAAAGCCAGTCGTGAGCTATGACTATGTCGTATTTGTAGCCTTCTTTTTTGAGAAGTTCATTGACGAGTTTTGAAGCACTTAGGTAGTTGTAGATGAGGATTTTTGAGAATAATTGTATTCCTCTTCCCCATTTTCTGACGTCTTCTGCAACAACATCTGGAAGTGAGTCTGAAATATCGATGTGAAGTGGGCGGTGGATTTCTATACCTCGCCAAATTTCCCTTGTTGGAAGACTGCCGACATCATCGTTCATGGTGAAGACTGTAACATCGTTGTCCATTAGGACAAATTTCCTTGTGATCTCCGCGGTGTAGGTTCCCAAGCCACCTACTATTTTGGGAGGGTATTCGTAAACTAGGACTGCCATTTTCATTTGTTTTCCCATTCTCTGTTTTTAGGCTTCTATTATAGTATTAAGGGGGCTTATTTACGCTTTCGTAGCAGTAAATCATTTCTTCTTTCTTTCTAGTTTTCGTCTAAAGCATGTTTTTGGGTTTAAACTATAGAAAGTTTGAAAAACAGAACCCATATAATAATAGTTAGAGGTAACTGAAAAATGAGTTTGTCCCCTGTAAAAAGGCTAGTTCTAGAGACTATGTGGATGATTAATAAGCCAGCTAGCGCTGCAGAAATTGCTAAAGAAGTTGGGTTGGCTTTCTCTCCCGTTATGATGCACATTCTCGGGCTTGCCCGCTTAGGCTACGTAAAATCATATGAGAAGAAGCGATACGTAATTACGGAGAGTGGAAAGAAGGCTCTCGGTTTTCCTGAGATTAGTAAGGAGAAGGCAGAGGAAATCTTGGCTTATTTACCTGTTGAAAAGTCGTTCCACTTTTATGCAGATGTTGGAAAACCTCTAAATATTCATGCAGCAAGTCTTGGAGACTTTTGTGATAAAATTCTAGATGTCGATTCTAGTTCAGTGGAGTTTCATGTTAATCGTGGAGACTTTGAGGCTTGGTTTACGGGCTTAGGCGACTTTGAGCTTTCTAGGAAGATTTTCATTGTTAAAGAACAGAAGCAATCTGGTGAAGCATTGCGCAGAAAGCTCTATGAAATTGTGAAAAACCGATGCGAGGAGTTAGCTAAGATAAAGTCAAGCAGCGGCATTTAGCCTATTTGCCGAAGCGTCAGCATTCGTGCTAGGCTGGTACAAATCTTTCTTTCAGTTTTTTTAGAACCTGAGGCAATGTTGTATATTCCATTTCTTCCGGACCCAATCGTGCAGGTTCAAATTCTCCCATTCGCCTAAGCATTGAGCCTATTTTCACCGCTTCTTTTCTTGCCAAATCAAATGCTGGGTCGTCGAACATGTCAGCAATCAGAGGTTTTCCATTGTCATCTGAAGCTATTTGACCATTTGATACTTGAAATCCTAGAGCCACTATTCTTGGTGGGCCGTCAAAGGCTGTGCATTTGGAGTATTTAAGACTAACAGGCATTATTGGCCCCCAATGGCTTCCTCGCATCCATCCTTCCACGAGATAGGTGTGGATGAAGGGCACGAGGATTTCACCTACAGCGGGTAGGCCATGCTGTCCTCGCACTATCATAACTGGGTCATCTTTGCCTACGTATTTTCCAGCTATTTGGGAAAGCTTTGTTATGCTTCCTGAGGCAGCGATTAGATTATCTCTGGCTCTCCAAACGCGCGAAACCATGTAGCGTTGTACAGTTCCTATCAACGCTATTAAGTCATAAAGTTCTTCTGGAGTCTTTAGCATGACTTTTGTGTTGTCCATTGTGTCCATCACTTCAAATTTGAAGCCTTCCGCCATGTTTGGGTCTATCACTAGGCCTGCAGTGTTCATAGGGTCTGCGAATATGCGGTAAAGTGGAAAGTTGAAGGCACCTGCAGAAGCTTTGTCTGCTGCAAAAACTACAATCGGGTCTGAGGGTCTTTCTTCTATTTCCATTTCTGCTACGCCTGGTCCCATACCGCGAATGTTTCCGCTGAACGCATCTTTTAATAGGTCTTGCCCTGATCCATAGAGTTTTAGGCTTAGAGCTTTGTTTGCTGCGTCTTGAAATGTGTTCCATGCTAGCCTATGGATTTCTGGGTTTGATTCGCCTTTCTGATGGATCATTAGAAGTTGAAGGTCGTCTCCAGCGTTAAAAACGTAGTAGCTGTTTATGAGGTTCTGTTCTTTGGCTTTTTTCAGGTTTTTTTCTGCTATTGTTAGAAGTGGCTCAGGGACTATGTGGTGTCCTGCTAGGGAGCCGACATCGCATTTGATTAAGCTTATTGTTGTTTTTGTTGCCATGTCTCTTCTCCCTTCCAGTTTAGGGGTTAGGGCTGGGTTCTTTTAAAAAGCTTCTGAGAGAAAAGTGTTAGAAACTATGAAATAATAATTTACAAATAGTAGTGTGGCGAGGGCTTGTGATATGGTGAAGTTTCGGGTTGTGTCTGTAAAGCTTCCTGAGGAAGTGTATAATGAGATGGTTTTGCGTGTTCCAGAAGGCGAAAGAAGCAATTTTATTCGAGACGCCATTTTGGAAAAGCTTGAAAAAACGCCTAAAGCAGATAAGCTATTAGAGTTGGAAAGGCGCATGAGTAAAGTTGAGGGCGAATTTTCTGAAGTTATGAAGCACCTTGTTGATTTAGAACTGCTCACTTTCGAGCGCAGTAAAGTAGATTTGCATAATTTCTGTATCGACGATTTAGACCGAAGGATTGTTGATTATTTACTGCATTATCGAGGCGCCACTACACCTGAATTGGCTGAATATTTAAAGAGCAATAGGTGGCTTGTTTTAAGCAGACTTAGACGGATAGAAAAGGCTTCCAAACAGAAACTTGGCAAACCCATAATTGAATATTCTGGTGGCGAAAGAAGCGGAAAGAAGAAGGCTTGGTGGATTAATGAGGAGTTAGTTGAAATGTGAGGAGCGGTTCTGTTGGTCTAGAAGGCAGTTTTAACCTCCCTCGTATATAGCTTAAACCTGTATTCAACGTTGATTGGACACTTGGCTTTTCAGCTTCTGAAAAATATACTCTGTTCTCATGTTTTTCATCGTTGTATTGGATAGTGAATCGAGTAATCATAGCAGAAGTTCAGTTAGGAGTTCATTCAGTTTTTCTTTTCTCTTAAGCTGTCGGAAGATAGCTTTTCCTGTTCCGTACAGTCTTATCGAGGTGTCTTTAAAGGTAAGCTCATAGGCAATTCGAGAGGTTGATTTTTCAGTTTTTGCCTTTTTTAATATTTTGCTGATTGCTTCGTCTTTCTTGTCGTGGCGGAATATTACGATGAAGTCTTTTTCTTCACCGCAAGCCTCTTCGATGCTGGCTACGTAATCTTGCACTTGGGCGCTCATGCTGTTTGTTCTATCTCCTTCAAAACTTCGATGAACCTGTCTATTTCTTCGCGGGTATTGTAGATGTAGAAGCTTGCTCTTGCAGAGGATGACAGATTAAGCTTCTCGTGGAGGGGTTGGGCGCAGTGGTAGCCGCTTCTTATCATTATTCCAAAGCTGTCGCAGAAGAGTGCAATATCGTGTGAGCTTAAGCCTTTCATTCCGAAGGGGACAATTCCACATTTTGAGGCTACGGTTTGAGGACCGTAGACTTTGACTTTTTCGCATTCTTTTATGCGTTTCATGCAATATTCTGTTAGTCTTTCCTCGTGGTCCTTGACGTTTTCCATTCCTGCTTGTTTCAAGTATCTTATGGCAAACATCAAGCCTATGCCGCCACTGATGTTTGGGGTTCCAGCTTCAAATTTCCATGGTAAGTCGTTCCATGTGATTAAGCTTCTCCTTGTTGCTGTTTCGAATGAGACTTTTTTAATCATCTCTCCTCCGCCGTGAAAGGGCTCAATTTTTTCGAGAAGGTCTTTTTTGCCGTATAGGACGCCTATGCCTGTGGGTGCTAGCATTTTGTGTCCTGAAAAAGCGAGAAAGTCTAGGTCTAGGTCTTTAACGTCTACTGGCATGTGTGGTACAGATTGTGCACCGTCTACGAGCACTAGGGCATTATAATCATGGGCTGTTTTGGCGATTTTTTTTATGTCGTTTATTACTCCGGTGACGTTTGAAACGTGGGTTACGCATACTATTTTCACTTTTCTCGACATCGCATTTTCAAAAGATTCGTAGTTTAGGGTTCCGTCGTCGTTGATGTCTATGTATTTGACTTGGAATCGTTTTAGTTTGGATAGGTATTCCCATGGGACGAGGTTGCTGTGGTGTTCCATTAGCGTAACGAGTACTTCGTCTTGTTCGGTTAAGTTTTGGAGTCCCCATGTGTAGGCGATGAGGTTTATGGCTTCGGTGGTGCCTCTGACGAAGATTGTTTCTTGCATGTCTTGTGCGTTGATGAATTTTGCTGTTTCTTCGTGGGCTTCTTCATAAATTTCTGTGGCTTCTTGGGAGAGGGTGTGGACTGCTCTGTGGATGTTTGCGTTATGTTGTTCATAAAACTCTCTGAGCGCGTCTAGCACTTGTTTTGGTTTTTGGGATGTTGCTGCATTGTCAAAGTAGATGATTGGGTAATCGTTGATTTTTCTTTTTAGGATTGGAAAATCTTCTCGAACCTTGTATGGGTCAAACATTCTTTTCACTAGCTTTCTGTTTTCATTCTTTTCGAAAGAATTTTTGCTAGCTCTTCTTCTTCTAAGGCTTGCTTTTCTTCAAAAGAAAACTCCTTCGAAATCCATGCTGGAGAAACATTCTTTTTCTTGTAATATGCTCTTATTGCTCTTTTTAGGGCGCCTACTGCTAGGATGCCGCAGTGAAACTTGACGCTTGGTAGTCCGCCTACAGCTTCTGCAACGCTTTTCCAAGATATTTTCCACGCTTCCTCAAGCTTCATTCCTTTAATCATCTCTGTAACTATGCTTGAAGTTGCTATGTTCGCTGCACAGCCGTAGCTTTCGAAAGAGGCTTTTTCAATTATTTCTTGATCGTTGATTTTTAGGTAGAAGGTTATCATGTCTCCGCATGAAGGGTTTCCAGCTACTGCGACAACTGTGGCGTCTTCCATTTTTCCAAGATTCTTCGGATTTTTAAACAGGTCAAGCACTTTCGGGTTGTAGGGCAAAGGCATTCTTGACAATGTTATTCTACTCCTGTAGAGCCAACTATTCCTCTTATTCTCTCAACTGCCTTCGGAATTACTTCTAAAACGTAGTTTATGTTCTCTTCGGTATGATATCGTGTAACTTTCATGAGAATACTGCCATGTGCCTCGTCAAACTTTCTTCCTATGGCGACAAGAACGTGGCTGGGTTGCAGAAGCCTGCGTGTGCAGGCGCTTCCGCTTGAAACATAAACTCCTTTCAAGCTTAATTCAATTGTTAAGGCTTCGCCTTCGCATTTTAAGAAGCTGATATTCGCATTGTCAGGTGCTCGCCTTTTTCCTTTGGGTCCATTAAGCCTAACGTCGGATACGCTCTTGAGCACTCCGTCAATTAATTTATCGCGCAGGCTTTGCATGTGCCTAACATTTTTTTCAAAGTTTTCAAAAGCTAACTCTGACGCCTTAGCGAAGCCAACAATTAAAGGTGTATTTTCAACTCCAGGCCAGAGTCTTTGTGTTCCAATTTGACCTTCCAAAATTTTCTCAAGTTCTACGCCTTTCTTTACGTATAGTGCTCCTATTCCTCGTGGTCCTAGAATTTTATAGCTGCTTATGGTTGCTAAGTCTACGTTTAATTTTTGAACGTTTAAGGGAATTTTGCCATAGGCGTCTGAGGCGTCTGTGTGGAAAATGGTTTCTGGGTTTTTGTCTTTGACTATCTCTAAGGCTTCTTTAATCGGTTCTATTGTTCCGATTTCATGGTTTACAATGGACAGGCTTACGAGAATTGTCTCATTGCCTACTGCTTCTTTTAGTTTTTCAAGGTTAACAAAGCCTTCTTTGTCAACTGGGATTTTTGTTGTTGTGAACCCGTATTTTTGAAGCATCTCGCAAACATTTAGCACGCTTAATGGTTCGATTTCTGAAATTACAATTTTTTTGCCTTTGCTTTTCATTTGAAGTGCTGTTCCATGTAATGCCAGATTGTTAGCTTCTGTTTCTCCAGGAGTGAAGTTTATTTCTTCAAGAGCGTTGCATCCTAGGTTTGTGGCTATTTTTTGGGCTGATTCTATTATTGTTTCGTAGGCTTCCCATCCTGGCTTGTGTGTTAGGGTTGGGTTGCCGTATGCACGTTGATTATAATAGGGTAGCATTGTGTCCACTATTTCTTTAGGCACGATGTTAGAATTTTCATTATCCAAGTATACTTCATGTGTTAAGCCCTCATGTGCCTTTAATAATTCTCTGACATTTTCAACCATGCCTATTCAACTCTTCTTTTAGAGAGCCGGCTGCAATCATTAAGGTTTAGTATTAATA
>Ga0129301_1000787_pt1 | contig 16697 bp, 17 predicted proteins | sample ConPoolayeHmetaG_FD_94489 | JGI IMG/M metagenome (GOLD analysis project Ga0129301, IMG submission 94489) | Hot spring microbial mat communities from California, USA to study Microbial Dark Matter (Phase II) - Cone Pool mat layer H metaG ...
CATATCAATATTCCATCCACCATCAAATTCCTAAAAATACTCTGCTTTCAAGCGATTTTAGGCAATATTCGGACTGAAATTATGAGAGGAGAATCTTTAAAAAGGCGTAATAAAAAGCCTCTAGGAAAGTCCGAAAACGCGAAAAACCGAGGCGTGACATTGAAGTACGACACTGTGCTAGTTCTAGACTTCGGCGGTCAATACTGCCACTTAATAGGAAGGCGCATAAGAGAATATGGAGTCTATTCAGAAGTTGTTCCCTACGACATAGCCCCAGAGGAAATTAAGCTTCTAAACAGAAAATTCAACATTAAGGGTCTGGTTCTTTCAGGAGGTCCTGCAAGCGTTTTAGAGGCAGTTTCTCCCAAGCTGAAAAGGGAAATTTTGAATTTGGATTTGCCTATTTTAGGGTTGTGTTACGGCCATCAGCTTATAGCATATACAACCGGGGGTAAAGTTGGATCAGCTAAAAAGAAGGAGTACGGGGTAGCCTATGTAAACATCGACAAGGCAGTAGGGGTTTTAAAGGGTTTAAATAGGCATGAAAAAGTTTGGATGAGTCATAGCGATGCAGTTTTTTCAGTCTCGTCGGAGTATGAAGTTTTAGCTCATACAGAAAACTGCCCTGTGGCCGCTTTTAGACATAAAGAAAAGCCCATTTACGGCTTGCAGTGGCATCCAGAAGTAATTCACACGGAGAAAGGCTCACAGATGCTTCAGAACTTTCTTTTCGAAATATGTATGTGTAGACCCGATTGGAAGATGGAAGACATCATAAAGCGGATGATAAAAGAAGTTAAAACAGAAGTTGGTGACGGAAACGCCATAATCGCTCTAAGCGGAGGCATAGACTCAAGCGTGGCTACTGTAGTAGCTGCTAAAGCAATTGAAAAAAGGCTTACGGCAGTTTTCGTTGACCACGGGTTTATGCGTGAGAACGAACTTGAATTTGTGAGAAAAGTTTTCCAAAAATTTGGCATAAATCTTGTAGTTGTAGATGCAAGGGAAAGATTCCTTAAAAAGCTTGAAGGCATAGTGGATCCAGAAGTTAAAAGAAAAATTATAGGCGAAGAGTTCATTAGGGTTTTTGAGGAAGTAGCCGAAAAGACAGGCGCAGAATACTTGATTCAGGGAACTATATATCCGGATAGAATAGAGTCTGGTTTCAGAAAGTTTTCAGATAAAATAAAGACCCACCACAATGTTGCCGGGCTTCCCTTACATATCAAGTTTAAGAAAATCGTGGAGCCTTTACGGGACTTGTATAAAGATGAAGTGAGAAAAGTTGCTGAAATTCTTGAACTGCCCAAAGAAATAGTTTTCCGTCAGCCTTTTCCAGGTCCAGGACTTGCCGTGAGAATAGTTGGAGAATTAACTCGAGAAAAAGTGGAAATTGCAAGAAAAGCAGACAAAATTGTAAGAGAAGAAATTGAAAAAACTGGGTTAAAGATGAAGTTGTGGCAGTATTTTGCAGTTTTAACAAGCACTAAGGCAACAGGCGTTAAGGGTGATGCTAGGGCTTATGGTTATGTAGTCGCTATTAGGACTGTGGAAAGCCGAGAGGCTATGACTGCAAGATATGCCAGAATTCCCTTTAAAATTTTGGAACGGATTTCCACAAGGATAACTAATGAAATTCCACAAGTCGTCAGAGTTGTGTATGATGTAACTCATAAGCCGCCAGCAACAATAGAATGGGAATGAACTGCAGTTTTAAACTTTAGGATTCATGACTAAGTCTTCACTTTTTGCTTTTTTAAGTAAGACAACATGTTTAGTTAGTTCTTCAACTACTACCTCAAATATTTGCTTACCCCTCTCAGCCGAAGCAGTTGTAGATTTGCCCCATACACCGTAACCCACATAATCCACAGTGTCCAAGGGAAGCGTAACACCCTCTGCTTCCGCCAAGTGCTTCCGAGGTTGTTCGTCAACGGCCTTACTTAAGTCAACAATATGCGGATGCAAAGCTAAATTCACTGAAGTTTCCTCAGCACAAGCATGACTTCTTTCTTCAGGCTTAAACATGTGCGGCAAAAGTTTTCCAGCAGCTGGCCACCACTGAAATATGGAAACAAAAATTCCATGATTCCTCAATTCTCTGGCTAACTCTTCTAAGGAGTACAAGTTTCCTCCATGCCCATTAACTACGACAATTTTTTTGACACCGTAATAGCCCAGTGCTAAGCATACCTCTTCCACATATTTTTTGAAGGTTTCAGAAGAAATGCTAATTGTACCCCAGAACTGTTTATGGTGAGAACTCACACCGAAAGGAATAACCTGCAAACAAATAACCCCAGTGCGCTTAGCAACCTCTTCAGCTATAGCCTTAGATATTAAAAAGTCTGTTCCAAGGGGATTTTGAGGACCATGTTGCTCATTTGAGCCCACAGGAACGATGGCAATATCGTTTTTGCTGAAATATTCTCTAGCTTCCATCCAGCTCATTTCATGCAGCATAACTTTCATAAACTCCGCTCCCTCCACAAAACTGTTTATTTATAAGATGATTTGAATATAAGCTTGCAGTATCTGGAGAGCGGTCCTAAATTCATGAAAGCTTTAATATTGGCTGGAGGATTCGGAACTAGGATAAGACCAATAAGCTGTACAAGACCTAAAACTCTTTTTCCAATACTTAACAAACCCTTAATCCAGTGGATTCTTGAAGGACTCGTCAAAAACGGCGTAGATGAGGCTGTTCTGGCGGTTAGCCGCCAAACAGGTTTCTACATAGAAAACTCCAAAATTACAAAACATAAAATGAAACTAGTTTATTCCTATGATCCGCCAAACAAACCACTAGGAACCGGCGGGCCTCTAAAGAAAGCTGAAAACCTCCTTAAGAACGAAGACTTTCTAGTCGTAAACGGAGACATTTTCACCACGATAAATTACTCTGAAATTTTGAAAATGCATAGGGAAAAAAAAGCTTTGGCGACCATAGCCCTTTACAGAGTTAACGATCCAAGCAGATACGGTGTTGCTGAAATAGCTGATGGAGGCAGAATTAAAAGGTTTATTGAAAAGCCGCCTAAAGGAACTGCACCAACAAATCTGATAAACGCCGGTATATACGTACTCAACCCTGAAATTCTTCCAATTATCCCGAAAGGAAGGAAAGTTTCCCTTGAACGCGAAATCTTTCCGAAACTCGCGGAAAAGGGCACCCTCTACGGTTACATTCTTGAAGGCTTATGGACAGATATAGGCAAGGCAGAAGACTATATGGAAATAAACAGAATTCTACTTGACTTGAATTATGATGAGCAAATTTCCAAAATTGAAGGAGTAAGTCTCCGTAAGCCACTAGCCTTCGGTGGAAAAGTTTTTGTCGATGAAGGTTCCATTATTGGCCCACATGTGGTTTTGGGGCATAACGTTAGAGTTGGCAAAAATGTTTGCGTAAAAAATTCCATAATATTTAACGGAGTCTACATATCTGAAGGTTCCAGGGTTAATGGAGCGATAATCGGTGAAAATGTGACTATAGGTAAAAATGTCAAAATCAGCGAGAAATGCATAATAGGCGATCATGTGTTTCTAAACGGTAATGTTTCATTAGGCAAAGGTGTTTCTGTTTGTCCTGCAAAAGAAGTATCCAAAGATGTTTCAGCAAAAAAATGGATCATTTAACTGTGAGGTACTCTCATGTTTGAAGATAGGAGGCTTTTTGGAACTAATGGAATACGGGGGGTGGTCAATAAAGAGTTAACCCCGAAAATAGCAGTTGCCATTGGAAGCGCAATAGGAACCTACTTTAAACATGGAAACCTTATAGTTGGGCATGATGCTCGGACAAGCAGTCCTATGCTTTCTAAAGCCGTTGTTTCAGGTTTAAATGCTACAGGATGTAATGTTTTATTCTCTGGAATGGCGCCTACACCAGCTTTGCAGTATGCAGTTAAAAAACATGAAGCAGACGGTGCAGTTATAATAACTGCTTCCCACAACCCTCCAGAATACAACGGGATAAAAGTTGTTTGGAATGATGGAATAGAACTTTCGCGAGAACAGGAAATAGAAATTGAAAGTATATTTTTTGATAATAAACCAGTTTACGCGGAATGGAACGCCTTAGGAGACTTTCTAGATCTACTGGGAATAATTGATGAATATGTAGAGGCAATTAAAAGCCATGTAAATGTTGATAAAATAAGCAGCAAACATTTTCACGTTGTCGTAGATGCCGCAAACAGCGTGGCTGCTTTAGCTATACCTAAACTTCTGAGAGAACTAGGATGTAAAGTAACAACCATAAACGCAGACATCGATGGAAATTTTCCCGGGCGACTTCCTGAACCCCGCCCGGAAAACCTCACCGAGTTAGCCTCAACAGTCAAAGCTGTCGGCGCAGACCTAGGAGTAGCCTTTGACGGAGATGCTGATCGTTCAATGTTCGTAGATGATCATGGTGAAGTCCATTGGGGAGATAAAACCTTCGCCCTTGTAGAAAAACACTTTTTGGTGACACAGATGGACAAAAAAATAGTTTCTCCCGTAAGCTCCTCAACGCTTGTTAAAGAAATTGCCGACACCTATGGCGGAGAAATTATATGGACTAAAGTTGGAAGTGTAACGGTTTCTCAAACTATGAAGAAGCTAGGTGTTAAACTAGGCGGAGAAGAAAACGGCGGCATCTTCTATGGTCCACATCAATCAGTGAGGGACGGAGGAATGGCTACAGCACTAATTTTGAATATAATGGCTGAGGAAAACCAGAGTTTCTCAAGAATTATAGCGGAATTACCTAAATATTACATCGAAAAGGGTAAAGTAGAATGCCCCAACGAATTAAAAAAGGCAGTTCTACAAAAGCTAGCCGAATATGTAAAGGGCTTAAATTTAAGCACGATCGACGGCTTTAAAGTCTGGTTTGAAGATAAAAGTTCTGTATTGGTAAGGCCAAGCGGAACAGAGCCAATATACAGGATTTATGCAGAGGCCAAGACCGAAGAAAAAGCCAAAGAACTTGTTAATGAGTATGGTTTAAAACTTAAAAGGACAATTGACAGCTTAAAAAACAGTAGAACTTGTTAACTTCTACAGGAAGCAGAGGAACATCTAATGTCTTCAACGACCTATATAAAAGAAGCAGAGCTGACAAGCTTTGAGCAGCGTGGAAAATATACCGTAGGCGTTGTTAATTGTGAGCGAATAGGCGTTCTACATGCATGCTTATTTGCGAACGCGGGTTTCAAAGTCATATGTGCTGATGCGAATCCAGTCATGGTTGAAAACATATCAAGGGGTAAAGTTTTCTTTCTGAAAAATGAGGTTGAACCAATTATTAGAAAACATTTAAATGAAGGGACAATAAAAGTCACAAACGATTTAAAAATAGCTGTTTCTCAGAGTGAAATAGTTATAGTGGCAGTTCCAGCATCGGTTAATGAAAAGGGCAAGGTAGATTATTCCAATTTTGAACGTGCCCTAAAACAAGTGGGCTCAAACATCCGCAAAGGAACATTAATAACTATTATAAGCATGGTTAAAATAGGTGCAACCGAAACCGTTCTAAGAGAGACTCTGGAGGTAGTATCCGGAATAAAGGCTGGTTTAGACTTCTTTTTGGCCTATAGTCCAATTCTTTTTCCAGAAAGACAAACTTTAGAGACTTTGGCTAATTATAAAAGAACTGTGGCCGCTTTGGATAAAAATAGCTTGGAAATCGCCTCAGCCGTTTTAGGAACAATAACCAAAGCTGGAGTTGTGAAAACCGATAACATAAAAGCAGCAGAGGCTTTAACGATCTTTGAGGCGATGCACGAATATGCTAACAAGGCGCTTGCCAACGAGTTTGCCTTTTATTGTGAAAAAACAGGTGTGGACTACCTTAAAGTTCAAAGCTTAGCAAAGGCAAATGCAAGCACTACAATTTCTCAGCCAACTATATCCTGCGAAAACGGCAGTGAGGCAGTGTATGCATTTTTAGAAGACGCAGAAAACCTGAACTTAAAACTTAAAGTTTCCGAAGCAGCAACAGAGACAAATGCTGAAGTCCTAAAGCATGCTGTGGGCTCAATTCGTGATGCCTTAAAAAGCTGCGGAAAAACCTTACGTAGGGCAAAAATTTTAATTATGGGAGCTTCACAAACGCCCAACGCCATAGACATCCCGAAAAATTCCCTTAAAAAACTTACTGAAATGCTTGAGACTAAAGGTGCAAAAATAAACATTTACGACCCCTATTTACCAAGCAGAACCTCCATGGAGCTCAAACATGCATCTTTAAAGAAGAGTTTAACAGAGGCTGTTGAAAGCGTCGACTGCATAGTAATTCTAACTGGTCATGACCAGTTTAAACGGTTAAACTTGCGGAAAATGAAGCTTATTGCAAAGATGCCTGCAGCCATAGTGGATTTTGAATGCGCCATTGATCCGAATAAAGCTGAAGCAGAAGGTTTCCTATACAGGGGATTAGGCAGAGGTGTTTGGACTAAATGAAAAAGCTAGGCGTCGCCGTTATTGGCACAGGTTTCTGGGGAAGAAATCACGCAAGAGTCTTTAAAGAGTTAGAGGAAACACAGCTAATAGCAGTCTGCGATGTAAATGCTGAAAAAGCAAAGACCGTAGCAAAACAGTATGGCGCTGAACCATATACCAGTGTTGGAAAAATGCTGCGCAGACCCGACGTTGAGGCCGTAAGCGTCTGCACATGGTCAACAAGCCTTGCAAATGAATCGCTAAAAGCCTTAAGGTATGGAAAACACGTTTTAGTTGAAAAGCCAATGGCTGCAAACTCCAAGCAAGCAGAAAAACTGGTGAAGATTGCCGAGAAAGAGAACTTACATCTCGCAGTCGGTTTTCTAATGCGGTTTATTCCAGGAGTGCAATACATTAAAAAATCCATTGAAGATGAAGCTATAGGCAAAATTGTATGTGCTACAGCAAAAAGAGTTTCTCAATGGCCTGAAAGAATAGGCGACGTAGGCGTCGTAAAAGACTTGGCAATACACGACATAGACATGATGAGGTATCTTTTCGGCGACGAACCAGTTGCTGTTTATGCAAAAACAGGGAACATGAAACTCAGGAAGTTTGAGGATTACGCACATATAATGTTAACCTTCGAAGGAGGAAGAACTGCCTTCATCGAGTCTAATTGGTTGACACCTTACAAGACACGAGTGCTAGTTATTACTGGAAGCGAAGCCATAATGAAACTCGACTACCTGACACAAGACCTAACAATAGAAAGTTCAAAGGAAACGGTTCAGCCTAGACTCCCATGGCAAGAACCCTTAAAACTTGAATTAAGCCACTTTGCAAACTACGTCTTGGGAAAAGAAAAGCCTCTAATAAATGGTGTGGACGGTTTAATGGCAATTAAGATAGCTGAAGCTGCATTGAAATCTTCAAAAACCGGCAAACTTGTAAAAATTAAATAATTACTGCTTCTTTTTAAGGTTGAAGGGTCTACCTTCAAGCAGTATTTCATCCGGAATTTTTTCTTTCCATTTTTTTAGAAAAGGCAAGTCCTCATTGTCTTTTCGTAACTCGTCCGGCAGCATCTCAGGGATTTCATCCCGAATAGGATACCACCTCAAACATTCAGGACAAACAATTAATCCTTCAACAATCTCCTCTTTCTCATCGAAAACATGCAATTCAAGAGGATGATGCTTGTCAATTGGGCACGCCAATATTTCCATCAATTTTCTCTTCATCAACAACCCTTTTTCTTACAAATAACTAAGCAGCTTATTAAATTTGCCCAAGCTGACCCTTAACAAAGACGTCTAAAACAATTTGATGCCAATTAGGACCCGTAGTCCGCACAACTCGGCCGAATGGAACTTCGAAATTAACACCCAAGTTATCAAGTTTTTCAGCGATTTTCGCTTTAACCTTTTTTACGGCCTCTTCCCCTTTATTGGCGTGTTCAAAATCATAATAATGTATCCATCCTCCATTCCTTCTTAACGCCAAAAGAGCAAAGGGAATATAAGCAAGAGCTTTTTCTGGTAGTGGCATAAGAACTCTGTCAGACGTCCCGAATAGCCTTTTTTGAATAATTACTTTGGCATCTCCTTCTAATGGGACGACTCTGCCATAAACCCCATTCAGCCTAACATTCTCATGCATGAATTTAACAGCAACCGGGTTAACATCTACTGAATAAATCTTCTTTGCTGTTGAATTTTTCGCAATAATTATTGAAAAACAACCCGCGCCTGCAAACATATTCAGAACATTTTCTCCTTTTTTAACCTGCTTTGCGACACGTAACCTCTCAAAGGAAAGCCTAGGTGAAAAATAGCACTGTGCTACGTCTATGGAGAAAACGCATCCAGATTCTCTGTGAGTTGTAGTTGTTTTATTTTCTCCCGCGATATGTTCAAGTTTTCGAAGTCTAAGCTCTCCATAGACTGGGCCTACCTGGCCTAGCACAGTCCTAACATTCTTATGAATTTTCATAATGGCTTCAGCGACAATTTTGCCATATTTTCTAGAATTTTCATTCACCCGTATAATAGCTATGTCCCCCACAATGTCATAAGCATTGTAAATGTGTTCCACTTCATCGTTTGAAACAGCACCAGCAAGAATTTTCCTTAATCGCTTTTTCATCCTGAGCGCCTATATAGATAGGCATAGGAAATGCTTAAAAGCAAACAGGTTATTGTGTAATGGGAAGGGAACTTTATGGAAAAAAATACCGCTGGAATAGTCTACGAATGCGTAAGATGTGGAGCCAAGGTTTCCACCGAGGATTTGGACCTTCGAGGTGGAGAAATAAAATGCACAGTTTGCGGCTACAGAGTTTTGAAAAAAATAAGACCGCCCGTTGTTAAACGTGTTCCCGCTGTTTAGAGTGCTAGTTCAAGCTACTAATATTAAGCCTTTGAATGTTCTGGCGGTCTTTTTAAACTTAGAAGAGTTCTTTTTCTCCTATCTTGCGTAAAGCCCTTCCACGAAGCCTTATTGCCGGACCAACTACTTCTTCAGGAGGTTTCTCAGCTGTTTTTCTTTTAACTGTTTCTCCGCATATTCCTCTGGGAAGAAGTCGCCTTTTAATGCATAAAGCGTAGGAACAGTTCGTAACATTACATTTATCTTCAGTCCATCTGCACCATACACCATCTTTACGGTAAACTGCAGCATTTTTTCCACATTTGAACAGCTCACATGTTGGAGAACAATGCTTTACCTGTTCCAAGGCAGATACGACCTTTGTTGCTTTAAAATTTTTCACTCTTGACTTATTTCTTTAACAAGTGCTTTCACAAGAATTGATATAAACTTTTTCCCTTCAAACTTCATATTTAAACTCCAAATTATGCTTTCTTGAATCTAGACACTTTTTACATAAAACTCTAGTGTACACCTTTACATTAATCAAGGAATTATTAGGGGCTCTAAAGAGCAAAGGCATTTTTATAAAGCTGCTTTTTATTTTATTTGCAGTTACGTGATGCAACATTTAAAGTGATTTAAAATGGGCATTATCCCGCCTTTATTGGTTGAGGCGCTAAAAAAACACAAGTATCACGTTGTTGGTCGCCACTCAGCGGTTAAAAGATGCAGATGGCTTTATGAAAGCTTGATCAACGATAGAACTTGTTACAAACAAAAATTCTATGGAATAAAAAGCCACCAGTGCATACAGATGACTCCATCCCTTTTTCATTGTACGCAAAAATGCCTCTTCTGTTGGAGGGCTCAAGACGGTGATCTTCAAGTTTCATGGGAGGAGACTCAACTACCTGAGTGGGATTCTCCTGAAGAAGTTGTTGAAGGGTGCATAAGAGCGCAACTTGAAATTTTAAGTGGATATAAAGGAAACCCAAAGACTAAATCTCAAAAGTTCAAAGAAGCATTAAGCCCTAAACATGTGGCCATAAGCTTAACCGGTGAACCTACCCTCTACGAGCCTCTAGGAGAGCTTTTAAACACATTTCACAATCGAGGCTTTACTACTTTCCTTGTGTCGAATGGAACGGTTCCTTCTGCGCTGTCAAAATTAAGCCGTGACCCCACTCAACTTTACATTTCCGTTTGCGCTCCAAACAAAGAAACCTACAAACGGGTTTGCCGACCAACTTACCAAGACGCATGGGAAAAATTAAATGAAACATTGGAGCTTTTACCGAGTTTTAACTGCCCTACGGTAATCCGCATAACCGCAGTTCGCGGCCTCAACATGGGAGACGTCAAAGATTATGCCAAGCTTATAGAGAAGGCTAATCCCACATATTTGGAACCAAAAGCCTACATGTATGTGGGTTTTTCTAGACTTCGGCTAGGTTATGAAAACATGCCTAGTCACGGTGAAATACGCGAGTTCGCCATACAGTTGGCGAAAGAAACTGGTTATAACGTAGTTGACGAGTCGCAAGACAGTCGTGTGATTCTGTTAAGTCGCCTTCCAAAACCAATCAAGTTTGTCGGAGAATGAAAACATTGTTTTCGTGTTAGAAAAGGGTAAAGGTTAAATATTGTACGGTTCATTGTCTGCAACCTAAAGTTTAATTGAGGTCATGCGCATGGTTAGTGAAGGAAAAGGAAGATTTTTTAGAAGAAAAGACGGCAAATTCTTGATATACCTACCGAAGGACTTGGCTGAAGACAGCATGTTTCCATTTAAAGTTTCAGACTCGATGTTTGTCAAGGTAAGCTTTAAACTTGGAGACGACAAAATTATTGTGGAGCGCTGGACCCAGCAACAATAAAAGCAGCAACGACTATAACTTTTCTCAGATCCCGCCGTCCTCTTCTTCCCTATTATTTATTTAATGCTAATAATAAATAACTGATTATAAAATGTTAAAGAATACAGTAGTGAGGCATGTGTCATCCTTAAAAGAAGTTTTAAAGAATATCCGAGTAGAACTTAAAGAAAAAGAGAAGATACGTGAAAAGGCACAAGCTGAATTGCGGAAAGCAACAAGCCTTTCTAAGCAAGCGATACTTTTTATCCATCAAAAGAGACTGCGCGAAGCAGAAAAACTTTTGGAAAAAGCTAAGAGCCTACTTTTAAGGCTAAGCGAAACTGCGAAGGCGTATCCTGAAATTGTCCACGGCGGCTTATTTAACATGGCACTTCAAGAATACTCTGAAGCCTGCATATTCCTGAAATTAATCAAAGAAACACGATTCATAACTCATAAAGAAATTAATGTTCCTTCAATAGATTATGTGTTAGGTTTAGCCGACGTTATTGGCGAATGTAGACGTCTTGCGTTAGATGCCCTACGAGAAGGAGATGTAGAAAAGAGTGAAAAATGCTTACAAGTAATGGATGAGGTTTATACAGAGCTTATGGCTATGGACGACGCCTACATGTTGGTTCCGGGGCTCAGAAGGAAATGCGATGTTGCAAGAAAAATAATTGAAACCACAAGGGGCGATGTAACTCATGAAGTGCGGAGAAAAGTTCTTGAGAAGTATCTGAAAAGTTTCGAAAGTTTGCAGAGTTTCAAAAAAGCCAAACAGCGGAAATCCTGACAGGGAATAAAATGGGTGTCGCTGAATTAGGCAGATGCTTCTCAGTTGAAAAAGCCCACAAGGCTCAACTGCTTTTGTCTAAGAAGATAATTTTTGAGGATAAACTGCCTAAGGAAATCCGCTATGTTGCAGGCGTTGATGTTGCCTACGTGAATGACTTAGCTATTGGAGCTGTCGCTGTTCTAGATTATGCTAATTTTAACCTTGTTGAGTCGCAGACAGTCACTTGCAAATCCTTTTTCCCATATATTCCAACACTTCTTTCATTCAGAGAAGTGCCTTCAACAGTACGATGTGCTAAGAGGCTAAGCATATCTCCAGATGTTTTTCTAGTTGACGGTCATGGTTTTGCACATCCCTATCAATGTGGCTTCGCAAGCCACTTCGGCATAGTTTTAGGGAAGCCGACCATAGGAGTTGCAAAAAAAAGATTGATCGGCGAATTTGAATATGAAGATTTAAAAAATAGGAACTACGCCTACCTTAAACATCAAGGGAAAATAGTAGGTGCAGCACTTAAAACATTACCCGAACATAAGCCAGTTTACGTCAGTGTTGGACACATGGTTTCGCTGGAAACAGCCATAAAAATTGTTAAAAACTGTGTATGTAACAGCAACATTCCTGAACCCATAGTAAAGGCTCATGAGATAGCGACAAAAGAAAGAAAAAAGTTGAACTCTAGCTCCTGTTTTGGAAAAATGGCAACATTGAAAACTTAAATAGGCCACGTTAGAAGAAACCTCTATTTCGTGTATGAAGGGGGTTGAATGTTGCTTAATCCAAAACTTAAGGCGTTAACATTTAAGATTCGAGATGAAGGGCTTCGCAAAAAAGTTGTTGAGCTGCTTGAGAATCCCGTCTTTGAAGTCAACGGTAAATTATATTCAGGTTTGCCCCTTGAGTTTTCGCCTGCGGGCTTGTCTCATCATCACTGTTATCCAGGCGGTTATGTTGAGCATGTACTCTCTACAACTAATTTGGCGTTGGCCTTGTGTAATTCTGTGGAGAGGATTTATCATGGAAAGTTAAACCGCGACATCGTCATAGCCGGCGTCCTTTTGCATGACATTTTCAAGCCGGTTACCTATTCTGTGAAAGAGGATGGAAGCTATGCCTCAACAAGTTTGGCGGATTACATGGATCATTTATCGCTGGCTATTTCGGAACTTGTTAAGCGAGGTTTTCCCTTGGAGCTTATTCATGTGGTTTCCGCTCATCACGGTGATTACGGTCCAATTAAGCCGCATACAGTTGAAGCTTTAATTTGCCACTTGGCAGATTTAGTTGACTCTCGACTAAACAGCGAGGTTTTAAATGCTGCCGCATATCTTGCTCGAAGGGCTATTGGCGAGGAATTAAATAGGCTGAGTTCTAAGGAGGCTTTCGAAATAATTAAATCAAAAAATGCCGAAGGATGGGAAGGCGTGGCAAAAACAGTTGCGAAAATAAAACAAAAAAGAGAAAAAACAAGGCGAAAAACTTAAATGAGCTTCTGCGGGAAATTTTGGCTTCGGTGTTTAATATGGAAATTAGTTTTCAAGAGTTTCAAAAACTCGAAATGCGTATTGGAAAAATATTGGAGGCAACTCAAGTTCCAGGTTCAAGAAATCTCATAAGAATGGTTGTAGATTTCGGCTCAGAGAAAAGGCAAGCAGTGGCAGGGTTACTTCAATGGTACAAACCTGAAGATCTGGTTGGAAAGAAATATGCTTTTGTCTTAAACCTTCAGCGGAGAAAGTTTATGGGTGTAGAATCTCAATGCATGATTTTAGCTGCTGAGGACGATAAGGGGAATGTTGTAGCGTTGCAACCTGAAAAAGATATAGTTGAAGGAAGCAAAATCCACTAGGGCTTCTTAGCTTGCTATCAACCTTTTTATTTCCTCAGCTTTCTTCTCGTTTTCCGCCAAATATTCTATCATTTCTGGGCTTAAATCAAGCCACTTTGCCATTCCAGCTGCCATTTCAATGTTATTTTTGAAAATTATCCGTATATAAGGAAGAACATCCTTAGCCGCCCTTGTGGCTGAAACATGGCATCTTCGTTTAATTCTGCGTCCTATTTCCAGCTGCATTGCCCTTTCAGCTTTAGATCTTGAAAGCATTTGTATGCGTCCTGGAAAGCGAAAGGGGATCCAGCCGGAAGGTTTTGTGTTAACTCTGGACATGGCTACTCCTGCGCTCATGAAGTCAATTACGTATCGTGTTAGACTCCAGTCCTGAGTGCTTTTTATTCTTCCTCGATAAACATCCGCCATGGAAATGGCGTCCATGGCTCTTGCCAAATCATGGGGGTCTGTTAGATGTGCTGGAACGTTTTCGTATATCCATTCCAAAAACATGTCAAGATCAACATCTGCCATGTTCAAAGCTCGTTTTGCGCCTTCACATGTCCTTCCATAAATTACCATCCGCAAAACTGTGAATATCACTTCTTGTCTATCCCTATAGCCAAGCCACGACACGTCTTCATATGTTAGTTTTCTTTTCCCCTGCGCTAAGGCTTGAAGGTCGTTAACAGCTGAACGGATATCTCCCTCTGAACGTTGAGCAATAAACTTTAAGGCGTTTTCTTCTGCTTGAATGCCTTCTTTTACGCATATATCCTTTAGATGAGTTAAAACTTCGACTGTTGTAGGCTTTTTAAACTCTATAAGTAGGCAATAGTTCCGCAAGTTTGAGAATTTTTGGTCATAGGCGTTGTTGGCTATTAAAACTATGGGACATTGTGCAATTTTTATTATGTCAGTTATTGCTTTTACCCCCCCTTTATCAGCAGTGCCAGTTAACCCGTCAAGTTCGTCTAGAAGAATTATTCTTCTTGTGCCGAAAAGGGACCCGTACTGGGAGGCTAATCCAGCGAAGCGTTTTATAGCTTCTTCGGTTCTATAGTCGCTGGCGTTTTTCTCTACAAGTTCAGCTTTAAAATTATTAGCCAAAGCTTCAACGGTAACTGTTTTCCCGATTCCTGGCGGTCCATAAATGAAGGCTGCTCGCTTATCGGGGAGTTCTTTATCCCAAGATTTTATCCAGTCGCAAAGTTTCTGTATTGCCTCCCTGTTTCCAACAACCTCCCTTAGAGATTTTGGCTTATGTTTAACGGTCCACGCCTGATACATTTTTACACCGTTTTTGCACCTTTCATTTCGTAGGAAGCTTCCACAAGTCTGGCTAGTAGTGCGCTCAGCTGAATTTCCTCGTCTGATCCTTCGACAAGCCTGTAATCTATTTCGCCTACTATGCTGGCAAGGCGCATTTTCCAAGGTTCTGGGATTTCTGTTCTAAAGATTTCTGTGTGGATTTGGCGAATTATATCGCTTCCAGCTACTCCATATTTCTGAATCATGTCGCGAAGCTGTTTTCTAGCATCAAGAAAATTGCCCTTCATAGCTGTTTCAATTAGTTTTTGCACATCTGCAGGGTTCGCTCTTCCCGCAATAGAGTATACAACTTTTGAGTCTATGGGTTTGCCAAGTGAAGCGGCGGCTTGTAACGTATTTATAGCTCTTCGCAAGTCTCCGCCACAGACTTCAAATATGGCGTCTAACCCTCCATTTAAGAGTTTCAATCCTTCTCTTTCCGCTATATGCCGTAAGTATCTGTCATGTTCTTCCCTTGGAAGGAATGTAAATCGGAAGGGAGCGCACCGGGATTGTATCGGCTCTATTATTTTCCCGCTATAATTGGCGCATAAAATGAACCTACATGTTTCCGTGTAGCGTTCCATAGTGCGCCTTAAAGCCTGTTGTGCATCTGAAGTCATATTGTCTGCTTCGTCAAGAATCATTATTTTGAATGGAACTTCGCCTATAGATCTAACTCTTGCAAAAGTTTTAACAGTTTCACGTACAACATCAATTCCTCTTTCGTCGCTTGCATTCAACTCCATAATACGCTCTCGATAACCGTAACCGTAAAGGTCTCGGGCTAGACATAAGGCAGCAGTTGTTTTTCCAGTTCCAGGAGGACCGGCGAAAATACAATGGGGCACATTTCTCGACTTGACAAAGCTTTTTAGCCGTTCTACAATCTCTCTCTGGTTCACTATTTCATCTAACTTTTTTGGCCTGTACTTTTCAGCCCACATTTCAAAACTCAAAGGTTAAGCCTCCTTTCGTAGCTATAAATAGCAAGTTAATTTAATAAATATGCTTGTAATTTAATAGGGTTGTCATAAAGTTTGAATAGGGCTTATTTCTTCCACTGTTTTGTTTAATGTTATCTCTGCAGCGTTTCGGCTGTATTCTATTATTCTCCTAGAACTGTCAAAGATAAGCCTGAAGATTGATGAAATGTTCGGGTCTAACTTTTTGCTAGATATTAATGCTATAATGTCATTCTCCAGAGTGACAAGTAATTCGGTTTGGGATATTATATGGTCCGCTTGCTTATAATCCCATTTAAATGCCGCACTCATCGACTCCTCAAACATCTTATGTGCGAAAGAATTGAAATTGAGAATTTGAGCGAAAACTTCCTCATCTATTGTTTCTTTAAGAAACAGTGTTTGATTTTCAACCATCCTCCGTAAAGCAAGCACATTATTCACCATGTTCATTGCGTTTTCCGCAATACTCTTTATGTCATTGACAACAATCCTGTACCCTAGGAACTCCTTAGGTGTTTTAAATCCCAATTCTTTGAACAAGTTGTGCTCCACACCAAATTTTAATTGGCGAACCACATATAGATTCAGCCTGTTCACATCGTTATAGGCATTCATCACATCCTGAATCAAGTTTTGATCAGTGTTTTTCAGTGACAAAATGGCGTTCCTATGGGATGAAAGGGCTATTATTGCCATCCTTCTAACAGCTTTTTCAACGGGAAATTCGGGATATTTAATTAGAATTTGAATAACGAATTCGTTTGAAGTTTCATCAACAATCTCCGAGCCTAAAAGAGTGTTCCTGACAAGGGTGCTAATTAAAGACTTAATATTTGAAATGTTATCCTTACCTTTAAAACGGATGCGTATCATATCCGCTCCGGCAACGTATAGCGACTTGATTTTACGGCACACTGAACTGGGCTCATCTTTTGGTTCTATAAGCACTAAATGTTCCCTTTTGGGCATCTCAACATTTTGTTCTTCTGAAGCTACTTTCCTTGGAATCAAAACCAAAGATAAGTCATTTAAAACTTTAAATGCAATTTCGCTTCCTCTTCTTAAACCTACTTCCTGCACCCACTTTTTAGGTAGAGATACAATATAAGATCCTCTTCCAGTACATTGAACCA
>Ga0129301_1000789_pt1 | contig 16669 bp, 14 predicted proteins | sample ConPoolayeHmetaG_FD_94489 | JGI IMG/M metagenome (GOLD analysis project Ga0129301, IMG submission 94489) | Hot spring microbial mat communities from California, USA to study Microbial Dark Matter (Phase II) - Cone Pool mat layer H metaG ...
AGACTTGAAGTTGAGCTTTTGGACCCTGATGAAGATTTGAATTCAATTGACGGAGTTAGGCAGAGGTCCGGTAAAGAATTTATGGGACTTTTTCATAATGAACTCTTGAATAAATTTCAAAATTTCGACAACTGTCCAGAAGAGTTGGCCCCATCAATATACACTTTAAGGTCTGGGGGTATTGGCGGGATAAAGGCTAACAAAATGCGTTTAATATTCTTCGTCCTAAACCCACCTCCTCATCCAAGCTATTCGTATAAAGTCGACTACGCTGACAACAAAGTGATAGTAAACTATGAATTCAACGCGGAAGACGTTACAGGAGTAGAAGATCTGATACTCGAAGTACTCTTTAACCCTCCAGGTGTTCTTGGTAACAACTATAAGGTCAGAGCAAATCTGATACGGCCTGATTCAGGAGAACCGTGTGACACGCAGGAAGTGCGCTACGAAACCCCGAAGATAACTGTGTGGCGACAGACCACGTTAGAGCTCTTTCTTCAGGGTGAAAATTTGAATGACAAATCACTCTATGACGATATTGCATGGGATGAAGTTCAAAGGGCTTTTGAAGACGCTTACATTATAGTAAACTACCCTAAAAAAACCTTGTCACAGACCCATGTGATAGAAAAAAGTGACTGGATCCAGTTCTTGGAAAACTTTGTGTACAACAATTGGAGGACAGCAGCTTGGAACCTTATCAAGAACAAGCACCCCCAACAACTATCGCAAGATCTGCAACAGTACTCCTTTCCTCAGCGAGTTCTAGTTAACGACGTTAAATTCGATGGTTCTATGCAGTACGAGCTAGGTAATGACGTTAATGGAATAGCTACATCAGACATCGTTGTCGAGGGGGTGAATCTAGGGTGGCAAACCATCTTCTTACAAGGGACTGATTACATAATCAATGGCACAAAGATCGAATGGCAAGTTGGAAACGTCTTACCTGACCATAATACAAACTTCAAAGTTTACGCTGAACTCGCTCCTACCACAAACTCCTCTTGGGAAGTTTCTACCTTCGCACAGATAGAGAAGATGGCATATCAGATCGTAAGTTCGGTGGAGAATGTCAACCCAAAGGACAGTCTCCCAGCAAAGAGGCCATTCTATGTCTTAGTATGTAAGCCTGCAGGACCTGGGCAGAGTGGCATGGGTCTTTTTTCAGGAGGAAAGTTATTTTATATAGTAACAGGCGCTGACAGCGCTCAAACCCTCACACATGAGATGGGCCATGCACTTTTCCTTAACCATGGCTCGACATCTTTCATAAGAGACCCATCTCTGAATATTGTTGTGCAACTTAATGGAGGTGGCTCAAGTGGGCCGTTCTGGCATGATCACGACTCAGAGGATATGATCTCTTGTGTCATGTCCTACTCTGTTGCCCATAAACTTCAAGCCAACCCATGTGATTGGCATTTCTGCGGCGTGTGTTTGCTGCTATTAAGATTCTATGATGGTCTAAAGCTCCAGGGAAGTGACATCATGAAGAAGTTACAGTACTCTTTGAGGAAAGGCAATGGGCCTATAAGGATTATCAGTGCAGACTACCAGATTGTAAATGTCGGCGCTTCTCAAAAGCTTCAAATAGGAAACTTCAATTTTACAGGGCAGTGTAGCATAAGCAGTGAATCCTTTAAGCAGGGAGCAACCATTTCTAAAATTCTTTTTGTCGCCTATCCTAAAGAGGGCGTAACCAACAACCATGGAGTTGACTACTTCAAAGATATTTCTACCTTTCCTTGGCACCTTTGGAGAGTGTACGACGACGCTACGGGGCAGGAGATAAGCCCTTTGAACTCCATATTCAGTTTTTCTTATTTCTCACCAGACACAAGGTTATTCGCGGGGATAACCTTCAAGGGCGTAAAGGGGAGGAACAGGATAGTGTATGAAGTAAATTACAATGGCAACAACCCGATTCAAAGTGAGCCCTTTGTTGTAGAGGTCGTTTGAATTCATGAACCATAGACTTTCGCTTAAATTGGATGTTAGCCAGGAGGTGTTTGTAGAGTCAGAGTCGATTAAAGCAAGCTTAACCATTTCTAATAACGATAGTCAACCTATTAGGTTGGAAGATTTGACTATATCTAACAACCCTATCTTCTTCAAGATCGTTGATAAATCAGGTAAGGAGTTTTCCTGTTCGTTACAAGGTCTGCGGGAAAGAGATGGTGTAGGAGAAACACCGCCTTTAGAAAAGACATGGCTTGATCTAAAACCCGGGGGATCGAAAGCAATTCGAGTCGACCTTGTAAGCCTCCTTCCAAGGTTGCCGGTGGGCGTTTATGAAGTGACAGCCTACTATAGAACAAGTCCACTTTCTTTCCTATTGTCTAATAAGGCCATTTTCGAGATTGTAAAGATGAATTGTATCTACGCTAAGACAACTCTAGACTACGCTTGGTATGATAACACACCTTTTTATACGACTTGGGTACACGAAAATGGAGGTGCACGGTACCTATTCTCTATGATCAGTAGCCCAAATTCTCCTCAAAACGTTCTCTCTAATGAGCGAGTTAGGAAGATTGCTGGCTTCAAAGAGGCTTTATGTTCAATCCCAGCGGTTTTGGAGCAAGAAAGGAGGCACATAATTTGGACGGATGGGAATGTGACGAACATAGGTTTGATAACTAATGACGCGATCACGCATATCGGGCAGCTTGATGGCGACTATGGTGCAACGATTTCTCCCCCGATTACAACAGAATATGGGGAACTAAAATTCCTAACTCTATCAAAAAAGGGTGATGAATCGATTTTCTTTCTTGTTCGTGTACTCTCAAATAATGAACTTGACGTCAAAGAAGTCTTCAGAGGGGTTGGAAATGTGGGGCAACACTCCATTATCTTTGATAAGAATAGGTCTCCGCACATAGCATTTACTCTAGATAATGCGATCTTTTATATGGAAGCGGTGGATGGCAACGTTTTTAAAGCAAAAGAGGTCTTTGGAGACGTCGGCTCTAAGTTTTTTGTTAAGCTAATAGAAAGGTTCTCTGCAGTTGATAGGAGATACAGGGTTCTCCTTAACTACACTCTACAAGAAGATAATAGAATAGTTTCAAGTAACTTTGACCCAGTAGATTCTAAGCATCTATCCAATTATTACATACCGCTTCCAATAAGAAACTTGAGTATTCTCCAAGTGATGTTGGATGATGTGAATTCCCCATACTTCTTGCTAGGTGATGGGGACGGCAACTTATGGCTCAAAGGTGCAAGAGGCGAAATGGAAAGGGCGACTTTGGATGGTGAAAAGTATCCTGGTAACCTAATAGCGCCTACTCTACTCCTATCGTCGAGGTATAATGTAAACTATGGAATCTATCTAAGGTATGTTAAAGGTGGAGAATTCGTTTACAGGAAACTTAAGGCATTAAGGGCTTGATATCGACAACACGATATTCTTTTATATTGAGAGAAAATAGGGGGTGCTATATTGCCCACTCAAGAATCTGTTTCCAAGGTAGAGAAAGGTTCTAGACGTTCTGTACTACTTGCAACAACGATATCCTCTTTTTTAGTCGCCTTTATGGTTTCGGCAGCAAACGTCGCCCTCCCTTTGATCGGAGTCGAATTTAAGCTCGATCCGATCATGCTTGGTTGGGTGCAATCCTCTTACTTTCTAGCATCTGTCGTCTTCTTAGTTCCATTAGGTAGGATTGCAGATATCAAAGGTAGGAAGGGGGTCTTTATAGCTGGAGTGGTTTTATACACTGTCACATCATTTTTAGCGTCGTTTTCTAACTCACAACTCTTCCTGCTCTCTATCCGTGTATTTCAAGGTGTTGGGGGTGCTATGATAGTGAGTACAGCCGTCGCAATTCTTATTGAAGTCTTCCCTGAAAGAGAATGGGGGAAGGTTCTCGGCATAAACACAGCTATGGTTTATATCGGGGTCTCATCTGGCCCATCTTTGAGCGGCTTCTTAATACAATATTTTGGGTGGAGGAGTATTTTCTTAATTAACGCACCATTAGGGGTGGTGACTCTTATTCTCTCACTTAAGTTGAAAGATGATCGGATCCAAGCTAATGGCTCGAAGTTCGATCTTCTAGGTACTATTATCTACGGTCTAGGTTTGACGATGGCCATGTACGGAATATCGTCTATTTTTTCAGTATCATCTAATGGCTTGAACACAAATCCAGAAGTCATCTACGCTCCAATCATAATCCTAATGTTTGGTACTTTTATGATATCAGGCTTCGTGGTATTGGAAACGAAGTCTCCCTCACCTGTTCTAGATATAAGGCTGTTTAAAAGTAATAGGGTCTTTTCTTATACGAGTTTTGCAACATTAATAAATTATAGCGCAAACTCTGCTACCTCCCTCTTGCTGAGCTTGTACCTCCAGCTGGTGAAGGGTCTAGAACCAGAAATGGTGGGCTTAACCTTGCTTCCACAACCAGCAGTCCAAGCTATTCTCTCCCCCTTTGCTGGTTGGCTTTCTGATCGGATTCAAGCTAGACTTTTAGCAACCATCGGAATGGGGGTTACGGGTATTGGGTTAGCACTGTTTACGTTTCTAGAGTCCTCAACAAGTATAACGTTCATAATGCTAAATCTCGCTCTAATAGGTATAGGCTTTGCTTTTTTTAGTTCGCCAAATACAAATTTGTTGATGAGCTCTGTAAGTAATAAGGATCACGGTGTTGCCTCTTCAATTCTTGCTACAATGCGCCAGTTAGGGATGATCACCAGTACTATAATCGCCACAAGCGTCATCGCATATTTTATTAAAGGTGTTGAGATATCGGAGGCTCCAATATCCCTTCTAGTTTCAGGGGTAAACCAGTCTTTTGCTATTTCTGCGTTTTTATGTTTAATTGGCATGATCTTATCGTTTAGAGCTGTCAAAAAGTAGTATAAGAAAAGACAGATCCTTAAGCTATTGTTAAAGGGAATAGGTTTTCCATTGTTCGATAATAGTTTATAACAAAGGCTGTCTCGATTTGCCCCTTTACAGAGCTGTCTTAAGAAGACAGATCTTCCTAGAGTTATGGTCGCCCGCCATTTGTTCGCCAAAGTATCCATTTAAGACGTTCGACCTTCATCATAGTAGTCGAAGCGGAAGTGAATGCGAATAAAGAGTAGCTTTTGAAGTCGAGGACCTTGCGCTTAGATGTATCAAAAAATATTGTGAAGCCTTATTCTAGGAGCTTTAGAGCTTCCTCTCTTGGAACCGCAACCAAGGTTTCTGAAGACGCTATTTCACCGTACTTTATCATAGTCTCCATTACTACCTTCTCGTTAGGTGCCTCGGATACCAGTATGGCATCGTACCTTCCTAAGGTCCAATACATAGAAATCGGTTTGAACCCCTTACCAGCCATCTCTGCCAAAATTCTATTACTCTCTTCTGGGAAGGTCTTAGAAGGCTTCTTTCTGAATTTCACTAAAGATATAAAAATCATGTCCTTCATGTTATAATCGAATGCTTTGTATTTAAACTTTTATTACAAAAAACTATTAATATATAAACGTTTTATTAAATTAAATATATTTTATACTAAATTAAAGTTGATAGTATTTTAAAAATTTAATATAAATACGTTTTTATCCTCCGGTAAGTGTTACCCTTCTCAAGGGTGCAGCTGTAATGAGCGATGTTTCTTCAAAAGATGGGGGCAACTGTTCAGTTTCATGTAAGGGTATTAACAGACGCCAATTGCTCTATGTCTCAACCGCCTCAGTTCTCGGGTTAAGTTTTGGAGTAGGATACGTTGAAACTAAGCGGATAGAGGTCACAAAACTAGATATGGGTATAGGAAGAAAAATTGTCTTCTTGACCGACCTTCACATAGGTGTCTTAGGTCATATGGCAGAAGACATAATTGAGTTAGTTGATGGAGAAGAACCGGACATAATTATGCTAGGAGGGGACACTGTAGACGAACTAACTGTAGACATTAAATCTGCTTCAAAAAGTCTTTCTAGTCTAGAAGCTCGAGAAAAGTTTGCTGTCATGGGCAACCACGAATATTGGAGCGGTAAAGCGAGAGAGTTGGCGGAGGTTCTTAAAGGTCAAGGGTTTAAAGTTCTCTACGATTCAGTTGTTCCAAGCGCAGTAGGAAAGGTCTATGGCCTAGACTGGAAAGAAGATAGGAAATATCCACAGATAAAGTCTGAAGGAATAGTTATTGTTCACGACCCAAATGCTGCGATGTCTGTATCTGGTAGCGCTTTAATACTTGCAGGTCACACGCATGGTGGAGTAGTTTTATTCGGCCTAAAGTATTCGAACTCAGTTTTTACGCGTGGTCTCTACAAGATCAATGGAGGTAGTGTTCTTTATGTTTCAAGAGGGCTTGGGCAGATGTTTCCTTGGCGTCTGTCTTCTCCTTTAGAACTAGTAGTGATAGAATGAATTGAGATAAGGTTATGCTTATATGGTAAGAAATCGGTTCAGCAGTTTTAAGGACGGGGTTAAATTCAGACTTCGAAGAGCCTAAACGTCCTTAGCTTCTAGAACCTTTTATTCTTCGAAGTCTTCTATCTAATTTCTCACTTAATTCATCTGTGGCATCTAAAACGTCCCAACCAGTAGCAATAACCGAGATCCGACTTTTCGGTTTGTAGACTCTGGCCTTCATCGTATGTCTAGTCTTTTCTCCCCCTTTGGAACTGGCTTTATGATCAATAAAGACTTCTTGTATATCAGGGTGTATACTGAGCCCTCTTTTTACCACCCTCATAATTTTCTTTCTAACATCTTCGACCATCCAACTGTCATATTCTTTGAACCCTATTATGTATAGTGGGGCTTGCATCTTTGGCTCGAATTCGATTAGTAAAGATATGATATCCCTTGGTGTTAGAATGCCCAAGATTTCGCCCCGCCCCTTCACTAGGACGTACTCCTTACTTGTATTCATCATCTTCCTTATAGCATCTAGTATGGATGCGCTGGGGTTTACTATCGGGGGGTTGTGGTCAGCTACTCCTTTAATCTTCATCCCAAATACTCTGAGCTTCTCTCCTTTCATTTGACCCACCTTCATCTTCTCGCGAGGTTTGCAGTATGTGAAGACTATGTCCCTTGCTGTAACTGCTCCTATCAACCTTCTTTTATGATCGAGGACTGGAAGATGGCTGATCCCGTTTCTTAGTAAAATGCTCCTGACCGTGCCTACTGAAGCATCAGACTCTATTGTAATGACATTCCTAACCATAACTTCTTCGACTGATGTCTCATCCAGTTCAGGGCATTCTAGCATTTCCTTAACGACTCTTATCTGTCTCACTACACCTACCAGCGAGCTATTTTCGACGACTGGAAGTACCCTTATCCTGTTTCGCACTAAAGCAGAAGCTGCCTTGTAGATAGGAGTATAAGGGTTTATCTTCGGAGTCTTAAATGAGATCCTTTTGACAGATGTCCTCTCCGGGTGTATTACTTTCAGTACGTCTCTTACTGTGACTAGGCTAAGCACATCGTCTACTACAACTGCTTCATAAGAATTTGACGAGTCAAGAACTGAGATAAGTTGTGAAACTGTCTTCGTACTTGATACGGTTGGGGTGTTGCTATCAACCACTTTTTCTACCATTAGATTCGCAAGATCACGGAGTGAAATCAAGTTGTATCTAAAATTAGAATTATAATGTAGTTTATATGTCTTTGCTGTTATGGTCCTATTGCATAAATCATACGATGCCTATTCTTTGATAAGATTTATATGTTAATTCGTAGAAGAGGATATCAAATAAATGCGGAATATTAAGTTTCTTTTACTAACATTCTATGTAGTAAGTTTGATTTTGCTAGCTTGGGCTCCATGGCTTGACGATAAGGAAATACACGACAGAATACTTAAGGAAAAGGGCAGAGTAGATGGCACAATTGTCGCAATAGAAAGTATTGTCGCAGGCGAAGAAGCGTTAAAAGAGATGATAGAGTACAGTGAAGCGCATGGTGTAACGGGAGGGATCTTGATTTGCGACTACAAGGTGATGTGGGCTCCATTTGGAAGGTGGGTTGCGAGCTGTGAAGGTGGCTATTATGTCACATTCTATGGCCAGGTTGTTCCATGACTCGCTAGCCTCTAACCTGAAAGCTTATTGGGAGTTCTTTGCACGAGTCGATGATTGCTTTGCTGGCTGAAAGCGTCCAGAGCGCCTCTTCTTTGGTTATAGGCTGGTCGAGAGTCGATCTTAGCTTTATAGTGTTTATATGCTGTGCAGCCTCGATGAAAGACACTCTAACACCTTTTGAGAGAGCTAAAAACGACATGTCCACTATGTTCAATTCTTGAGAGAATGGGATTTGTAGGTAAGAAAGTACCTTTGTTAAAACATCCTTTACAGCGGAGTAAGAGAAGGTTATCGCCTCTTTATAATTCATCGAATCGTAACTGTCTTTTGCTCTATTGTAAAATGCGATAGCATCGTTCAGATCTACTGAGATAAAGTATTCGGGGGTAGGTTGAGCTGTGATGGGTCTTTGTTGGGGTGGCGTCTTCGTTCTCTTAGTAAGGTTGTAAGTTATAGCGACCGCTATTATGATGCCAAAGGTAATTAGACCCCACATGGAAAGAGCGAGTATGTCTATCTGTAACGTAGTTGGTCAACGAATGGTAAATGCTTTACCTAAAAAACTTTTATAGCTTTGGAAGTTGTTTGATTAATGGCGTCGATGAGGAATCAGAGTTAATGAGAAGTCTTAATGACCTGAGGGCATTTGTCTGAGACGCCGTGTTTAATGCGTATCTGGTAGGGGAACCTTTGAGCGCATCCATATCACGCTATCTACTTCTTTGAAGCTTTTAATATAGTGCATAACGACGATGAATGTTAGAACAAGCATTAGTGTTCTGAAGACGAATAGAATTTGAAGGCTTGGGAAGAGTTCTAAATAAAAGAGACGTTTTGAGAGCTCGAGCACAACTCCGCCTAGAGGTGATCCAATAATCATAGATAAATCTCTCACAACTCCATAAGCGCCGTAGCCTGCGCCCCGCGCCTCTAGAGGTAGGGTGTCCCCAACTAAAGCTGTGAACATCGGGGTAGCCATGGCATTGGCTCCTAGAACTATTGGGATAATAATATAAGCGTCTGTGATGTTATCTACTAATAATAGTAATGGTGAAACGAGAACCGAAATAAAGACCCCTAAAAGTAAAACTCTCCACTTACCGTACTTATCTCCAATGTCTCCGAAAAAGAATTGAACAACTAAACTGAAGACCCCAGTTAATCCTAAGATCAAACCTGTATCTAATTCATCTCCTTTTAGGACGTTCGTTATGAAGATTGGTGTATACCCTTGCATTAAAGAGGCTGCCGTATATAGTATTAGTGCGGAGACTGCGAGGTTTTTCAACGCCGGAAACTTTTTGAATGTAATAGACGATTTCTTGAAGTGTTGTATAAAGTTCATCGAATAAATGGCATTAACCCCTTCAAATTTTTCCCTCTTCTTTACAGTTTCTTTTAAAAAGAATAGGGCGAAAACGAAGGCGATGAATGAGAGACCAGCGCTAAACCCGAAGGTAGCGTTTAACCCGTACATGTTGGAAATCACACCACCAAGAAATGGCCCAGCGAACCAACCAGTGTTATACGCTATTTGAATAGTAGAAATCACTTTACCTCTATGCTTAGGGTCGCAGACATCCATTACCATCGCGTCCGAAACAGGCCATAGTGCGCCTGAAAAGAACCCTTGGAAAGCTCTAATCGCGAAGACATGCCAGGTTTGAGTGGCAAATATGTAGAAGATTGACACCAAACTGTAGGCAAAAAGCGGTATCACTATGAAGGCCTTACGGCCATATCTGTCTGAAAGCGAACCAATAGGGCCTTGAGAAAGGACCCTGGTGACTGCGAAGACGCTTATAGTTAAACCTATCTCAATCTCTGAAGCGTGGAGTCTATCATATAGTAAGATTGGGATGATCGGAAGTATCTGGCCGAAGCCGAGCATGGTAATCCCGTTTGAAAAGATTAGAATACCGATTGTAGGATTCCGTAAAAGAGACCTCCTTGAAAAAGACGTTTCTTTGTTTGGCATTTGGAAAAACACTGACCAGTTTCATTCATAAGCAGTTTAGATCTTTCCAAGAGCAATGTCCCATAAGATTCTAATATCGTTCATACACGCCTCCTCCGAGTCATAAGGTGTCTCCATTATTATTGGTAAACCTTTGATCTCTGCTCTCTGCAAGAAGAACTTGAAACCTTTGAGGCCTATTTGACCTAATCCAATATGTTCATGCCGATCTAGATGGCCGTTAAGAGCTCCCTTTGAATCATTGGCATGCACCATCTTTAGACGCCCAATACCTATTATTTTATCAAAAGCAGATAGTACAGAATCTACTTTTGATTGTGAACGTATATCATATCCTGCAGCAAACCCGTGGCAGGTGTCATAGCATATCCCAATGTGTTTACTGTCCTCTATCAAGTCTATGCATCTTCTCAAATGTTCGAAACTGTGACCCACACTATTCTTTTGGCCTGCGGTATTCTCAAGTAGTATCATAACGTCGCCGGAAGAGGAAGCTAGAGCGGTGTCACATGCAGATGCAACCCTTCTAATCCCCTCCTCCTCGGAGGTGCCCATATGGCTACCTAAATGGGTTACAAGATAGGGTATGCCCAGCTTGCCACATTTTACAACTTCCTCACATAGAACATTCAAAGACTTCTCGTATTGTTCGCGATTTGGGGATGCTATGTTTGGGAGATACGGCATATGAGCGATGGGGAAAAGCTTGGTTTCTCTATACTTTCTTCTAAAGTTGGCATAGTCGTCTTCAACCAGTTGTTTAGCCCTCCAACCTCTAGGATTCCTTGTAAAGATTTGGAAAGCGGTGCACCCCATCTCTTTCGCCCTTTCGAAGGATAGACTGATTTCTCCTATGATTGATACATGAGCTCCGATCAGAGGCATTCTATCGAAAGAGTCAAACTTTTACAAAATATATAAGTGTTAAATTTTAAAGAAATATGAGGAGCGGGCTTGACTAAGGGAACTCTCCAGCTAACTTCATGGCTTCTACGACCCTGTTGACACTCACAACCATCGCAGCGGTTCTCATATCGATGTCCTTCGACTTCGATATACTGTAGACGTCGAAGAAAGCTTCTCTCACCTTCTTTTCAAGCTTTTTATTCACTTCGTCCTCAGTCCAGTAGTGTCGCGCTAGGTTCTGTAACCACTCGAAGTAGCTGACTAAAACCCCGCCGCTATTAGCTAAGATATCAGGCACTACAAGTATGCCGTTATCAAAAAGGATCTTATCGGCTTCAGGCGTTGTAGGGCCGTTTGCGCCTTCAACTACTACTTTAGCTTGGATGTTGTTCGCGTTTCTCTTATGTATTTGGCCTTCCATAGCAGAAGGAATTAGTATGTCACATTTGGTTTCTAAGAGCTCCTCGTTGGTTATGTTCTTAGCTCCTGGAAAGTTAATTACAGAGCCTGTTTTTTCTTTGTGCTTAAGTAATTGCAATGGGTTTAATCCGTTCTCATCGTATACTCCACCTTTAGAGTCGCTTACTGCTACGATCTTCGCACCCATCTCTTTAGCTATGATCGCAGCGTTCGCTCCAACGTTACCATATCCTTGTACAGCGACTACCCCCTTTATGCTCTTCCTAACTATCTTGGCTGCCTCTTTTGCGGCAATTATAACCCCCCTCGAAGTGGCGGTGGCTCGCCCTAATGAGCCACCAAGAGCGATGGGCTTACCTGTTACAACACCAGGTTCTTGGTGTCCTACGAGTTGGCTGTAGGTGCTCATTATCCAAGCCATGACTTGTGCATCGGTGTATACGTCAGGTGCGGGGATATCGACATAAGGGCCGATGATTGGTGAAATCATGGCAGTGAACTTCCTCGTTAAACGCTCGAGCTCCAGCTTTGACATTTCCTTTGGGTTGCATGTTACGCCTCCTTTTGCGCCTCCGTATGGGACGTTTACAACAGCGGTCTTCCAGGTCATCCACATAGCCAAGGCGCGGACTTCATTTAAGTCCACGTTTGGGTGATATCTTATACCGCCTTTGTACGGGCCGCGTGCATCGTTATGTTGGACACGATACCCTGTGAAGGTCTTGACTTCGCCATTATCCATCTTTACTTGGAAGCTGACTTGTAGTTCCCTTTTCGGTTTGCTTAAAATTTCTAGGTAAGACTTATCGTGGTCAATATACTTCCAAGAACTCTTAAGTTGCTCGATTGCGATATCGTATATGTTCAAATAATAATCACTTCAAGGTATATGTTCTCCATGCGGATTATAAGTTTTTCTAGGCGAATTATAAAAAGTGTAAATAAAGACTAACTGGATGTGATTAGTGGGAGTAGTTCTTCGAGTGAATGTATTATGTAGTCGGGATTCTCTTGAATCAACCTTTCTATCGGGGTATACCCACCAACGACGACCACGGTCTTTATCTTAGCTATCCTCGATGGGATGATGTCAATAACACCGTCTCCAACGGTTACACATTCATCGGCTTTTACTTTGAAGAAGGAAAGTAGGTTGTAGATTCCTTCAGGGGATGGTTTCATGAACTTCAAATCATCCCGAGTCAGGACTATATCAAAATATTTGCGTATGTCGAACTTCTCTAGAATATTGTCCACAGCTTTCTTCCCACTATTGGTTAGTAACGCAACCATTTTACCATGGCTTCTTAAAGTTGATAAAGTTTCTAAAGCCCCTTTTCTAAGAGTGGCTTCCTTAGCCGCTTTTTCTTCAAACCGGTCTAGAACTTTAAATACAGCTGATCGAGCCTTTAAATAGGTCTCTTCATCACTGATTCTTCTAACCTCATCTAGCATGGTAAAGTAGCTCTGTCCATAGTCGAACTCTCGGGCTTCAGGGATCATCGATCGAATTACTCTAACAACTTCTTCCTTGGCACTACGAACGTCTAGCTTGAACTCGATCAATGTGCCATCGAGATCGAAGAAGACTGCTTTTATCATCGTAGCAGTAAAGAAGTTAATGACTAAAAATGTTTTTCAACCCCTTCATTAAAGCTGGTTTTGATTTTAATCATTACGCGTTGCCTAATATTTGGTCGATTTTGTTTCGTAGGTTCATATGTGTTCCCAGCTGAAAGTGGCTTTAACGCTTTTTCCAACCATTTCTATCGTTTCCCTATTTCAGCAAAGATTTATGTTCAGCGATCTGTAAATCCGATTGTATTGGAAAGAATCCTTGGTTATAGCTGTGTTAGGGAAAGTGGGCTTTATCAAAAGGTAGGTGGCAATAACGTTAAATGTCTTTTATGCCATAGAAACTGTCTTGTTAAGGAAGGTGGGTATGGTTTTTGCAAGACTAGAGTCAATGTTAATGGGAAGCTATACACCCTAGTCTATGGCGATATCTCATCATTATCACTTAACCCTATAGAAAAAAAGCCATTTTACCACTTTTTTCCTGGAAGCGAAGCCTTGACTGTTGGAACATGGTGTTGTAACTTCACTTGCCCATGGTGCCAGAACTTTCTGATAAGCAAGACATGCCCTAAACCTGAAAGCTCAAATTATATCTCACCTGAAGATTTAGTGGAGAAGGCATGCTCTTTAAGGTCTCAGGGTACCTCATTCTCTTTTAACGAGCCAACCCTGCTCTATGAATACGCTTTAGATGTTTTCCCACTGGCTCATAAGAAGGGGCTTTACAACACCTACGTGTCGAATGGTTACATGAGCGATAAAGCCTTGACTTCCTTGAAGGAATGTGGTTTGGATGCGATAAAATTTGATGTCAAGGGGAGCTCAGAAGTTGTCAGAAGGTACTGTGGCGCAGAAATTAGTCACGTTTGGCATAATGTGAATTTGGCTAAAAGACTTGGTTTACACGTTGAATTAGTAAACCTAGTAATCCCAACAGTGAATGATGGAGAAGATGTAATAAAGGAAGTTATAGAGAATACACTTAAATTTGCTGACGAACTTACACCGCTGCATTTCACCCGTTTCTTTCCCAGCTACAAAATGATCGACGTCGAGCCAACACCAGTTAGCACACTTGAAAAGGCTTATGATATCGCTAAGGAGATGGGGGTGAAATATGTTTACCTAGGAAACGTCCCTAGCCACCGGTACGAGAATACCTATTGCCATAACTGTGGGAAGCTATTAGTGGAGAGAAGTGGTTTCACAGTATTTAAAATCCATACTACTAATGGGCGTTGTCCCAAATGTAACGTAGAAGTTCCGATAATTGAAAATCTTTCCTTCAATTAAACTACGTAAGCTGCCACAAAAAACGTCTGCTTCGCCCTTATATTATTTAAGATAAAGGTTTCCTACATGTCTTTTAACTGGTACTCTCCAATTTGTTGGCGGTATAAGCTTAAAGGTAACATCGACTAACAAGTTACAGAATATACCATTGGGTAGATGTAAGGTCTGTAAAAAGGTTTCACCACTAATTTCCACCAATTTAGGTGTCTGCTTAGACTGCATCAGGAAGAGGCCAGAAGAAGCGCTGAAAATCACAGATAAAGTTCACGCCGTCACCCGTGAAGAGTACGCCCTCCCACCAAAACCTCCTAAAGGTCAAGGTATTCCATGTGGTATATGTTCAAACGATTGTAAGATTCCTGAAGGTGGGAAGGGTTATTGCGGTCTGGTTTACAATAAAGGGGGACAGCTCTATAGGGTTGGAGGAACCCCTGAAAAAGGACTACTCGAATGGTATCATGACCCATTGCCTACTAATTGTGTAGCAGAATGGTTCTGTCCAGGATGCACTGGAGCTGGCTATCCAAAGTACGCATATAGGCGTTACGCAGAATATGGGTACTCAAATTTAGCCGTCTTCTATGGTGCGTGCAGTTTCGATTGTCTGTTCTGCCAAAATTGGCATTATAGAAATTTGACACTTAAGGGTGGTCCGACAATAAGCTCCGAAGGTTTAGCATCTAAGGTGGGAGCAACTACCTCCTGCGTTTGTTACTTCGGTGGTGACCCGTCTGTTCAGATGCCGCATGCCCTTAAAACCTGCCAAATTGGATTGGATCGTGCTAAAGCAGCAGGTCGTATACTTAGGATATGCTGGGAGACCAATGGGTACTGGAAAAGGGAGTTCGCTCTACAAGCTACGAGGCTCTCGCTTGAAAGCGGCGGTGTTGTCAAAATAGACCTGAAGTCTTGGGATGAAAACCTAAACAAGGCACTTTGCGGGGTATCTAATGCTCCGAGTCTGGTTGTCTTTAAAGAGATAGGATCAAAATTCTTCAGGGAGCGCCCTGAATTGCCTGTTTTAACCGCTAGCACCCTCCTTGTTCCAGGGTATGTGGATGTGGAAGAGGTTTGTAATTTAGCCAAGTTTATTTCTGAAGTCGATCCTCGAATACCTTATTCTCTTTTGGCGTTCTCTCCACAGTATGTTCTAACAGACCTTCCAACAACAAGTAAAGAGCACGCTTTCAAATGCTACGATGTAGCTAAAAAGTACCTCGAAAATGTTAAGATAGAAAACATCCAACTCCTTTCCTAATAAAGGTAAACATGAGAAAGAGTCTAGGTGTTTAATAACGTAGACTACTACTCATCTCTCTGAATAACATCCCTTTAGAGTTAAAAAATATTTTTGATAGCTCATGGTTGAACTTTTATCTCGTTCCTGTGTTCGATGAGAACCCGATGATGTAACCGCATTTCTTACAGACATACGCGTAGTGCCTCTCAAATCCGCCTCGAAAGTTTACGTCTAATATGTCATTAACGTTCAACCATTGGTCGCACTTCGGGCATTTACCTAAATTACCACCTGGCATAACTATTAAGCCTATTATCTTGTTTATAAAAGTGACGCATTCAAATGCTTCAATATTTACTCAACTATTCTTAGGAAATAATATTATATCCATTGTTTTCTAAGATTGTGTGATGTACTTCAGTGACCGAGTACGTAAAGAACTGAGATATTTAGGTCACCCAGCTCGGAAAAGGATCATCGAGCTCCTCGGCTCAAAGGGTGTTACTTCTATAACAGAGTTAAGGGCTGAAACTGGGTTGCCAGTTGGAACTCTTTACTACCACCTTGACGTCTTAAAGGATTTGATAGTTCAAGATGAAGAAAGAAAGTATCATTTAAGCAAGGAGGGTCAAAAGGTCTATGATTCACTTGTTAAAGGACAAACTCCCTCTGTAACCAATACCGTTGTAAGCAGGCTTCTCCCAGGATGGCTCTTTATCAGAGTGAATGAAAATCTAGGAGTGGCCATCTCACTGTGGATTGTCATCGGACTGTTAGGCTCACTGCTCTCTTATTACGAAGGTGGGGTTCAGTTTTTAGTACAATATGGTCTCTCCACTCTTACTAGCTGGTTACGAGCCTTGTTCTTCCCAATTAGTATGGTTTTCTATTCCCTTTTCAATTATATTCTAGTCTGGTTCTTGGTTAGAAGGAGGACCTCAGCAAGTGGTTTCTTTGCTTCTGGAATAGTATATGTCCCCTTTCTGTTTATCCCCGCTTTATCTATTGCAAATATTGGCATGTTAAGTTCATATAAAATCATCTACCTTTCTGTCGTTGTTTTGGCTCAAATATTATTCTTGATCCTAGGCGCTACATATGTCTCAGTTGTTTATGGGATGAGATTTGAGAGATCTCTACTTATCCAACTAATCTTCTATCTCGTAGCAACATTAGCGTTTTCTTTTCTTCAACTCCTTAAT
>Ga0129301_1000790_pt1 | contig 16669 bp, 19 predicted proteins | sample ConPoolayeHmetaG_FD_94489 | JGI IMG/M metagenome (GOLD analysis project Ga0129301, IMG submission 94489) | Hot spring microbial mat communities from California, USA to study Microbial Dark Matter (Phase II) - Cone Pool mat layer H metaG ...
TATGTATTTGCTCCATACATTCCTCCTTTTTACTGAGGAATGTATCAACGGAGTTCACTTTTCAAGCGTTAACGGTTCACTTTTCAAGCAAAAAGAGTTCACTTTTCAGTCGTAAATAAGATGCTCTTTTGACAACCTTGACAGTCAATTCAGACACAGCTTATAATACTCTGGTTGCGACGAAAGTTTTGCTGGAAAGGTGACATTGAGATGGCAAACGAATTAGGTAAGAGGTATATTTGCACCAAGTGTGGGGCTGAATTCATTGTTACCAGGGCGGGTAATGGCACCGTTCACTGCTGTGGTCAACCCGTAGAATTGAAGAAATAAGGCTCAAGCGCAAGGAGATAGTTATTGAATGGCAAGTCAGTTAGGTAAGAGATATCGCTGTCCAGTCTGTGGCACTGAAATACTATGTCTTAAGTCAGGCCAAGGTGTTGTTACCTGCTGTGGTCAGGAGATGCAAGTGCAGGAACCCAGGGCAATTCCATCCTCAGATTAGACTAGTGTAGCTTTCTATTTACTCTGTAGCAGGGAGAAGAATTCGGCTCTAGTTTTGGAGTTGCTGCGGAAGGTACCCCTGAGGGCTGAGGTTTCAACAGTGCTGCCGGGTTTCTTGATGCCCCGCATGACCATACATAAGTGCTCAGCCTGAATAACAACCCCGACCCCATCAGGATGGACTCCGTCATAAATGGCATCGGCAATCTGGGAGGTCATCCTCTCCTGAAGCTGGGGACGCCTGGCTACAATTTCGACTACCCTGGCTAGTTTGCTGGCACCGACGATACGCCCGGTAGCATTGGGGATATAGCCTATATGGGCGACGCCATAAAATGGTAGCAGGTGGTGCTCACACATAGAATAGAAGGGAATATCCCTCAGGACTATCATTTCCCGGTGGCCCTCTTCAAAACCTACCGTCAATTCTTCTTTCGGGTCCATGTTAAGCCCCATAAAAAGCTCAGCATACATCTCAGCGACACGCTCCGGTGTACCTGCTAAGCCTTCCCTCTCCGGGTCTTCCCCGATAGCCTTAATGATGGAAGTTACCGCTTCTTTAATGCTAACCTTGTCGAACACTCTAGTCCTCCTGAAACACCTTTGTGAAATAATCCTAAAATCTACCTTCTCCTTGTCAACTCCAGCCTAAAGCCTTCTCCACAGTGGCTAAATCAGCCGGCAACTCAAGGAATGGTCCGGCACTTTTCAACACGGCGTCAGTATCTTTAAGCCCCGTGCCAGTTACAACACAAACTACCCTCCTATCTGAGAAATCCATCCCTCGTTGAGAAAGCTTGATGAGTCCTGCCAGAGAAGCGGCTGAAGCTGGCTCCCCAAAGATACCTGCCCTGGCAGCCATAAGCTGATGAGCGGCCATAATCTCTTCATCACTGACCATATCAATAGTACCGCCGGACTCGTCACGAGCGGCCACAGCCTTTTGCCAGCTAGCCGGATTGCCGATTCGTATTGCTGAGGCGATAGTCTGCGGTTTCTCAATTATATGCCCCCGGACGATAGGAGCCGCCCCCTCGGCTTGAAAACCCATCATTCTGGGTCTATGGCTTGCCCGCCCGGCTTGGTAGTACTCCACAAACCCCTTCCAGTAGGCAGTAATATTGCCCGCATTACCCACCGGGATAAAAAGATAATCGGGAGCATCACCCAGGGCGTCAACAATCTCAAAAGAGGCTGTTTTCTGTCCTTCAATACGGTGAGGATTGACCGAGTTTACCAGAGTAACCGGATGTTTCTCAGTTAGGCTCCGAACTATTTTGAGAGCCTGGTCAAAATTTCCATCCAGGGCGACTATCTTAGCCCCATGGGCAATAGCCTGAGCTAGTTTACCCAGAGCAATGTTGCCTTTCGGCAAAATAATAATCGCCGTAAGTCCACAGTAAGCGGCATAAGCAGCCGCTGAAGCACTGGTATTACCGGTTGAGGCGCACATTACTGCCTTGCTACCGGCTTCTAATGCCTTGGCAATGGCGACCACCATTCCTCTGTCTTTGAAAGAACCGGTAGGATTACAGCCTTCCAGCTTGAAGTATAGTTCACCACAGCCGGTTTCCTTCTCCAGCTCACGACACCTGACGAGGGGCGTGTCTCCTTCCCCCAGGGTAAATGAAGGCGTCCTGGGTGTAACCGGAAGGAAATCTTTGTAGTTGACTAAAACTCCGGCTTTCATCATTTGACCCCATATATTTATAGCGCATATAACGCAAAAGCACAAACTTTGAGGTTACTAAACAACCAAAACTCTGAATTGAAAGACGCCAAGATAGTGTGTTATCATTTCTAGTTGTTTGGAGGGTGAATTAATTATGAGGTTTACCAAGATGCATGGTGCTGGCAACGATTTCATACTGGTGGAGACCAGTGAGATGAAACGTGACTGGTCACAGTTAGCCGTAGCGATGTGTGACCGTCACTATGGCATCGGTGCTGATGGCCTGTTATTACTGCTACCTTCGAGTGTTGCTGATTTCCAGATGCGCGTTTTCAATGCGGATGGCTCTGAGGCTGATGCTTGCGGTAATGGTCTGAGGTGCATGGTCAAGCATTTTGTCGACGGAGGATTAGGTAATCCCAAAGCTCGGGAAGTATCAGTAGAAACGGTAACCGGAGTGAGGAGAGCCAAGATTCATAAAGTAGCGGGCAGATTAACTAAAGTTCAGGTCGGTATGGGCAACCCCAAATTTGGTGAGAATGATATTCCGGTGGTAATCGGGCAGGGTAGTGGAGATACAGTGGGCACAAAGTCTATGATAGCTTATCCTCTCACAGTAGATGGTAAGGAACTACGGCTGAACCTCCTCTCTGTAGGGAATCCACACGCTGTTTACTTCTATCAGCACCCGGTATCCAGTTTCCCATTAGCCCGGTTAGGCCCTAAGGTAGAGCAGCACAGAATATTCCCCAAGGGAGTGAATTTTGAAGTGGCTCGAGTGTTGAATAGACGGGAGATAGAAGCTCGTGTTTGGGAAAGGGGGGTGGGGGAGACGCTAGCTTGCGGCAGCGGTGCCTGTGCCATAACTGTCGCCGCCCGACTGTATGGTTATGTTGATAGTAAAGTGGACATAAAGCTGCCAGGGGGTACGCTGAAGGTAGAGTGGGACGGGGTAGGGGAGGTATTACTCAGTGGGCCAGCGGAAACCGTGTTCACTGGAGAATGGCTAGAATGAGGTGATTGAAATGAGAATGGCAAGACGGATAGAAAATCTACCTCCGTATCTCTTTGTGGAAATAACCAAGAAGATTGCTGAGAAAAAGGCTGAGGGTAAGGACGTCATTAGCTTCGCCATTGGCGACCCTGATATGCCTACACCGTCCCACATAATTGACAGGTTGTGTCAGGCGGCGCAGGACCCGGCTAATCACCGCTATCCAGAGACAGAGGGTTTACCGGAATTGCGCCGGGCTATCGCCGAATGGTATCACAAACGCTTTAATGTCTCTCTTGACCCGGATAAGGAGGTATTACCTCTTATTGGAGCCAAGGAGGGTATTGCCCATATCGCCCTGTGCTTCATTGACCCGGGAGACACCGCCCTGGTGCCCGACCCAGGCTATCCTGTTTATTCAATAGGCACGATTTTGGCTGGTGGCAGACCTTACTATCTACCTCTCTATGAGAAGAATAATTTTCTACCTGATTTGGACAGCATACCCGAATATATAGCGAAAAGGGCTAAACTTCTGTGGCTCAACTATCCTAATAATCCTACCGGTGCCGTGGCTGACCTTGATTTTTTCAACAGGGTGGTTGAGTTTGCCCGTCAGCATAACCTGGCTGTCTGTCATGACGGGCCATATACCGAAGTTGCCTTTGATGGTTATCGACCGGTTAGTTTTATGCAATCAGGCGGGGCTAAGGAGGTGGGGGTAGAATTTCACTCGCTATCCAAGAGCTTCAATATGACCGGCTGGCGGATAGGAATGGTGGTAGGTAATGCGACGATAGTAGAGGCGTTGAGGAGAGTTAAGTCAAATATGGACTCAGGCATTCCTCAGGCTATTCAATATGCTGCCATTGAAGCCTTGCGGGGCTCCCAGGATTGTATTCAGGAGCACAATGCCATTTACCAGCGTCGCCGTGACCTGGTGGTTGAAATGCTGAATAGCATTGGCTTGGAAGCTAAACCGCCAAAGGCAAGCCTGTATGTCTGGGCTAAGGTCCCTGAAGGCTACAATTCGGTGGATTTTGCTACTGATTTGTTGGAGCAGGTCGGGGTGGTGGTGACTCCCGGGGTAGGTTACGGCAAGAATGGCGAAGGTTACGTGCGGTTGTCTTTAACCATCCCTGATGCCGGGCTGGTAAAGGGTCTATCACGACTGGCGGGATGGCGCGATAGTAAAAGTATCAGGGCAAAAGTAACTTGACATAAAATTATCCAGTGAACTGATGCATTGTGGGTAAAGCAAAGATAGATATTACTCAGGAATCCGTAGAGCGGGCATTCTTAGTGGCGGTAGCTCCTAAGAGGAGTACTGACCAGTGGGCGGTAAAGGATTCCTTAGAGGAACTGGCCCAACTGGCTGGCACGGCCGGAGCTAAGGTGGTGGGAAGGCTCATCCAGCGATTACCGGTACCCTCAAAAAAACATTATCTGGGTGAGGGCAAGCTGGTGGAATTATTAGCGCTGAAGAGTAGCACCAACTACAATGTGGTAATTTTTGATGATGAACTTTCACCGCTACAGCAGAAGAACCTGGAAGACTTTCTACAGGTAAAAATTCTCGACCGTGTCGCCTTGATTTTAGATATTTTCGCCAGACGAGCTCGAACCCGTGAAGGCCAGTTGCAGGTGGAGTTGGCCCAGCACCAGTATCTTTTCCCTCGCCTTGCCGGGCAATGGAGCCATCTGGAGAGGCTTGGTGCCGGTATCGGCACCAGGGGCCCGGGTGAATCACAGCTTGAGACTGATAAGCGTCTTATCCAGCGGAAAATACACCGTTTGCAGGAACAGATTGAGCAGATAAGGAAACATCGTCTGTTGTACCGGCAGAAGCGGCAGAAGAGTGGTATTCCGGTGGTAGCCCTGGTTGGCTATACCAACACTGGTAAAAGCACACTGCTGAATGCTCTCAGTCAGGCTAATATCTTTGCTGAGGATAAACTCTTTGCCACTTTGGACCCTACCACCCGGCGCTTAACCCTTCCGGATAAGAGTCTGGTATTAATGACCGACACCGTTGGTTTTATTAGAAAACTGCCGCCGACTATTGTGACCGCATTCAGGGCAACCCTTGAGGAATTATCTGAAGCTAGTGTGCTACTTCACGTGGTTGACTTGGCGGCACGTAACGCGGCGGAACAATGCCAGGCGGTGGAAGACATTCTTACTGAGCTCAACCTTACGGGTCAGCCAAGAATTACCGCGCTGAACAAAATTGACCTGTTGCTGAGTAGCGATAAAGAGTGGAGTGAGGAAGAAGCCATAAATTATCTTTCTGACCGGTGCGCTCCGTTAAGCGAAAATACGGTACTCATTTCTGCCACCAAAAAGTGGGGGCTGACCAGACTTTTAGAACTAATCAGCCGAACATTGCCCCAAAACGTTTCTCCGGTTTAGCCCGTCAAAATGACGCACTGTAATCGAAAAATAAGCCCCTAAAAATTCTCCCGAGAGGTTTACCCTTTCAGGAAAATGGCTCCAGATTTTTGGCTTCTTTTTTACTAACCCACCTCCTTAGTCCCCTTCCCTTTTTAAGGGAGGGGGAAAGTATTTTATGAAGGGGGGCTTCGCCTCTCTTAAACACCCCAAAAATTAATGGAAGGTCAAAGAGAGGCTTTGCCTCTCTTAAAAACCATTCCCCCTTCCCTTAATTAAGGGAAGGGGGTCAGGGGGATGGATTACCAAATAAGCTATAGTTGTAAGTTGACATAAACTTCAGACTGTGGTATAACGCTCTTATGAACACGTTTCTCAAAAAATCCCCGGAACCTCTAAAATATGGAGCTGCAGTAGTAGCGAGTGGTTTCTATGTTTGGGCACTGAAACTACTAGTCGAGAATGATAATTGGGTAGGAGCCTCGGCTCTTAGTACTATCCTGCTTGCTTTTGCAGCTTTCTGGTCTATTAGAGAGAATCGCCGCATTAGAAACGAAGATGCCCAAAGGGCATCCGATGCAAAAGCACTCGATGTTATACAGAATTGGGTAGATGAGACCCTAAACCTCAAAGCTGAGTATGTTAGCGAGGTAACTTGGCCAAGTAGAGGTCAATGGGAAACTAGAGCCAAGAAGCTCGTGTCTCTTAAAGAATACATAGTGACGGAAGCCAAACGCTTCGATTTGGGGCTTGAGGGGCCTATAGAGAGGATATCATTTATCTTGCGGGACCTGCAGGGTCCTGGTCCTCATAGTTATAGTATTGACCTCCTTTTGCGTGACCTAGAAGAGAAGTGTATTGAGGTCTTGAAGCGTATCTGTAATCTCAGAGTTGAAGAAAACCTCTAAGCCCCGGTTTTGTCCTAGTTAAAGTACTGCTGTTTTATGTAAACTGCTATTTTTTAAATTAGTGCTTGGGTTCGCACTATGTTTGTTATGTAGAATCATAACCGCAAAGCATATATTTCGCTCCCCTACTATTTGCCAATTTCCCTAGAGTATAATATCTTTACTTATCATTTATCACGGAGGTATTGATGGACAGAGTAAAAGGTAAAGTGGCGATTGTTACCGGCGGGGCGTCTGGAATTGGTCGGGCGACCTGTTTACTCCTGGCAAGAGAAGGTGCCAGAGTAGCGGTGACTGATATTAACGACGCTGATGGTGAAAAGGTTGTCGCCGAAATCAAGAATGAGGATGGTCTGGCAGACTACTGGCACATGGATGTAACTGATGAGAAAGAGGTGGAGAGAGTTTTTGCTGACATCCATAAAAAATGTAAGAGAATTGATATTCTGGTCAACAATGCTGGCATTCCCGGTCCTCCCAAAGCTACTCACGAACTGACCACCAAAGAGTGGGACAGGGTGATGGACATAAACCTCAAGGGAGTATTCTTCTGTACCAAGTACGTTATTCAATATATGAAGATGGCGGGGGGTGGCAGCATCGTCAATATGTCCTCCATGCTCGGTCTTATCGGTGGCGAAGACCCGGTTTACCACGCCTCCAAAGGGGGTGTCCGGTTAATGACCAAATCAGATGCCACCATCTACGCCAGGGACAACATCAGGGCGAATTCAGTTCACCCCGGCTATATTTTGACGCCACTATTCAAGAGTGTAGCCAAAAGAAATCCAAAAGGGGCTGAGACATTTATGAAGGAACTGGCTAATACAATTCCTCTCGGTCGTCTCGGGACGCCGGAGGACGTGGCTAAAGGCATTCTTTTCTTGGCTTCGGATGAATCCAGCTATATCACGGGCACGGAACTGATAATAGATGGAGGTTATATACTCCAGTAAAGGAAAAATTTATTTCAGATTCTGCTTCATATGCTTCAAGCAGTATTCTATGACCTTGTAATAAGCACCCATAGTCTGCGTATAGTTGTTGCGGTCCAGTAACCCTAGGTTGTAAATAATCTCGCTATTTCCCAGACTCTCAGCAGCGCTCATTAGCTCAGCTCTGGCATTGGTCAGGGACTCTACATCGAATTCTCCGGCTAAGAGCTTCCCTGAAGTCTGGGTGGTGACCAGTTTTTCCAGAAATTCAACATAGGCGAGGGTTTCAGCATTCTTTGCCTTGATTGCCGCCAACTCTGCCTGTAGCTCTTGACGCTCTACGTCCAATTTCGCCAGGTCCTTTTTTAACTCATCATATTGCTGAACGGACAATTCGGGATAACACGAGGATAATAAAAGGCTCAAAACTATTAAGACGCTGGCTAAGATTTTCTTGGTCATAATAGCCTCCTTCCCGAATTTGCTTTATTGAACGGCATAAATATTAAGTGGGCTCGGCAGGGTTCGAACCTGCGACCAATCGGTTATGAGCCGACCGCTCTGCCACTGAGCTACGAGCCCTTACCGGAGGAGACAAAATTCCGTCCCCTCCTCCCCAGCTTGATAACTAGCCTAAGACAAACTGATAGACACCAACTAAATCTACCGCTCCCTCTCTGGGGAATATCATATCGCAACAGATACCTCAAGTCAACCTGCTTGGGCTACCTCCCGGTAGGGTTGAAGGTTGACAAGTCGAGCCAGCCCGTAGCTAAATATAAGAACAAGAAACAGGGGTGAAGCCATGGAACAACTGATTGGAAGAGCCGCCAGAGATTTGGTTAAGTCAAAATATGCTATTGCCTTAACTGGAGCGGGGATTTCAACTGAGTCAGGGATTCCTGATTTCCGGGGACCTTCAGGCGTGTGGACCCTGAACCCTGAAGCCGAAAGAAGAGCTTATCGGGGCTACGATGAGTTCATACAAGACCCCAGGGGCTGGTGGAAAAACATTCTAACCAGCCCAAGAACCGACCCTTTAGGAGACCTGGAGAAAGCAAAGCCCAATGCCGGTCACTACGCCCTGGTTGAGCTTGAAGAGATGGGTATTATAAAATGCACCATAACCCAGAATGTTGATGCGCTTCATGAAAAAGCGGGGACCAAGAACCTCTTGGAATATCACGGTAGTGTCGCCAAGTTCAGGTGCCTTTCCTGTGGCTCAAGATTCAGGCGAGATGAATTTGACTTAGGAAAGTTACTGGAGGAAGACCGGCTACCTCCTCGCTGTCCGAAGTGCCAGGGAGTAATAAAAACCGACGGCGTTTTCTTTGGAGAACCCATACCCCGTGATGTTGCGGAAAGGAGCCTGGAGGAAGCCTGGAAATGTGATTTAATGCTCATCTGTGGTACCTCAGCCGTGGTCTACCCCTTTGCTAACCTGCCAAGGATAGCCAGGGAGAGGGGAGCGGTAACTATAATTGAGGTAAACGCTGAGCCAACACCTTTAACCGTGGAAGGTATTTCTGATTACCTCATTCAAGGGAAAACTGGCGAAATCCTGCCAAGAATACTTCAAGAAGTTAAAAAGCTAAAAGAGTAGGCAAATAACCGAGGAGGGCGAAGCTCTATGGATAAGCCAACTACAAAAGCAGTCATTAACCAGGCCAGGCTGTCCATAATCCAGGGAGACATTACCAAGCAAGCTACGGATGCCATCGTTAATGCCGCCAACCCAAGTCTGATGGGGGGTGGCGGCGTCGACGGTGCCATCCACCGTGCTGGAGGGCCGGCTATTCTGGAGGAATGTAAGCAAATCGTCGCCAGGCAGGGACGATTGCCCACGGGTAAGGCGGTGATTACCACCGGAGGAAATCTCAAAGCAAAGTTTGTCATTCATACGGTTGGACCTGTCTGGCATGGTGGTAATAGAGGAGAGCCGGAGCTATTGGCCAGCGCCTATCAAGAGAGCCTTAAGGTGGCCGCAGAGAACAATTTGAGCAGTATTTCCTTTCCATCAATAAGCACTGGTGCCTATGGTTATCCGGGCGCTAAGGCAGCAGAGGTGGCGATAAGGGCGGTCGTGACTTTTCTCAAGGAGCGGGCCACCTCAATTAAAGAAGTAGTTTTTGTGCTCTTTGATTCGGCTACTTTTGAAATCTACTCATCAGTAGCCTCTCGTATATTACAATCTGAAGGAGGATGAAAGATGAAAGCTGCTTTTGTTGTTGCCCCCAAGAAATTTGAGATAAGAGACATCGAGATGCCGACCATAAATGAGAACCAAATGCTGGTCAAAATTGAAGCCTGTGGAGTATGCACCAGTGACATGCCGGCGTATCTTGACTCATATAGTGAAGAAGCCAGGAAGCGGATGCCATTCCCTAGGAGAATGGGGCACGAGCCTGCGGGAACGGTTGTTGAAGTTGGGAAGAACGTCAAGGGCTTCAAGAAAGGAGACAGAGTAACCGGTATCTTCGGCATGGGCTGCTATGCCGAATACACCGTCTGCGACCCGTCTGATACTACCATGCGGGGACACGGCGTCATAGTTGAGAAGATACCCGATGGAATCCCCATCGAGCACGCCCTGGGCGAACCGTTGATGAGCCTGATGAGCATCGCTAGGGTCACCAATCCAGAGGTAGGGGACTATGTCTTCCAGGTCGGCTGTGGCTTTATGGGACTGGGTATTATCGCCGGCGTAGCTCACCCAAAACTCAGGGAATACATTGTCTGTGACCTAGAGGACTGGCGACTCAAACTGGCTAAAGAACTTGGTGCCACCATTACCTTGAATCCCAACAAAGTTGATGTGGTCGCCGAAGTGATGAAGATAACCGGCGGCAGAGGAGTTGATGTTGCCATAGAAGTCGTGGGGCACCCACCAGGTATGAAACTGGTGGGCTCAGTAATCAAGAACAACCGGGGAAGGATAATAGCGGTTGGCTGGCACCAGACCCCGGACACCTACGAGCTGTTCGACTGGATTAAGTCACCAATAATCTATAGCCCTCAAGGCATAGGCATGTCGGTAGACCCAAAAAGCGAGCTTACTCGCGCCATGTGGGCTTTGCAAAAGGGAATCTATCCTATGGAAAAGCTGGTCACTCATAAGTATAAGCTGGAAGATATAGAAAAAGCCTTCCAGGACAACATCGGCAGGACAAGCGGCTATATAAAGGGCGTGATTATGCCCTGAGAATGTTATGTCAACCATCTTTTTCCTTAAATGGTTTTGCCAGTTAGCTAAAGACTCAAAAAAACCTTGGGCTAAAGTGCGAGTGTACACCGTGGTTGTAAGAGAGGCACAAAGGAGGTGGGATTGACGATAAATCAATTGACCATTCACGAAGCACACCAGCTACTAAAAACTAAAAAAGTGTCCTCGGTGGAACTGACCAAGGCTTGCCTTGAGCGTATCCAGCAGGTTGAGCCTAAGGTCCGGGCCCTCGTCACCATTACTGAGGAGCTAGCTTACCGGCAGGCTCAGGAAGCCGATAAACTTATTGCTAAGGGGGATATGAATCCCCTCACCGGCATCCCGGCAATAATAAAAGATATTATCTGTACTAAAGGAGTTCTTACTACCTGCTCCTCAAAAATGCTTCAGAACTTTTTGCCTCCCTACGATGCCACTGTGATGGAAAAACTGAATGCCAGTGGTATGGTGATGGTGGGCAAAGCCAATATGGATGAGTTTGCTATGGGCTCGTCTACGGAAAACTCCGCCCTGTTTATCACTCACAACCCCTGGGACCTATCTCGTGTCCCCGGGGGCAGCAGCGGTGGCTCAGCCGCTGCCGTCGCTGCCGACGAAGCCATTTATTCACTTGGTTCGGACACCGGCGGCAGTATCCGCCAGCCAGCCAGTTTCTGTAGCGTTACCGGCTTAAAACCCACCTACGGCAGAGTCAGCCGGTACGGTCTGGTTGCCTTCGCCAGCTCTTTAGACCAGATTGGGCCGCTAACTAAAGATGTCACCGATTGTGCCCTGGTAATGAATGCCATCGCCGGCTATGACCCCAGGGACTCTACCTCTGTGCCTGAACCCACCCCCGATTATACCCGGTGTCTGACTGACAACATTAAAGGGCTTCGCCTCGGTGTCCCAAAGGAGTATTTCGTTGAGGGAATGCAAGCTGAGGTGCAAGCCGCCATACTAACAGCAATCAACAAGCTTCAAGAGCTCGGGGCGAAAATCGAAGAGGTATCCCTGCCCCACACCCGCTATGCCCTGGCAGTATACTACATTATTGCCCCTTCTGAGGCTTCAGCCAACCTTGCCCGCTACGACGGAGTAAAGTATGGCTTCTCGGTCAAAGAAGCTGAGAATATGTGGGACGCTATGGAGAAGACCCGCCAGTATGGCTTCGGTCCGGAGGTCAAGAGGCGCATCATGCTGGGAACCTATGCCCTTTCTGCCGGTTACTATGATGCCTACTACCTCAAGGCTCAGAAAGTCCGTACCCTGATAAGGCGCGAATTCGACGGGGTGTTTGAAAATTTTGACGCCCTACTCACCCCCACCTCCCCCACCGTCCCCTTCAAAATTGGGGAAAAGGTGGACGACCCGCTCCAGATGTATCTCTCCGATGTCTGCACCCTGCCGGTAAATATTGCCGGTCTGCCGGCTATCTCCATCCCCGCTGGCTTTGCCGATAACTTACCCATCGGTTTGCAGATTATCGCCAAGCCCTTTGCCGAAGAAACCATATTAAAAATCGCCTACGCCTACCAACAGGCAACGGATTGGCACAAGAGAAAGCCGAAGATTTAGGAGAGGGCATATAATGCTATCAATAATAACTGAGTGGTCGCTTGTGGTTGGTTTTCTAGGAGTCGTAATCGGTGCGGTTGCGTCATTCTGCGCACTCCCAGTTGAAGCGAAGAAAAAAATACAGACCCTGGTTTCAAGCTTCGATAATTCTTATTGGCTTAGCTACGATTTTGCAAATTGTATGCGCTAGCATTCCGCTTAGGCTATTTGAATAATTGACGCAAAGTCCAAGAGGGGGCTTCGCCCCCCTTCTATAAAAATTTGCCCCTTCCCCTTCTTAAGGGGAAGGGGACTAAAGGGGATAGGGTTGGAACTAAAAGTAAGTTGCTATTCAGGATATACCTACGCCGAAAGACCGGAGTCTTTTCTGTGGGAAGGCGTAGAATATGAGGTTGAAGAGATAGAAAAAGAGTGGCTTGAGCCGGGAAGAAAGTATCTTCAGGTGCGTACCAGGGATAACAAAATCTTCCAACTCTGCTATAATGAGACAGAAAAGCAGTGGTCACTGACCGAACTTGTGGGGAGTTAAAAATGCTAAAGGAAATTCTTAAAATACTGGAGAACGATGCCCGCACTACAACCAAACAAATATCAGCCATGACTGGCATTCCTGACACCGAGGTAACCAGGCTCATCAAGCAAGCCGAGAAAGACCGCATCATCCTCAAATACAAGACCATGGTCAACTGGGACAAGGTGGAGAACGAGAAGGTATGGGCGCTAATTGAGGTTAAAGTTACTCCGCAGAGAGAGGTCGGATTCGACTCAGTAGCCGAGCGCATCTACCGCTTTCCCCAGGCTCGCACCGTCTATCTACTCTCCGGAGCCTATGACCTGCTGGTTCTGGTTACCGGCAAGACCATGCATGAGGTGGCTGATTTTATCTCTCAGAAACTTGCCCCCCTTGAAGGGGTGCAGGGAACGGTTACTCACTTTATGCTTAAAAGATATAAGGAAGACGGCGAGATTATCCAAGGAAAAGAGGAGACAAAGAGGCAGCCGGTAACACTCTAAGAAGCCCTTGTCTCCATAGTAGCTAATCAGGAGATTGTTATGTCAATTAGTCCCACTGGTCAAGGCAGAAAATATCATATCTCACGGCGAGCCAACCGGCTCTCCCCTTCCGGGATACGGAGGTTCTTTGACCTGCTGGCTTCCACTGAAGGGGTAATCTCACTGGGGGTTGGTGAGCCTGACTATGCCACTCCCTGGCATATCAGCGAGGCGGCTATTGAATCACTGAAGAATGGTTACACGATGTATACCTCAAATTCAGGCATGCCTGAGCTGCGCCGGGAACTGTCCCGATACCTGAAGGCTAACTATGGTCTGGAGTATGACCCCGAAGGTGAACTCCTGATTACGGTTGGTTCTAGCGAGGCACTGGATTTAGCCATGAGAGCCATCCTCAATCCTGGAGATGAGGTTATCATGCCCGACCCCTGTTACGTTGCCTACGACTCCTGTGTAACCCTGGCTGAAGGGACACCCGTCAAGGTACCCACCCGAGAGGAAAATAACTTTGAGATAAGTGCCACCGATATTGAAGCAAGAATCACTGATAAAACTAGAGCCATTCTCATCGGCTATCCCGCCAACCCTACTGGCGCCGTTATGAGCAAGGATAAATTATCCCTGATAGCCGAAGTAGCCCGGCGTCATCGTCTATTAGTAATCTCTGATGAGATTTATGCCAAGCTGGTCTACGGTGTGGAACACACCTGCTTTGCCACGCTACCCGGGATGAAGGAGAGCACCATTCTTATTGGCGGATTTTCCAAGGCTTATGCTATGACCGGCTGGCGTATTGGTTACGCCGCCGCTCCCGGAGAAATTATCGCTGCCATGACCAAGATTCACCAGTATACCTTGATGTGCGCTCCGACAATGGCACAAGTAGCCGCTATTGAAGCATTGAAATCAGGGGAGGAAAGGGTGGCAGAGATGGTTGAGGACTATAACCGGCGGCGGCTGGTTATCGTCAAGGGGCTACGTGAAATTGGCTTAACCTGCTTTGAGCCCAAGGGGGCGTTTTACGCCTTTCCTTCAATAAAGTGCACCGGTATGACCTCGGAAGAGTTTGCCGAGAAGCTACTTACCGAAGAAAAGGTGGCGGTAGTCCCCGGCTCCGCCTTCGGACAATGCGGTGAAGGTCATATCCGCTGTTGCTATGCCACTTCATTAGCTGATGTTGAGGAAGCGCTATCCCGAATGAAGCGCTTCGTGGATAAATACCGCAAGGAGGCTTGATATGTTTGGATTCTTCAGGATACTCAGTGCTATCCCCGGCTTTTTCATCAGTTCTCTTATCTTAATGGCTCTCTGGGGTGTTATCGCCCCAAAACTTGGCATAGAAAAGATAGACTATGTCATGGCGATGTTGATGAATATTACGCTCTGGCTGGCAGTGGCACCTCTAGTAGCCGCGGGCTCGGGGAGGAGACGACTGTAGGGTGACGGAGGCTAGAGAGCAGGTACTACGATGAAGAAGCTGGTTTGCGACCGGTGTGGAAAAGAACTTACGGAAAAGGAAGACATAGAATTAGCTCTCGAAGGTATGAACGCCTGGCATGCCGCCGTCAGAGCCCGGGGTGCTGAACCAAGAGGTGTCTTTCCCTGTGAGAACTATATTCGTTGCGGTGGAGAGATGGAGCTTTTTGACGGTAAAAAGAAGATCTCATTATGGAGGTAAAGCCAATTAAAGAGACCTATGCCAAAGCTGGCGTCGATATTGACGCTGCCGACAGAGCCAAAGCATTAATTGGCCGACTGGCTAAGTCTACCCTACGTCCTGAAGTGCTGAGCGGCGTGGGCTTCTTTGGCGGGCTTTTTGAGTTCAAGGGATATAGGGAGCCAGTGCTGGTATCCAGTGTTGACCAGGTAGGCACCAAGACAAAGATTGCCAAAGCTCTTGACAAGTATGACACCGTCGGGATTGACATCGTCAACCACTGTGTCAATGACATTTTCACCTGCGGTGCTGAGCCACTATTCTTCCTGGACTACATCGGCATGGGCAAGATGGTGCCGGAGAAGGCAGAGGCTATAGTTCGGGGATTGACCAAAGCCTGCCGCGAGGTTGACTGTGCCCTCATTGGCGGCGAGACCGGAGAGATGGCGGGACTCTATGCCACACCCGAAGACTTTGACCTGGTAGGCTTCATTATCGGGGTGGTGGAGAAAGAGAAGATTATTATGGGTAAGACGATTGCCGTTGGCGACTCAATTATCGGCTTGCCCTCAAGCGGATTACACACCAATGGTTACTCTCTGGTACGCAAGATTTTTGGCGAGACCAGAGCCGCCTTAGAAACCTACTACCCGGAACTGGGTCGGACTCTGGGTGAGGAGCTCCTAGAGCCCCATCGCTGTTATTATCATCAGTTAAGACCTCTGTTACCATATATCAAAGGCATTGCCCATATCACTGGAGGCGGCTTGATTGGTAACGTGCCCCGGGTCCTGCCGGACGGTATGGCCGCGCGGTTTCACCGTGGCCGGTGGACGATACTCCCAATCTTTCAGCTTATCCAGCAACGGGGGAATGTTGACCAGGAGGAGATGTTCCGGGTATTCAATATGGGCATCGGCATGGTCTTAATCTGCTCTCCTGAAGATGCCGCCCAGCTAACTAAAGCCCTGCCCGAAGCCCATATCGTTGGCGAGGTGGTAAAGCAGAAGGGAGGGACGAGGGTAGTGATAAAGTAACGGAGTGAGGTCAATAAAAAAAGCTGGAGGTACTTATGCGAGCGATTATCAGCGTTTTTGACAAGACGGGCGTGGTTGATTTTGCCAGGGGTCTGAGCCAGTTAGGGTTTGAGATATTCTCAACTGGCAATACCCAGAGAGTACTGGAGCAAGCAAAGATACCGGCAAAAAGTGCCTCCGGGCTTACCGGTTTTCCGGAGATCCTTGATGGACGGGTGAAGACCCTGCACCCGATTATCTACGGCGGGATTCTCGCCAGACGTGACCTCCCTGGACATATGAAAGAGCTGAAGGAACATAGAATTGAGACGATTGACCTGGTTGCCGTTAACCTCTACCCCTTTGTCCAGACAGTAGCCAGAGAAGGCGTTACCCTTGAGGAGGCGCTGGAAAACATTGATATCGGCGGTCCGAGTATGATTCGGGCCTCAGCCAAGAATTTTCCCAGCGTTATTGTGGTTGTTGACCCGGCGGACTATCAGCCAGTTTTGGAAAAACTGAGAGTCGGGGGTGTGGGGCTAGCTGAGCGCCAACGGCTGGCTCAGAAGGCTTTCCAGCATGTAGCTACCTATGACACCGCCATCTCACAGTATCTGAGACAGGACACGGATGGTTTCCCTGAAGAGATGACCATTGCCCTCAAAAAGCGCTACGGCTTGCGCTACGGTGAAAATCCACATCAGCAAGCCGCCTTCTATGCTGAGCAGGAAGTAGGCAAAGGCAGGAGTACCGGCATCACCTGGGCAGAACAACTGGGAGGCAAAGAGCTTTCATTTAACA
>Ga0129301_1000794_pt1 | contig 16653 bp, 19 predicted proteins | sample ConPoolayeHmetaG_FD_94489 | JGI IMG/M metagenome (GOLD analysis project Ga0129301, IMG submission 94489) | Hot spring microbial mat communities from California, USA to study Microbial Dark Matter (Phase II) - Cone Pool mat layer H metaG ...
GAGCCGGCGGGCTGCCGGCCGGATGCCCCCCTCCGGCCGGCAGCCCGCCGGCTCCTCGGCAGGGCCCCCGGCCCCCCTGGAGGCCAGCTTTCGCTTCGAGAAGCCGGCCCGTCAGGTGGTGGTCACACTCACCCGCCCGGAGACCCGCGAGGTGGTCCGCGAGATTCCGCCGGCGCAGATCGTGAAGCTTATCGCCTACTTGCGGGAGCTGACGGCCCGCATCTTCGACCAGCGGGCCTGAGAAGGGGACGACCATGGGCAGCACCATCTCCATCGCCGGGCTCATCTCCGGCATAGACACTCACGCCGCGCTCGAGCAGCTCCGTCAGGTCGCGAGGGCGCCGCTGCGGCGCCTGGAGGCGCGCAAGGAGACGCTCAGCCTGCGCTCCGTCGCCTGGTCGGAGCTGGAGGCGAAGCTGCTCGATCTGCGCACCGTCGCCTCCCAGCTCTCCGCGCCCGCCACCTTCGCCGCCAAGACGGCCTCCAGCACCCACCCCCACCTCGTTAGCGCCACGGCCGCGGCTTCGGCAAGCCCAGGCACGTACTTCTTCACCGTGCAGTCGCTCGCCCGGACCCATCAGCTCGCCTCCCAGGGCTATGCTGATGTGGACCAGACGCCGGTCGGGTCGGGCGCGCTCTCGCTCTCCGTGGGCGGGGGGCAGCAGGCGCTGATCGCGGTGGACGGGCTGACGCTCTCGGAGCTGCGGGATGCGATCAACGCGGCCGATGCGGGCGTGACCGCCTCCCTCATCAGCGATGGGTCAGGGCAGGCGCCGTACCGGCTGATTCTGACCTCGGGCACCAGCGGACTCGCAGGCGCGGTGGCTGTGGGAGCGCCGGAGGGGCTGGCGTTCTCCGAGCTGCAGGCGGCACAGGACGCGCAGATCCGACTGGGCTCCGGCGAGGGCGCGATCACCATCAGCAGCAGCACTAACACCATCACCGGGGCCATCGAGGGGGTCACGCTCAAGCTCCTGGAGGCCGACCCGGCCGCCGCGGTGACCCTCACGGTGGCCCGGGATACGGCGCGGATCGAGCAGCGGATCAGCGACCTGGTCGGCAGGTACAACGCGATCGTGGACTTCCTCGCCGAGCAGTTCCACTACGACCCCAAGACGAATCACACGGGGACGCTGTTCGGCGACTATGATCTGCAGTCGCTCCAGCAGCGGCTCGCAGGCGCTGTCGCGGGCCGGGTGTGGGGTCTGGAGAGGGGATACCGAGCGCTTGCCGAGCTGGGTATCACCACCGGCGCGTCCGGCCGCTTGGTGGCGAATGCCCCCGCGGTCGCCGCCGCGCTGGCCGCGGACCACGCGGCCGTGGAGCGGCTGTTCGCCGCCCGCGGCGAGACGACTGACCCGGCCGTGTCCTTCCTGGCCGCTACGAGTCAGACACAGCCCTCCGGCGCGCCGGGCTGGGCGGTCGAGATCACGCAGGCCGCCCGCCAAGCCCGGGTGACGGCCGGGGTGGCGCAGGCCGGGCCGCTCGCGAGCGACGAGACGCTCACCATCCAGGGGGTGCAGATCCGGCTGACGGTCGGGATGACGCAGGCGGAGGTGATCGCGGCCATCAACGCGCGCCAGAGCGAGACCGGGGTACTGGCCTCTGCCACCGGCGCCGACGGCGAGGGCGCGGGAGAGCACCTCACGCTAACCCGCGTGACCTATGGCTCAGCCTATGGGGTCACGGCGGTTTCGAGCGCCTCGAACCAGGGAGGTGGGGCCACCAGCGGCCTGGGCAACGTGACCGTGACCGACAAGGACCCCGCGGGCGAGTCGGGCGCCGGCGTCGGCGCGGCAGGCCTCGATGTGCAGGGCGCCATAGGCGGGCAGCCCTGCACGGGCGCGGGCCGGCGGCTGACGGCCACCGCGGGCGACCCGAAGGGGCTCACCCTGCTGGTCTCGGCGGAGGGGCCGGGCGGGTATGGCGCGGTGGTCTTTACGGTAGGGGTGGCGGAGGCGGCGTTCCGGGCGGCGCTCTCGGCGACGGACTTGAGCGACGGGGTGATCGCCCGGGTGCAGAACCGCATCGCCGACACGATAGATGGTGTGGATCGAGAGATCGCGCGGCTGGGCGCCCTCATCGAGCGGGAGCAGGAGCGCCTGCGGGCGGCCTTCGCTCGCATGGAGCAGGCGCTGGGTCGGTTTCAGACCCAGAGCCTGTTCCTGGAGAGCCAGTTCGCGCAGATGCGAGCCAATGCCGCCGCAAGCGCGCGCCGCTAGCCGCACCCCGGAGGGCCCAGCATGAGATCACCCGGCCGCGCCGAGCAGTACCTCGAGAGCGAGGTGCTCACCGCGGGCCCCGGGCGGCTGCTGCTCATCACGTACGCGGGGCTGCTGCGCTCCTTGACTCAGGCGAAGGAGGCCATGGGGGCCGGCGACTACCACGCCAAACATACCGCGGTCGCCCGCGCTCAGGCGCTGCTGCTGGAGCTGCGTCGCACCCTCAATCCTCAGGCCTGCCCGGAGGTGGCCGCTGGCCTGGCCGCCATCTACGCCTACCTGCTGGAGCAGCTCGCCCGCGCCGATGCGGAGGACGACGAGGCGCGCCTCGCGCATGTCGCGGCCATCGTCTCCGACCTCCAGGACGCATGGGCGCAGGCCGAGCGCGCAGTCCGTATGGCCGCAGGCGGCCAGGGGGCCGAAGCATGAGCTGCGAGCGGCTCGTCGGCGCCCTGGTGGGGCACCTGCGGGTGCAGCGGCGCCTGCTGGAGTTCGGGTACGCCCCGCCGGAGACAGGGCCCGCCGCGCTGGAGGCGTGGCTGGTAGCGCGGGACCGGGCCCTTGTGCGGCTGCGCGCCTACGACATGACGCGGCTCGCACAGGAGACTGCCGGCGCGCTCCAGGAGCGGCCCGACCACCCCCTGGCCGCTGCGCTCCAGGCGGCCGCCGAGCGCACCAGCGAGCTGGCCCAGGCGATCCAGCGACGGGACAGGAGCGTCGCGCGCACCCTGCACAGCCGGCTGGAGCGGCTCTCGCGGCGGCTCAACGCGGCCCACATCGCCCGCCGCGCCCGGGAGCGCTATACCGGAGGGTAAGCCGTCAGGCGCGGCGGTCGAAGCGCGCCGCCTCGCCCGAACGGGCCTCCGGCCGCGTGCGGGCGGACTTGCCTCGGCGGTGGCGCCGCCTCGCTGGCGCGCGCTCCCCCTGCGGCTGTCGCTCCGCCTCGGGCAATCGCGCTTCCCCCTCCCAGCGGTCCCCGTCAGCGGGCTCGACCGGCCGAGGTCGGGCGGCCTCGTTGACGGAGGCCGGCCGGCGCTCGGCGGGCTCGCGCGGGCGGGGCGGTATGCTGGGGGAGACCCGGTCAACCTCCGCCGCCATGGCGCACCATCTCCTCAGCCCGCCCAGGGTGATGGGCGGCGGGGACCGCGTGCAGGCGCGCGGCGACCGCCGCCCGCAGCCGCACGACGGCCTTGCCGTGGATCTGGCAGGCGCGCGACTCGCTGACGCCAAGCACGCGGCCGATCTCCTTGAGGGTCAGGCCCTCATAGTAGTAGAGCGTCACGACCGTGCGCTCCGCCTCGGGGAGCGAGTCGAGTGTCTGGGCGATCAACTCCCGCTCGGCCCACCGGGCGACGTGGGCCTCGGGGGAGAGCGCCCCCTCATCGGACACCAGATCGCCCACTACGCCCAGGCTTCCGCCCCCCTCCGCCGCGCTCATCACCTCGTCGAGCGATTGCACGGCCTGAAGGGCGACCTCCTGGGCCATCCGGTCCAGCTCGCGGACGCTGACCCCCAGCTCGGCGGCGACCTCCTCGTCTCTGGGCGGCCGGCCGAGGCGCTCCTCGAGCGAGGCATAGGCGGCCGCCAGCTCGCTCTCGCGCTGCCTGATCGAGCGGGGCACCCAGTCCATCTCCCGCAGCATGTCCATGACCGCGCCGCGGACGCGGTGGTACGCGTAGGTCTCGAATTTGATCCCGCGGGAGGGATCGAAGCGCTCGATCGCCTCGATGAGGCCGACGACAGCCTGGCTCAGCAGGTCGTCGTAGCCGAGCGCGGGGCCCGGCCGCAGGTTCATGCGGTCCACGACATAGCGCGCGAGCGGCGCGTAGGCCTCGATCAACTCCCTCCGCACGTCCGGCGTCTTCGCCTGGGCGTACTGCTCCCATAGGCGCTTCAGGTCACCCACCGTCTCACCTCCACCTTAACGATGCTGAGCGCCCTTACAGGCGTGGGCGCTTGTTACCCGACCCCCCGCCGGTCCCGGCGCGGTGTTGCTCCGACCCGAGGCCGGCGGATGTCAGCGCGCCGGCGCTCCAGCGCGCGATCCAGAGCACGGCCGCGAATCCCACGATGCCGCGCAACACCGCGTACAGCGGCTCGACGCCCACGCGCAGCGACAGCCCCGCCGCCAGCCCGAAGGCGGCGACGGCCGCGGCGAGCGTCACTCCTGGCACCACTCGGTCCATGAGCATCCCTCAACCTCCTCGCCAGCCCTCAGTCCTCCGCCTCCGCCTCCAGCCTGACCAGCCCCACCGACCTGACCCGCGTCTCGGGCGCAACCTCGGCGTGGGAGAGCACGGCCGCGGTCGGCGCCCGGCGCTCCAGCGCGGCGCGCGCCAGCGGCCGCGCGGCCGGCGTGCACAGCAGGATCGGCGCGTGCCCAAGCGCGCCCATGCGGGCGAACTCGCGCCCCGCCGCGCGCGCCAGCGCCTCCAGCCAGTCTGCAGCGAGGCCGCCGCCCTCGCCGCGGGCGCGGGCGACCAGCTCGGCCTCCAGCGCGGGGTCGAGCGCGCACACCCACAGCGTGCCGTCGGCCTCGACGTACTGCGCGGTGATCGCGCGCGCCAGGGCCTGGCGGGCCAGCTCCACGAGCTCCTCCGGGTCCTTGGTCGTCGGCGCATGTGCGGCGAGCGCGGTGAGTATGCGGGGGAGGTCGCGGATCGGCACTCGCTCCTTCAGCAGCCCCGCAAGGACGCGGTGGATGTCGGTCAGGGTCAGGCCCTTGGCCGTGGTCTCCTCGATCAGCGCGGGCGCCCGCTCCCGCAGCCGGTCGAGCATCCCCCGCACCTCCTGGAGGGAGAGGATATCGGCGGCGTGTCGCCTGATGACCTCGCCCAAGTGGGTCAGTAGCACGGTGCTCGCGTCCACCACCGTCTGGCCGAGCATCTCGGCCTCGGCCCGTCGCTCCTCGGGCGTCCAGCGCGCGGGAACGCCGAAGGCGGGGTCGGTGGTGTCGGCGCCGGGGACCTGCGGCGGGCCCCCAGCGGGGTTCATCACCAGCACGTGCCCGGGCCGAATCTCGCCCAGGGCCACCTGCGCCCCGGAGAGCTTGATGGCGTACTGGTTGGCGCGCAAGGTCAGGTTATCGTGCACCCGGAGGGGGGGCACGAGCAGACCGAGCTCCTCGGCGATGCGGCGGCGAAGCAGGGTGATGCGCTCGAGCAGGTCGCCGCCCTGAGCAGGGTCGGCAAGGGGGATGAGGTCGAGGCCGATCTCCAGCTCGATGGGGTCAGGCGCAAGCGCGCCGAGCAGCTCCTCCGGCCCGGGGGCCGCGGGGCGCGGCTGAGGCGAAGGGGCAGGCGGGCGATCGGCGTCGCGCAGCGCGGTCGCCACCATGCCCACGCCCGCCGCGACGAGCAGGAAGGGCAGCTTCGGCAGGCCGGGGACGAGCGCGAGGGCGGCGAGGGTGGCCGCCACCAGCGCGATCGCGCGGGGGCTGCCGAGGAGCTGCATCGTCAGCTCGCGGCCGAGCGGCGAGCCAGAGGACGAGCGGGTGATGACGATCCCGGCGGAGGTGGCCATGATCAGCGCCGGGATCTGGGTGACCAGGCCGTCACCCACGGTGAGCAGCGTGTAGGTGCGGAGAGCGGTGGACAGGTCCATGCCGCGCTGCACCACCCCGATCACGAACCCGGCGACGATGTTCACGAGGATGATGACCACCGCCGCGATCGCGTCCCCCCGGACGAACTTGCTCGCGCCGTCCATCGCGCCGTAGAAGTCGGCCTCCCGGCGGATCTCGTCGCGGCGCCTCCGCGCAGTCTCCTCGTCAATGAGCCCGGCATTCAGGTCGGCGTCAATCGCCATCTGCTTTCCCGGCATGGCATCCAGCGTGAACCGCGCGGCCACCTCGGCGACCCGCCCCGCGCCGCTGGTGATGACGACGAACTGGATCACGACCAGGATCACGAACACCACCATTCCAACGACGTAGTCACCGCCGACCACGAAGCTGCCGAAGGCCGCGATCACCGCTCCCGCGTGGGCGTGCAGCAGGATCAGGCGGGTCGCCGAGACGTTGATCGCCAGTCGAAACAGCGTGAGTATGAGCAGCAGCGACGGGAACACCGAGAACTGGAGCGGATGCGTGGTGTACGCGGTGAGCATCAGAACGGTTAGCGAAAGGCCGATGTTGACGACGAGTAGCGTGTCGAGCATCCAGTAGGGCAGCGGGACTACGAGCATGGCCACTACCAGCACGGCCCCGGCCGACACGAGCAGCTCGCTGTGGCGTGCCAGTTGGGCCGGCAGGCCGCGCCCGGCCATTGCCGCCATCCCCATGCCTCCCATGTACTCCATAGCCTCTCTCCCTTGGCCCTAGGGCTGTCGCCCAGTGAGCCGGTACACGAAGGCCAGTATCTCCGCCACCGCCTGGTAGAGTTCCGGCGGTATCTGGCGGCCGACGGGCACCGACCGGTATATGGCGCGCGCCACGTCGGCATGCTGGGTCACCGGCACGCCGTGGCGCTCGGCCGCCGCGCGGATGCGCTCGGCCAGCAACTGCCGTCCCTTAGCGACCACCACGGGCGCGGTCCGCCCCCGGGCGCGCCCGTGCGCGTCAGACAGAGCGGCGGGCAGGTCATAGCGGAGCGCAACTGCGATCTGCGTCGGGTTAGTGATGACCACGGTTGCGCGCTTCACGGCGTGAAGCATTCGGTGATGAGAGAGCGCGCGCTGCACCTCGCGGATGCGCGAGCGGATCAGCGGATCGCCTTCCGTCTCCTTGTGCTCGTCCCTTAGCTCCCGACGGCTCATGCGCAGCCCGCGCTCGTGCTGCCGGCGCTGGAACAGGTAGTCGGCCAGCGCGACGATCAACAGCACGCCCGCGACCCGGAGTACGAGTCCCCAGACGAGCTCTGCAATGCCGATCCCCGCCGAGACCGGCGTCCCCTCGCCCAGGAGCAGAAGCAGCCCCCACCGGCCGCGCAGATAGTGCCACCCTACGAGCCCCACCGCGGCGACGCGCACCAGCGAACGACCCGCGGCGAACGCCCCCCGCAGCGAGCACATCCGGCCCAGCCCCTCCCCGAGGCTCAGGCGCCGCCACTGGAAGGCCAGCGGACGCGCACTCACCAGGAAGCCGGTCTGTGCGAGGCTCGCGGCGCCCGCGGCCGCGCACGCGCCCAGCGCCGCGGGGGCGGCCATGCGCAGGCCGTACGCGAGCCCCGCGGTCAGCGCCTGGGTCGCGGACTCGAGGGCCAACCCGCACGTAGTGCTCTGGCCCAGGTCCCAGCGGATGAGCCCCGCCGCCGAGCTCACGGCCGCGGCGGCTCCGATCCTCAGGGCGGCCAGCGCGCCGAGCAGGGCGGCCACGCCGGCGAGCTCCGCGCTGCGCGGGACCTCGCCGCGCCTGCGCGCCTCATCGCGCTTTCTGGGTGTGGCTTGCTCGGTTCGCTCCTCCGCCACCGCGGATCACCTCACCACCAACATCAGGTCCCGCAGCAGCTCCTCCGTGGCCCAGAGAAGCCCTCGCTGGGCCTGTATGAGGAGCGGCAGCGCCAGCAGCGTCGCCCCCAGCCCGACCGCGAGCTTGACCGGGAAGCCGATCGCGAGCAGGTTCATCTGGGGCGCCGCCCGCGTCAGCAGGCCCAGCCCGAAGTCGGCCAGCAGGACCGCTCCGACCACCGGGGCCGACATCCTCACTCCCGCCGCCACGAGCGCGACGGCCGCTCGCGCGAGCACTGGGCCGGCGAGCTGGGGACTGGCCCCCAGCGGCACCGCGACCGCGCTAGCCGCCAAGGCCTCGAGCACGATGTGGTGCCCGTTCGCGCCCAGGAAGATCAGCCACGCCATCGCCATCTGGAGCTGCCCGATGACGGAGGTGCGATCGCCCGTCTCGGGCGACACGATGCCCGCGAACCCGAACGCGGACTGCATGTCCGCCATCTCACCGGCGATCTGTATCGCGGTGAACACCAGCCGCGCGCCGAACCCCATCGCCAGCCCGACGAGAAGCTCGCCTCCGGCCGCGAGCGCGATCTCAACGACGCCCGGCCGCCCGGCCGCCATAACCGCGACCGGCGCGAGCACGACGGAGACGGTCGCCGCGAGGGCCAGCTTCACTCGCCCCGGCAGGCGCTCGCTGCCGACCAGAGGCGCGACCATGAACGCCCCGGCCGCCCGACAGACGAGCAGCAGGAACGGCTCCAGCGCGGGCAGCTCGAGGGAGAGCCTCACCCCTTCATCCCCCAACCCGCGCCACACAGGAGAAGACCCACAAGGTGTAGGTCATCATCGTCCTCAACATCCACGGCGCGCAAAGCAGGCCCGCGGCCGCCATTGCCGCGAGCTTGGGGACGAACGTGAGCGTGAACTCCTGGATCTGCGTGGCCGCCAGCACGATACTGATGATCACCCCCACCACTAGGCCGGCCGCCAGCACTGGTGCACAGACGCTAAGGGCGGTTAGCACCGCGCCCCTCCCAAGCTCCAGCACCGTCGCGTCAGGCATCTCGATCCCTCCTAGGCGAAACTGGTGACGATGCTCTCGATGACCACGCGCCAACCGTCCACTAACACGAAGAGCAGAATCTTGCAGGGCAGCGAGACCACCACCGGGGGCATCATCATCATGCCCATGGACATCAGGGTGGTCGCCACCACCATGTCAATGACGAGAAAGGGCAGGAAGATCATGAACCCCATGGTGAAGGCGCGCTTCAGCTCGCCGACCATGAAGGCGGGAACGACGACATAGGTCGGGACCTCCTCCGGGGTCTCCGGGCGGGCGAGCCCGCCGAGCCGGACGAATAGCGCCAGCTCCGCCTCCGGCGTCTGCCGCAGCATGAAGTCCCTAAGCGGGCCGAGCGCGCGCTGGGCCGCCGCCTCGTAGCCGATGTCCTCGCTAAGGTACGGCTGCAGCGCCTGCTCGTTGACCGCGCGCCACACTGGCGCCATGGTGAACACGGTCAAGAAGAGTGCGAGGCCCACGAGCACGGTGTTGGGCGGGATCTGTTGCGCGCCGATCGCGCTGCGGGTGAAGGAGAGCACGATCAGGATGCGGGTGAAGGACGTCAGCATCATCGCCAGCGCCGGCGCGAGCGAGAGCACCGTGAGGAGGGCGACGATCTCCAGGGTGGCAGGGAGCTGGCGCGGTCCGGCGCCGTCAATGCTGATGGTGAGCGCGGCCGGCCTGGGATCGGCCCAGGCGGGCGCGGCGGGCCCGAGCAGCGCGCCGGCCAGCACGGCGGCGGGGAACGCCCTCATGCGCGTCCCCCGTTCCGCAGCGCGTCGGCGGCCTGCCGGAGGCGCCCAACCAGGTCGGGCTCGGCTGCGCCGCGGTCGCCCAGCAGGGGCGCGAGAGTGGAAGCGAAGTCCGGCTGCGCCGGCGCGCCCTCCAGCTCGGGCGCGGGGTGCTCGCCGGGCATCTCGGCGATGAGGGCCACCGCGTTGGCTGCACTCGCCAGGAGCAGAGTGCGGTCGCCGACCGCGATGAGATGCAGCGCCTGCTGCGGGCCGAGCGGCCGGGTCTCGAGCACGCGGAGGCGGCCCCTCGCCCGTCCGCGGAGGCGGGGCTCGCGAAGTCGCCGGAGGGCCGCCGAGGCGCAGACCGCAAGCGCCGCAGCCAACCCCACTTTCACCCCGATGCCGGCCAACGCCCCCACGGCGTCCATCCACCCCTCCCCGGACCGCTCGCGCCGAGGCGCGGCGGCCCCAACCTGGACACACAGAGCGTGGGGTGGGGGAGGAGCTGAGCGGCGCGCTCACCCCCCGACGAGCGGCCTGGCGGCCGCGGCCCACGCCTCTGCAGCGGGCCCGCGCTCCCGAGCGCGAGCCCTGGTCCGAATCAGCCGACTCCCGCCCTGGTCATGCGGCCCGCCGTGGGCCGCCGGGAGCCACGGAGGTCATTCCACAGAATGGAGCGGATTTGAGATCAGATGAGGAGACTCGAGTGGCGCCCGCGGGCGTGTGAGCAGCACGGTGGGGGGCTACTCGGAGATGCCGAGCGCCCGGCGTGCAGCGGCGTTCGCGGGGTCGAGCTCGAGGGCGCGGGAGAAGGCTCGCACGGCCTCCTGGGGGGAGCCGGCCGCCGCGAGCGCGGCTCCCAGCGCGGCCCACGCCTCCGGGCTGTCGGGCTGGAGCTCGACGAGCTGGCGCAGGTGCCCAGCGGCCTCCTGGTGGCGGCCCAGCTCGCCCGCCAGGGAGGCGAGCGAGATGATCACCTGTGGGTCAGACGGCCTCAGTCGCTGCGTCTCCCTCAGCGCCTCGTGGGCCTCCTGCAGGTGGCCGGCGCGCCAGCGCACCAGGGCCAGGACGAAGTGGGTGAGCGAGACCCGGGGCGCGAGGCGCGCCCCGCGCTCGGCGGCCTCGAGCGCGGCCTCGAGCTCGCCCGCCTGCGCAAGCTGGCTGGCGAGCATGGCGTGCGCCACGCCGTTGTGGGGCTCCAGGCGCACCGCCCGCCGGAGCCACTCGGTCGCGCCTTGATGGTCCCCGGTCACGCCCAGCACCGCGCCCAGCTCGCGCGCCGCGCCCCCATCATAGGGCCTCGCCTGGGCGACCGCGCGCAGCTCCTGTACGGCGCGGGCTGCCTCGCCCTCGGCCACCAGGTGCATGGCGAGCTCCCGCCGCGCGGCCGGGTTGTCGGGGGCGATGCGCAGCGCCTCCTCCACCGCCCGGCGGGCCTCCTTGGAGCGACCCTCGGCCGACATCTGCTGGGCCTGCGTGACGAGCTCATCCGAGCGCCGCCGCGCCTCCGCCGCGGGCAGTCCCGCGGCGACCGTGCCGACCGCGGCGAGTGCGCCGACCACCGAGAGCAGCAGGCACCCGTGCAGCGCGCGCCGCGTCATGGCCGCCCGCCTGTCCGTCCGCCACCGACCCGCACCACCTCCATGGTGTGCGACTCCCCCTGCCACGCGACGACGTACTCGCCCGGCAGCAGCGACGACATTGCCAGCACCTGGGGTGTGAGCCCGCTCCCGCCCTCGTGGGAGACGGTGTGCGCCATCACCGGCCGCGCCGCCGTGCGCGCCAGGGCCTGTGGATAGCCGTTGCGGAACACCTGCGCGCCCAGGTGAGTGGCCGGCAGCCCCTGGAAGTACACGGTGGGCGCCGCGGGGGAGTCGGGTAGCTCGGCGACCACCCGCTGCCCCTCTCGCAGGGCCGCTGCCGCCAGGTCGCCAGCCAGCCGCCATGGTTGTACATACCACAGCGAAAGCCCGGCCGCTGCCGCCACCGTGGCAGCGGCCGCGGCGCCGCTCCGGCGCCACCCCCCGCCTCGCCCCGTGCACAGGTCTCCGAAGAGCAGCGCGAGCCCGATGGTGGGCAGGTAGGCGAAGCGGCTGTGTTCGAGCTCAGGCGTCCCGGCCGGCAGCGCCCAGACCGGCAGGGACATCACGAACACCCAGCTCAGCCACATCCACAGCCGCCGCGCCGGCGCGTGCGGCAGCCCGCGCACCCACCACAGCGCGCCCACGCCCATGGCGGACGCGGACGCCGTCAGCACCCACCACGGCGCGGCTGAGAACAGTCCGCCGTGCAGCGGGAACAGGAAGGCTGCGGTGTGCATGAGCGGGACGTGCGGCGGCAGTAGTCCCCACCGGTCCTGGCGGACAGGGTAGCCCCCAAGCCCACCCAGGGCCTGTTGCCGCACCAGCAGGTAGGCCGCCGCAGTGGCGCCATAGCCGCCGACCAGCGCCCACATGCCCCCTGGCCGCTCGCGCGGGACCAGAGCGAGCCGGAGGACAACCAGGCCGGGCAGGGCAACAGCAGCCTCCTTCATCAGGACCGCCAACGCGAAGGAGCTGAGCGCGCCGGCGAGGGCAAGGGTCCGCCCGCGGGGCGATGCTGCCGAGAGGTGAACCTCGAGCAGGAGGAGCGACGCGAGCACGAAGGTGGCCGCGAGCACATCGTTGAGGGCGCAGGCCCAGGCGACCGGCTCGACGTGGAGCGGATGCACGGCGAAGAGAAGCGCGCCCAGCGTCGCGCCCCGCGCGCTGCCGGTCCAGCGCCGCGCCAGCGCGAAGACGAGCAGCGCGTTGGCCCCGTGCGAGGCGAGGTTGAGAGCATGGTAACCCGCGGGCGAGTCGCCCCACAGGCGCCCGGCCAGCCACCACGTCGCCTGGAAGCCGGGTCGGAAGAAGAGCGGGAACACCCTCCTGGAGAAGGCCGCCCAGAGCCCGTCGGCCTGCTGGATGCCGCTCAGCAGGCCGTAGTCATCGGAGAGGAAACCGATGGTGACCGTAGGCAAGAAGGGCAGGACGGCGGCGGCGACGACCGCCGCCCATCCGACGCGAGCCAGCAGGCGTTCGCCGGGTGCATCGGCCTCGGGCGGGATCTGATGGCGGCCGACGAGCGCTCGCCCGGCCGCCGCAGCCGCGAGCAGGCAGAACACGAGCGTGGGCCCGGCCCAAGGCGCCGCGCCGCGCGGGGAGAGCACCAGCAGGTGGACGAGAAGCAGCGTGATGATGGTGGCGGCCGCGGCGCTGGCCGCGGCGCGGTCGCGGGGGAGCGAGCGCCGTCCCGCCTCGGCTGCGCGCGGGCGCCTGGCCCGCCGCCGGGCCCCGGCGCGAGCGCGCGAGCTGCGTGAGGCGCCTTCGGTGGTCACCGCCCCATCCTCGTGTGCCGCGCTTCTTCCCCCCAGCGGTTCCCCAACCTCTCTGTCGGCCCGGGTGAGAGGAGCCAGGCGTCCGCTGTTCGTGGTATCATGGGCAGCCGCAGGGAGGCCAAGGGCATGGCGTTGAGGGCCACAATCTCGCGCCGGCTGGCCGGGGAGACGGGCGCCGTCCGCAAGGACCACGGCGGCCGGCTGCGCGTGTGCCTTGTCTACCCGAACACCTACCGGGTCGGCATGTCGAGCCTGGGCTTCCAGGCGGTCTATCATCTGCTGAACACAGAGCGCGACGTCGTCTGCGAGCGGGCCTTCATCCCCGACCGGGAGGACCTGGAGGATCTCCACAGGACCGGGGAAGAGCTCGTCTCCTACGAGTCGCAGACGCCGCTGGGGCGCTTCGACGTGATCGCTTTCTCGGTCTCCTATGAGTTGGACTACGTGCATGTGGCGAGGGCGCTTCGCCTGGCGAAGGTGTCACCGCTGGCGGCCGACCGCGGCCGCGCCGAGCCGCTCGTGATCGCCGGGGGGGCCGCGGTCTCCATTAACCCGGAGCCGCTCGCCGACCTGGTCGACGCGGTGGTGCTCGGGGAGGCCGAGGAGGCCGTCGCCGAGGCGGTGAGCGCGGTCCTGCGCTCTGGCGGCGACCGCGCTGGGTCGCTGGACGCCCTTGCGTCGGTCGGCGGCGTGTATGTTCCCGAGCGGGCGGCGGCCCCGCCGAAGCCGCGGGCCGTGAGGCGCTACATCGAGGACCTCGACGCCTGGCCAACCCACTCTCGCCTGCTCACGCGAGAGGCGGAGCTCGGCGACCTGTTCCTGGTCGAGGTGTCGCGGGGGTGCGCCCGGCGCTGTCGGTTCTGCGTCACCCCCGCCTGCTACTGGCCGCCGCGCTGGCGCTCGGCAGAGTCGGTGCTCGGGGCCGCGCGCGCCGGGCTGGAGCATCGCGACGCGATCGGCCTCGTGGGCGCCGCGGTGTCCGATCACCCGGAGGTGGACGACATCGCCCGGGGCGTGGTCGCCCTGGGCGCCCGGCTGTCGGTCTCGTCGCTGCGGGCGGACTCGGTGTCGGATGTTCTGCTCGACGCTCTGGCGCGGGGTGGCGCGAGGGCCATCACCATCGCGCCGGAGGCGGGAACGGAGCGCCTGCGGCGGGCCATCGGCAAGCCCATCCGCGACGAGGCCCTCGCCGATGTGCTCGCGCGGGCGGTGCGGGCCGGGCTGCGGGAGGCGAAGCTGTACTTCATGGTAGGGCTGCCAGGGGAGCAAGAGGAGGATGTGGAGGCGATTCCCGCGCTCGTCCGAAGGCTCGTGCGCGGGGCGGGCCTGCGCCGCGCCACGGTGGCCGCGGGGGCGTTCGTGCCAAAGCCGGAGACGCCGTTCGAGGGGGAGGCGATGCTGCCGGCGCGGGAGCTGTCTCGCCGGCTGCGGGCGGTGCGCGACGCGCTGCGGGCCGAGCCTCGCGTTCGTCTGGCCCTGGAGAGCGCCAACTGGTCGGTCATCGAGGGTGTGCTGAGCCGGGGCGATCGGCGGCTGGGGCGGGTGATCGTCCGCGCCGAGGAGCTGGGCGGCAACCTGGCGGGGTGGCGGGCGGCCCTGGCGGAGGCCGGGCTAGACCTGACCATGCTCATCGGCCCCCGACCCAAGGGCTGAGGGGGCCTCAGGCGCCCTGGTCGTCGGAGGGAAGGAAGGCGGCGGGCACCTCATAGCCGGCGTCGGCCAGGAGCGAGAGGAGCAGGCGGCGCTCCTGGGCGTGCTCGGCGTCGAGGAGGGGAGCGCACTGGACCGGGCTGCGTCGCTCCGCGGCGACCTCGGCCGCGAAGGCGAGGCAGGTGGCAAGGCCGCAGCGACGGCAGTTGGTGCGCGGCAGTAGCTTGTACACCGTCAGCGGGGTGAGCCGCTCGCGGCGCTCATAGGAGGGCTGGATCTCGCCGCGGCGGGCCCAGGTGTCGTTGATGAGCTCGACGAGCCAGTCGAGGACCGCGCGCGCGTCCTCGACATCATCCAGCCGGGCCCCCGTGATCAGCCGGTTGTGGAGGCAGATGATCCGCTGGTCCTTCGAGAAGGTCAGCGCCGGCAGCGCGTGGTTGTAGATCGCGCCAGGGAGGCAGGAGTTGAGGTAGGGGAGGACCGCAGCCATGTCGTCGGATGCCTCGGCGTGAAAACGGATCTTCGCGGGGTCCGCGAGACATGGGAGCACATGGCAGATCTCGATGGACTCAACCAGCACCTCGAGCACCTGCGGGCGGCCTCGCGAGCGAGCGGCTACCTTCTCGCTTGCCATGCGCGGTACCCGGCGTAGCAGAGCACACCGCCGAGCAAGACGACCTTGCCCGCGGTTGCCCCAGCGGGCTGGCCGTGCTGCGGGGAGCCGCACGCAGAGCAGGCCCAGGCGCTGGCGCCGGCGATGAGCAGCGGCAAGAGCAAGCCGGCGAGACTCTGAGCGGCGCGTTTCACGTCTTCCCCCTTTCCAGTCTGGCAGAGGCCTTTCATGCCTCCCACACGAAGTAGACGCCGACCAGGACGAGGACGATGCCCGCGGCCCTCTCCATCCAGCGCGTCCATCGCTCCATCGCAGGAAGCGCCTTGACCACACCCGTGAAGGTGCCGGCGGCGATGATGGGCGCCCCGCGGCCGAGGCCGTAGGCGAAGAGGAGCGTGGCCCCGTAGGCGACCTTCCCCTTCGCCATGACCAGGCCGAGAATGGCGACGAGCACGGGAGTCCCGCACTGAGATCCGGCAAGGCCCACGACGAGGCCGAGCAGAAGGGCGCCGATAAGGCCGGTGACCGCCACCCGCTTGGGCTTGAGCCGAGCCAGGAAGTCGAAGTTCAGCTGCAGCGCCCCGAGCAGATTCAGGCCGATGAGGAAGCAGGCCAGGGCGACGAACCAGTAGAGCAGCGTGCGCTCGGTGCCGAAGAGCCCCCCAACCAGCGCGGCGATGAGGCCAAGCAGCATGAACGTGATCGAGCTTCCCACGGTGAAGAAGGTTGACAGCCAGAAGCCCCTCTTTCTCGTCAAGTCCTGCTGGCCGCCGACGTAACCCATCACCACGGGGACCATGGAGAGGTTGCAGGGGCCGATGCTGGTGAGCACACCGCCGAGGAAGGCGAGCACATATGCGAGGGCCGAGAGATCGGCGACCATGCTCGGGATAGTCTGTGTAACGAGTCCGTTCACTGCCCGGCCCCCGCGGCGGCAAGGCGACTGTCAATCTCCTCGCGGTCCATGAAGCCCATGTGGTAGTCCACTTGGCTGCCGGAGGCGTCGAAGAAGATCTGCGTCGGCATCACCCTGATGCCGTACTCGCGTCCCAGCTCGGGATACTTGTCCAGCTCGACGAAGAGGATGTTGGCACGGCCCCAGTAGTCCTGGGTGGCCTGCTTCAGGATCGGCTCCATCGCCTTGCATGGGCTGCAGGTTCCCATGCCGAAGTCGGCCATGGTGGGCAAGCCGTTCTTCAGGCACTCCTTCAGCTTCGACCCGGGCAGAGGCCCTTCGGGCTTGGGCCCCAGGGCCGGTCTCTGTTCCGCCGGCTGCTGCGTCGGAGGCTCCGGCCTTGGATTGCCGGGCGCCTTGACCTCGGCAGGTGGGCTGAGCTTGTGGGTCTGGGGCTGACTGCCCTCGGCTGACCTCGCCAGTGGGGAGGACACGGGCTTCTGTTCCGCTTGGGTGGGAGCGGGAGAGGCCTCCCTATCGGGCGCCTCGCCATCAACGGCTGGCGGGGCGGGCTCACCCTGGGCAGGTGACTGGGCCACCACCTCCAGCCCAAGCGGCTGTGGGGAGTGGCGAGCCTCTTTCGCGATGACGACTCCGACCACGACGAGGACCACGATAAGAACGAGCCACTTCGATCCCTTCATGACCTCCTCTGTCCTTTCACAGCCAA
>Ga0129301_1000795_pt1 | contig 16646 bp, 17 predicted proteins | sample ConPoolayeHmetaG_FD_94489 | JGI IMG/M metagenome (GOLD analysis project Ga0129301, IMG submission 94489) | Hot spring microbial mat communities from California, USA to study Microbial Dark Matter (Phase II) - Cone Pool mat layer H metaG ...
AGAGAACTTTTTATCTCGTTTGGAATTTGGGCCACAGGATTCCTCATCTTTACTCTTCTAATGAAAGTGGCCATCCCTATTGCCAGTGGAGAATTTAGTCATGTAAAATATATGGAAGAAAAAACATCATAAAGCCCGTCAAAGATAGAAGGCTTCAAAAACAATGGGCTCAATAAAATTCCATGGATGGTTTAAGGGGGGACATCATGGTGAAAGAAGCAGGTTAAAGAGATAAAAACAACTTTTTAATATTTGGCTACCATTAAGGATTTGTGGATGAAGAGATTAACACCTTTTCTGTTTGGCTTTTTGGCCGGCGCCCTTCTTCTTTTTTTCATCCATCTTACTCCAAATTCTAAAGCGAACCAACCTCTCTTATTTAATCATAAAAAACATACCGAACAAGGCATTGAATGTATCTCATGCCATCCCCATTTCAAAACGCAAACCTTCTCAGGATTACCAGATGTAGGGGTTTGTATCGAATGTCATAAGGACCCTTTAACAGAAAGCAAGGAAGAGGAGAAGGTTCGACTATTTTATCAACAAAAGAAAAAGATCCAATGGAAAAGGGTCTATGAACAACCCGATCATGTCTTCTTTTCCCATCGACGTCACGTTCTTTTAGGAAAGATGAATTGCAAGGATTGTCATGGAGAAATAGAAAGAATGGAAAGGCCTCCCTCCAGGCCTTGGGTGAAGATGACAATGAAATGGTGTATGGATTGCCATCTCAACAAGAAAGTTACCAATGACTGTATGGCCTGCCATGTTTAAAAAGAAGAGGATTGGATAGGTTAACGACTGGATTATCTTAAACAATTTATCGGTCATGGAGAGGGAAAAAGGTATTTCGATGAAGTTTAATCGCAGAGATTTTTTGAAGATGGGAGGAGGGGCAGGGATAGCCATAGCCTTAGGGGGAGGATTTTGGAATTGGACTCGGTATCCCTCCCCCTTGAAGACCAATCCTCCGGGAGTTGAAAAATGGGTTCCTACGATCTGCGGGCAATGTATGGGGGGATGTGGGATTTTAGTCAGAGTGATTGATGGGTGGGCTACCAATATTGCAGGGAATCCTCTTCATCCGGTCAATCGAGGGACTTTATGTCCAAAAGGGATTGCAGGCCTTCAAGGACTTTACGATCCCGACCGAATCAGATCTCCTCTTAAAAGGGTAGGAAAAAGAGGAGAGGGGCGTTGGCAATCCATCCCCTGGGAAGAGGCCCTCCAAATAGTAACGGATCTATTAAAAGACCTTCGGAAAAACGCGGAACCTTACAGACTGGTAGTCTTGGGAGGAAGATATAGAGGATTGATGAGACTTCTCTGGGATCGTTTTATGGAAGCTTATGGCTCACCCAACTATATTGACAATCAATTCCGCTGGGAGGGGATGCCTATGGAAGGGCTCTTTCTTACTCAAGGGCTCCATCAATCTCCTATATACGATTTTGAGAATGCCCAATATATTCTCTCATTCGGTGTCCCGTTACTGGATTCCTATTGGTTTCCCATCCATGCCCTCAAGGCTTTTGGTCACTTTAGGAGAGGAAGAGTGGGCCAGAGAGGGAGATTGGTTCAAATTGAATGTCGACTTTCTATCACCGGAATTAAAGCGGACGAATGGATTCCTATTCGACCAGGAACTGAAGGGATTTTGGCTTTAGGCATAGCCCATATGCTCATCAAAGAAGGGCTTTACCATAAGGAGTTTGTCTCTCAAAAAAGCTTTGGATTTGAATCCTGGATTGACCCTGAAGGGAAAACCCATTTAGGATTTAAAGAATTTGTCCTCTCAGAATTTCCTCCCCATCGGGTATTTGAAAAAACAGGAGTCCCCGTTGAGACCATTATTCGTTTAGCAAGGGAATTTGCCGAGAATCAACCCTCCCTCGCAATTGGTTATAGAGATCGTCCTTTCCACCAAATGGCCGTGGCCGCTCTCAACGGCCTCGTTGGAGGAATAGATCGACCAGGTGGCCTTCTTATTCCTAAGTCCATTCCATTTCAACCCTTTCCTCCTATCATTAAGGATCGCTTCGCCCAAAAAGGCCTTGGGATGGAAAGGATTGATGAGGGTCTTTCGAGAGTGTTTCAAATAGATCGTCCCTATCTCTTTGCAAAAAATTCGATTTCCGGATCTCCTTATCGACCTAAAGTCCTATTCCTTTACTATACAAATCCCCTCTTTTCTAATCCTCATCCTGAAATTTTTCGAAACGCAGTAGATCAAATCCCTTACATTGTTAGTTTTTCTCCTTATATGGATGACTCTACTCAATATGCGGATCTCGTTCTCCCGGATCATACTCCCTTAGAACGATGGCAGGATGATCCTATATTTTTAAACAGTGGTGCCCCTGTTCTGGGAATTCGACAACCTGCGATCCCTTCTCTCTATCAAACAAGGGCTACTGGAGATGTTCTCATCACCATAGCTAAAAAATTGGGTAATGAGATTCAAAAGGCCTTTCCCTGGAAAGACTTTGAGGATCTCCTTCTCTATGGAATTCGAGGACTCTTTGAATCGAGACGAGGGGATGTTTTTGGTCTCGAATTTGACGAATCCTGGATCCGAATCCTCCAGAGAGGGGGATGGTGGGATCCTTCTTATAAGTCTTTCGAAGAGTTTTGGATGCTCCTGAAAGAAAGAGGAGGATGGTGGGATCCTCTTTATGATTATGGAGAGTGGGAACGTATCTTTAAAACTCCTTCAAAAAAATTTGAATTCTATGCCCAAGGATTAAAAAATGTTCTCTCTTTAAAGGACAAGGAAGATTCCTTTTTCCTCCCTCACTGGGAGGATAAGAAAAAAGGAGGAGAAAAGGACTATCCCTTTCAACTCCACATCTTTAAAACGATGAGCCTGGGGGGAGGAAGAAATGCCAACCAGCCATGGCTTCAAGAGATTGCTGGTCCCCATCTATTTGAGCGATGGACGACATGGATAGAGATCCATCCAAAAACAGCAATGGAATTGGGAATAACCGATGGAGATTGGATATGGATTGAATCTCCTTTTGGGAAGATAAAAGGAAAAGCCAGGTTATATAAAGGGGCCATCCCTCAAGTGGTGAGCATTCCCTTTGGGTTAGGCCATCGATCAGGAGGACGATGGGCTGAGCGGATAGGAGAGAATCCCTACCGCCTTTTAGGATTGGAGTTAGATCCTCTTACAGGCCAACCTCTCCAGGAATCCATTGGTGTAAAAATTTATAAAGCATAGGTCCTTAAAAATGGGAAAAGGGAAAATACATAAATGGGGAATGGTGATTGACTTAGATCGATGCACAGCCTGTCAGGCGTGTGTGGTTGCCTGTCATTCAGAAAATAATATCGCACTGATTGGCCCTGAAGAGTCAGCCAAAGGTCGAACCATTCACTGGATTGAGCTGATTCCCTATTTCGAAGGGGAATATCCTCATATTAAAGCAAGGTTAATTCCAAGGCTCTGTATGCATTGTGAGCATCCCCCATGTACCAAGGTGTGTCCCGTTTATGCGACCTATCTCAATGAAGAAGGGATCGTGACACAGATCAATTACCGATGTATTGGGTGTCGATATTGTACTACTGCCTGTCCTTATACGGTTAAATATTTCAACTGGTATGCCCCTAAATGGCCAGAGGTGATGAAAGGATCGCTAAATCGAGATGTCTCTATTCGGACTAAAGGGGTGGTAGAGAAATGTACCTTTTGCCACCATCGCCTTCTCAAGGCAAGGGAAAAAGCAAAAGTTGAAGGCAGGGATTTACTCCCCGAGGACTACATCCCTGCTTGTGTCCAGGCCTGTCCCAGTGGGGCCATGTTCTTTGGCGATCTGAACGATCCTTTTAGCACGGTGTCAAAACTCTCTCGAGAAAGAAGGGCTTTCCGGTTGATGGAAGATCTTGGGACAGAGCCAAAAGTCTATTATCTGTCGGAAGGGGTATGATGGAGAAAACCCATTATAATCGAACAGAAGATGAAATTTTATTTAATTCTATTGAAAGGACAGGGAGGTCTTTTTACCTTACGCTCTTCATTCTTATCGCGATCATTCTATGGGCGATTTATGCCTATCAGTTTCAATATCGAGAAGGTCTTGGAGTAACCGGTCTGGCAAGACCCATCTTCTGGGGGGTCTATATCACGAACTTTGTTTTCTTTATAGGAATCAGCCATGCGGGGACATTGATCTCTGCTATTCTGAGATTAGCAAAAGCAGAATGGCGCCGTTCGATTACCCGCTCTGCGGAAGTCATCACCGTGTTAGTCCTCTTCTTTGGGGTTGGAAATATTCTGATGGACTTAGGGAGACCGGATCGAATGTTAAACATTATCCAATATTCTCAATTTCGATCTCCTTTGCTATGGGATGTGTCAAGCATCACAGTCTATCTCACAGCAAGTTCTATTTACCTCTACCTTCCACTCATCCCCGATATTGCCCTTCTAAGAGACCGGGGAAAAAAGCGGCCATGGCTCTATCGAATTTTAGCCTTAGGATGGAGGGGGACAGATAGACAGCATCGTCTTCTTGAAAAGGCCATCTCTGTGATGGCGATCCTGGTCATCCCTGTAGCCGTCTCTGTTCACACCGTCGTCTCCTTTGTTTTTGCTATGACCATCCAGCCCATGTGGCATAGCGCAATCTTTGGCCCTTATTTTGTCGCCGGGGCGATCTTTTCTGGCATTGCTGCTCTGATTGTGGCGATGAACGTGATCCGTAAAGTCTATCATCTGGAAGAATATCTCAGACCCGTTCACTTCAATCATCTTGGAATTCTTCTTTTAGTCATGACCTTGCTTTGGTTCTATTTTACTTTCGCTGAGTATTTAACCACCTATTATGGTGGGGAACCCATTCACATGACCATCTTCTGGATGAAGTTGACTGGCAGATTCGCCCCCTATTTTTGGGGAATGGTTTTATTCTGTTTCGTCATCCCTCTTCCTATTTTAAGCTTTAAAAAGATGCGAACCCCTCTCGGAACATTGATCGCCTCTATCTCTGTGATCATTGGGATGTGGTTAGAACGCTATGTGATTGTTGTCCCCACGCTCACCAACCCAAGACTTCCTAATGAAATGGTTCGTTACTTTCCAACTTGGATCGAATGGTCCATGTTCGCCGGATGTATCGCTTTTTTCATTCTTCTCTACATGCTCTTTACGAAATTGTTTCCTATTGTCTCCATTTGGGAGGTCAGAGAAGGGAGAGAAAAATCCTTGGTCGAGATCCAGGAAAGGATTCGAACCTATCTCCCGGGTCTTGGAGTGGAGTGAAGGTTTTGGCTCAAAGGACAGGACTTTTGGGTTAAGGTAAGGTTGGGATGAGAACCGTTCAATAAGCAGTTTTTATAAGAGGGTCACATGAAAAGAATTATCCTTTGTGTCGGATTGGCCTGGTTCTTAATAGAGTCCTCGATTCTTGGACAGGATCTTCTTCCTGAAAATCCAGCAAAAGGATCACGTCTCTTTGTGAGTAAGGGTTGTGTTAAATGTCATGCCCTCAAAGGAGAAGGAGGGAAGATAGGGCCTGATCTTGGGAAGATCGATTTAGGAGAGACCCAATTAGACCTGGCTATAAAAATCTGGAATCATATTCCTTCCATGGTTCTCAGCATGGAGCGAGTCAGGACGGTTAAACCCGAAATAAATGGTCAAGAGTTTACAGAAATTTCAGCTTTTCTCTATTTTCTAAGATTCTTCGATGAGCCTGGAAACGCTACTCGAGGAAGAGGTCTTTATGTCGAAAAAGGGTGCGTTCAATGTCACCCATTTATAGGGAGAGGAAAGCAAGGGGAACCTAGCCTCGCTCACATGCCTCAAAACCTCTCTCCTGTGTTTCTGAGCCAGGTTCTGTGGAATCATGGGCCAGACATGATTGCCCGAATGGTTCAATTAGGAATGAAATGGCCTGAATTTAACGGCACGGAGATGATGGATCTTTTAGAATTTATCAAAACTAATGCTAAAGGAGCAAAAGAAGCCGCCTTCATTATTCCAGGCAATCCCAGGAAGGGGAGACAGATTTTTGCAAACAAAGGATGTTTCCAATGCCATGCCATCCGAGGAGAGGGAAAAAAGGAAGGGAGTGATCTTGGGAAGAAAGCAAAAAATTTTTATAACACTCTAACCCAGATTGCATCAAGTATATGGAATAAGGGGCCAACGGTTTTAGCAAAGATGGCTCAAACATCTCAGGGGATTCCACGTTTTACGCCGGAGGAAATGGCTGATCTTTTAGCCTTTCTCTATTTTCTCCATTTCATTGATGAGCCTGGAAATCCCGATATAGGGAAGAGATTATTCTTAGATAAAGGATGTGCTAAGTGTCATTTCATGGAGGGAAAGCCAGGGGAATGGATGTCCATCGATCTTTCTAAATATCAAGGAAAAACCCAAATGGAAATCATCGCCAGTATCTGGAATCACAGTACTGAAATTCAGAAAGCAGCTCAAGAAAAGGGATTTCAATGGCCTCAGTTCAACCGGGGAGAGGCTTCAGATCTCCTTGAATATATTCGTTCGGCAAAGAAAAGATTTTGAGTTTCAAAACACTCTTTATTCGCTATGAGGAGATCATCCTCCCTTAGGTAAAAATGAAAAGGTTAAAAGAAAAGGGGTAACAATGAAGAAACCCGTGAAATATGTCATCCTCGCTTTTCTTTTTATCGGCTTCTTTCTCCTTAACCGAGCTCTTATAAAACCGGCCGAAAAAGGGTCGGAGGGTCTTATTTCAGGAGATGTAAAAGAGGGATGGAAAGTCTTCTCTAAGAAAAAATGTAATGCTTGCCACTCTATCTGGGGGGAAGGGGGAAAGGGAGGCCCTGATTTGGGTAATCTTCCAGAGGTCTATAAAAGTCCATCCCAATTGGCTACGCTGATATGGAATCACGGACCTCTCATGTGGGGGAAAATGGGGGTCCAAAAGATTCCTTATCAAAAAATGGATAAAAAAGAGATGGTAGATCTATTTGCTTTCCTTTACTTCCTTCGATACATGGAGGAACCTGGAAACCCTATAAAAGGGAAGAGAGTCTTTGAAACGATAGGGTGCGTAAAATGCCATCCCCTTAAAGAGGGGTTAAAAGAAGATCTAAGACGGTGGGCCATGTATGTGAATCCAATTTTGTGGGCCCAAATGATGTGGAATCACGCCCCCCAGATGGAAAAAGAGATGAGAGTGAGAGAGATGCAATGGGCAAAATTCAAAGGTAACGAAATGGTTGATCTTATAGCCTATATTAGAAGTCTCAATCCAGGAGTAGAAAAAGTTCATCTCTCTTTAGGGAATCCCGATACTGGAGAGATCATTTTTAAAAGAAAAGGATGCTTTGAATGTCACCGACCTGAGGGAAAACTCGCTCTCTCAAAAATAAGAGAGTTCCCAAGCACGATTGCTCAACTCAGTGGGGCCATGTGGAATCACTTTCCTGAGATGTGGAAAGAAATTGAAAAAAGGGGAATGATCCGACCCATTCTTTCCGCTCAGGAAATGGCCGATTTAGTCGCCTATCTATTTTCAATTCAATATTTTGATCCTCCAGGAGATGGGGTTCGGGGAAAGGCGGTTTTTATGAAAAAAAGATGTGATCTCTGTCACTTAAGGGAAGGAAGGGGACCTGACCTAACAAAACTAAAGGAACGTTTTACTCCTATTTCAATGGCTCAAACCTTATGGAATCATGGGCCTAAGATGTGGGAGGAGATGAGCAGAGCTAAAATCCCATGGCCGACCATCGATCCCCAGGAACTTGTAGATCTCATGGAATATTTAAACCGAGGAAAACCCTGAAGATTCTATTTTCTTTGGAGGAAGAGATGATCTCTTTAGAATGGCTTAAGAGGACGGAACTTTTTAATGGTTTAATGGATTCTCAGCTCGAAGTCCTATTATCCCGATCCATCCTCAAATCCTATTCTGAAGGAGCCACTCTATTTCTTCAAGGTGAGGAAGCCAATTACCTTTTCATATTAATTAAGGGACTTATTGAACTCACTATAAAAACAAAAGAACAGACCCAATTCGTAGCTTCTAAAATAGAAAAGGAAGGAGCCGTCTTTGGAACGGCCTCTCTCATGGAACCTTTCCAATACAATGTTTCAGCTACCTGCTTAAAGCCTTCTGAGGTTTTAATGATTAATGCAAAGTGGCTGAGGGAAAGGATGATGGAAGATCCGATGATGGGATTGGAGATCATGAAAAAATTAGCCGCTCTCTATTTTAGTCGTCTAAATACCTTACGCGCAGGGATTTCGAATTTCATCAAGGAATTCAAGGGGAAATCCTTATGAAAAAAAATCATTCAGGACGTTTCCGGATTCGGATACCTGATCGGACCTGGTACGAAGAGAATGTTGGATGTGAAAACGCCTGCCCTGTAAACACGAGGGCTTCTCGATACATCTCTGCTATTTCCCAGGGCGACTTTAATCGAGCATTTCAGATCAATCGAGAAGACAATCTATTCCCTGCCATTTTAGGTAGGATATGCGTTCATCCCTGCGAAGAAAAATGTAGAAGGGGAATCTTAATTGATTCTCCTATTTCCATATGTTCTTTAAAGAGGGCATCTTCGGATTATCGGAGCTCAGCTCCTCTCGTTAAAGGAACATTTCAAAAGAGGGACAAGAAAGTAGCCATCATTGGAGCTGGTCCATCCGGGCTTTCCGCGGCTAATGATCTTGCAAGACTTGGCTATTCGGTGACGATTTACGAATCTTACCCCATTCCGGGAGGAATGCTCAATGTGGGGATTCCACCCTATCGCCTCCCAAGGAAGATCATTCAAGAAGCAATTGATGAAATTAAGAAACTGGGGGTTAATATTTTAACTTCAACCCCGGTTGGAAAGGAGTTAAATTTAGAAACCCTGAGAGAGACCTATGATGCCGTCTACATTGCTGCAGGTGCCCATAAGGCCGAAAAACTTGGTATTCCTGGAGAAAATCTTAAAGGGGTGATCCATGGTGTAACCTTTATGAAAATGGTCAATTTCAAAGAAGAATTGGAGATCGAAGGCAAGAGGGTAGCAGTAGTAGGGGGTGGAAATACTGCAATGGATGCTTCCCGATCCTCCATTCGATTGGGAGCAAAAGAGGTGATGATTCTTTATCGAAGAACAAGGGAGGAAATGCCTGTTGACCCAAGAGAACTTGAACAAGTGGAGGAAGAGGGTATTAAAATTTACTATTTAACCCAGCCAATTGAGGTTTTATCTAATGATGGTATAAATGTTTCTCGCCTCAGATGTATAAAAAATCGATTGGGAGAACCTGAAAAGGATGGAAGAAGAAGACCGATTCCCATCGAAGGCTCTGAATTTGAAATGGATATTGATATGTTAATACCTGCTGTAAGCCAATCTCCAGATATTTCATTTCTTCCCGAGGAGATAGGGCTTGAGATTTCAAAATGGGATCGCCTTGCAGTTAATCCTGAAACATTTGAGACAAATGTCTCAGGAATCTTCGCAGGAGGCGATTTTATTACCGGCCCAAGAGATGTCATCAGAGTTATTGCAGATGGAAGAAGGGCAGCCCTTTCTATTCATCAATATTTAAGCGGGAAAAGATTTGAAAAGCGAGAGGCTTATTTTAAACCTGTTATTGATCTTGAAATAGATTCTGAGATTGAAAAGATTCCCCGACAAAAAACAAGGACAATTTCCCTTAGTGAAAGAAAATCTCTTGAGAAAGAGGTTGAACTTGGATTTTCAAAAGAAGTAGCTCAAATAGAGGCAAAACGATGTCTTAGGTGCCATATTTTTACTATCTTTGATCGATCAAAGTGTATCCTATGCGGTGGGTGTGTGGATATCTGTCCGAAATCTTGTCTTCGACTGGCAAGATTGGATGAAGTGGAAGGTGATGAGAAATTCTTAACCCTTATAGAATCGCTTTACAAATTACCTTTTGAAGAAGTAGAAAAAAAGAATTTAGCAACTGTAATGATAAAAGATGAATCAAGATGTATCCAGTGTGGCCTCTGTGAAAAAAGATGCCCTACAGGTGCAATTACAATGGAGGAATATCATCGTGAATCTTCATTTTATTATTCAACTTAGGATTAAGGAGAAATAGGGAATGGATAAAGGGATCCTTAGAAGAATTTCAGAATCATCGGTCTGGCGATCCTTCTTTAGAACAGGAATTCCTGATACAGACCTGAAACGCTCAATGTTTATGTATCACAATTTCTTTCTCCATATTTTTCCTGTAAAGATGAAACGTCATGGTCTTAGATTTAGTTATACATTTTGTCTCGGAGGAATCTCCTGCCTTCTCTTCATTATTCTGACCGTGACTGGAATCCTTCTCATGTTTCTTTATACTCCTTCAATTGAAAGGGCTTATTTTGATATGAAGGCATTAGCCCTTGTCTTTAATGGGAAGATATTGAGAAATCTTCATCGATGGTCTGCCCATGGCATGGTCGTTACGGTTTTTTTGCATATGGTAAGGGTATTTTATACCCGTTCATACCGTCCCCCAAGGGAATTTAATTGGGTTATAGGAATAGGGCTTCTCATATTAACGCTTGCATTAAGTTATACGGGGTATCTTCTTCCATGGGACCAACTGGCTTACTGGGGAATTACAGTTGGAACAACGATCATGAGTTATGCACCATTTATTGGGAAACACCTTCGATTCTTTATGCTTGGGGCGGAAGAGGTTGGACATGAGGCTCTTCTTCGTTTTTATGTTCTTCATTGCGTTATGCTTCCTTTTTTAACTGCCGTTCTTATGGCTATTCATTTCTGGAGAGTTAGGAAGGATGGAGGGATCTCGGATCCCCTTTAAAATTTTGAATCTTGAAAATTGAATTTATAATTCGGGGGCATGAATGGAAGATCAAAAAGATAAAATATTTTTAAAAGATCCAAATAAAACTTATGGGCTTATGGAAATTGTAGACGGAACCTCTCCGATAGTGGAAAAAAGGGTTGAGGATACGGTTGATACCTTTCCTCATTATATCATCCTACTGATTATTTGCTCGTTAATGGTAACATTTGCTCTTCTTATAATCTCCCTATTTTTTGATGCACCTCTTGAGGACCTTGCCAACCCCCTCGTTACTCCTAATCCTGGAAAGGCACCATGGTATTTTACAGGCATCCAGGAACTCATTCATTACACAACAAAACCGGTCATTCCTGCAATCATTATCCCGGTGCTAATCATTTTGTGGCTTCTCTCAATTCCTTATATAGATAGAAAACCAAAAACATCTATTGGATCTTATTTAAATAGAATATTTGTAGGTGGTGAGAAACGAAAGATTCTCGTCACTCTTTTTACTGCTTTTATCTTTGGAGCGCTTATTTTTACGATTATAGGCTCCCTATTCCGAGGGGAAAACTGGAGTTTAGTTTTACCATGGAAATAATATTTTTTATTGTAAAATGGAGTTTCCTATGGATACCAAATCAGATTCAGAAAAAACAATCTCTCGAAGAAAATTGATTGGTTATGCATGGATTGGAGCCGTTGCAGTGGTTATCGGTGAACTTATCGCAGGCACATTTGCGTTTCTTTGGCCTAAAAAGAAAGAAGGTAAAGGGGAAAAGATCTTTATAGCAGGAAAAGTCAATGACTTTAAAGTTGGCGATATCATTTATTTTCGTAAGGAAAGGGTATATGTTCAAAGGTTGGAGCAGGGTTTTATTGCTTTTTCAGCGATATGTACACACCTTAAATGTATTGTGAATTGGAATGAAGTGAAAAAAATGTTTGAGTGCCCATGCCATGGTGCGAAGTTCAATCCAAATGGAGAGGTGTTAGAGGGTCCCCCTCCACGACCACTGGATTTATTAAAACTTCAGATTGTGGAAGAGAAGATTGTTGTTAATTTCAAAGAACCTATTGAGAGAAAAAGATTTGAACCCTCCCAAATTTTAAAGGGATAGATAAAATGGAAAAGAAGATATTCTTAGCCACAGTTCTTACTATTGCCATTGCAATTTATCTTACGGTCTATTGGTTACTTGAACCTCGAAGGGTTAAGGTTGAAGCTGAACAGATGAGAACTTTGGCCGCTCAAAAGGGTAAAGCCCTCTATATGACCCATTGTGCAAGCTGCCATGGGGAAACAGGAGGGCCACAGAAGAGAATTAGGGCTATAAATTCAAAAAATTATTTAAAGTCGGTAGACGATAATATTCTTTATAAGATTATTGAAAGGGGCATACCAAAAACAGGAATGGTGGCCTTAGGAGACAAAGAGGGTGGTCCCTTAAACCCTGAACAGATTTATGACTTGGTTGCATTCATTCGAAGCTGGGAAAAGGGCGCTCCAGAGCTAAAAGAGGAACCTATTCAGAAGGAACGGCCATTCTTCACGCAAGAAGAAGCCAGTTATGTGGGCTCAAAGTCATGTATTGAATGTCATGAAAGTATTAATAAAGCTCATATTGAGACATGGAGAAATTCCCCAATGGCAAAAAGAGCATTTTTCCATATTCTTTCAGAAAAGGATAAAACAAAATGTACCCCCTGCCATGCTACAGGATTTGATTCCGAAAAGAAGACTTTTACTGAAGAGAATGTTGGCTGTGAGGCATGTCACGGCCCTGGAGAAAAGTATCAGGATATGATGGCGGGTAAAGCCCCAGAAGAGGGGGGAAAGATTGCAATAGAAAATGCCCTTAAGGCTTGTACTCGCTGTCATAAGGCTCATATTTCAAAACAAGACCACATAGAATTAGCAAGAAAAGGCCTAATCCCTTATCCGTAAGGGTTGTGATCAGTAGGGTCAGGTTAAATTCTTAACCACTTCTTAATAAATTTGCAATCTTTTTGAACCTCTTTACTGTATCAGTAATTAGACATGCATAATCAATGGGCGATTCCACCAAAGGAGTGAAATGGAGTATATGTAGCCAAGGAGAAATAGGAGAAAATGAACATGGTGGATTTAAATTTCATAAGGCATAATATGGGAAACGTCCCTATGTTTTAATTGGTTAGAAAAAGAAATTGACCAGTTGATTTATAAATTGTATGATTTACCAGAAGAGAAGATAAAAAATAATTGAAGGTAAAAAATGAAGACAGTTGAAGAGATAATAGAGACCTTAAAGGGTTTAAATCAAGAAGTAAGAAAACAATATAAGGCAGAGGTGATAGGAATATTTGGTTCTTATGTGCAGGGTAAACAAAAAAAGAAAAGCGACCTCGATGTTCTTGTAAAATTTCATGAAGGAGCAACACTTTTTGAACTTGTTGGTCTTTCCATTTTTCTTGAGGAAAAACTTGGCGTTAAGAAAGTCGATGTAATTCCTTTTGATGCGGTAAGAGCGGAAATCAGGAATAGAATTTTTAAAGAGGCAGTTTACCTGTGATGGATAGGGATATAAAACTTTATCTGAAAGATATATTGGAAGCAATGGAAGCAATTGAAAAATTTGTTAAAAATATGAATTTTGACGAATTTAGAAATAATGACCTTGTTTCAAGTGCAGTTATTAGAAAATTTGAAATAATAGGAGAAGCTACACGAAATATCCCCCAGGAGATAAGAAAGAAATATCCTGATATACCATGGAGGACAATAGTAGGTTTTAGGGACAAACTTATCCACTTCTATTTTGGTATTAAATATGAACTTGTCTGGGAGACAATAAAATCAAAAATTCCTAAACTCAAAGAAGGAATAAAAAAGGTAATTGAAGACATAGAAAAAGAGAAATTGAAGAATTATTCAAAATGAATAGGAGAAAACAGGTATAATCCGTCCAAATGTGGTTATTGATGAATTTATCGTTATGCCAAAACATATCACGGCATTATAATTATTAACGAACGTAGGGGCACGTTGCAACGTGTCCTTATGGATTAAAAGAGATTATTGCTTTTAAACCTTGTGTAACAACCATCTTCCCCTCTCGGTCGATAATCAGACAATCGATTCCTTTGGTCCTTTGACAAAGGGAGAAGCCTTTTTCAGGTCCAAGGACAAATATAGCGGTAGCCATGGAATCGGCAAGGATTCCTTCTTTGCACAAAACTGAAACACTTTGGCATCCTTCCGCGGGAAGACCGTCTCTGGGATTTATGATATGGTGATATCGTTTCCCTTGATAGATAAAATATTTTTCATAATCCCCTGATGTAGCAATTGCCCCTTTTGACAATTTAATCTTAGCTATGATTTTTTCTTTATCTCTTGGATTCTGGATCCCGATAGACCAGGGCTCGCCAAATTTCATTCCTCCAACTTTTAAATCCCCCCCTGCATTGACAATAAGATTTCTATACCCCAGTCCTCTCAATATATCGAAGGCGCGATCCACGGCGTAGCCTTTTGCAATTCCTCCGAGATCGATGGACATTCCTTCCTTTTTTAAAAAGATTTTTCCATCCTGGCTAATCATGATATTTTTGAAATCTACTAAATCTAAAACCCTCTTTAACTTTTCTTCTGAAAGTGGATGTCCCTTTGTCCTTGCCGTTCGCCAGAGCTCGATGAGAGGACCTACAGTAATATCAAATGCTCCATCCGATCGTTCAGAGATTTCTATGGACTTCTTAATCACATAAAATGTCTCAGGTGAAACTCTGACCCATTTCCTCCCGGCGGATTGATTGATAAGAAAGACATCACTTTCCTCAATCGTTGGGCTCATCAATTGCTCAATTCTCCGAATCTCTTGGAATGCCTGAAGCGCTGATTTTTCTGCTTTCTTTTGATTATCTCCGATGAAGGTAATTTCAACAATTGTCCCCATTAAGACTTGATGAAATCTAAACAATTCATCCGAGAAGGAGGAGTGGGGAAAAACAATTAGAAAGAAAAGGAGGAGGGAAACATAAGACTTCAAAGCTCTAAGCGAATTAAACTGATTAATCAATTTTTAATATAGCCCTCTTTCTTTACTTTTTCGTATATCTCTTTGGCTTTCTCGAGGCTATCAAATATGAGCACTGCTGTGATGGTGGCTCCAGAAATTGAATCCACCTTTGGGTCAAAGGAAAAGGGTTTAAAGATGGATCTTCCAATCACTCTATTTTTCAATTTCTTTATATCCTCATCAGACCAGTTCTGATTACCCACTTTAGTCATCTGGATGGGTATGATATCAATCACCTTCCCTTCGGAGTCGAAGGTGTAAAAAAAGAAAGTATCATGACAGATATCACAGACGGCCCGTCTTGTGGCTAATTTTGAAAAAAGATTTTTTTTATAATCGCCAAAATTAACCCTCCCGATATAAATTGAATCCCCGTCTTTCAAAACAACCCTCTTCAATTCAACTACCTTCCCTCCCGAACTCTCCATTCCCATCCTTGCCTTTACGATTAATTCTTCTTCTGTAAGAGGAGGTTTTAATGCCTCCCCTTCATAAATTGACCCTATCTTTGGTTTCAAAAGCGAAAGATCGTATTGGAGCACCGCCTTTGTCTCCTCGATCAACTTCTGGCTCGATTCGATGAGCCCTAAATGAGTGCTTACCACAATTCCCCTTCCCTCTCTGTCTTTTCTTACCCATATCATAAAAGGAGTGCGAGGACTTCCAACCGCTTGATGGGCTTCAAAATTTGTATCTGGCAGAATCGGGTAAGGAATTTGATGTCGATTCTTAAACTCCCTCACCTCCTCCCAATTATTCCCGGCAGCAATCCCAATCATCTTAACCTTTCTTTTAAGCCTCGGATCCTTTTCAATTAAAAGATAACTTTCCTTCAAGATTGGCGCCTGTCTTTCACAATTCAGACAATAAGTATTGAGGTATTCAATGAGAATAAGGGAACCGTAAATATCGTCAAATTGGTAAATTTTCTTCGGAGAAAGACCAAGATAGGCGCGATCCTCTTTAGAAAGGGGAAATTTAAAAGTTAATGTCGGAAAGGGAACAGCAAACCCAATTATTTTCGTTTCTTCACTCATCATTTGATAGGGGAGAAGAATAAAGAGAACGAATCCCAAATAAATCCACTTTTTTTTACTTCTCATGGCCAAACCTCACGCAGCCTTTCCACATCCTCTGGACGATCCACATCCCATCGTTCTTCAAGTTCTCTCCATTGCCAACCCAATTTCTTTAGTCGTGTTCTTGTTTCTTCTAAGACAGAAGAGCTTCCCCAAGATATTCCCTTAAAGAGGGAAGAGTCGTATTTTCTCAGCCCAATGAGGACATAGCCTCCGTCCTCAGCAGGAATTAAAACGGCAGGGGTCCCCTGGATTAAAGTTTCTTTAGCCTCTTTTAAATCAGTTTTTGTAAGGGAAGGACAGTCCGTACCGATAAGAATGGCATAGGGAACCTGTTTTAATGTTTCTTCAAAGGCATGGGCCATTCGCCTTCCCAAATCCCCTTCGATTTGAGAGCGGAGCGAAACCTTAAACCTTTTAGCACAATGAAGAAAAAAGGGGTGATCCGTTGTTGGAGTGCACCATAGTTCTATAGAACCAACAGCCGCCCGGGTAACTATTTTTAGGGTATGGATCGTCAATTTTTTATATAGATCCGTAACTCTTTCAACGTTTAGGGAGGAAAGAAGTCTTGTCTTTACTCTTCCAGATATGGGGGCTTTGGCAAAGATAAGGATCCGACCTTCTAAATTTTCCATATATTTATGATAGAATTGGGCCAAATGATTATGGATAATAAAGTCTTACCAGTTGTTTTGGATCGGCCTTCAGAAAATA
>Ga0129301_1000796_pt1 | contig 16643 bp, 10 predicted proteins | sample ConPoolayeHmetaG_FD_94489 | JGI IMG/M metagenome (GOLD analysis project Ga0129301, IMG submission 94489) | Hot spring microbial mat communities from California, USA to study Microbial Dark Matter (Phase II) - Cone Pool mat layer H metaG ...
CTCGTCTACCTCCGCCAGGCGCTTGCGGTGGGTGATAAGGCGCGCGCCCTTGGCGGCGAAGAGGAACCCCGGCGGCGCCTTATCACCCACCGCAAGCGCCTGGCGGAGGTAGACGAGACGCTGAGATTCTTCCTTGGGCGACTGCAAGGGCTGGGAGCCAAGTTGGGGCCGCTGTTGTGGCAGTTGCCACCTTCCCTCCAGCGGGATGATGCCCGGCTCCGGGGCTTTCTCGAGCGACTGCCAAGGGAGTATCGCCACGCCATCGAGTTCCGCCATTCTTCCTGGCTGGAGGAGGCGGTGTTCGCCCTGCTGCGGGAGCACAACGTGGCCTTCTGCGCGATTAGCCTGCCCGGTTTCCCGCCGACTTTGGTGCGCACCGCGCCCTTTGTCTATATCAGGTTTCACGGTGTGGAGAGACGCTACTCCGATCACTACACCGAGGACGCCTTGAAACCCTGGGTGGACAAGTTGGCGGAGGCATTGAGCCCGCAGGGGGAGGGGTTCTGTTATTTCAACAATGACGTGGGCGGGCACGCGGTCAGAGATGCGGCGCGCTTTCGGGAGATGTTGAACGAGGCGGGCGTGGAGGCGCGATAGACAAGTATCGCGCGGAGCCCGACGTAGAGGCGGGGCAGGACAGCGGCGAGGACAATGATACGCTGGCCGCTCCCGGTCGCGCTGGCCCTGAGCGGGGCCAATCTGGCCCAGGCTCAGCGGACGGAAGTCGTTCCTTGGGCGCAGGCAGGCGCAACCGAGGGGCGGCTCACGGATACCGTGGCGCAGGACGCGCTACGAGCGGTGAACGACGGTCTCGGACGTGGCCACTTGGCGGTTCGCCCTACGGTAGCCTTGCGCCCCTGCCATTGATGCTGCCCCCCGTCTCCCCCCTCTGCCGGTCGCTGCGCGGTCAGCCGACAGGGCTCCCTTTCGGCTCAGGGTTTGACTGGGGGCGCGGGTTCGGGCAGATTCGCAGGAGAGAATCACCCTCAAAGGGGGCCTGGCGATGATTCGCGTGGCAGTAGTGGGTTGCGGCTTTATGGGCCAGACGCATATGGAAGCCTATCGCGCTCTGCCCAATGTCGAACTGGCGGCGGGCGTGGACAAGAACGAGGAGAACAAGCGCAAGGTGAGGGAGCGCTTCGGGGTGCGAGTGTTCAGCACGATGGGACCCGTGCTCAAGGACGAGAGCATTGCCATAGTAGACGTGTGCCTGCCCACGCATCTGCACCGCAAGTTCGTGGAGAAGGCGCTGGCGGCGGGCAAGCACGTCCTCTGCGAGAAGCCGATGGCGCTGACCGTGCGCGAGGCGGAGCATATGGCGCAGGCGGCGGAGCAGTCCGGCCGCTTCCTGATGGTCGCCCAGGTGTTGCGCTTCTGGCCGGAGTATGCCAAGGCGAAGGAGATAATGGACGGGGGGGCAATGGGGCGGCTGCTCTCGATGTCTTGTGTGCGTCGCAGCGCGACGCCGATGTGGAGCGTCGGCTCCTGGCTCTTGGAAGCCCGGTGTTCGGGAGGGTTTGCGCTGGACCTTCACATCCACGACACGGACTGGGTTTTGTATTGCATGGGGCGGCCGAAGGCGGTGGCCAGCACAGGGCTAAAGACGGAGCGGGGATGGGACCAGATATTCACCAACTACTACTTCGAGTCGGGTGCCGCCGCCTCGGCGGAGGGCACCTGCGGACTGGCGCAGTCCTTTCCCTTCCGGGCCGGTTTTACGGCGGTGCTGGAGGGAGGGCAGATAGAGTTCGATTCGGCGCTCACCCCCAGTCTGCGCTTGTATCGCAACGGGGCGAGCGAGGCGGAGTATCCGGAGGTGCCGACCCTGGTGAGCGGGACGGCCGCGGAGGGCGGCAACATCGAGGCCCTCGGAGGATACTTCGCCGAGGTGCGCTATTTTGTGGATTGCGTGGAGCGGGGCGTGGCGCCTAGCATTGTGACTCCCGCGGACGGCGTGCAGGCGGTCGAAGTGGCCCTCGCAGAGATTCGCAGCGCAGAGACCGGCAAGATGGTGAAGTTGCGGTAGGCAGGGGCGAGGAGGCGGCAGACCGTGGTGTGGCCGGGCGGGAAGCGCTGGGTTTACTCGATAACCTATGACGAGGGCTGCGCGGCGTTGCTCGACCACGCCCTGCCCCTACACCGCAAGTACCGGATACCGGGCCACGTTTGCGTGGTGGCAAGCCAGGTCGGCGTGCCGCGAAACGTGCCCGGCAGTTCCTATGACGGGATGATGATCCTGTCGAAGGAGCAGATTCATATGCTGGTGGGCGAGGGGTGGGGCGTCTCCTGCCACGGGATGACCCACGGGGCCATCACCAGCGAAAACGCGCAATACGAGGTGGTCGAGGCGCGAAGGGTGCTCGAGCAAACGCTGGAGTTGGCGGTGACCATATTCTGCGTGCCGGGCAGCAACGAGAACTACCCCGCAGCGCTCGCCGTCGCGGCGCAGGCCGGCTACGAGGCGATACTCACCATTTATGACAACATCAACACCGCGGAGACGGACCTGATGCGTCTGTGCCGCGTGCCCCTGCACACCGAATACCCGCCGCCCTTCTACTCGGCGTTCGATCCTTACAAGCGGCTGCACCAGGCGATGGAGGCTGGGGGGTGGGTGATAGACTACTGCCATTGCCCGATGCCGGGAAAGGCCATCCACCCCTGGAAAGACTGCACCGCGGAGCAGTTGGAGGAACGCTTTGCTACCGTGGCCCGGGTCGGCGGAGAGGAAGTCTGGATGGCGGAGGTTGGTCAGGTCACGCAATTCCTAAAAGCCGCGAGCCGGTAAGCGCCGAGCCGTGTCCGTCGCGCTGGGGTAACCTGCCCGCGCTCTTCCTGTTCCCCCCTTTTTCCGCTACGCTGCTCCGCGGGCCCGTTCGGCCCGACCTCGCCTGTCGGGGGTGAGCGCAGACGCTTCCCTCAGCCCTTGACGTTGAGAAGGGAGAACCATTTGGGAGGCACTTCGCGGGAGGACTTCTAAGAGGAGTGCGGCCGGCGGGCGTTGCTGGCTGGCCAGAAGCAAGACCCGGCGAAGACTACGCCCAATGGTGGGCCCGGCAGGATTCGAACCTGCGACCCGCCGGTTATGAGCCGGATGCTCTGCCGCTGAGCTACGGGCCCAAGAGGTAGGTTTAGTACAACGATTTTTGGTGGAGTTCGTCAAGAGCATAGAGGCCGGAATCAAACGGCGCGCTGTTTGGGCAAAGCGGTTTGACACTCCGGCAACGCCGCGTGATATTGGGCGCGCCGTCGGTTGCCTCGGAGAGCCGGTTTGATGCAACCGCGAGCACCCATATAGCCCCAGGAGAGGATCCCGATGAGCGTTTCTGCCCGCTACCAGCGTTCCTACGAGATGTTTGAGCAGGCCAAGAAGATCGTGCCCGGCGGGGTGCAGGCCTCCCGACGCCCGTGGCTTGAAGGGCGCTGCCCGGTCTATGTAGGGCGGGCGGAGGGCTGCCGCTGCTGGGACGTGGACGGCAACGAGTACATTGACTACTCGCTCTCGCTGGGCCCCATCATTCTCGGCTACTGCGACCCACGGGTTGACGAGGCCGCGATTCGGCAGATTCGCCAAGGCACCGTCTTCACCTTCAACCACCCCCTCCAGAACCGGCTGGCAGAGAAACTCATCGAGCACATACCCAGCGCCGAGATGGCGACGTTTTTGAAGACGGGTTCGGAGGCCACCAGCGCGGCGGTGCGGGTCGCCCGCGCTTACACCGGCAGGGAGAGGGTGGCGCGCTGCGGCTACCACGGCTGGCACGACTGGTGCAACGTCGGCGCCAAGGGGGTGCCGGCCGTTCTTCAGGATCAGACCATAGCCTTCAACGGCAACCACCCGGAGAATCTGGAGCAGGTGCTCTCCTCCTACCCCGGCGAGTTCGCCGCAGTTATCCTCGCCCCCGAGGAAATTTCCCCCCCCGAGCCGGAGAAGTTCCAGCGCCTGCTGGAGATTGCCGAGAAACACGAGGCGGTGTTCATCCTCGACGAGGTGAAGACCGGATTCCGCATGGGGCTCGGCGGGATTCAGAGGCGGATGGGCATCCGGCCGCACCTGACCACGTTGAGCAAGGCGATGGCCAACGGCTATCCCATCGGCGCGCTGGTGGGGCAACGGGAGGTAATGCAGGCGGCGGACGAGGTGCACATCTCGGCCACCTTCAACGGCGAGGTGTTCTCTATGGCTGCGTCTCTGGCGACCATCGCGGCGCTGGAACAGCCCGGCGTGCTGGAGGGCATCTGGGAAATGGGGGAGCGGCTGATAGACGGCCTGAACGAACTGGCCTCGCGCCACGCGGTAAAGGCCCGGGCCTTCGCAATGCCCCTGCCGCCTATGCCGTTTATGCGCTTCGAGGGCGAAGGGGAGGCGGTGGACCGACTGCGCGAGGAGTTCTACGCGGAAATGTACGCGCAGGGCATCTTGCTTTCCTGGGGGCACGTGTGGTTCGTCTGCGCAGCGCACGGGCCGGAGGAGATAGATAGGACGTTGGAGTGCGCGGACGCGGCATTCGAGCGGGCGAAGCAGAGAGTCGCATAGGTTTAGGGCGGGAGGCGGACTTTGGGCATCGCGCTGAAGGCTGAAAAACTCTCCCTGCGCGGGACGCAAGGTGCTATGATTCGCCTGCGGTCAGGCTGCGGCTTGGCCGCGCACGCAAGTGCCGGCCATTCACGCGGGGCCCGCGCGGCGAGCGCGTTGAACCGCACACCTACGGCGGACTGGAGACTCAGACTAGTTGACGGATTGCGGCAAGGGACAGTGCAAGACGGCAGAGGTCTCGCGGGAGGTCGAGCCAGGGGCTTCGGCGCGCGCGCAGGGCGATCAGACCTCTCGCTTCCGGCGCGTGCTTCTGCTGTTTCTCACGGCGGACGGCCTCGCGGCCGTGGGGCTGGCGGCGATGTCGGCGCAGACGGTGGTGGCGGTGCTGCTCAAGCAGGTGGGTTTCGCCAACATCGTGATTGGGATCTCTATGGCCATTCCGACCTTGGCCGTGGCCGTGGCGCAGGTGCCCTGCGCCTTCTGGGCGTCGCGTGCGGAGCACAAGGGACTCTGGCTGGCGCGGCTGCGCCTGGGGGAGTCGCTGCCGCGATTTCTTCTGATTGGGGGGGCGCTGCTGGCGGCGCCGGGACGGCCGGCGGCGACCGTGGCGCTGGTCTTCTTGCCCTTGTTTCTGGGTTGGCTTGCGGGGGGGGCATGGCGGCCTTTGCGAGCGGAATTGGATGGGCGGCTGGTGAGTCAGGCGCTGCGCGGGCGCTATCAGGCCACGATGATGGTGGCCAAGGTGGTGCTGGCGCTGGCGGGCGCCGCGCTGGCGCGCTCCCTGCTCGGGGACATCGGCGGCCGAGAGGGCTTTGCGGCGTGCTTCGCCGCGGCGGCGGTGTTCGGCGCGGTCTCTGCCCTGCCCATGCGCCATCTGCCCGAGCCGGAGGGCCGCGACAGCCCGAAGGAAGGCGCGTTTTGGGCTTATCTCCGGGCCCTCTGCCGAGGGATGGCGGGCGACGCCAACTGCCGCAACTTCCTGCTCGGCCGGGCGTTGGTGGGGCTGGGGCATATGGCCGACGGGTTTCTCGCCGTCTATGCGCTGGAGCGTTTTCACTTGCCGGTGAGCAACGCGCCGCTGTTTATGATTCCCGCACTGCTCGGACAGGGCGTGGGCAGCGTGCTCTGGGGCTATGTGGGCGACCGGCGGGGCCACCGGGCGGTGCAACTGGCGGTGTGCTCGCAGTACGCGCTGGCGCTTCTGGTGGCGCTGGTGGCGCCGACGCCGTGGTTCTTCGCGCTGACTTTCTGTCTCACGGGAATGGCCTTCGCCGCGGACGTGGTGTCAACGACGAACTTTCTGCTGGAGTCGGCGCCGCAGTCCGACCTGATGGGCTACGTGGGTCTGGCGAACAGCCTAATCTCGCCCATCTTCGCTCTTTCCGCGGTGCTCGGCGGAGCGATTGCCGACCTGACTTCGTTCGGTGTGCTCTTCGCGGTGACCGCGCTGGTTTGGGTAGCGGCACTGTGGATTATCCTGGCCTACGTCAGGGACCCGCGAGCGCTCAAAGCGCCCGCGCCGTAGGCGGCTGGCGGCCCTGAGGCAGACTGGCCGTGGCCCCGCATATCAAATGAGTGCTATCTTGTTGCCCGGAGGATGAGATGACCAAGAAACAGAGAGTGCTGACCGCGCTGAGAAGAGAAGTGCCGGACAAGGTGCCGGTGTGTCCGCTGATCCACGCTCGCTACGCGCACAAGATTACCGGGCGCAGCGACTGGAGGGCGGTGTTCGAGGTGCACCAGCGCCTGGGTTCCACGGCCTTTCGCGGGCCGCAAGGGGTGGGCTTCCGCGTGGACTGGCCGCAGGGATACGGCGAGGAATCGTCCCCGGTGGAGGAGGCGCCCGATGGGCGCAAGAGTATGACCCACACCATCATCACTCCTAAGGGACGGCTCAGCGCGCGCGAAGTTTGGGGTATGATCCCGCACGACCCTTTGGTGGGGAAGACCGTGGAGCCTTTCGTCAAAGGGGCCGAGGATTGGGCCATCTTCAAGTGCCATCTCGAGGCCTGGCTGGAGCACGCCACGCCGGACCTGTCTATGATTACGCAGGCCTGGGAGACCATGGGCGAGGAGGGAGTAGCCACCTCCGGGATGGGCGGGGTGTACCATCAACTGGCGGCCGCGCGGGGGATGGAGGGAATGCTCACCGACCTCTACGACTGCCCACAGGTGCTGGAGGGGGTGTTTGAGGTGCAGCAGGAGGTTGTAAGGCGATACATCGAGGCCTTCCTCGCCTCGCCCGCGGAGGTCCTCTACTACGACATCTGCTACGCCACCGGCTCGCGGATGGGGCCGAAGCATTTCGAGAAGTGGGTCGGCCGGGAACTGGGTTTGGCCTGCGAGCAGGTGCACCAAGTGCCGGGCAAGTTCATCGGCTTCTACACCTTGGGGCGGATTCGGGAGTTGCTGCCCATAATGGTGGACGCCGGGCCTGACCACATCGAGACCTTCGAGCAGAATGAGGGGGACATTACCCTGGCCGAGGCCAAGCGGCTCTACGGAGACCGCATTTGCCTCACCGGCAACTTCGACCCCATCGTGCTCGCCTATGGCACGCGCGAGCAGGCGGAGGAAGAGGCGCGGCGCTGCTTGCGCGAGGGGATGGAGGGCGGCGGCTACGTGATGACCACCGGCGACGAGGTGCCCGTGGACGCCAAGTGGGACAACCTCCGCGCCATGGTCGAAGTGGTGGAAGAAGAGGGAGTGTACGCCTAGGAGGGGAACCGCACGGCAGACCTGGAAGCCAGGCCCCGCGCGTAAGCGGAGGGACCAGGTCTAGTATTCACGGAACCTCGGGACTGTTATCCAGCTCCTGCGACGGCCCCTCCACGCTCACGCCAATCACGGCGTCCACGGGATAATTTCTTCCGCGCAGCCGGCCCGCGGCCCCCTTCGGTTCGCCCGGGCCGCCCCTCACCCGTGAGCCCACCCTCCTCCGGTCGCCGAAGCCGACTCGCCCTGAGAGCAGGCTTCGGTACACCTTGCCACAGGCGGTGGCCTGCGACTCCCCGTTTACCCGCTCGTCGTAGGGAAGGTTACCGCGGGGTGGGGCGGGCCACACGCAGTGGCGTGCGGCATCAGCCGACTCGTCGGCGGCAGGCCGAAGCGGGGGATTGTCAGAGCAGGCTCCTGCCTGCGACATCCCACCTTTGCCGTGGCGCTTCTCTTGCGGGGCGGGGGTTCCATCCTCCGCCGTGGTTCGACAGGCTCACCACGAGCGGTAGTGACCGCCTGCGGCGGCAGCCGCCCTCGCGCCGCGCCCGCTTGTAGCGTCCGAGTTTATCCCGGACGGCCCTTGTCCCCTCATATTGCTCCCGCTCACGGTTCCAGAGCCTTGCCGCGAGCGGGCGAGCGGCCCGCCGCGGGTCCATCCCTCGACCGGCCCACGCTCCGCCCTGTAACGTCCTTCGCCTGGGCTCCGGGCAGTCCCCTCAACAGCGCGGGTCGAGCCCTCCTGCAACAGTCCGGCGTGGTTGCGTTGCCCGTGGAGGCACGGCAGAATGGCGGACCCGAAGGTCCGAAAGGAGCGGTCTAAGTGATCGAGATACGCTGGGGTATGGACGACGGATCGTGGCGCCGCCCGCTTGAGGAGAAGGTGGAGTTCTTCGAGCGCGACTTGCTGGAGAAACACTGGATTGAGGGCATCTATACGCCGATGGTGCGGATTGAGCGGGACGGCACGGTGGACTACTCCACGCAGGGCTACTGTGACGTCGCGCACTCCTGCTGCTGGACGTCCAACTACCTCGCGGGCCAGGCCTACCGCTATCTGGTGACCAAGGACGAGGCGGTGCGAGAGCACTGCTGGGAAATACTGAGGGCGCTGCGGCGCCTGCAGCGGCTGACTGGGGTACCCGGGCTTATCTGCCGCGGCTACTTGTTGGGCCACGGGCCGGTGTGGGCGGAGAGGCAAGGATCGGACAGTTCGGAGGTGTGGCGGCAGGGGAAGGGCGAGTTGTCGGGCTACCGCTGGCGCGGGGACCAGTCGCACCACAATTACGACGCGGTGATGCACGGCTACGGCGCCTACTACACGCTGGCGGCGGATGAGGAGCAGAAGGAGTTCATCCGCGAGGACGTGCGGGCCATCGGCAACTACGTCACCGACAACGACCTGCTGATTCGCGACGTTGACGGGCGGGTGACCTGCCATCTGTTGGGGCTGACCGACGGCAAGACGCCCAATCAGCGGGTGATTATGGCGACACACGGGCTGAAAGTGGCGCACTACATCTGCGGCGATGAGAAGTTCGCCAAGAAGTATGAGGAGTTGGTCACTCACTACGGCTACCGCGAACGAACAAGTTTCGAGGTGCCACCGCGGCGCACCGACTTCGACGACCCGGAGCACACCTTCGGCTGCCTAGACAACCTGTTCCGGATGGAGAGCGACCCGGAGTTGCTGCGCTTTTACCGGGTGGTGTTGGAGGCCCTGTGGGAGGCACACAAGGGAGACCGCTGCGCGTTCTACACGTATCTTTACGGCGCTCACGCACAGTTGAGCGAGGCGGAACGCGAGGGCGCGCTGTGGGACTTGCGCCATTGGCCGACGACGCGCCGCTATCAGCCACGGCTCAACAGCATCCGCAGGGACATCAAGATAGCGGGCAGGGCGGGAAGACGCCAGGTGGCAGAGGAGCCACTGCCGATGAACGAGCGGCCGATGGACAACGAGTATCAGTGGAAGGGGAACCCCTATGCGCTGGACGGCTGGCTCTCGCAGCCGATAGTGGCCCTGGCGGTGTCCGCGGAGGACCCAGCGGTCATCTACGCCGTGGACGGGCAGGGCTTGCTCTACCGCTCGCTGACGGGAGGCAAGAGTTGGGAGGAGATGGCGGGCGCACCGGAGGGGATGAGCGGTCTGGCGATGGCGAGCAGGCGCTTCCGCTTCATAATCGCGGCGACGGCACAGGGAGTGATGTGGTCCAACTCGGCGGGGCATCGGTGGCGGAGGGCCGATGTGCCGGGCCAGAGCGTATCGCGCGTGCTCGCCGCGCAGGAGGGGGGCGACGTCTTCTACGCCATAACCGAGGCGGGGATCTTCCGCTCGCTGGACTTAGGCCCGCTGCGCATGGGCGAGGGATGGGTGCAGGTGGCGCCGCCGCTTTCGGGCGTGGCGGGGGCGCGCTATGCGGTGATTCCGGGAGCAGAGCCGTGGTGCTACGCGGCCACGGTGAGGGAGTTGTTCGTTCTTCCGCAGGGGGCGGAAGAGTGGCGTTTAGGAGGCGTGGTGCCGTTTGAGGGGGACGGCATTGAGTGGCTGGTGCCCGACCCGAACAATCCGGAGACGGTGTTCGTGCGCTGCCGGCTGCGGCATCACGACCCAGGGGAGTACCAGATACTGTGGAAGACGACCGACCTCGGCGCGCACTGGAAGGGGATTATCGGCGACGGGATGGCAAAGTGGGCCTCGCGGCACCTAAACGCGCGGGTGGGCGGAGAGGGACTGGAGGGCGAGATTGCGGGCCTGATGATTCCGAGGGGCGAGTCGTTCCTGCTGGCGGCGACCTCGCTGGGGGTCTTCCGTTCCGAGGACGGCGGAGACACCTGGGCACAACGCAGCGAGGGGTTGCACATCACCAGCGCCTACCGCCTCTTCGACCGACAGGCGGATGGGTATTTCTACGCGAGCACACCGGCGGGGCTCTTCCGGAGCAGCGATGCGGAACGGTGGGAGTACGCCAACCTATGTCCGAACGTGCACTCCTGCTATGCCTTCGAGTGCGGCGGAGGTGACTACACCATCGCCTACTGGATGGGTCGGCACTACGGCTTCATCAGCGAGGAGGAAGCAAGGCAAGACCCCTGCCAATGGCCGGAGTAGCCAGGCCCTCGGGCGCCGTCCAAAGCGAGAGGAGCCGTGGTCCTATGAGTCCGTGGATGTGGCTTGTCGTCCTGTGCGCGTTGGCGTTTTCGCTGGCCGCAGCGCGGGCGCAGCAGGCGCCCGTCAACGTCGGCTCGGCCAAGCAGTTGTTCATTGATGATTGGCTCATCGCCTCGAGGCAGGGGGTGAGACTCACGATGAACCCGCCGGTGAAGACGGGGGAGCGGAACCTCGTGCCCGACAAGCCCTGGGAGGGTCACCGCCTCTGCGCCTACAACTCGGTGTTCGAGGACCAGGGCATCTTCAAGATGTACTACGATGCCATTGACAACGAGGGGCACAGATGGCTGTGCCTGGCCCTCTCGACAGACGGGATTCATTGGCGCAAGCCGAGCCTCGGGGTGGTGGACTACAAAGGCTCGCCGGATAACAACATCGTCTTTCCGCCGCAGGCGAAGAGCCACGAGCCGGGGTGCGTGTTCATTGACAGCAACCCCGATTGCCCGCCGGAGCAGCGCTACAAGATGGTGGCCTCGTACGAGGGGCCGGGAGGGTTCGGCACCTACGTTTGCTATTCCGGCGATGGGTTGCGCTGGAAGCCCTTGAGCGACAAGCCTTCGTTTCGCCCGAGCGACACGGGGAATGTCGCTTTCTGGGACGAGCGCATTGGGCGCTACGTGGCCTACGTCCGTATGTGGAATCCGATGCGCACCGTAGGGCGGTGCGAGTTCGACGACCTGCGCGACTTCGGTGGGGAGCAGGAGGTGTTCCGCTACGATGAACAGGACCCCCCCGACTTGGACCTCTACACCAACTCGGCCATCAAGTATCCCTACGCCGAGAACGCCTACTTCATCTTCCCTGCGGCTTACCATCACTATCCTGAGCCGCCGGCAGGTAAGCACCGCAACGACGGGCCCCTAGATGTGCGAATGGCGGTGAGCCGGGACGGGGTCAACTTCACCTATGTTGACCGCAGCCCGTTCGTCCCGCTGGGGATAGCGGGGGAGTTCGACGACAGCACCGCCTATATGGCGACGGGCGTCATTCGCAACGGGAACGAACTCTATATGTACTATCACGGCTGCGACTTTACCCACGGCGACTACAACCCGGAGCGGGACAAGTTCGTGGGCACCATCTCGCGGCTGGTGCTGCGTTTGGACGGTTACGTCTCGGCGGATGCCGAGTACGGGGGGGGCACACTAACCACCGTGCCGCTGGTGTTTAACGGCAAGCGGCTGGAGTTGAACGTCCAGACCAGCGTGGCGGGCACCGTGGGCGTGGAGATTCAGGACCCGGAGGGCGCGGCGATTCCCGGGTTCGCGCTGAGCGATTGCGGGGTCATCAAAGGCAACTATACGAGGAAGGTTGTGACTTGGAGAGGGAGCAGCGACCTGTCCGCCCTTGCAGGGAGGGCGATTCGGCTCCACTTCCTTATGCGCGACGCCAAGTTGTACGCCATCCAGTTTGTGGAGTAGCAGAGGGCTGCGGCGGGCACAAGCGGCCGGGGGCGGTAGACGGCACAGGGCAGACGGGAGGCTTGACGTCTGCAGCGTAGCCTCGCCCTCGGCAAGGCGACCCATCTTGTAGGAGCGGGCTCCTGCCTGTGACAGACCCGGTGGCACGGGCAGCCCGCCCTCCCCTGCGGCTCATACGAGGCGTGGGGACGAGGCGGGTCAATCGCTCGGGATAGACCCGTCCGCCACAGGCAGCCGCGGGGCGCGCGCGGGAGGATGGCCGGTGCGACGCCCGCTCGCGGTGAGCCTGTCGAACCCGTCGCCCAGCCAACCGTAGCGTCGGGGTTGTCCCCGAGGTGCTCTTCTGCCACACCGGCGCGCGGTGAGCCCGTCGGACCACCAGTGGAAGGAAGAATAAAGAGGGCAAGAAAACGCCCGCGATGAGCCACGACGCGACAAGGGGCCGCGCCGGAGGGGCGCCCCGCGCGCTCTCTCAGCAAATCGGCTTAGGGCACCCTACCGGTACTGCTTGCGGCGCGCGTCGTTCGCGGATTGAGCGTCCTGATGAGGCTGGCTGGGCAGCGACTACCTGCGCGCTCGGCGAATGGCGGTCCACAGCACCAGCGCGAGGAACAGCACTGCCGCGGCGCCCCCACCGCCGAGTATCCACAGCGCGGGCGGGATCCCTTGGGCGCTGGCTGAGCCGCTCGGCAGCAGCAGGGGAGGGCTCTCCGCGATGCCCTCACGGGTCTTTTCCACTACGAAGAGGCGCCCCGACCGCGCGTCCTTGGTGACGGTTCCGCGCACGAGATAGAGGCGGCCCTTCTCAGGTATCTTCCCGCGCGTCTGCACCAGCACTCGTCCGCCCCAAGGGTCCTGCATCAGGTATGCTCTGGTGCCGGGCACGTTGCTGCGCACGCCGCCGGAGCACCGTCCTTGGAAGGCAATGGGGTGCCCGACGAGGGGCTCAAGGTCGGGGACATACAAGTAGATGCGGTCGCATTCGAGGATTTCGGGGCGCTCGCGCACTCGGGCGGCGGCGCCCTTCTGCTCGCGAAGCATAGGGCCTTGCGCCCCGCGGTTGAGGGAGGCGGTCTGGGGCGCGGATGGCAGGAGGGGGCAGAGGAGTAGTCCTGCCAAAGTCACCAGCGCAGTGGTGTCAGCGAATCTTGTCCTGGGGCGCATAAGGGTTGCCGACACGGGTTTTCGAGGGCGGCGGACAAACGCAAGGTCGGACGGTCTCCGCGGGCGAAGCGCAGCCATTCCTGTGGGGAGCCCGGCTCAGGCTGCACATCCGGTCCTGCCCTCCTCGAGGATGGTCCTGTAGATGAGACCCGGGTTGTCGCGGTGCCGGTCGAGGTCGCTTGGGGTAGCGACCACCAACTCAAAGGGCACGCCGAGGCCTCCCGAGGTGCGGTAGAGATGCTGGGCGGTGTGACCGCGGTGGGTGCCCTCGGGCATCATGATGAGGAGGTCGAGGTCGCTGTCGGGAGACACCTGTCCGCGCGCTGCTGACCTAGAGAGGACGATGCGCGAGAGGTGAACCGTGTGCACGACGTCGCGCACCAGTCGCCCCAGTGGTTGCTCGTGAGCATCCGTCTTGTGCTCTGACCTCCGACAACTGTTATACGCGGGCGTGGCTGCGGACAACAGCATCCCCCTAGCGCGCATCCCGACTCGCGGCGGTGAAAGGGGTGGCTAACGCAGGGCCTGGGTGAGCGTCTGACCGAGGGTGAGGGCCTGTGCGCGCAGGGAGTCAATGTAATCTTCGGTTAGCGGGGCAAGTTGGGTGCGGGCGGGGAGTTCTTGGTCGAGCAGGCGGCGGGCGGCGGCGCAGGTGTCGCCAGCAAGACCCTGAGCCTCGGCCTGCTCGACCAGGGAGCGCAGAGCGGCGAGGGTGCGATAGATTTCGATGCCTTCGCGCACGGATTCCCAGCGGCGGGTGGTGACCGGCTTGGTCGTGCCAGGATAGACCATAATGTATTCCTCGGTGCCGCGCTGCCAAGGGTCCTGGCCTTGGGCGCAGTAGGTCCAGTAGCCGTTGCCGGTTAGGCCGTGAACGAAGCAGTAGATGGGGTCGGCGAGGTAGTAGTCCACGAGGTCGAGGGTCTTGCCGTCCACGTCCATAGCGTAGGTCCAGACCTGCTTGACGTACTTGCGCATCAGGGCGACGCGCTGGTTATCGAAGTCGTTCCACACGCGGTGGAGGTAGGACTGCCAGATGTCAACGTAGGGGAGCATGGCCTGGTGCATTTCGAGGGAGGGGGGCCCGCCGTCAACGTAGAGCAGAATGCGCGGGTCGGCCTCGCGGACCGCCTTGGCCTTTTCGATGTAGATGTTGACCGTGGGCCAGCCGTCGCTCCCCGGCTCGTCGAAGGGGTAGTAGGCGAAGTTGTCGGTGCTGAAGCCCAGTTCGGCCATATGGCGGACGAGGGCGTCGAGGAAGGGCGCGAGGGCTTTCTTGTAGGCGGGGTCGCTGTGGCTCTTCGGCCCGGTGACCGGGGTGAAGTAGTCGGTCATTCCCTGAAGGAGGAACATAACGTTCTTGCCGCGGAAGCGCGAGATGTCCTCGTCGAGAGCGGAGAAGTCAATGTCGCCCACGATGCGGCCTTGCTCGTCGTACTTGGCGATGGGCCCGCTGCCGATGACGAAAACGTTGGTGCCGTGGTCGAGCAGGTCCTGGTAGGTGGTCTCGGGATAGGCGCGGAGCAGGGAGTTCTTGACATAGGCCCAGTTACAGTGGCGGAAGGCTTCGGGAGGGGCCATGCGGAAGTCGAGCACTCGGAGAGCGATGGTGGCCTTGCTCACCGGGGGGGGCACGGCGAGGTAGTAGGCGGTGGGAGCCTCGTGCACGCCCGCCCCGTTGAGTGCCAGGCAGCGCACGGTGACCTCATAGTCGCCCGGGGCGAGACCGGCGGCGTTGATATCCAGCCAGAGTTGTTCGGTCCTGAGGGGAGGCATGGTGATCACGCGGGACTCATCGAGTTCGGGCATAGCGTCCCAGACGGCGGAGCCGTCGCCCGCGGGAACGGGGAGGGGGTGCATTAGTTTGACCGTGGGGCCGGGCTCGGAGGTCTCGACGACGAACTGAACTTGGAGGGCGCGGTTGGTGATGTTGAAGACATCGAGCGCCAGGGGGACGTGCTCATCGGGGGCGAGGCGACGCTGGAGGGAGATTTGCGTCTGCGGCAGGTCGGGGCAGCGGGTGGCGACGCCGAAGCCGTCCCAGAGCGGGGGAACGGAGAGCAAGAGACTGGTGGTCTGGCCCAGGGGAAGGACCTGCTTGATAAGGTCTGCGATGCGGGCCAGTCTCTGGGCCTCGGCGACGCAGGCGGCGATCTCCTCAACCAGGAGGCCGCGCTCCTCCATCGGCACGTCGGGGAGCGACTGGGCCAGCCCCCGCGCGCGCTCGGTCTTGTCGCGCAGGCCGGGGAGTGCATCGCGGAGGGCCTGAGCGGAGAGGGGGAGGACGGGCTCGACCGAGGTGGCGGCTTCGGCGAGGCGGCGCTGCGCCGAGTCGAGGAGGCGTAGGTCGTTGGCGAAGGGCTGGATGTTGAGGTCGCGGGAGCCGGCGGTGACCTGCCCTCCGCCGGGGCCCTCAACGGTCCAATAGAACCTGTAAGAGCCGGGCGTGAAGAGGCTTAGCGGGAGATTGACGACGGTCTCCTTGCTGGCGAGCGGCGCGGTGACGACGCTGCGGAGTCCATCCGGCTGCAGACAGCCGACGGTGACCTGAAGACCCTGCTTGGCAGCCTCCGCGGAGGCGGTGACGGTGAAGGGGAGGCTGCGCGCGCTGCTGAGCAGGGCGGAGGCGGTGAGGTTACCGGGTGGCGCGACGCTCACGGGACAGAGTGCGGCGCGGCCTTTCCATTCGCCGGTCATGCGCTGGTCGGCGCGGAAGGAGCCCCATTCCACGGGGTCGTCGGCGCCGGCGGGCGTGCCGAGGCAGAAGAGCAGGCCGGTGGAGCCGCCGGCAATGACCAGTTCGCGGGAGCCGGGCTTCATCACGCTGCCCACCGCGGGGGTGGCATTGTAGGCAGACTGGGTGAGTTGGGTGTCGAGAAGCACACGGGCCTCGGGGTCCAGCACCAGCAGGCGGCCGGTGTGGGTGCACAGGACGTATTCGAGAATCCCGTCGCCGTTAACGTCGGCGATGGCGCCCGGGGCGTCGCAACGCACGCCCATAAGCAGTTGCCAGAGCGGGTAGCCGTCTTCGTCGAAGCGCCAGATTTGGCCGCGCTGGGTGACGGTGAAGAGGTCCGCGCGGCCGTCGCCGTCTATGTCGCCGGCGGAGAGCGAGGCGTCGGTGGTGCTGTCAATGGGGCGCTTCCAGAGCAGGTTGCCGTCGGCGTCGAGGCAAGCGACAAGGGCATCGCCGGAGCCGCAGAAGACGCGCTTGCTCCCGCCGGAGTGAGTGAAGACCAGGGGAGCGGAATAGACCTGCTCGGCGATTTTAGTCTGCCAGCGGAGGCTGCCGTCGGCATCTAGAGCGACGACGTGGCCCGAGGAACAGGGGGCGACGACCTCAAGCGAGCCGTCGCCGTCGAGGTCGGCCAGCGCCAGGCTGGCGTCCAGTTCGCCCGGCATCTCCGTCTGCCAGATAAGTGCGCCGGAGTCGGCATCGAAGGCGCTGATGTGCTTGCTTTGGTCGCCTTGGACGACCTCGAAGCAGCCGTCTCCGCTGAGGTCGCCGATAGAGGCCGCGGACCACGACACCACGCCGGGAAGTTCGGCAGTCCACACCGCGGCCCCCTGGCTATCGAGGCAGAGGAGCACGCCGCCGCTGCGGCCGGCATAGGTCTGGCAGCCGACGTACATC
>Ga0129301_1000797_pt1 | contig 16616 bp, 15 predicted proteins | sample ConPoolayeHmetaG_FD_94489 | JGI IMG/M metagenome (GOLD analysis project Ga0129301, IMG submission 94489) | Hot spring microbial mat communities from California, USA to study Microbial Dark Matter (Phase II) - Cone Pool mat layer H metaG ...
CAATGGCGGCGGCACCAACATGTGGTTCACGGAAAACGGCGGCGGCAGATGGTTCCCGCGCGCCAGCCGCTACAATATCCAGGACCTGGCGGTTGAGAGCATTGATACCGCCTATGTCGCCGTGGATGGTCAGAACTCGGTGAGCAAGACCACCAACAAGGGCTTCACCTGGGGCGATGCCAAGAGCACCAGCCTCTCCGGCGGTGATACCTGCTACTCCATCGTCAGCATTGCCAAGGACCAGCTCATTGTCGGTGGTTTCCTGGGCTACATCTCCTACTCCGTTGACGGCAATGCGAGCTGGACCAATATCACCGCCCAGCTCCATGCTGGTGCCTTCCCGGCAATCGCCACGGCTAAGACCCTTGCTTCCGGTGACTACATCTATGCCGGCACCCTCGGCAACGATGTCGTCCAGCGGTGGCAGATTGGCACCAGCACCTCATGGTACACCATTGCCGCGCTGGGTACTGCTACCAGCACAGCTCCGGTAACGAGGGGTATTGGCTACTCTGAGGACACCCTCTATGTCATGTTCTCAGACGGCGCTACTGACATGACCGTCGGGCGCACCATGAACCCCACCGCCACCACCGCCACCTGGAGCTACACGGCTCTTGACGGTGCTAACTTCCCTGTCATTGCGCCCAACGCCATGCGCCTGAGCAAGGGCTCCACCACCATCTGGTACTATGAAGCCGCCACCGTCAATCTTGACTGCCGTGTCTATACTGACAGCCTGAACACGGTCAAGCCGGTGGTCTCTGCCCCGTCAACCGTCAAGACCAACCCGGCAAGCGGCGTCCCGTACAACGTCACCTTCTCCTGGGCGCGCCCGCATGGTGCCACCACTGTTGCCACCTCCTACCGCCTGCAGGTGGCTGACAACGAGGCATTCAACGGACCCGTCTTCAATGCCATTGTCGTGGCTGCCTCCACGTCTGCCGACCTGGCTGCGAGTGTGGCAACCGGCGCGATGCCCGGCACCAAGTACTACTACAGGCTGAGAGTGGACACGAACGCTCCGCTCCATAGCAACTGGTCCGCTACGGGTTCGTTCACGGTAGAGCCGCTGGAGAAGATTCCGACCGAAATCGTGAATCCTCAGCCGCCGGTAACCATCCCGCCGGCTCCAACCCCGACTCTCACCATCCCGCAGCCGACCATAACCATGCCGGCTCCGACCATCAATCTGCCCGCTCCCACCACCATCACCATCCCGCCGGCTCCTGCTCCACAGCAGATTGCCCCGGCGTACATCTGGGCGATTGTGGTCATCGGCGCAGTGCTGGTCATCGCGGTCATCGTCCTCATCGTCAGGACCAGACGGCCTGTCTAACCTGACCTGAGAACGGTTCCCTGAAACCCCGAGAGCCCCCGCAAGGGGGCACTCTTTTTTACCTTAAAGAAAGCCATCCTCATCTTTCAGGCGGTAATCTGGCAGGTTGCGTGACGGGAACCGCACCTTGTTTGGGCACCGTGACCGCCTGCCCGGCAATTCTGAAGTTTGTACCTGTGTTCCGGCTTCAACAATTGATTGATGTTACACTGAATTTTTGTTATAATCCAGCTTGTGATTCCATTATTGCAAATCAGGAGAATGCAGCCACGCTCCTGAATCCGGCGCAATAAGACGGCGGAGCCGTCTATCACCGGGTTAATCAGCTTGTGCTGCGAACGCCATGATGGCGCGTGCGTTGCTGCATTCAGGGTATCAGGTGTTAACCCAGCGGGTTATTCAACCGCTGGCGGGTGCTTCTTTTCTTGGTAAATTAGCCGCTTATTCTCCCTCATTCATCGGGCCATGGATTAATTTCCGTGCCCGATTTCTTTTTGCCTTCGCCAGAGGCTATCAGCAGTTTCCAGAGAAGGAGGTGATGCTATGACTGTTTTCCACCGCCGCACGTGATTCCATATTCCTTTAATGTATGCAGTGCATTTTCAGAACCACAACCGGGCGGCATGGAGAGTTCATAAAATTGCCTTTGACCACTTAACCCGGTTAAATTGAACTCCTTCACCGTGATTCTCTCCGTGTAGCCGGACAAAACTAATAATGAAAGGAGTAGATATGTCTTCCATTGCCCGCGTTCTCACGTCCCGCTGGGGACCGATTATCACCGGTATTGGCGTGGGTATTCTGGCGCCACTGCTGGTCTTCCTGGGAAACCCCGGCAACATGGGTATCTGCGTTGTCTGCTTCACGCGTGACATTGCCGGAGCTCTGGGTTTTCACCGCGCCGGGGTGGTGCAGTATATCCGCCCCGAGATTATTGGATTTGTGTTAGGTGCGCTGGTTGCGGCGCTTACTTTCAAAGAGTTCAAGCCGCGTACCGGGTCAGCGCCGCTGGTGCGTTTCTTATTGGGCATGTTCGCCGTTTTTGGCGCCCTGGTCTTTCTGGGCTGTCCCTGGCGCGCCTATCTGCGCCTGGCTGGCGGTGACTGGACGGCTATCTTCGGCATCATTGGTCTGGTAGTGGGTATTGGAATAGGTATCATTTTGCTGCGCCTGGGCTTCAGTCTGGGGAGGAGCCGCCCGGCACCGAAAGCGGTGGGGTGGGTCATGCCAGCCGTCATGGTGGTGCTGCTGGTTCTTTTGATTGTGCAGCCGCAGTTCGGGCGTGACGCTAACGGTAATCCGACCGGTCCCATTTTCTTCTCCACCACCGGCCCGGGGAGCCAGCATGCCCCGCTTATCATCTCCCTGGTGATAGGGCTTTTCATTGGTTTCTTGGCTCAGCGCAGCCGGTTCTGCACCGTCGGTGCTGTGCGTGATGCCATCCTGCTCAGAGACTCGCGCCTTCTCTATGGCGTTCTGGCGCTGATTGTAGCCGCCTTTGTGACCAACCTGATACTGGGGCAGTTCCATCCCGGTTTTGAAAAGCAGCCGGTAGCCCATACTAATGAATTGTGGAACTTTGCTGGCATGACATTGGCCGGTCTTGCTTTCACTCTGGCGGGCGGCTGTCCGGGGAGACAGCTATTCCTCACCGGTGAAGGTGACGCTGACTCTGCCATGTTTGTCAGCGGTATGCTGGTCGGTGCGGGTATCTCCCATACTTACAGCATGGCAAGCTCTCCGGCCGGTCCCGGTGCCTTCGGTCCGTTTATTGTCATCGCCGGACTGGTTATCTGTGTCATCATCGGCTTAACAATGCGAGAGGCAAAGGTATAGGAGGACATTAACCATGAATGAGATAAAGACAATAGATGCCCGCGGGCTTTCCTGCCCGCAACCTGCCCTTTTAGCGACGCAAGCAATAAAGAAGCTCAGCAAGGGAACACTGGAGGTGCTGGTAGACTCCGCCACGGCGCGGGAGAACGTCTCCCGCCTGGCGAAAAATGCCGGCTGGACGGTAACCATTGAGGACAAGCCTGACGGCAGCTCGCGGATTGTGCTGAAGAAATAATCCGTCTGAACGGAGAAAGGGGCGAGTGGTTTGGCGATTTTTAGCCGAAATCAAAAAGCAAAATTTGAAGGCGGCGGACTGGTGCTCTTTCAAGAAGTCTCTCAGGCTATGGCAGTGGAGAAGATGCTTAAGGCGGCTGGTTACATGGTTAGGCTGGTGGCACCCCCGCCTGAGCTCCGCAAGGGGTGCGATCTGGCTGTTGAAATAAACCTTGTTGAGCAGCCCGGCATTGAGCGTCTGCTGAAAGAGAAAGATATGGCTTACACCAGCATCGAGCCGATAAGAGCCAAAACGGCTCCGTTGCTTGATGCCGTCAAGGTGACGGACTTCGGCAGGTGGGTCATGGTTAAAGCCGGAAATATGAAAATTACCTATGAAAAGGAAAGTGGGGTAATAGTTAATGTTTCCGGTGGCGGTTGCCCGGATATTCCATATCTTCACGCCGAGCTTATTGACAAGCGCCTTGACCAGGCGCCGCGGCCGAAAGCCCTGGGCTTCACCCTCTGCGCTCTAAATCTGGAGAGGGCGCTTGACGAATGTCTGGCTCTCTATTCCGGAGGTAATAAGACATGATGCTCATTGCCGGAACTGTACCCATTAAAGACATGCCTCTTACCCTGGGCAAAGTTACCTCTGAGAGCGGATACCTCGTGGTTGGCGGAAGAAGTATTCCCTGCACACAGGGTACCGGCGCGATGGTTAGCGCCGCGCTGGCTACTACCAGTTACCTGGGACTGGAAGCCCCTCATGCCCTGCTCGTGGGTGACATTGGTAAAGGTGAAGGAAGCCGCAAGCTGTACCAGTACCTGATTGACCACATTGAGGAACTCTCACCTGCCGTGCTGGCGCTGCATTACTGGCTGCCCAATATGTCCCAGACAAGACAGCTATGCGCCGCCGTGGAGAAGTGCGCCAGAAGGCCCATCATGATTGCGGATGCGGCTTCAATGTACTCGGCAAAAGCCGCCGGCCTTGCTGAAAAGTTTGACATCTTTACCCCTGACCCCACCGAGATTGCTTTCCTGGCTGACCCGGAGGCTACCCACCCAGCCTATATCGCCAGGCACCTGTTTGAGACCGATATCACGCGGGCTCCGGAGCTTGCCAGAGCGGCTTATAGACACCACGGCGCCGCCAAGATACTGCTGGCGAAGGGAGCGATAGACTACATCATAAAAGACGGAGAGGTCCTGGCTACTATCTCAGAGCCAAATGTGCCAGCGCTTGAACCTATCGGTGGTACCGGTGATACTATCACCGGACTGGTATCGGCTTTCGCCTTTGCCGGCCTGGAGCTACACGAGGCTGCCATCATTGCTGCCAAAGTCAACCGTATGGCTGGAAAATACGCCAACGTAACTCCAGCCACCAAGGTAAGAGAGGTTATTGCTCAGTTTCCAGCCGTTTTTAAAGATTACCTGTGCCAGTGGAGCAGTGTCTGCGGCGCAAAAGGAGGTAGGAGCGGTGATTGAAATTGATGCGAGGGGGCTTAACTGCCCCCTCCCGGTGGTAAGAACCAAGAAAGCTCTGGAAGGCATAGAAGAGGGGGAGCTTACCGTCATCATTGAACGGCCGGAGGGATGCCAGAATGTGCGGCGTTTTGCTGAGAGCCAGGGATGCGGCGTTACCGTTGCTGAGAAGGACGGCTTGTTCTATGTACACATTTATAAGAAGAAAGCGGTAAAATCTGCTTCCCCCGGGCAAAGTAAGAATGTTGTTTTCATCACTACTGACCGGCTGGGAACAGGTGACCGGCGGCTCGGTGAAATCCTCATGAAAGCCTTCCTCAACACGCTATGGGACGCCGAGCCGAAGCCAGCCAGGATTCTATTCCTGAATGACGGGGTAAAACTGACTACCGAGGGGTCAGAGGTCTTGGACAGTCTGAAACTTCTTGAAAAAGCAGGGGTACAGATATTCTCCTGCGGCACCTGCCTGGAATACTACCAGCTAAAAGATAAACTCAAGGTCGGCGCTGTAACCAATATGTACGATACGGTGGAGTCATTACTCTCAGCAGACAAGGTAATAAAAATCTGATGGGAGGTAACTGATATGGATGAAGCCAAGAATAAAAAGCCGCGTCTTACTCAGACCGTCCGTGGCGCCGGCTGAGCTTGTAAACTGGGTCCGGCGGACCTCAACAAAGCCCTGGCAGACCTGCCTCTGACCACCCACCCAAATCTTATTGTCGGGATGGAAAGAATAGAAGATGCCGGCGTGTATAAACTGACCGAGGAGCTGGCAATTGTCCAGACGGTGGACTTTTTCACACCCATCGTGGATGACCCGTTTACCTTTGGCCAGATAGCGGCAGCTAACTCCCTGAGCGATGTCTACGCCATGGGCGGCAAACCCCTGACCGCGATGAATATCGTCTGCTTCCCAATTCAGACCATGGATGTATCTATACTCAGGGAAATCTTACTGGGCGGGCTGGAGAAGATGCGTGAAGCTGAGGTGGTGCTGATTGGCGGACACAGCGTGGATGACCAGGAGCTGAAGTACGGGCTTGCCGTGACCGGCACTATCCACCCGCAGAAGGTGCTACGGAAAGAAACCGCCAAACCGGGGGACAGGCTGATTCTGACCAAGCCACTGGGTACCGGCATTATCAATACAGCTATAAAGGCGGACGTTGCCAGCCGGGAGGCGGCAGAAACAGTTGCCAAATCTATGACTACCCTCAATCAGAAAGCATCAGAAATAATGCAGGAGATTGGGGCTAATGCCTGTACTGATATTACCGGCTTCGGTCTGCTGGGGCATGCCAGTGAAATGATTGAAAATACTAATGTCGGCATGGTAATTTACGCCGAGGCGGTGCCGGTCTTCCCGGAAGCTGAAGAGCTGGCGGCGATGGGCATGATTCCCGGCGGTCTTTACCGCAACCGTGATTTCCGCAATGACTTCGTGGAATTCAAACCCGGTGTCAGCCAGTTCCGCCGTGACATTCTCTTTGACCCCCAGACCTCTGGAGGTTTGCTTATCTCCGTGCCGGCGGATAAGGCACTGAAGATGCTGGATAGACTGCATCAGGCTGGAGTGATAAAAGCTGCCATCATTGGTGAAGTTGTGGCTAAGCCAAAGGGCAAGATTATTATTGAAGCTATTTAGTGATGAAAGCGGAGCTGGCGCGCTAAAGGAATTGAAACCGATTCAGATAACCAAACGGTACGTCAAAGCCAATTTTTGCTGACAGCATAAAGATTATCAGGATTTGACCGGTGAGGGCGATGGAACCGGGTTCCCCCCGGTCTGCAAAACCGGGCGCAGCTCTGGCCAAGACGCTGTGATGGGTTCGACTCCCATTCGCCCTCTCCATCCAGTCAAAGAAATGAGACGTAAGTTTCAGATACTGATTACTCAGGGTGAGATGTAGAAGATGTATGTTCTCGGTACTGCGGGACACGTAGACCACGGTAAATCAACACTGGTACTGGCGCTGACGGGCATTGACCCAGACCGTCTGCCTGAGGAAAAAAGCCGCCAGATGACCATAGATTTGGGGTTTGCCTGGCTTAAGCTTCCCAGCGGGCGTGAAGTCAGCATGATAGACGTTCCTGGTCACGAGAGGTTTATCAAAAATATGCTGGCTGGAGTGGGGGGAATGGATTTAGCGCTACTGGTCATCGCCGCCGATGAAGGCGTTATGCCTCAGACAAAAGAGCATCTGGCTATTTTGGATTTACTGAATTTGAAAGGGGGTATTGTAGTCATCACCAAGAAGGACCTAGTAGATGAGGAAACACAGGAGCTGGCTATTTTAGAGGCAGGAGAAATAATACAGGGCACAGCCTTAGAAGGCGCTCCTATTGTGGTAACTTCTGCTGTAACCAGAGATGGGTTTCCTGAATTGTTAGCTACCATTGACAGGTTGCTTGATTCAATACCTCCGCGGAGAGACATCAATAGGCCAAGGCTTTCCATTGACCGGGTGTTCAGCATGAAAGGATTTGGCACAATTGTCACAGGAACCCTGACCGATGGCAAGCTTTTCTTAGACCAGCAGGTGGAAATTTTACCCACCGGGCAAAGGGCACATATCCGCGGTTTACAGACGCATAAACGCCAGATTGATACCGCTTTACCGGGCAGCCGGGTTGCCATTAATCTGGCAGGTATCTCTGCGGAGGAATTGAAGCGAGGGTTCGTGATAACCACCGCCGGCTGGCTCAAGCCAACACATCTGGTGGATGTAAAGTTACGTGCCGTATCTGGTCTGGATAGTCCGGTTGTGCATAATACGCCGGTGACCTTTCATACTGGCGCCTGCGAGGTACCGGGGAAACTGCGCCTGCTTGAGAAGGAAAGGTTAAATCCGGGAGAGACTGGCTGGGGACAAATACGGCTGGAACAACCTGTGGCAGTGGCTAAAGGTGACCTGTTTATCCTGCGTTCCTTTGAGAGAACAATCGGTGGCGGTGAGATTATTGACCCCTATGCCAAGCGGCATCCCCGCCTATCTGCCAGTGTAATCAAGAGCCTTTTGGCTAGAGGCAACAGTTCTCCAGAGGACTCAGTACTGGCGATACTGAAAGACAACGAGCCCATCTTGGTGGGACAGCTTTCGCGCCTTGCCAGCCTGTCTCTCAATGAGACGGCGACATTATTGGAAAAACTCGCTTCTGCCGGGCGTGTCGTGAAGCTGGGTGAAACAGCCGGAGGCGCATTGTTTTTTTCGGCTGATGGTTGGAATGCCCTGAAAGACAAGACGAGGCAATTTATTCAGGAGTACCATCATCAGTTTCCTCTGCGCAAGGGTATGTCTAAAGAGGAACTCCGTAGCCGGCTCAAGACCCCCGCACCATACTACGACAGCATTTTGCAGAAGCTGGTAGACGAAGGTATTATCATCAAGGACGGGATGCTGGTAAAGTTACCAACCCATGAAATCAAGCTATCGGCAGAACAACAGTCGGCAGTTGACGCTTTCCTCAAATCACTATCTCAGAATCCGTACTATCCTTCCCGGGAAATTGTGCCTGACCCTGAGATACTCAACATGCTCATCAATGATGGCCGCATAATTAAATTGAAAGATGAAATCATTTTCTTAACCTCGGCATACCATGAAATGGTGGAGGGCATTATTCAGCGCCTGCGATTAAAAAAAGAAATCACCATCGCCGAGGTGCGGGATATGTTTAAGACCAGCCGTAAAAACGCTCAGGTTTTGCTTGAATACCTGGATGCACAGCAGATTACTCGCCGTGTTGGTGATGTGCATGTACTGCATCTGAAGGCAAGCTTTTGCAGACAGGGCAACGAAGCTAAAGGAGATGCTTATCTGGACAAAGCAACAATAAAATAAAATGAAGATGTACTGGACGGGGATAAGAAGCGCGCAACGATACAAAAATTCCAGGAAGATAAAGACATCTGTAATATGATTAACCTATCTCACAAAGGGTAATTATCCGACAATCAAGACGGCCCAAACCTGAAGCTGAACATATGGTAATGCAGAGTCAGCTCTGGTAATATCGTTACCATCGTGATGGAACCTGGGGGGACAGTTCCCGCACTTTTGTTTAAGAGTAAGAATCTGATACCGGCACTGTAGCACTTGATTGTCTTTCCTCAAAAAGCCAGCTTAAGCTCTGAAACATCATCATTTGACATCTGGTTTTTTTCATGATAGTATTCCTAGTAACAGGATTTATTACTGATAATGAACAGTGTCAAAAGACAGACAAAGCAGCGAGAGGCAATATTGAGGTTTCTGAGAGGAACCTATTCCCACCCCACTGCTGACCAGATATATGATGAGGTCAGAAAAGAGATTCCCAATATCAGCAAGGGAACGGTTTACCGTAATCTCCAAGTATTACAGGAGATGGGACTAGTTGCCGAACTGAATCTCAACGACACCGTCAGCAGGTTTGAGGCAAAGCAGGAAAGCCATTACCATTTCAGATGTGAAAAATGCGGACGGGTATTTGATGTTAATGTGCCGGTGGATAAAGAGCTGGACCGCGTGGTTTCTAGCCGAACCGGTTTCAAGATTGCCTATCACCAGCTGGAGTTTCGTGGGTTGTGTCATGATTGTCAGCGAAAATAGGGGGAAAGGAGAGTAATATGGCAGTTAAAAAGGTGGGGGAGAATTACCGGTGCAATATCTGCGGCAATGAAGTGACCGTGACCAAGGCGGGTGGGGGAACCCTGGTGTGCTGTGGCAAGCCCATGGAAAAAATCGGCGGGTAATGAGTAAAATCACGCGGGCAAATCAGTAAAAGGCACACAAACCGGCGAAAAACCTATTAACCGCCTTTGCTGGGGAATCACCGCCAAGGAACCGCTACACGTTCTTTGCCAGTCTATCCCTTGCGGAGATAGCAATACTATTCAAGGAAATCGCCGGGGTAGAAGAAGCTTCATGAAAAGCAGAGGAGCAAACTGCCGCAAATGCAGGCTCTGGCAAAGTATTCCCAAAAAAGAATGTTGTGAAGTGGTGCTGTGCCAACTGCGGCTATCTCCAAGTGGTACGGGTGACCTCCGATAGATGCCCCGCCCGCAAGTATGCGCAGGCGTAGTACTGACTACCGGCGGAAAATAGCAACAAAATCCATTGGGGATAGGGAGGTGATATGAATTAAGAGGAGATTCTACTGTCAGCTCATCAATGGGGGGACATGTCCAGAATCAAAACAATCAAAGACAAGGAGAGACAAAAATGGCTAAAGTAGCAATAGAAATGGTACAAAAAGCCGGAATCAATGTGAAGGAACTGCTTGAATTACTGGTCAACAACGCCGCTGCCGAACTGACCACCTATTATTACTACACGATACTCAGGGCAAACCTGATTGGTCTTGACGGAGAAACAATCAAAGAAATTGCTGAGACAGCCCGGATAGAAGACCGCAACCACTTTGAGGCGCTGGTGCCCAGGATATACGAGCTTGGCGGCAAGTTGCCGGAGAGTATGGTAGATTTCCACAACTGCTCCGCCTGCCCGCCTGCCACTCTGCCGAAAAACCCGCAGGATATCAAGGCAATGCTCACCGTGCTGGTTGAGGCCGAGAGGTGCGCCGTCAGAGGATACACACATATCTGCAACATTACCGCTGGCAAAGACCACCGCACCTATGACCTGGCCCAGTCCATCCTCAACGAAGAGATAGAGCACGAATCCTGGTTCTCCGAGTTTCTGGGCGAAGGACCTTCTGGTCACTTCCTGAGGCGGGGTGAGACCTCACCTTTCGTCTCCAAGTTCCTCAAGTGACAGCCCATAAGGTGTAGTATACTTACACAGGGAGGTCATGGCATCCTTCCGGGCCTCCCTGTACGATTCCGTTTGGGGCGTTAGAAAGTGATTGCGATATTACAGGGGCTGCACCCGGTCTTACAGGCGCTTCTGGCAACCTGTTTCACCTGGGGGATGACAGCCCTTGGCGCCGCCGCCGTTTTCACCGCTAAAGACATAAGCCGCAGAGTCCTTGATGCCATGCTCGGCTTTGCCGCCGGTGTGATGATTGCCGCCAGCTACTGGTCGCTCCTCGCTCCGGCAATAGAGATGTCAGAAGGCAAGAGCATACCTTCCTGGGTGCCCGCGGTTACCGGTTTTCTTGTCGGTGGCGTGTTTCTGCGGGTCGTGGATAGGCTGTTACCCCACCTTCACATTGGCTTCCGGGCTGAAGAAGCCGAGGGTGTGAAAACAAGCTGGCGGCGGAGCACACTGCTCATTCTGGCTATCACCCTGCACAACATTCCGGAGGGTCTTGCCGTTGGCGTGGCTTTCGGCGCTCTTGCCGCCGATATCCCGGGTGTCTCTTTCGGCGCAGCCATAGCTCTAGCCGCCGGCATAGGCATTCAGAACTTTCCGGAAGGGCTGGCGGTATCCATGCCCCTGCGCCGGGAAGGTTTGTCCCGCGGGAAGAGCTTCTGGTACGGGCAATTATCAGCCGTGGTTGAGCCGGTTGCCGGGGTTATCGGCGCTGCCGCAGTCATAGCCGCTCAGCCCATTCTGCCATATGCCCTGGCTTTTGCGGCGGGCGCGATGATATTTGTCGTTATTGAGGAACTGGTACCTGAGGCTCAGCGTGGCGGCAACACTGACCTGGCTACGATGGGCGGTATGGTTGGTTTTGCCACCATGATGTTGCTTGATGTCGCCTTTGGCTAAGATGATGACATTTACTGCGGAACAACTTAAGCATTATGATGGCAGACATGGTGTTGCCTACGTCGCCTATCGCGGCAGGGTCTATGATGTCTCTGCCAGCTATCACTGGAGAGGGGGTATGCACCATGTGATGCATCGGGCGGGTTGTGACCTGACAGAGGCTTTAGATAAAGCGGCGCCTCATGGCACCAGCCTTCTAGAGAAATTCCCGGTAATAGGAGACCTCGTCAAATAGCGCTTACTTTGAGGAGCGGGCAGATATCAGATGGTAGCCTGCTGTCCTCTGACTGAAGCTTATTTTGAGCCTGATGTCATAATGCAGGAAGCCGGCAGGGAAACACCTTATAGGGGTAGCACTGGCGCAGGAGTTTGAAACTGACGGCAGATTGGCATTCAGCAAGGCTAGCCTTCAGGCAATCTGCATGCTCAGCTTTGAATACTAGTGGCTAGCTTCAAATCCTTGACCGCCTTGACGCCAGTGGCATATAATGCCGGTGAGAATGAAGCAAGAGATGCTGAGACTTACGACCGGACCCGACAAAGAGAGGGCTCTTGCTTTGGTGGATTTTCGCCCCGTTTGTGAGACAGATTAGCTTCATTTTCGGGCGGTTAGCTCAGTGGTTAGAGCACCTGCCTTACACGCAGGGGGTCACAGGTTCAAATCCTGTACCGCCCACCATTTTCTCCCGCCAGAGCAAGCTCACAGAACCTTTAACAACTGCGGCTGGCTAGCGCAACCCTGAAGCCCCTTACTTGACAAGCTACAGGCAAAGGGGTATAGTAATAAGTGAATAATTATTCATCATTATGATTTCGTGATTTGCAAGTAAATAATCACTTACTTTTTATTCTGCACCACGATACTGAAGGAGGAAACTATGGCTGTGGAACCCGGAACCGCACAGGAAATCCCCATGTTCGCCAAGTACATCATTCTCGTTCTCTGCATCGTTGCCGTCACGCTCACGGCTGCCTGGGGCAAAATGGCGGAACTGATGAAGAGCGGAAGCAAGAAGAAGACAGAGACAGTCACCAAAGAAATCAAATAATCTGCCGTTACGCGTCCCGTCGCCGGAATCGCTTCATCCCTTCAGAGGAAGAACCACTCACCATCGCGAGCTAAAATCCAACGGCAAGCTCCGTCAAACTCTTGACAATTCCATTATAGTGATGTTATCATCATGATACATTTGTAATGTATTTTAGTTCGTGAAATAAGATTACTTCATACACTCTAAAAGGAGGAGGGCACTATGGGCGCTGGAACCGCACAGGAAATCCCCATGTTCGCCAAAATCATTATCCTTGTCATCTGCCTGATTGCTGTTGTTCTTACCGCCGCCTGGGGGAAAGTTGTAGAAATGACTAAGGGAGCGGGCAAAAAGAAGGCTTTGACGGCAAAAGAGGCGGAACACACCACCAAGTAGCCCCCATCTTTTAGAGCCCCACGCAAATACTCTGGCGGGCAAGCCCGGACGCGTTCCGTTTGGTCGCCCGTCAGAGCCTTTTTATGCCTGCTGTGATATAATAAAATGGTGGCAATTAAAGTGGTGGCGACCAACCGCAAAGCCTACCATAACTATTTCATCGGCGAGAGTATTGAGGCAGGGATTGCCCTCACCGGCACAGAAATCAAGTCCGTCCGCGAGGGCAGGGTCAGCCTGGGAGACGCCTATGTCAAGCCGGAGGGTGGGGAGCTCTGGCTGTTTAACGCGCACATCGCCCGCTATGAAGCCGGAAGCTACATGAGCCATGAGCCCACCCGTCCCCGCAAGCTCCTCCTCCACCGAGACCAGATTCGGGAGCTTGCCAGCAAAGTGAAGGAGAGGGGCTTTACGCTGATACCGGTGAAGTTATATATTAAAGATAGCCTGGCAAAAGTGGAGGTGGCGCTCGCCAGAGGCAAAAAGCTCTATGATAAGCGGGAAGTCATCCAGCGGCGGGAGATTGACCGGAGCTAGAGCGAGCGACCAGGAGAAGAAAGCTGTAAAAGGAGGTAGCATTAGCCTCAATCTACGGGGGCGCGTGGTTTCGACAGGGGAAGCCGGTTACAGAATTGCAGGCTGAGGTGCCATCACCCTCATTAAACCGGTGGCAAAAAATACCCAACGAACCAGAAATGGTACTTGCTGCCTAACCTAAACCATTAGGGAGCACATCCAACCTGACCCCTCCTCAACGGGTCGGGATTGGGTGACGCAATGTTGGGGTGCCACTGCCCGGACGCCGCTAAGGGCAGTGAAAGATTTAACGGCTGGTCTGATTGAACTCGGTCAGCAGAGGTCAATCAGGCGAGATAAAAGAGCTGACTAAGCTTGTAGCAGATTCTGGACCGCTTCTTCTGGACGGGGAGTTCAACTCTCCCCCGCCTCCACCAGAAACACCAGGAGAAAAGATGAAGAAAAGGAGAACGCTACCATCCACCCTCAGGACTTCAGCCCTACTTTTGCTATTAATTCTGCTACTATTCTTTCAATCCCCCCGCTCCCCTGTCCCGGCTTACTCCGCCAACCCCACCATCTCCCTCTACACTTACAGAGAAAAAACTGATGACTGGGTACAGACTGACTGGTGCAAAGTGGGCGCCAAAATAGAGATAAAGGGCTCCGGTTTCCCGTCTGAATTACCCGTTGTCATCCACCTATCACAACAACCGGCATTAATCGGGAATGTTCTGACTGATAAAATCAAAATATATGAAGACCTGGGCGTGCACGCCACTGACCATGAAGGCAAATTCACCGCCATTTTTGTCATGCCTCAGATACTCAGCGATGGTAGCGGTGATGCAGAAATAGAATACGGCACATATTACCTCTACTTTGCTGATAATCTGACCAAAGAAATAATTCACATCGTGCCCATCACCGCCTTCGTTCAAGAAATCAGGGTTACCCCGGAAGAAGGGCATATTGGCGATTCACTGGTTCTGGAAGGAGACGGGTTCAGTAGCAATGAACCGATAGTCATCTATTTCTCAGCCGATATCGCCAGCATCAATGAGCTAGCCCTCACCAAGCTCACCAGCTTTGAATTGCTGGGAACGCCTGTGGCTGATGCCAGCGGAGAAATGGTAAACGTCCCCCTGCGTGTGCCGGGTGAACTGACCGGCGGTAGTAGCACCAAGGCAGTGCACAGCGGCACTTACTTCCTCTATGCCACTGAGTTCTGGGACAAGCGAAAGATACTGGCAATAGCCAGATTCAATGTTCTCATACCGTCAATAGAGCTAAGTGTAAATGAAGGCACGGTCAATACTGAAGTCACCATCAACGGGACCGGCTTCGGCAACTATCAGAACATAACCGTGAGCTTTGATGATAACCCGCTCAACCTCGCGAGCGGAGCCGGCGTGACCGACCACGCCGGCAGGTTCACCTGTAAAGTCATCATCCCTGCAAGCACCCTGGGAGACCACGTAATCAAAGTGTCTGATACCACCGGCTACCAGGGCGAAGCCCGCTTCACTGTGGTCTTAAAGCCAGCCATACTCCTGAAGCCGGATTCTGCCACCGTGGGCGCTGAAATTGAAATCAGCGGCGAAAAATTCAGCCCTGCCCAGAAGATAGCAGTCAGGTATGATGATAAACCGGTGAAAATAGCCGGGGGGAACAACATTACTGATGATAAAGGCACCTGCACTTTCTCCATCACAATTCCGGCAAGCACCGGAGGCAATCACCAAATAACTGCCTCAGATGAGTCCGGCTACAAAGCCAGCGCTACCTTCAGGGTCACACCCAGAATAACGGTGGCGCAGATTTCAAAGCTGGCGGCAGACCCAAACACGTACTACGTCAGGATTACCGGCACCGGATTTGTTAAAGATGAAGCCATCACAATCACCTTTAATCACAAGGAGATGTATTCCCGTAGCGATAGCGCCGGCGAGTTAAGGTTCAACTTTACTGCCTCTGCTGACAGTTTAACAGGTAACAGTAAAATCATTGCCCGGGGGAGCAAATCAGGCTCTGCTGAGACCTTGTTAAACCTTTCTGACGTGCCCGGTGCCCCTGCTGAGAAAGCCAGTATTAAACTGAGCCCCGCAACTGATTATACCTCGCCGGGGCATGTCGGCATGAAGGTCACCGTGTCAGGTGCCGGGTTCTTAAGCAATGCAGAAATCTCACTGACTTACAGCGATAATAGCAATGTGCTGGCTTTAGGCACAGTAACCAGTGATAAGACTGGACTCTTTTCAGCAAGCTTCACCGTGCCGCCAGGTACCGCCGGGCCACACAAAATCACCGCCACGGACAAGACCAACAATGCTGAGGCGTTATTCATCATGGAAGCAGACCCGCCTGCCAGACCCACGCTTCTCACACAGAAGCCGGGCACAATTGCGGCGGAGGGGATTTATTTTGACTGGAATGACAGCCAGGATTTAAGCGGTGTCAGCTACCACTTCCAGATTAGCACCAGCCAGAACTTCAGCGCTATCGCATTTCAAAGGCAAGGGTTAAGTGAATCTGAATACTTGCTCACTGAGAAAGACTTGACACTGAGAGAGAAAACGCCGTACTTCTGGAGAGTAAAGGCGGTGGATGGCGCCGGCAATGAAAGCGGGTGGACGCCCGGAAAACCGGTGGAATTGATACCGTCTAAATCTCCCGCGTCTGACTGGCCCAGGTATGGCTTATACGGTCTCGGTGCATTGATTTTCGGGGGCGTTCTCTATCTGGTGATAAGAAGGGTTAGATGATAAGGTTGACGGCGCCCCGGCACCAGAAACACGCCTTATTTACAGCACTTCAAGGCATTAACCGGCTCAGCAAGCGCAAACGGCTTGTGTAGCGATAATCTGCCCGCCATGACAATATAGTAATCTGTTTCAATTTCTGGAATACCCCCTGATGAAGATGACCTTATAGGCATCTCAGGGCGTTTCTGTTCCATCCGGAGATAGAGTTCCTTGCCGGTCATAAGCGGCATCTCCAGGTCAACAAGCAAAGCACCATAGCTATAGTTTCTCACCGCGTCCTGAGCAGTAATCCAGCGCCAGCACTATTCATATTGAAGCCTTTCAGGCGGAGCCGTTCACCCGGAGAAAGTCTGATGAATCTGAATCTTCAATA
>Ga0129301_1000798_pt1 | contig 16603 bp, 14 predicted proteins | sample ConPoolayeHmetaG_FD_94489 | JGI IMG/M metagenome (GOLD analysis project Ga0129301, IMG submission 94489) | Hot spring microbial mat communities from California, USA to study Microbial Dark Matter (Phase II) - Cone Pool mat layer H metaG ...
GCGGGCGACAACCACAAGTACATCTGCTGGGCCTACCTCGCGCTGTGGGCCCTGGCGCGGCTGCATCGCGCCTCGCCCGAGGAGCGCCACAAGCTCGGCGATCCTCTACCCGACCCGCTCGCCGAGGCGGCCTGGGAGGCGCGCTTCCTGCTGAAGACCATGAGCGCCGACGGCCTCTTCCCCTTGGGGGTGATCTCGCGCTTCGGCTGGGTCAGCCGGCCCCTCCACGAGGAGACAGACAACATCCGCGGCACCGGCGACGAGCGCGCCCTGCCCAGCCCGCACGAGCGCATCTGCGACCTCCCCACCTATGGCCCGGTGTTCACCTCCGCCCTCGTCTCCAGCTCCCTGGCCGACCTGGCGCTCGCCCTCCGCGGCTGGGATGACGAGCTCGCCGAGCACTGCCTCCGCGCCGCCATGACCACCTGGGACAAGCACCACCGCGCCTCGCCCCCCGATCCCGAGTACCTGCGCTGGCATGCCGCCTTCGCCCTCCTCGACGCCTCCCTCTACCGCCACCAGCCCGGCCCCGAGCTGCGGCGCGACCTGGAGCAGAGGGTGGCGCGCATCATCGCCCAGCAGAAGCCCGAGGGCGTCTTCCCCTTCCCGAAGGAGTGCGCCGACTACCGGGAGCAGGTGCTGGGGCCGACCCGGGAGGAGCGGGCCACGCTGCCCGACCTGTCACCCCAGCGCGCCCGCTACACCATCTCGCACGAGCCCTGCGGAATTGACTACATCCCCGCTGCCTTCACCTACCTGCACGCGCTGCTGGACTACCTGGAGCTGTTCCCCGACTCGGCCCGGGCCGGGCCGGCCCGCCGCGCGCTGGGCCGTACCATGGACCTCGCGCTATCCCTGTGCGAGCGCACGCCCTTCGGCCAGATGATGGAGTGGACCTTCGCCCCTGACCCGGTGAACTTCGTGCACATGTTCCACGGCTACAACTGCGCGCTGCTATCCCTGGCCGCCGCCGCCTGCCGCGCGGCTGGCGAGCTGCGCCGCCCCGAGCTGCTGGAGCTGGCCGAGCGGCAGCTCCAGTGGGTCCTGGGGCGCAACCCGCGGGCCACCAGCCTGGTCGCAGGCGTCGGACACAAGCAGCTCGGGATCTACCACACCGGGCTGTCCCGCTACCCGGAGCACCGCACCGGCGAGCAGCCCGGCGGCGTGGTGAACGGCTTCGTCTCCATGGGCGCCCCGCGCTTCAGCTATGCCGGGCCCAGCTACCCTTGGGACTTCCCTTACCTGGACCTGCGCTCCCCGTCCGAAGAGGCCGAGTGGCGGGGCGCGGACGCTGACTGGTGGACGAACGAGACCTGGGTCCCGAACTGCTCCTGGTTCATCCTTGCCGCCACCGCGCTCCACCAGGCGCTGGAGGAGCGCGGCTAGCGGACCTTTCCGTTCGCGCCGTTGCCCCTGCGCAGGGCGGGCTCTCCGCAGCTGCGTGGCGGGGGCCCCGCGCCTACAGCGACGGCGCTGGCTCCGTCCAGGTGCGCAGGAAGCCGAGTCGCCAGCGCTCGTGGTTCAGGTGCACTGGCTTGAGCCCGAGCCTCGCTGCCATGCGCTCGGGCGCCGGGTCGCCCACCACCGCGCCCCCGTACAGGCGGGTGTAGCCCAGCCCCCTCATGTGGGCCCGGGAGAGCTTCTGAAGCTCGGTGTAGAGCCCCCGGCGCCGGAAGCGCGGCAGGGTCACGGAACCGTAGTGGACACACTCGCCCGGCCCCAGCCTCAGCCCGTGGGCCCGGGCTGCGTGCGAGTCAGCCTCCGTCGCCACCCACGCGTAGGAGCCGATCTTCCCCTCCACCTCCGCGACGAAGAACACCTGCCCGCGGTTAAGCCGCCAGTGGAACAGCCGGATCAACGAGGGCGGCAGTTCGTCCCTAAGGCGATCCACGTCCCCTGGCCCGCCCACTCTCGCCACCACCCCCGGCACCGGCTGATAGTCCGGCCAGGAGGCCAGCTCGGTCACGTGGACCAGGGTCACCTGGTGGGATGCCATCCGCCTCCCCAGCCGCACCCAGGCGCTGCGCAGCACCCGCCACAGACCGCGGGGCAGCCCGGCGCGGCGGATCTGCCAGGTGAGATCACACAGCGGCAGGACCCGCTCTCTCATGCCGCCGCCCCTCTGGCCATCTGCGAGACCACAGCCACCCGCCGCAGGCACGCATCTTGCGTCACGAAAGGACGGGGAGGCCGCGGCTCCGTTGTCCCGCCGCTGGCCACGGCTCCCTGGAGCCGACCCGTGCAAGAGCCGGAGCCGACCCGACAGCCGAAGCTCATCATAAACGCCGCCCTCACCGGGATGGTCCCCACCAGGGATATGTGCCCGGACCTCCCCATCACGCCGGAGGAGATCGCGGCCGACGTCGCCGCCGTCCGCCAGGCCGGCGCCTGCATCGTCCACCTCCATGCCCGGGATGCCGAAGGCCGGCCCAGCTACGACACTCACCTGTACGCGGACATTCTCGCCGCCGTGCGCGCCTCCTGCCCTGACATCATCGTCTGCGTCACCACCAGCGGACGCCAGGTCCAGGACCTCGACCTGCGCGCCGCCGCCCTCAACGTGCCCGAGCAGCTCCGCCCGGACATGGCCAGTCTCACCCTCGGCTCGCTCAACTTCCCCAGGCAGGCGAGCGTGAACAGCCCGGAGACCATCGCCGAGCTGGCGCGCCGGATCTCCGACCGCGGCATCAAGCCCGAGCTGGAGATCTTCGAGCCCGGCATGGCGAACCTCGCCCGCTATCTCCTCGACAAGGGCGTGCTGGAGCCGCCCGTCTACGCCAACCTGCTGCTGGGCTCCCTCGGCACCATCCCCGGGGACGCGCGCGACCTCGCCTACCTGGTGAGCCTGCTACCCGAGGGCGTCGTCTGGGCGGCCGCCGGGATCGGCCGCTACCAGCTCAAGATCAACGCCCTCGCCATCGCCATGGGCGGCCACGTGCGCACCGGCCTCGAGGACAACCCCTACCTCGACTGGCACACTCGCACCCCCGCCTCCAACCGCCAGCTCGTCGCCCGGGTGGCCAGCCTCGCCGAGCTGCTGGGCCGGGAGTTGGCCAGCCCCGAGGAGGTGCGCGCCCTACTCGCCCTGCCGAGCCGGCTCCCCGCCACTGCCCCTGTCTCGTAGTGGGCGTCCCCTCCTGCCTCCCGCGGTCCCACCTTGTTTGTGCGGCCGAAATCGGCTAGAATGCGGACACGCTAAGATCCGCGGGGGTGACCCACCATGAGAGCAACCATCGCGCTGGCCGCGCTGCTGCTGCTCGCCGTGCCTGCCGGGGCCGGCGCGCAGGGCCAGGCGGAGCCGGTGTCGGCCCAGGAGGCCGAGTCGGTGATCGTTGAGGCGCGTGACTTCATCGCCAATCTGCTCTGGGAGGCCACTGAGGAGTACTGGCACGTGGGCCGCTGGGATGAGTGCATCCGGCTGTGCAAGCAGGCCATCCAGGTGGACCCGCACTTCGTCGAGGCCTACACGAGCGCGGCCTGGATGCTGTGGAACCTGGAGCGGGACGAGGAGGCGGTCGCCATCTTCGAGGCCGGCATCGAGGCCAACCCCGAGCGGTGGGAGATCCACCACGAGTTCGGCATGTACTACTGGCAGCGCCAGAACCTCGAGCCCGCCCTCGAGCAGTTTCGCCAGTCGGTCGCCCGGGGCGCGCCCATGCACCACCAGCACATGCTGCCCAATGTCCTCGAGCGGCTGGGCCGCAGCCGCGAGGCGCTCGCAGAGTGGCGGGCCATCCTCGAGCGATTCCCCGACAACCCCGTCGCCCGCCGGCGCATCGAGGCCCTCGAGGCCGAGGCGGGCATCCCTATCTGACGCCTCCCTCGCCATCCTGCACAGCGGAGCACCCACCTGTGACACACGTGGTGGTCCTCGGCGGCGGCCCTGCCGGTTATGTGGCGGCCGTGAGGGGCCGACAACTTGGCGCCGAAGTCACGCTCGTCGAGATGGACCGCCTCGGCGGCGTCTGCCTCCACCGCGGCTGCATCCCCAGCAAGGTCCTGCTCAGGTCGGCCGAGCTGGCCCGCCTGGCGCCGGGGCTGGATGAATTCGGCGTCCGCGCCGACTACCGGGGCTTCGACTGGCCGCAAGCCCTTCGCCGCAAGGAGCGCATCGTCGCCCAACTCGCCCAGGCCATCGAGCAGCTCCTGGCGCGCCGAGGCGTCACCGTCATACAGGGCCGCGGGAGGCTGCTGGAGCCCCGGGTGGTCGAGGTAGAGACCCACCGCGGGGTGGAGGTCCTCCGCGCCGACCGGGTGCTGCTGTGCCCGGGATCATCGCCCGCGCCCCTCCCCGTCCCCGGCGGAGACGCCGCCGGCCTCCTCACCAGCGACGAGCTGCTGGCCCGCGAGGAGCCGCCGGAGAGCATCATCATCATCGGCGGCGGCTACATCGGGGCCGAGTTCGCCGACCTCCTCAACGCCGTCGGGGTTCGGGTCACTGTCATCGAGATGCTCCCCCGCCTGCTCCCACAGGCCGACGAGGAGGTGTCCACCGAGGTCGCCCGCGCCTTCCGCAGGCGGCGGATCGAAGTCTTCACCGGCGCCCGGGTGACCGGGATCGCGCCCTCCGACGGCGGCTGGACGGTCCACTTGCGGCAGGGGGACAAGGAGCGGACTGCCCAGGCGGCGGCCGTGCTGGTCGCGGTGGGCAGGACGCCGAACACCCGCGGCCTGGGCCTCGAGGAGGCGGGCATCGCGCTCGAGCGAGGCCGCGTCGTCGCCAACGAGCGGCTGGAGACCAGCGCGGAGGGCGTGTACGCCTGCGGGGACGTCCTGGGGCGGATCATGCTCGCGCACGTCGCCTCCGCGGAGGGCAAGGTGGCCATCGCAAACGCCCTGGGCGCCGACCTTCAGATAGACTACCGCGCCATACCCTCCGCCATCTTCACCCACCCGGAGGTCGGCTCGGTCGGCCTCACCGAGGAGCAGGCGCGGGCCGATGGGCGGGAGGTGAAGGTGGGCCGGTTCTCCTTCCGGGGGGTCGGCAAGGCGCTCGCGGAGGGCGACCGGGACGGGCTGGTGAAGATCGTGTCCGATGCGCGCACCGGCGAAGTGCTGGGGGGCCACATCGTCGGCCTCCACGCAACCGAGATGGTCCACGAGCTGGCCCTCGCCATCCACCTGCGGGCCCGGGCCGAGGACATCGCCGAGCTGGTGCACGCCCACCCGTCGCTCAGTGAGCCCATCATGGAGGCGGCCGAGGACGTGCTCGGCCGCGCCATCCACAAGTAGGAGGAAGGGGGACATGGAGGAGATCCTGGAGCTGCTGGCCCAAGAGGCGCGGCTGACGCCCGCCCAGATCGCAGAGCGCACCGGCCGGCCTGAGGCCGAGGTCGAGGCCGCTATCCGCAAGCTCGAGGCCGACGGCGTCATCCGCCGCTACAAGGCGGTCATAGACTGGAGCAAGGCGGGGGTCGAGCACGTCTTCGGCTTCATCGAGGTGCGGGTCTCGCCCCAGCGGGGGGTGGGCTTCGACGCGGTCGCCGAGCGCATCATGGGCTTCCCGGAGGTGCACTCGCTGTATCTCATGTCCGGAACCTACGACCTCCTCGTGGTCGTCCAGGGCGCCACCATGCGGGACGTCGCCTTCTTCGTCGCCGAGAAGCTCGCCCCGCTCGAACACGTGCTCAGCACCACCACCCACTTCGTGCTCAAGCGCTACAAGGTGGACGGCGACCCCATGGAGGGCCGCGCCGAGCCCAAGCGCCTGCCGGTGACCCCCTAGCCCGACGGAGGCCAGCCCCGGTGCCCCCCAACAAACCCCGCATCGCCCAGCGTGTGAGCGACCTGCCCTCCTCCGGCATCCGCCGCTTCTTCGACCTCGTCGAGCAGATGCCGGAGGCGATCTCGCTCGGCATCGGAGAGCCCGACTTCGTCACCCCCTGGCGCATCCGCGAGGCCGCGGTCTACTCCCTGGAGCGGGGCCACACCCATTACACGCCGAACATGGGCATCCAGGAGCTGCGGGAGGAGCTCTCCGCGTATCTGGCGCGGCGCTTTGGGCTCTCCTACGACCCGGGGCGCGAGCTGCTCGTCACCGTGGGCGCGAGCGAGGCCATTGACATCGCCCTTCGCACCCTCCTCGAGCCCGGCGACGGCGTGCTGATCCCGGAGCCATGCTTCGTCTCCTACCCGGCCTGCACTCTGCTCGCCGGCGGCCGCCCGATCCCGGTGCCCACCACCGCCGCCCACGAGTTCCGCGTCCGCGCCGAGGACCTGGCCGCGGCCTGGGACGAGCGCGTCGTCGCCCTGCTCATGGGCTACCCCAATAACCCGACGGGGGCCATCCTGCCGGCGGAGGACATGGCCGCGGTGATGCGCTTCGCCGACGAGCGGGGCCTGCTCGTCATCTCTGACGAGATCTACGCCGAGCTGACCTACGACGGCCCGCATGTGCCGGCCGCCTGCGCGCCAGGCGGCCGGGAGCGCACCATCCTGGTGGGCGGGTTCTCGAAGGCCTGGGCGATGACCGGGTGGCGGCTGGGCTTCGCCGCCGGCCCGGCGGAGATCATCTCGGCGATGACTAAGGTGCACAGCTACACCGTCATGTGCACCCCCACCACCGCGCAGGAGGCGGCCGTGGAGGCGCTGCGGGCCGGCGACGAGGAGGTCGCCCGGATGCGCCGCGAGTACAACCACCGCCGCCGCGTCGTGGTGAACCGCCTCAACGCCATGGGCCTGGAGTGCTTCGAGCCCAAGGGCGCCTTCTATGCCTTCCCCTCCATCGCGCGCACCGGCCTCAGCGCGGAGGGGTTCGCCGAGCGGCTGCTGCGCGAGCAGCAGGTGGCCGTTGTGCCGGGGACGGCCTTCGGCGCCTCCGGCGAGGGCTTCGTGCGCTGCTCCTACGCCACCTCGATGGCCCTCCTGGAAGAGGCCCTCTCCCGCATCGCCGCCTTCGTCCAGGGGTTGGGCCGCTGAGCGTGGACATCATCGTCGCCGACAACGCCGGCTTCTGCTTCGGCGTCAAGCGCGCCCTCGACCTGGTGGCGCGCGCCGCCGAGCGACCTGGCCCCGTCTACACCCTCGGCCCCCTCATCCACAACCCCCAGGAGATCGCTCGCCTCGAGCGCCAGGGCGTCCGCGGCATTGACTCCCTCGAGGGCGCCCCTGGCGAGGGCGTCCTTGTCCTCCCTGCCCACGGCGTCGCCCCGGCCCTCGAGGACGCCGCGCGGGCCCGCGGCCTGGAGGTCGTGGACGCCACCTGCCCCTTCGTCAAGGCAGCCCACGCCCACATCCGCACCCTCTCGGACCAAGGCTACTCGGTGGTCATCCTGGGCGACCGCGGCCACCCGGAGGTCGCCGGGCTGGCCGCCCGCGCCGGCGCGCAGGCCCACATCGTGACCTCCGCCGCGGAAGCGGAGGCGCTTCCCTTCGCCCCTCGATACGGCCTGGTCGTGCAGACCACCCAACATCCCCAGGTCCTGCGGGAGGTGGCGGCGGCGCTGGTGGCCCGCGGCCGCGAGCTGCGCGTGTTCAACACCATCTGCGAGGCCACCATCAGGCGGCAAGAGAGCGCCCGGCGGCTGGCCGCCAAGGTGGACGTCATGGTCGTCATCGGCGGCCGGAACAGCGCCAATACCCGCCGCCTGCACGAGATCTGCGCCGCCACCGGCACTCCCACCCACCACCTCGAGACCGCAGCCGAGCTCCGGCCCGCCTGGATCGAGGGCGCAGCCCGCGTCGGGGTCGCCGCCGGCGCCTCCACGCCGGACTGGATCATCGCCGAGGTGGTCGCCAGCCTCCGCGCATTGGCCCCCGACCCCCCGCGCCCATGATCCCTCCCAGGCCGGCCGAGATCCTCTCCGTCCGCCCCGGCAGCAAGGCCGAGGCCGCCGGCCTCACGCCAGGCGAGCGGGTCCTGCGCGTCAACGGCCGGGCGCCCGCCGACTACATCGAGTACCGCTACCTCGCCGCCGAGCCGCAGATCCGCCTGACCGTGCTCGACACCGCCGGCCGGCGCCGGCGCATCACCATCCATAAGGCCCTCGACGAGGACCTGGGCCTGCGCTTCACCAGCGACCTCTTCGACGGCCTGCTGACCTGCCGCAACCGCTGCGCCTTCTGCTTCGTGGACCAGCTCCCGCCCGGGCTCCGCCCCGCCCTCTACCTGCACGACGACGACTACCGGCTCTCCTTCCTCCACGGCGCTTTCGTCACCCTCACCAACCTCACCCCAGCCCACCGCGCCCGCATCGCCCGACTTCGCCTGTCGCCGCTCTACGTTTCCATCCACGCGACCGAGCCGGAGGTGCGAGCGACCCTCTTCGGCCGGCCCACGCCCGACCCCCGGCGCGAGATCGAGCGGCTCGGCCGCCGCGGCATCGAGTTCCACACTCAGGTGGTGCTGTGCCCCGGGGTGAACGATGGCATCCACCTCGCCCGCACCATCACCGACCTGGCTGCCCTCCACCCCGCGGTCCGCTCCATCGGCGTTGTCCCCGTCGGGCTCACCCGCCACCGCCGCGGCCTCCCCCGGGTGCGACCCGTGAGCCCCCGGCTGGCCCGGGAGACGCTCGCGCGCCTGCGCCGCTGGCAGCGAAGCTTCCTCCGGCAGCTCGGCACTCGGCTCGTCTTCGCCGCAGACGAGCTCTACCTGCTCGCCGGCGAACCGCTCCCCGCCGCCCGCCACTACGAGGGCTTCCCCCAGCTCGCCAACGGCATCGGCGGCGTCCGACTCTTCCGGGACAGCGTGCGGCGGCTGCGACCGCTCGCCCTGGCGCGGCCCCTGGGCGCCACTCTGGTCACCGGCGAGCTGGCCGCGCCCTTCGTGCTGGAGCTGGCGCGCAAGCTGGAGGCCGGCGGCCGGGTGACAGCGCGGGTGTGCGTAGTGCCCAACCGACTCCTGGGACGCCGGGTGGGCGTGGCCGGCCTGCTCTCCGGCCGCGATGTGCTCCACGCGCTGAGGGGAACGCCGCCAGGCGACGTCGTATTCGTGCCCGGGACCGCGATCAGAGAGGGGGAAGGGTTCCTGGACGGCATGACCACCGAGCGGCTCTCACAGCAGCTGGGCGTGCCAGTCGTCCCCGCCACCGCGCCCCGCCAGGTGACGGCCGCGCTGCGACGGCTCGCCCGTCGGGGAGGCCGGGTGTGAGCGCGCGCGACCGAGGCCTGGTCGCCATCGTGGGCCGGCCCAACGTCGGCAAGTCCACGCTGTTCAACCGGCTGGCCGGGCGGCGCATCGCCATCGAGGAGCCCTCCCCCGGCATCACCCGGGACCGCGTCTACGCCGACTGCGAGTGGCGCGGCCGGCGTTTCACCCTCATTGACACCGGCGGCCTCCAGGTCCCCTCCACCCCCCTCGAGGAGCAGGTGCTCCGCCAGGTCGAGTTCGCACTGGAGGAGGCCGACGTAATCGTCTTCGTGGTGGACGCGAAGGTCGGTCTGTCGCCCTTCGACGAGCAGATCGCCGACCGGCTGCGCAAGACCGGCAAGCCGGTGATACTGGCCGTCAACAAGGTTGACAGCCCCCAGCGCGAGGACGCCCTGCCCGACTTCCACCGCCTCCAGGTCGGAGAGCTCGTCGCCGTCTCCGCCGCCCACGGCCTCTACGCCGACGACCTGCTCGACCTCATCGCCGAGCGACTCGACCAGGAGCTTGCCTCCTGCCCCGCCGCCCCTGAGGCGGAGGACACCCTCCGCATCGCCATCGTGGGCCGGCCCAATGTCGGCAAGTCCTCCCTGCTCAACGCCCTCCTCCAGGAGGAGCGGGCGGTCGTGGACGCCGAGCCCGGCACCACCCGCGACTCCCTGGACACGCCCTTCACCTGGCGCGAGCGCCCCCTGTTGCTCATAGACACGGCCGGCATCAGGCGCCAGAGCCGGGTCAAGGAGCCCTTCGAGTACTACAGCGTGCTGCGCGCCTTCGACGCCATCGGCCGCTGCGATGTCACCCTCACGCTCATTGATGCGGGCGAGGGCCTCACCGACCAGGACAAGCGCATCGCCGGCCACGCGCACCAGCAGGGCCGGGCCCAGGTGTTGGTGGTCAGCAAATGGGACCTGCGGGCGCCCGAGGGGCTCGACCCCGCGCAGGAGCGGACCCTGATGGCCGACTTCTCCCGGGAGCTGCACGCCTGGCTGCCCGAGATCGCCTACGCCCCGGTCGCCTTCACCTCCGCGCACCAGCGCCGGGGCCTGGAGGCCCTGCTCGATACCGCCCTCCGCGTCGCCGATCACCACGCCTTCCGCTTCCAGACCGCGACCCTCAACCGCCTGCTCGAGGAGGCCACCTGGGAGCGCGATCTCTCCCGCAAGGGTCGGGCCCTGAAGATCTACTACGCCACCCAGGTGAGGACCCGACCCCCCACCATCGTCCTCTTCGTGAACGACCCCGAGCTCATGCACTTCTCCCACCTCGCTTACCTCGAAAACCAGATCCGCGCCCGCGTCGGGCTGGAGGGCACACCGCTGCGCCTCCTCGTGCGGCCGGCCCACAAGCGCGAGCGGGCCCGCGGGGGCTGAGCGATGCGCCTCTCGCTGCTGCTCACCGCCGCCTACCTGCTGGGCAGCATCCCCTTCGGCGTGCTGGTCAGCCGCGCCCGCGGCGTGGACATCCGCCGCCTTGGCAGCGGCAACATCGGCTTCTCGAACGTCCTGCGCGCCCTCGGCCCCCGGCCCGCGGCCATCGTGCTCCTTGCCGATGTCGCCAAGGGCGCCCTCCCCGTGCTCGCCGGCCGGTCGCTGCTGGTGCGCTGGCACCTGGCCGACCCCGACCTCTGGGTGCTCGCCCTCGCCCTCGCGCCCATCGCCGGCCACAGCTTCTCGGTGTTCCTGGGGTTCCGGGGGGGCCGAGCGGTGGCGACGACGCTGGGCGTGCTGCTCGCCGTGGCCTGGCCGGCGGCCCTGCTGGGGCTCGGCGTGTGGGTGCTGCTGGTGGCCACCACCCGCTACATCTCGGTCGGCTCGATGGCCGGCGCGGCGGTGGTGCCCATCTACCTCGCCTGGGCCGGCGTGCGCTGGGAATGGCTGGCCTTCTGGTGCGCCATCGCCGCCCTGGTCATCCTCCGGCACGTGCCGAACCTCCAGCGCCTCCTGGCGGGGACGGAGGCGAAGATCGGGGAGAGGGTGAGAGCTGACGACGATTCGGGCCCGGGGATCCCTCGTGCCTGACGCCTCCCCCATCGCCATCATCGGCGCCGGAAGCTGGGGTACGGCCCTCAGCATCGCGCTCGGCCGCGCCGGCTGGCCGGTGCGCCTCTGGGCGCGCCGCCGCGAGCTGGCGGAGGCCATCGGCCGCCGGCGGCACAACCCCCAGTACCTGCTCGAGTTCGAGCTGCCGGAAGCGGTGGCGCCCACCAGCGAGCTGGCGAAGGCGGTCGCTGGCGCCGCAATGGTCCTGCTGGCCGTCCCGTCAGACGGGATCGCCGAAGTGTGCGAGCTGCTAGCCCCACTGCTCCAGCCCGATCAAGGCCTCGTCTGCGCGGCCAAGGGCCTCGAGCACCACAGCGGCCGGCGACTGTCCGAGGTGATCGCTGACCGGCTCGGCCCCGACCGCCATCTCGCGGTGCTGTCCGGCCCCAACCTCGCCCCCGAGGTCGCCGCGGGCATCGCCTCCGCCACGGTGGCCGCCTCCCACGACCGGGAGTTCGCGACCCTCGTGCAGCAGACCCTCGCCACCCCCCACCTGCGCGTCTACACCAACCCCGACCTCGTGGGTGTGGAGCTGGGCGGGGCGCTCAAGAACATCATCGCCATCGCCGCGGGAGCCAGCGACGGGCTGGGCTTCGGCGACAACACCAAGGCCGCGCTGATCACCCGGGGGCTCGCCGAGATCACCCGCCTCGGCGTGGCGCTCGGCGCCCGCGCCGAGACCTTCCGCGGCCTGTCCGGCATGGGCGACCTGGTCGCCACCTGCGCCGGCCCCAAGAGCCGCAACCACCGGCTGGGGCTGGAGCTGGCCAGGGGGAGGACGCTGGCCGAGGCGCTGGCCGACATTGGCCAGGTCGCCGAGGGCGTCCACACCACCCGCGCCGCCCTGCGCCTGGCGACCGAGGCGGGCGTGGAGATGCCCATCGCGGCCGCCGTCCATGCGCTGCTCTTCGAGGGCCTGGCGGCCGAAGAGGCGGTGCGCGCCCTGATGACCCGCGCCGCGCGCGACGAGCTGGAGAGCTGAGGCGCGGCTACACCGAAACCGCGCGCCCCGAGGCCATCTGCTCCAGCAGGACCTTCACCTGCGAGAGGCTGAAAGGCTTGCACAGGCAGGCCGAGGCCCCGCTCCGCAGCGCCTCGTCAATGATGTCGCCCTTCGCATAGCCGGTGATCATCACGAAGGTCGCCTCCGGCTGCAGCCCGCGCAGCCCCTTGAGCGCCTCCAGCCCGCTCATGCCCGGCATCCGGATGTCCAGGAACACCAGGTCGAAGCGCCGCTCCCGCGCCAGCTCCAGCGCACTCGCCCCATCCTGGCACACCGTCACGCGGTGCCCGAAGCGCACCAGGACATCCTTCAGCAGCAGGCAGATGCTGTGTTCGTCATCCACCACCAGTATCTCGAGCCCGTCCATCGCGGCTTCCCTGTTCCCGCGGCCGGCCCCTCGCCACGCCGTCACTCTGCATAGGGGTTTATTCCACATAGGCCGGCCCGCGGACGCCGAGAGGAGGCCCGCGCCAGGCCGTCGAAGCAGCCCCCAAGCGAGTCGGGAGAGGAGCCCGCAGATGGACAACCGTCGCCGCTTCATCAGCTACGGTGTCGTCATAGTCGTCGCCCTCGTACTCATCGGCTGGCTCATTGCCTCCTACCTGGTCAAGCGCGGCCACCTGCTCACCCTGGGCACCAACGAAATGCCCCTTCGCGTCCAGGCCGCCCGCCACCTGCTGGAGAAGGAGCAGCTCGAGCCCTCCCTCCCCGCCCAGCCCATCATCCGCCGCAGCAAGGCCGCCGAGGCCCTCGGCCTGATCGCCGCCGACCCCGAGCTGCCCCTGCGCACCCGGGAGGAGGCGCTGCGCGTCCTGGGCGTCATCCTCCGCGACCAGGAGGACGCACCCCGCCGCTGGGCCCGCCGCGCCCTGGTCGAGCAGGGCGACCGCGCCGTGCCCACCCTCATGGCTGCCCTCTACGCTGGCGGCGGCACCGCGGAGCAGGCCATCATAGCCCTCCATCAGATCGGCCCCCAGACCTCAGAGTTTGTGCGCATGCTGCTCGCCGAAGGCGGCGCCCGGGCGGCTGCGGCAGAGGCGCTCGCCAAAGCCGGCGGCGTGGGCATCGAGGCGCTGCTGCGGGCCTGCTACAACGCCGAGGGCGGCCTACGCGTGGCGGCCATGAACAACCTGGGCCAGCAGAGGGTCAAGGCCGCTGTGGACGCCTGCCTGTTCAACCTCCAGCCCATCGCTGGCAGTGAGAAGGGCGCCGCCATCAGCGCCCTGGGCCTCATCGGAGAGCGCCGGGCGGTCCCTTATCTGATCCCGTTCCTGACCGATCCCGGCCACCGCCGCGGCGCCGCCACCTCCCTGGGCCTGATCGGCGACCCCCGGGCCGTCGAGCCCCTCCTCGCCACCCTGACCGAAACCGAGCGGGAGTACCGCGAGGCCGCCATCCTCGCCCTCCGGCGCATCGGCGCCCCTGCCCTCCCGGCCCTCGTGCGCGAGCTTCAGTCGCCCGAAGTGCTCATGCGCCGAGCCGCCGCCTCCGCCCTCATCGGGGCCGGCGCCGCCCATGTCAACCCCGCCCTCGCCCGCGCTCTGCGCGACCCCGACGACGAGGTCCGCGCCTCGGCCGCCCTCGCCCTCGGCTGGAGCGGCAACACCGGGGCCGTCCCCTTCCTCGTCGCCGCCCTCGATGATCGGGACTGGCGGGTCGTGGACGCCGCCGTCGAGGCCCTCGGCGACATCGGGCCGGCCGCCGTCGGCCAGCTTCTTGCCGTCCTCCGCGACCCCTCGCACAGCGCCACAATCCACTACCAGGTGGCGCGGGGCCTGGCCCATATGGGGCGGCCCGCCGTGCCCGCGCTCCTCGAGGCCCTCTCCAGCCCCGAGGCCAATGTTCAGAAGTGGGTCGCTGTCGCCCTTGGCGAGATCGGCGACCAGCGCGCCGTCCCTGCCCTGCGCGCGCTCGCCGAGCGGGCCTCCGGCGACCTCAGGTGGGTGGTCGAGGAGCAGATCCGGCTGCTGGCGGGCATCGCGGGCAGCTAGCCGCGGCTGCTAAAAGCCTCATGTGCGGATTGTCCGCGCTAGTCCCTTGACAAAGGCGTTATCAAGGGGCTAGAATCGGGCAAACTAACGAGGATTCACTCAGCGACCCCGGCCGCCCGGCCCGAGGGCCGCGAGACTGATCCGCAAACACCCGAGGGAGGTGCACTGACGTGGCCAAGGTCATCGGCATTGACCTAGGGACGACCAACTCGGTCGTCGCCGTCATCGAGGGCGGCGAGCCCACCGTGATCACGAACGCCGAGGGGGGCCGACTCACCCCCTCCGTGGTCGGGTTCTCGAAGAGCGGAGAGCGCCTGGTGGGCCAGCCGGCGAAGCGCCAGGCGGTGATCAACGCCGAGAACACCGTCTACTCCATCAAGCGCTTCATGGGGCGCCGGTACTCCGAGGTGGAGAAGGAGCGCGCCATGGTGCCCTACCGCGTCGTCGAGGGCCGCAACGGCATGGCGGTGGTGCAGATCGGGGAGAAGCAGTACACCCCGGAGGAGATCTCGGCGATGGTCCTGCGCAAGCTCAAGGAGGACGCCGAGGCCTACCTCGGGGAGAAGGTCACCCGCGCCGTCATCACCGTCCCCGCCTACTTCAACGACGCCCAGCGCACGGCCACCAAGAATGCCGGCGAGATCGCCGGCCTCGAGGTCCTGCGCATTATCAATGAGCCCACCGCGGCCTCCCTCGCCTACGGCTTCGGCCGGGACACCTCCCGTGAGCAGACCATTCTCGTCTTCGACCTGGGCGGCGGCACCTTCGACGTCTCCCTGCTTGAGGTCGGCGAGAACGTCACCGAGGTCAAGGCCACCAACGGCGACACCCACCTCGGCGGCGATGACTGGGACGAGCGCATCGTCCACTATGTCGCCGATCAGTTCCAGCGGGAGCAGGGCATTGACCTGCGCAAGGACCGCCAGGCGCTTCAGCGCCTCCGGGAGGCGGCCGAGAAGGCCAAGGTCGAGCTCTCCACCCAGGTCCAGACCAGCATCAACCTGCCCTTCATCACCGCCGATCAGACCGGCCCCAAGCACCTGGACGTGAACCTCACCCGCGCCAAGTTCGAGGAGCTCACCAAGGACCTGCTCGACCGCACCGTCGGGCCCTTCAAGCAGGCCCTCGCCGACGCCAAGCTCAGGGCCGAGGACCTCGACGCCGTGGTCCTCGTGGGCGGCGCCACCCGCATGCCCATGGTCCAGGAGCTGATCCGCAGCCTCACCGGCAAGGAGCCCCACAAGGGCGTCAACCCCGACGAGGTCGTCGCCATGGGCGCCGCCATCCAGGCCGGCATCATCGTGCGCGAAGTCGAGGACGTGCTGCTGCTGGACGTGACGCCCCTCTCCCTCGGCGTCGAGACCCTCGGCGGGGTCATGACCAAGCTCATCGAGCGCAACACCACCATCCCCACCCAGAAGACCGAGAAGTTCACCACCGCCGCCGACGGCCAGACCGAGGTGGAGATCCACGTGCTCCAGGGCGAGCGGCCCATGGCCGCCGACAACCGCAGCCTGGGCCGGTTCCGGCTGTCTGGCATCCCGCCGGCCCCCCGCGGTGTGCCCCAGATCGAGGTCGCGTTCAACATAGACGTGAACGGCATCCTGAACGTCTCCGCCCGCGACCTGGCCACAGGCAACAAACAGGAGATCACCATCTCCGGGGCCAGCCAGCTCGAGCGCAGCGAGATCGAGCGCATGGTCAAGGACGCCGAGCAGCACGCCGAGGAAGATCGCCGACGCCGGGAGCAGGCCGACACCCGCAATCAGGCCGAGCAGCTCATGTACACCGCCGAGCGCAGCCTCAAGGACCTGGGCGACAAGGTCCCCCAGGCCGACCGCGAGGCCGCCCAGCAGGCGGTTGACCGGGTCCGCAAGGCCCTCGAGGGCGGCGACATCGCCGACATCCGCGCCGCCGCCGACGAGCTGCAGCGCGCCTTCGCCCGCGTCTCCGAGGCCGCCTACCGCCAGGCCGCCGGCGCCCAGGCGTCCTCCGCGGAGGGGCAGCCCCGCCAGGAGGGCGGCGACGAGGGCGTCATCGACGCGGAGTTCCGCGAGAGCGACTGACACAGAGGAGGCACGCCGCCGTGGCCTTTGGCGAGCACGATATCTTCCAGGAGATGGCCCGCCTCCGCCGCCGGATCGAGGGGCTCGCCTCCTCGCCCCCGGCCGCGGAGGAGGGGCCGTGGGCCCCCCCTGTGGACATCCGGGAGAGCGAGCGCGCCCTGGTGTTGTCCTTCGACCTGCCCGGGCTGCGCCGGGAGGACATAGAGCTGCGCGTTGATCGGGACGGGCTGACCCTCCAGGGCGAGCGGCCCCCGGCCGAGCGCCTGCGCGCGGTGCGCCTCGAGCGCCCCGCGGGGCCCTTTCGGCGCTCCTTCCGCATCGGCATCCCCATCAACCCGGCCGGCGTGCAGGCCACCTACCGGGACGGCGTGCTCGAGATCACTATCCCCAAGGCCGAGGCGCCCACGCCCACC
>Ga0129301_1000801_pt1 | contig 16570 bp, 10 predicted proteins | sample ConPoolayeHmetaG_FD_94489 | JGI IMG/M metagenome (GOLD analysis project Ga0129301, IMG submission 94489) | Hot spring microbial mat communities from California, USA to study Microbial Dark Matter (Phase II) - Cone Pool mat layer H metaG ...
CGTCCATCGAACGAGGAATTCCAGGCCTCGGCAAAAGCTTTTGGCCTGCATGACGATGGCGCCCGCGCGGGATCCGCGCGGGCGATATTCCGGAACGCGAAGCATCGGGTCGCCGCCCGGCCGCGTGGTTGCGCGCACCGCTTCCCGGGCGCTGGCACGGATCCTGCATTGGGCCAATCGGGCGCCTGCGAGTTGCGCCGGCGATTTTCATTGGTCTCGATGAGGTGATGGCATGTGGCAAGGAGCTGTCGAATCCGATCTGTTCGCGATCTCGTATGAGGCCGGCGTGCGCGAGCTGGAAAACGCCTTCCGGCGGTGCGAGGAAAGGGCCGGGAAGCCCGCGACCAATCTGGAAGTCTGCGAGGAGCTCGGGATCACCCTGGCGGAGTTCTACCGGCTGCTCGAGCGTTACCGCGGCCTGAGCCTAGGGCGCTTCGAGGAAATCGCTTCCGCAGATGCGGAGGACGGGGGCGGGCTGGTCAAATACGTTCCCCATGCGCACGACGGCGAAATCTACCACCTGTATTCGAAGTCCGAGCTGCGCGACGCGCTTTCGCGGGCGTTCGATGCCTTGCCGAAGAACGAGCAGCTCGTGGTTTCGCTTCTCTACCACCACCGGCTCAAGACCGCCGAAATCGCCGGCATCGTCGGATTCTCCGAAGCCCGGGTGGCCCAGATACACACGACGGCGATGCTGCGCATGCGCCCGAAGCTGCTCGCGCTCGAACCCCGACGTTCCGCGCAGCCGCTTGCGTCCGCGCACGCTGCTCCCGCCTTGTGACTTCCGCGCGGCTACGGCCTCTTGTCGCGGCCGGGCTCCGATTCTTCGAGGAGCCCGGCCGGATGCTGCTGCCAGATCTCCGGCAGGGAATGAGTGCCGTGGCCGCGGGTTTCCTCCGTGATCGGCAGCAGCACGAACCTTCCCCTAGGGATGCGCCGGATCTCTCTTTCGATCACGCCGAGGTCCGGCGGATTCACCTGATCGTCGGCCGAGTTGATCGCCAGGAGCGGCGCGCCAGGCGGGAATCGACATGCTTGCAATCGGCGTGCGCCTGCGGCTATATGATGGTTGCATGGCCGCTGCGGCAAACAGGCGCGTGCTATGGATCGGTGCTGCTCTCGTCGCCGCCGTCGTGGCGGTATACGCGCAGGTGTATCGCCACGATTTCATCGATTTCGACGACCCCGCCTACGTGTCCGAAAACCTCAATGTCTCCCGGGGACTCAGGCTGGAGGGCGTGATCTGGGCCTTCACCACAGGCCATGCCGCGAACTGGCACCCGCTGACCTGGCTTTCCCACATGGCCGACTGCACCCTGTTCGGCCTCCGCCCGGGCGCCCACCACCTGGTCAACGTGCTGTTTCATGCCGCCAATGCCTTGCTGCTGTTCGCGCTCTTTTACAGCCTGACGGGCGCCGTCTGGCGCAGCGCCTTCGTCGCCGGCCTCTTTGCCCTCCATCCGCTTCACGTCGAATCGGTGGCGTGGGTTGCCGAGCGCAAGGATGTCCTGAGTACATTCCTCGGACTCCTGGCGCTTCTGGCCTATGCGCGCCACGTGCGCCATCCTGGCACCGGCCGCTATCTGACGGCTCTGGTGCTCTTCGCCCTGAGCCTGATGGCCAAGCCGATGCTGGTCACGCTCCCTTTCGTGCTTCTCCTGCTCGATTACTGGCCCTTGGGACGCTTCGCCGTGCCCGCGGACGCGCCCGGCGGCAAGGCTCGACGGCAGCGGGCGGCATCGGTCCGAACCTTGTTGGCGGCGGCATATCCTCTTGTCCGGGAGAAGATCCCCTTCTTTGCCCTCAGCGCGATTTCCTGTGTCGTCACCTACGCCGTCCAGAAAGCCGGCGGAGCCGTCAAAGCGAGCGCGGCGATGCCGGCGGGAGCGAAGATCCCCAATGCTTTGCATTCCTACATCGCCTACCTGGTCCATACCGTATGGCCGGACGGCCTCAGTGTCTTCTATCCGTACCCGGCCGAGCCTTACCCGGCCTATGAAACGGCAGCGGCTGCAGCGGCCCTGATCGCGGCGAGCATATGGGCGGTGCGCCTGGGAGCGCGCTTCCCGTATCTGCCGGTCGGATGGTTCTGGTACCTGGGCACGCTGGTACCGGTAATCGGGATCATCCAGGTGGGAGGCCAGGCGATGGCGGACCGGTACACCTACGTCCCGCTCGTGGGAGTCTTCGTGATCGCGGCATGGGGAGTGGCGGATTGGGCGGGCGGGCGTCGCGCGCTTCGAACGGCTGCGGCTGTCGCGGGTGCCGGAGCCCTCATCGGCGGTGCGGCGCTTACATACCGGCAGGTCGGCCTCTGGCGGGACACGATGCGCCTGTTCTCGCACGCCCTCGAGCTCGACGCCGGGAACTACGTGGCGCACCAGAATCTCGGCACGGCCTGGGCGAAGCGGGGCGATTACCGGAGGGCGATTGAACATTTCGAGAAGGCTCTGCGCCTCCGCCCGACCGATCCGACCATCCTGGTGGATTACGGCCTCGCTTCCTACCGCCTGGGGAATGTCGACGAGGCGATAGCGGCGTATTCCAAGGCTCTGGCCGCCAACCCCAACCACCCGTACGCCTTGCGGAACCTGGGAATCGTGCTGTACGAGCGGGGGCGGTACGCGGAAGCCGCAGGGTATCTCGAGCGTGCACGGCGCCGCATGCCCGACAATCCGTTGCTCCTGTATACCCTGGGGAATTCCCTGGCCCGGGTCGGGCGAGCGCCCGAGGCGCTCGCAACGTTCAGGCAGGCGCTCCATTTGCTGCCGGACTATGCCGAGGCGCACGCGGGCATCGGAGCCGTGCTGGCGGCCCAGGGGCAGGCGGAGGAAGCCGTCCGCAGTCTGGAGCGTGCCATTGCACTGAAACCGAATTATGCCGAGGCTTACAACAATCTCGGGGTGGCGCTCTACCGGCTCGGGCGGGTGCCGGAGGCTCTGGATGCCTTCGATCGGGCGCTGCGCTCGAATCCGGCGTACGAGGATGCGCGCCGAAACCGGGAGGCGGTGCTTGCGGCCCGAGAGAAGCCGCCCCGCTGACTCCGAAAGGCGGAGGCATACGATCTTCATGGCGGAGGAAGTAGGATTCGAACCCACGAGGGAGTTGCCCCCCTAGCGGTTTTCAAGACCGCCGCCTTCGACCACTCGGCCATTCCTCCGCGCCTGATCGATATTTTATCATCGCGGCGCGCAGGCCGGAAAGCCCCGGTACCGCCGAGGGCGAATTCGTGGATCGGAGCGCGAAATGGTGATAATGTCGGGCGGGAACGGCGTGCCTGCCGGCAGCCGTCGTGCCGTCCGGCAGAGGTATCGCGAGTATCGACATTCATCGGGAGGTGGCTCATGCTTCAGCGCAATCTTGTTTACGGCAGACGTTGGGTTTCGCTGATCGCCGGTATTCTCGTGGCGATCGCATGCTGCCCGTGGGCATCAGCGGCGCAGCAACCCCCGGGCGGACGCGGAGGTCAGCAACCGCAAAGAAAGCCGACCGCCGAGGAGCTCGAGATCCAGAAGATCGACGAGCAGATCCGCCAGCTGCGCCAGCGGCAGCAGGAACTCAGGGTGCGCGCCTCCGCGGAACGCTACCAGCGGGACATGGAGCGCAAGAAAGAGGATGACCAGCGCATCGCCAAGCTTTCCGAGGGAGCGATCGATTTCAAGAAGATAAGCTACCCGAGCACCGCCGACGGGCTGGAGATACCGGCATATCTCTTCCTCCCCCTCAAGCCGCGCGGCCCGCGGGGCCACCCGGCACTCGTCTGGGTTCACGGCGGGGTGAGCAGCAGCTTCTCGTCCGGCTCCATGCCCTTCATCCGCCAGGCGGTCGACCGGGGCTATATCATCATCGCGCCGGAATACCGGGGGAGCACCGGGTACGGCGAAGCGTTCAACGAGGCGATCGATTACGGCGGGCTCGAGATCGACGATACCCTTTCGGCGATCGATTATCTCAAGGCGAACGTGCCGCAGGCCGATCCCGACCGCATCGGGATGATCGGCTGGAGCCACGGCGGCTTCATCACTCTGCATTCCCTGATCCGCGATCAGGGGAAGATCCTCAAATGCGGCTACGCCGGCGTCCCCGTCACCAATCTGGTCTTCCGCCTGTCCTACAAGGGACCCGGTTACGCCGCCAACTTCATCAAGCAGAAGGCCATCGGCGGCGAGGTGCACGAAAAGAGGGATATCTACATCGCGCGCTCTCCGGTGTATCACGTCGGCAAGATCAAGGTGCCGGTCCTGGTGCATGTGGCCACCAACGATCAGGACGTCAACTTCGTCGAGTGCGAGATGATGATCCACGCGCTCCACTACCACATTCCTCATCTGGCGGAGACCAAGATTTACCTGGATCCGCCGGGCGGCCACAGCTTCGACCGGCTGACGAACCCCGAAAGGACGGCCCCGCAGAATACACCGGCCCAGAGGGATTCCTGGAATCGCATCTGGACCTTCCTGGAGGTGAACCTGAAACCCTATCTTGACGGCGAGGGCAAGACGGTCATCCCGTGACATTTTCGCGGCGCACGGCGCGGGCCGCCCGGAGCGGGCGGCCCGGGGGCTGAAACTTTTCACTTTCCGCGGTGTTATTATGGGCAGCAGCCCTGCGGGGCCGTTTGCTCTGACGGCATGCGGAGAGGTGAATGCAAGCGTGCGCAATATTGCGGGTCATGCTCCTGGGCGCCGCCCTGGCGGGCGCCGGGCCGCAGGGCCCCGTCGCCCCCTATGAGAGCCCCGATCCCGTCGCGCCGCGCGGCAGGATCGACGAACTGGTGCTGGGCAGGCTCGCGCGGCAGGGCGTCGAGCCGGCCCGCTTCTGCTCCGACGCCGTCTTCGTTCGCCGCGCCTACCTGGACGTGATCGGCACCTTGCCGACGGCCGAGGAGGCCAGGACGTTCATCGCCGACCGCGATCCGGCGAAGCGCACCCTGCTCGTCGAGCGCCTTCTGCAGCGCGAGGAGTTCGCCGACTACTGGGCGATGAAGTGGTGCGACCTGCTGCGGGTCAAGTCGGAGTTCCCGATCAATCTCTGGCCCAATGCCGTGCAGGCGTACCACCGCTGGATCCGCTCCTGCCTGCGGGACAATCTGCCCTACGACCGCTTCGTGCGCGAGATGCTGACGGCCAGCGGCAGCAGCTTCCGCGTGCCTCAGGTCAATTTCTACCGCGCGCTGGCAAGCAGGGAGCCGCAGGCCGTGGCACGCGCCGTAGCCCTGACTTTCATGGGTACGCGCGCCGAGAAGTGGCCGGCGGAACGGCTCTCGGGCATGGCGCGCTTCTTTTCGCAAATCGGGTACAAGTCCACGGGGGAGTGGAAGGAAGAGATCGTGTACTTCGATCCGGACAAGGGCGCGGGCGGCGGCGCGCCCGTCTTTCCCGACGGCAAGCCGGCCCGCCTTGCGCCGGATCAGGATCCCCGGGCCGCTTTCGCCGACTGGCTCGTGCGCGCCGACAATCCGTGGTTCGCGCGCAGCATCGTGAACCGGGTGTGGTACTGGCTGCTCGGGCGCGGCATCGTTCACGAGCCCGACGATCTGCGCCCGGACAACCCTCCCAGCGATCCCGAGCTGCTGGCGTACCTGGAGCGCGAACTGGTCGCAGCCCGTTACGATCTGAAGCATATCTACCGCCTGATCCTGAATTCCGCGATCTATCAGCTTTCCTCCTTCGGCCGCGCAGGCGGCGACGCCGCTTTCGCACGCTATCCCCTGCGGCGCCTGGAAGCGGAAGTGTTGATCGACGCCCTGTGCCATATCACCGGTACGGCCGAGGTGTATTCCAGCTCCATACCCGAGCCGTTCACATTCGTTCCGCAGGGCCTGCGCGCCATCGCGCTCGCCGACGGAAGTATCACGAGCACCTTCCTGGAAACCTTCGGGCGCCCGCCGCGCGATACCGGCCTGGAATCGGAGCGCAACAACAACCCGACGGCCGCGCAGCGCCTGCACCTTCTGAATTCCAGCCACATCCAGCTCAAGCTGCAGCAGAGCCCCAATCTCCGGTCTCTGGTGCAGGGGCGGGCGGGCGCCGATCCCCGGGCGGCGGTGGAGGAGCTTTACCTGGCGATCCTGTCGCGCTTCCCGACCGACGAGGAGCTGCGGATCGTATGGGAATACGTGCTGTCGTTCGCCGGCAACCGCTGGGGCGCGTTGGTCGACGTCGCCTGGGCCCTGATCAACAGCGCGGAATTCGTCTGCCGGCATTGAAAGGAAGGCATGTGAGCGAGAGAGTCGAAACGACGGACATGGGTGCTGGCGCCGGAGAGACCCGGCCCACGCCGCCGCGATCGCGGCCCGTTGCGCGGGCAGGCGCTCCGGCGCTCTCCAGGCGGGAGGTGCTGCGCCGCGGGATTCTGGGAACCGCGGGCCTGCTTCTCGCCGGTAGGCCGGCCGCCGCCCGGCCGGCGGCCAGGGCGAAAGCGGTCATCCAGATCTGGATGTGGGGCGGCCCCTCGCACCTCGATACCTTCGACCCCAAGCCCGAGGCGGGCTACGACTACTGCGGTCCGCTCGACAAGCCGATACGCACGAACGTCGACGGCATCGTCATCGGCGAACTCCTCCCGCTGCTGGCGCAGCAGGCCGACAAGTATTCGATCATCCGCAGCATGACGCACGGCATCAACTCTCACGAGACGGCGTCCTACATGGTGCAGACGGGGCGCATGCCGGGCGGGCGCCTGGTGTTTCCGTGCGTGGGCGCGGTGGTTTCCTTCTTCAAAGGCTGCAACGCGGGATACCGGGGATTGATCCCGCCATACATCGTGCTGACTCAGCCTCAGGGCCGTTTTTCCGAGGCCGGGTTCTTGGGTAATCGGTACAAACCCTTCGCCACCGGCGGCGATCCCGCGCAGGCGCGCTTCGCCGTGGAGGGTGTCGTCGCCCAGGGGATCACCGACGAACGGCAGCAGGCCCGCCGGCAGCTGCTCGGCCGTCTGGACACGCTGGACAGGCTGTCGCAGGACGATCCCGCCGTGCGCGCCTGGGCGGAGGCCGGGGAGGAGGCCTACGAGTTGATCCTGGGCGACGGCGGCAAGGTGTTCGACCTCTCCCTGGAGAAGGACGACGTGCGGGATCGCTACGGGCGCAACACCTTCGGGCAGTCGTGCCTGGTGGCCCGGCGCCTGGTCGAACGCGGCGTCCCGTACGTGACGATCAACTATCAGGGATGGGACACGCACCGGCAGCACTTTCAGATCATGCGCCAGAGGTTGCCGCAGATGGACCGCGGGATGGCGGCCTTGCTGCAGGATCTTTCCGAGCGCGGCCTTCTCGAGAGCACGATCGTCTGGTGGAGCGGCGAATTCGGCCGGACGCCGCGGATCCAGTGGGAGGCGCCCTGGAACGGCGGCCGCGGGCACTACGGGCAGGTCTTCTCGGCCGTGGTGGCGGGCGGCGGCTTTCGCGGCGGCTGCGTGGTCGGGGCCTCGGACGCCCGCGGCGAAGAGGTCCGGGAACGGCCCGTCTACCCGTGCGACCTGATCCGCAGCATGTACGAACTGCTGGGCATCGACCCGGAGGCGCCGCTGCCCAATCCCGAAGGGCTGGCGCTGACGGCCGCCCCCGGCGCCGCCGAAGGCGTCCGCATGGGCGGCCCGCTCAGGGAGATCATGTAGCGGCTGGAGCGTCGTATGAAACGAGGCATCGGGTGCATGGCTCTGTGGATCGTTCTCGTGCCCGTTCTCGAGGCGCAGCAGAATCCGCCGCATATCGGCTATGTCTACCCGGCTGGCTGCCGGCAGGGTGCCGCGGTCGAGATCCTGGCAGGCGGGCAGTTTTTGGCCAACGCGCAAACCGCCTACGTCTCGGGGGGAGGGGTGGAGGTCGCGGTCGTCGGATATGCCAGGCCGCTCTTGCCCCGCGAGGTGGCGCAGCTCAGGGAGAGGCTCGAAGAGCTGCAGAAAAAGGGAAGGGACCCGGCGGTTTTGAAGGAGATGGCGGAGATCCGCGAAAAAATCGCGGGCAGTCTGAGGAGAAACGCCAACCCGGCGCTCGCCGAGGCGGTGACGCTGCGGGTGACGGCAGCGGCGGACGCCGAGCCCGGCATGCGTGAATTGCGCCTGGCGACGCCGCTCGGGCTGTCGAACCCGATTCTCTTCCACGTAGGCCGCCTGCCGGAGTATTCCGAGGCCGCGGCCGATGCCGGCGCGGCTGAGGGCGCGCCGATGGAGATCGTCCTGCCAGCCGTGGTCAACGGGCGGATCGTGCCGCGCGCAGCGGGCCCTGCGCAGGCGGCGGCGCGCGCCGGGCGCGGGGGCGCTTCGGGCGACGTCGACCGCTACCGCTTCCGGGCGCGCCGGGGCCAGAGCCTGGTGGTTGCGGTCTCGGCGCGCGAGCTGATTCCTTACCTGGCCGATGCCGTCCCGGGGTGGTTCCAGGCCGCTGTTGCGCTGTACGACGCCGCCGGCAAGGAACTCGCTTACGACGACGACTACCGCTTCCATCCGGATCCGGTCCTTCACTACCAGGTTCCCGAGGACGGCGAGTACACGATCGAGATCAAGGATGCCCTGTACCGCGGCCGCGAGGATTTCGTCTATCGCATCACCATCGGCGAACTGCCCTTCGTGACCGGCATCTTTCCCCTCGGCGGCCGCGCCGGCGAACGCACCGCACTCGACGTGCGCGGCTGGAATCTGCCGGGTGCGCGGGCAGTCATGGATGCTGCGGGGAGGGAGCCGGGGATCTATCCGTTCGCCGCGCGCGTCGGGGAACAGGTTTCGAACGCGATGCCCTTCATGGCCGACACCCTGCCGGAAGCCGTCGAGAGGGAACCGAACGATTCGCCTGAGAAAGCTCACAGGATTCAGCTTCCCGTCGTGATCAACGGGCACCTGGGGGCGCCCGGAGACCGGGATGTTTTCCGCTTCGAAGGCCGTGCCGGCCAGCAGCTGGTCGCGGAAGTATACGCGCGCAGGCTGGAGTCTCCGGTGGATTCGGTGCTGCGGCTGACCGACGCCGGCGGGCGCCAGCTTGCGCTGAACGACGACCACGAGGACAAGGCCTTCGGCTGGATCACCCATCATGCCGACTCCATGATCGCGGCCGTACTGCCGGCAAACGGAACGTACTATCTCCACCTGGGCGAGACCCAGCAGAAAGGCGGCGCGGAATACGCCTATCGCCTGCGCATCGGCCCGCCGCGGCCCGATTTCGAGCTGCGCGTCGTGCCTGCGAGCGTCAATGCGGCACCGGGCATGACCGTTCCCGTCACGGTTCACGCGCTGCGCAAGGACGGCTTCGCGGGAGAGATTGCCTTGGCGCTGAGAGGCGCACCCGCGCGCTTCGTCCTGAGCGGGGGAACGGTGCCGCCGGGGGAGGACAAGGTGCGGGTGACGCTCACCGTGCCGCCGATGCCCGCGGGCGACACGTTCGGCCTGATTCTCGAGGGTCGCGCCGTGATCGATGGGCGGGAGGTCGTGCGCACGGCGATTCCGGCCGAGGAGATGCAGCAGGCTTTCGCCTACCGGCACCTGGTGCCCTCGCAGGAGCTCAGGGTCGCGGTAAGCAGGCGCCCGGCTTTTCGGGTGCCGGTGCGTATCGCGGGACCCCTGCCCGTGAAGATCGACGCGGGAACCGGCGCGCGCGTGCGCGTGCAGTACCGCCTGCCGGCGAACCTGGAGCCGGACGCCCTCCGGTTTGAATTGAGCGAGCCGCCCGAAGGCATTACGCTGCGCGAGGCGGTGCCGGCCGCCGGAGGCGTGGAGCTGGTGCTCGACTGCGATCGGGCGAAAGCCACGGCCGGCATGCGCGGGAATCTGATCGTCGAGGTTTTCACGGAACGTTCGGTCAATCCGCAGAAGGAGGGCGCACGTCCGGCTACGCGCCGGATCCCGCTCGGCACCCTGCCCGCCATCCCCTTCGAGTTTCGGTGACAGGCTACTCAACCCCGAAACTCCCAATGGCTGCCCCGGGGGACCGGGGCGGTTCGTCCGCGGACGGGCTCTATCTCGCACGCTTCTTTTGGGCGTTTGTGCTTGCTTCCGAGAAGCGGCGGGGATAGAGATACGGCCGAGCGCAGGCGTCACGACAGGGCGCGAGCGAGTCCGGATGAAGCACTGCAGGCATTCGACACTTTAGGCTTTTCATGGCGATAAAATCGAAGGAGGTCGTTTCCATGCGCCTACATCTCCGTTTGACTTTTTGCGCGATCGTGCTGGCCGCGGTTGCAGGTATCGGCAGGTCGTCGCCACAGGCAGGAAAGCCTGCCGTCACCGTCGATTGGTCGCATTATCACAATCACGCCGAGACGACGGCGCTGCTGCGGCAGTACGCGGACGCTTACAAGCATCTGTGCAGGCTCTACTCCATCGGCAAGAGCTTCCAGGGGCGCGATATCTGGTGCCTCGAGATCACCAACTACGCCACCGGCGCCCCCGAAACCAAGCCGGGCATGTACATCGACGGCAACACCCATGCCGGAGAGGTCAGCGGAGCCGAGGTTTGCCTTTACGACATCCATTACCTGCTGACGAACTACGGCAAGGATCCGCTGGTCACGAGGCTCGTGGATACGCGCGTCTTCTATATCCTGCCCAAGATCAATCCGGACGGGTCGGACGCCTACCTGCGCCGGCCGGGCGAGCCGGCCCCGGCGGACTGGAAAAAGGTCGACGACGACGGCGACGGGCGCCTGGACGAGGACGGCGCCGAGGATCTGAACGGTGACGGGATCATTTCCATCATGAGGGTGCGTGACGAGAAGGGCTCTTACAGAACTTCGCCGAAGGATCCGCGACTGATGGTGCGCCGCCGCATCGACGAGCCGGGAGAATGGCGCATCCTCGGCCCCGAAGGCCTGGACAACGACAACGACGGCCGGATCAACGAAGATCCGCCGGGAAGCGCCCGCTCGGTATCCAACCGCAACTATCCCGCGTACTGGGCCCCGGAATGGGTCCAGTCCGGCAGCGGGCCGTATCCGCTGTCGGAGCCGGAAGCCCGGGCCCAGATCGATTTCATCCTCAGCCGGCCGAACATCGCCGGCATCCAGGCGCACCACACGCACAGCGGTGTCATCCTCAGGCCCTATTGCAACCTCGACGATTCGCACATCCCGGCAGAAGATATGCAGAACTTCCTCGCAATCGGGGCCTTGGGTACGGAGATCACGGGCTATCCGGTGCTTTCCGTGTACAACGACTTCACCACCGACAAGACCAACCCGCGTCACGGCGTTTTCGTCGACTGGGCCTATGACTTTTTCGGCGCGCTGGCTTTCACGACCGAAATCTGGAAGGCTCCCGGAGAGACGGGCCGTTCGGCTTTCGAAGGGCAGGATGAATACCTGGCCATGGAGTGGAACGACCGGGAACTGGGCGGGAGCGGCTTCGTCAATTGGACCCGACACCACCACCCGCAGTTCGGCGAGGTGGAGATCGGCGGCTGGAACTCGAACTTCTTCACGCAGAATCCACCTCCCAAGTTCGCCGAGGCCGAATGGAAGAAGAACTGCCTGTTCGAGCTCAAGCATGCCGAGATGCTTCCGCAGCTGCGCATCGCCGAAGTCCGTGCCGCTCCCTTGGGGGCAGGCCTGTACCGTGTGACCGCCGTAATTGAAAACGCAGGTTATCTGCCCACCAACGTCACTCAGAAGGCGATACAGAATCGCCTGGCCAAAACCGTCAAGGTGCGGATCGAGCCCGCGGGCGCCGAGCTGCTCGCCGGCGACGCGACCACCGACATCGGCCACTTGCCGGGCAACGGGCCCGCGGCCGTGTCGGCGCTGGGCGGCATGTCCGCCGAGACGCTGCGCAACCGGAGGACGGTCCAGTGGCTGCTGCGCGCGCAAGGCACGGGAGCGTCCGCCACGGTCACGGCGATTTCGGAGAAGGCCGGCCGCGCCTCTAAAACCGTCGCGCTCCAATAGAAAAAATGGGGACGCTCACCATTTTCTTGCCGCCACGAATCGGAAAATGGTGACCGTCCCCCGTTGCCATTTCGATTGCGCCCCGCCCGGGTCGGGATTAACGGATTTTTATCTCGCGTTATCTCCCGCTTAATCTTCCACTCCGCACAATCACAGCGCGGGAATAGAGAAAGGCTTAGGACCGGTCGGGGAGTGGTCGCTATGAGAACAATCAATCTTGCACATGCAGGTATGCTGGCCGTGACTTTCTGCTGGGCGGCGGATGCCCTCGGGCGCGATCAGGCGGGTGCTGCCGACGTCGATAGGCTCAAGGCTCAGGCTCCCAAGGTTTTTATCGACGGAGGCCGCCTGGACTTCGACTACATCCGCACCGAAATCACCTTCGTCAACCACGTCCGCGACCGCAAGGAGGCGGACGTCCATGTCCTGATCACCGAGCAGGACACCGGCAGCGGCGGCCGGGAGTACACGCTGACCTTCATCGGGCAGAGCGGCTTTGCCGATGCGCGCAACGTTCTGTCCTACGCATCCGACAAGACCCAGACCGAGGATGAAATCCGGGCGGGACTGACGCAGGTGCTCAAGATGGGCCTGCTCGGGTATGCTGCCCGTACCCCTATCCGATCGCGCCTCGGGGTTTTGTTCCAGGATCGGATCCGGCCTACCTCCGTAGACGATCCGTGGGACTTTTGGGTCTTCAGCATCGGCGCCAACGGCATGGTAAACAGGGAACGGACGCGGCAGTCCGGGTCGATCTTCGGCAATTTTTCCGCGAATCGCGTCACGCCCGCAGCCAAATTGCGTCTGGGGATTTCGGGCTTTTACGACAGGACGAAGTACGATTACGGAGGGTACCGGTATACCAACATATCGGAGAGCGGGGATTTCAACGGCCTGTTCGTCAGAAGCCTCGGCGAGCACTGGTCCGCGGGAGCATTTCTGTCGGTGAGCACTTCCACATATCGCAATCTCCGCTTGTCGGTCAGCCCTGCGCCGGCTGTCGAATATAACTGGTTCCGCTACGCGGAGTCGACAAGGCGTCAGCTGAGGTTTCTCTATCGCTTCAATCTGAGCGATGTCCGTTATCGGGAGGAAACGATCTACGACAAGATGCGCGAGAGGCTGCTCTCGCAGTCGCTCGATATCGCGCTCGAGGTCAAGGAACCGTGGGGAACAGCGAGCGCCACGCTGACGGGCTCGCACTACTTTCACGATCCCCGCATGAACAAGGTCACTTGTTCGGGAGAGATTTCCATTCGCCTGGTGAAGGGACTGTCGCTCAATATCGACGCAAGCTACGACCGGATCCGCGACCAGCTCGGCCTGCCGAAGGGCGAGCGGACTCTCGAAGAGATTCTGTTGCGCCGCAAGGAGATGGCGACGGATTACAGTTACTTTCTGTCTCTTGGGCTGAGCTATACGTTCGGTTCGATATATAGTAACGTCGTCAATCCGCGCTTCGGCCCCGTCGGCGGCGGATGGCGCGGCGGATGGGGTCGGCGGTATTGAAGGGCAGGGAAGAAGGACAAGGGTGGCCCGGCGCCGGCGCCCCGCGTATTTCCGGCATCGGGCGCGATGCGGGACGGCGCGCGGCACTCCCGAACCGTGAGGCGGCGATGCGGATTCTGGTGGCGGAGGACGACCGCAAGCTGGGTGCGCTGCTGTGCAGGGGCCTGCGAGAAGAGCAGTACGCCGTCGATCTTTGCTCGACCGGGCCGGAAGCTCTCGATCACGCCCAGGCCAATTCGTACGATGCCGTGATCCTGGATGTGATGCTGCCCGGCATGGACGGTTTCGAGGTATGCCGCCGCCTGCGCGCCTGCAACGTCCTCGTGCCGATTCTCATGCTGACAGCCAGGGATTCCTTGCAGGACAAGGTGACCGGCCTGAGCGAGGGGGCGGACGATTACCTGACCAAGCCCTTTTCCTTCGAGGAGCTGCTGGCGCGCATCCGGGCGCTGCTGCGCCGCAGCCAGGACTACAAGGTCCGGAACCTGTGCGCCGGCGACCTCGAGCTCGATCCGGTGCGCCGCCGGGTTACCCGCGGCGGCAAGAAAGTCCGCCTCACCGGCAAGGAATACGCTCTTCTGGAATACCTGCTGCGCAACAAGGGGAGAATAGTTTCCGCGACGATGATCCTCGAACATGTCTGGGACATGAACTACGACGGCTCGGGGAACATCGTCAACGTCTACATCAACCACCTGCGGGAGAAAATCGACCGGGGTGCGGGAAGGAAACTGATCGTCACGGTGCGCGGTCAGGGTTTCACGATCGACGACGAGGATGAAGATCCATAAGTCCCTGCGCTTCAAGCTGACGCTGTGGTATGCGGCGATCATCGCCGCAGCGCTGGCGGCGGCCGGGGCCTTTTTCTACCGGAACTACCAACGCGGCCGACTGGAGGAACTCGACCGGCTCCTGCGCGGCATGGCCCTGGAAATGCTCGATGTCTACTGGAAGACGGAGAACATGCCATGGCCGGCGGTGATTCGCAAGGCGGAGTCGGACTACAGGATGCACGACCCGATGATTCTTGTAGTCCGGTTCCCCGGCCCTCGCGATCGGGACCGGACGTTTCCCGCGGAAGTCTTCCGCTCGAGCAACGCCGGGGCGGAAGGCCTGCTGCTCGAAAGCAGGGCATACTGGGAGGCCTTCCCGGCCTACGAGCGCGGCAATCCCTTCCGGGACCTGGCACTCCCGTCCTCGCCCCGTGCTCCGCTGCGCGCCGTGCTCATGCCGACCCGGGGATATGTTCTCCAGATCGCGCTCTCCACGGCAAGGCTGCGGGAGGAAATGGGGCGCTTTCTGGCCGTCATGCTCCTGGCGGGCGGCGTGGTCCTTGTCCTGACCGTGGCCGGCGGGAATCTCATCGTTCAGCGGGCGCTCGGGCCGGTGAAGGCCGTCACCCGGGCAGCGCGCCGGATCACAGCCGAGGATCTGTCGCTGCGCATCGTCGCGCAGCATCCGCAGGACGAAATCGGCGAGCTGGTGGCGACCTTCAACGACATGATAGCCCGCCTGGAACGATCGGTGGACAGGATCCGGCAGTTCTCGGCCGACGTTTCCCACGAATTGCGAACGCCGCTGGCCGTCGTCCGCAGCGAAATCGAGGTTCAGTTGCGCAGGGCGAGGAGCGCCGAGGAATACGGCGCCGCCCTGGCGAGCGTTCTGGAAGAGATCGCGAAGCTGGAGCGGATCATTGACGACCTGCTGCTGCTGTCGCGCGTCGAGGCCCTCGGGCGGAAGGGGTTGTGCGCCGCAGCCTCGCTGGACGAGGCCGTGATGGCCGCCTTCGAGAGTCGCGAGCCGCTCGCCCGCAACAAGGGAATCGCATATACCCTCGAGAAGCTCGAACCGGCCTCCGTACCCGGCGACGAAGGTCTGCTCGAAAGGCTGGCCGCCAACATCATCGACAACGCCGTGCGGTACACCCCGGGCGGCGGGCAGGTCGCGATCGCCTTGCAGAGGGAAGGCGACGCCGCCGTCCTGCGTGTGACCGATACCGGGCCGGGCATTCCCGAGGAGGCGCTGCCCAGGATCTTCGATCGCTTCGTCGTGGTCGATCGTTCCCGCTCGCGGGAAACGGGCGGAGCCGGGCTCGGGCTTTCGATCGCCAAGTCTATAGCCGATGTTCACGGCGCCGCCATCGAGGTGCGCCGCCGCCCGGGCGGCGGCACGGAATTCATCGTCCGCTTCCGGACGGGAGACGCGAGTGTCCCGCCCCCTTCAGCTTCTCCCTGACCCTTTCAGGAGTGAGGGGAAGGCGGAACAGCCGCCCTGCGGCGGCGTCGAACAGAGTATCGGCGATCAGAGCGGCCACACGGGTGATCGTGGGTTCGCCGCAGCCCTGCGGAGCAAGGTCGGGATTGTCGATCAGCACCGTTTCGATTTCCGACACCCAGGAAAATCGGGTTGTTTCGCGGGTGTCGAAGCTGCCGTCACGAATCTCGCCTCACGGGAAGCGAAACTCCCCTGTCGAGACGGATCCCAGTCCCATGGTGATGCAACTTCCATTGCCCCCTGGTTCCTTCAGGATCGATCACTCGGCTCAGGTCCTGAGCGTCCGTGACACGCTCGACGCGGATCCGCCCCGTGCTCTTGTTCTCCGCCGGCGCGCGTGCGCCGCCTTGAAACGCAGCGCGCGTATCGGGTCACCGCGGCAGCGGCGACCTCGTTCGGTCCGGCATGAGGCCGAATGCGGGATAGCGCTGCGCCAGCCACCAGAAGGCGCAGATCACGAGCGCGTGATCGATCCCGCCGGACCTGATGATCCCGGGTATGTCCGCGAGCGGGCGCAGCAGGACCTCGATGTCCTCGCCGCGGTCGAGCTCGGGTTCGGCGACCCGCCTGCAGTTGCGGAAGAGGACCGTGTGGCAGCGGTTGTTCAGGAATGCCGGGTTGGGCGTCACCGTGCCCAGAATGACGGGCTGCGCGCCGGCGAACCCGGTTTCCTCGAGAAGCTCGCGCGCGGCGGCCCGGGCCGGCGTCTCGCGCGCATCCACCTGCCCGCCGGGGATCTCGAGCGTGAAATCGCGCGTGCCGTGCCTGAATTGACGCACGAGAACGACCTCGCGGCCCGGCGTGAGGGCGATGACGTTGACCCAATCGACGGCCTCGAGCAGGGAGACCGGGTGCGCCTGCCCGGTGCGCGGCGAGCGCGCGCTCAGGCGATAGGCGCGGAAGATCCCCATGTCGGC